>Ga0209633_10002548_pt1 | contig 17476 bp, 14 predicted proteins | sample Cruoilmetagenom1_FD_187290 | JGI IMG/M metagenome (GOLD analysis project Ga0209633, IMG submission 187290) | Oil polluted marine microbial communities from Coal Oil Point, Santa Barbara, California, USA - Sample 1 (SPAdes) (version 2) | ecosystem: Environmental > Aquatic > Marine > Oil seeps ... | reverse complement strand
CATGCCGTGCTGCATGAGATGGCCGCCCGCATTGTCCGTGATCACCGTGTGATGTATCCCGTGTTTACCCAGTTCCCAGGCGGTGAGGCGGGCTCCCTGGTTCAAAGGTCTTGTTTCATCCACCCAGACATGAACGTCTATGTCATGGTCAAAGGCCATGTAAATGGGGGCGGTGGCTGTGCCGTATTCAACACAGGCCAGCCAGCCTGCATTGCAGTGTGTCAGAATGTTGACCGGCCTGCCACCTTTCTTTCGGCTGATGTCCTCAATAATGGAAAGACCGTGCCGGCCGATTTGTTGACAATTGAGCACTTCTTCCTCAACCACTGCCAAGGCCTCTGCCAGAGCGGCCTTTACGCGGGCGTCGTAATCGATTTTTTTCAATACCGCATCCCGAACCCGGTTCACACCCCAGAAAAGGTTCATGGCAGTGGGTCTGGCGTCTTTAAGGCGGTTGCATTCGCCCTCAAAATATTCATTGTCCGCCCCGTCGTTGTTTTTCCGGACCAGGCTGACATAGACCCCCAAGGCGCCGGTGGCGCCGATAAGGGGGGCTCCCCTCACCACCATCTCTTTGATGGCGCGAATCACATCATCCACCGTGTTTAAGCTTTCAATGATGAGTTCATGGGGAAGAAACCGCTGGTCAATGACCTGAACGGTTTTTGAAGCCCTGTCAAACCAGATGGGCCGCATCTCTTTTCCATCTACTTTCATCTTCAACTCTCCCGGTACGAGACCTTTGTAAAATGCTCTATTTTGCCATAGCATAAATGGGTGTTTCGAGAATATTCTTACTTTGGCTTTGTGTCAATGGACGTGTGAAATAAATGCAGTGTGTTTTTTCGGAAAATGGAATTACCTGGGAAAAAGCCCTTTACAAGGGTGCCTTTAAGGATTACATTTCCCAAATAAATTCACGGGCATTCTCATTTTAAAAGGACTGAATTTCTATGGAACAGAGCAGTCAGGTGCAGAAAAAGGCATTATTGAAAGAACGAAACTCAAAAAGTGGGTTGAAAAAAAAAGGTGTATTTCGCGAATATGCAGAGGCGGCGATCATTGCCATTCTTCTGGCACTTTTTATTCGAACCTTTGTGGTGCAGGCGTTTAAAATCCCTTCGGGCTCCATGAAACCCACGCTTCTGGTGGGTGATCATATCCTGGTCAACAAATTTTTGTACGGGATCAAGATCCCGTTTACCACCAAAACCCTGATCCCCATCAGCGAACCCGAGCGGGGTGACATCGTTGTCTTTATTTACCCGGTGGATCCTGAAAAGGATTTTATCAAGCGCGTCATCGGGCTTCCCGGGGACAAAGTTGAACTTTCGGGGGAAAAGATTTTTATCAACGGCAAGCTGTACGATGACGAACACGGATTCTATTCCAGGATGGGGCGTACCGCCACCCAGATGGGAGAAAAAAGCCATTTTGGGCCGGTCACGGTGCCGGAAAGACATCTTTTTGTCATGGGTGACAACCGGAACCACAGTTATGACAGCCGTTTCTGGGGATTTGTGCCCCTGACCTCGGTGAAAGGAAAAGCCTTTATCATTTACTGGTCGTGGCCACACTGGAAACGCTTTCTCCACATTGTGGACTAAGGGAACTTCCAAAAAATAATCCACGCATCCTGCTTGCCCTTTTGCCCGTCTTCTACGTTGTGACAACAGGCACATAGCCCAACTATGCACCTGTCATCACACCTTGAAGACGAACAAAAGTCCTGCACGATATGCGTATATTATTTTCTTCCAGTTCCCTAAAAGATTGACACAATATTTCCCATTGCATAGGTTGAGAACTTAGCCGTTAGCCATTAATGAAATGAAAGGAAACGTTATTATGAGTGCAACAATCAAAACTATTGAAGGAAATGAAGCGGCAGCCCATGTGGCTTACGCCATGAGCGATGTGGCAGCCATCTATCCCATTACGCCTTCCAGCAGCATGGGCGAGTATTGTGATGAGTGGGCGGCTCACGGACGCAAAAACATCTTCGGCCAGGTGTTGAATGTGACGGAGATGCAGTCCGAAGCGGGGGCCGCCGGCGCGGTTCACGGATGTCTTTCCGCAGGGGCGCTTTCCACCACCTTTACAGCGTCTCAGGGGCTCTTGCTGATGATTCCCAATATGTACAAGATTGCCGGCGAGTTGATGCCGGTGGTTTTTCATGTTTCGGCACGTTCGATTGCCAGCCATGCCTTGAGTATATTCGGTGATCATTCGGACATCAATGCGGTGCGCCAAACCGGTTTTTCCATGCTGGCTTCCGCTTCCGTGCAAGAGGTCATGGATCTGGCCCTGGTGGCGCATTTGGCCAGTATTCGAACAGGCCTTCCCTTTGTGCATTTTTTTGATGGGTTCAGAACCAGCAATGAGATTCAGAAAATTGAACTCATCGATTATGACGATATGGCGTCTCTGGTGGATTGGGAGGCCATTGAAGATTTCAGAAGCCGGGCCATGAACCCGGAATATCCACAACTACGCGGCACCGCACAGAATCCCGATATCTTTTTTCAGAATCGTGAGGCTTCCAACCCCTTTTTCGCCCCGGTGGCAAACATCGTTCAGGAAGAAATGGATAAAGTGGGGGCGCTGGTCGGTCGCAGCTATAACCTCTTTGACTATGTGGGTGATCCCGAGGCGGACCGGGTAGTGGTATCCATGGCTTCCAGCTGCGATACCATGGAAGAAACGGTCAATTATCTGAACGACCATGGAGAACGGGTGGGCCTTATCAAGGTTCGTCTTTACACCCCCTTTTCAGCGGAACACTTCCTGAGGGCACTGCCCGCTTCGGCCCGAAGCATTGGGATACTGGACCGAACCAAATCCCCGGGCGCGTTGGGTGAGCCCCTGTACCAGGATGTTTGCACCATCTTCCAGGAACGGAAAGAATCTCCAGCCATCGTTGGTGGGCGTTACGGTCTTGGGAGCAAGGATTTTACGCCCAACATGGTGAAATCGGTTTTTGACAACCTGCGTGCCAGGGTGCCTAAAAATCACTTTACCGTGGGCATTGTTGATGATGTGAGCCATACGTCCCTGCCTTTGGGCAATCAGATCGATCCATCCCCCGAAGGTACCGTGCGGTGCAAGTTCTGGGGTTTGGGCGCTGATGGAACCGTGGGGGCCAACAAAAATTCCATCAAAATCATCGGTGAAAATACCGATATGTTTGCCCAGGCCTATTTTGCCTACGACGCCAAAAAATCAGGCGGCATTACCATGAGCCACCTGCGGTTTTCCCCCCATAAAATTCAAGCGCCGTACCTGTTGACCCATTCAGACTTTATCGCCTGTCATAATCCATCGTTTGTGGAAGAATACGATATCCTGGACGGCATTCGGGAGGGCGGTGGATTTCTGTTGAATTCCCCGTGGACCCTGAAGGAGATGGAGGCGCGCATTCCCGACCGTATGAAGCGCGTCATCGCCGCGAAAAAATTGGAATTTTACAATATTGACGCGCTCAAAATAGGCGCCGAACTGGGCCTGGGCGCCCGCATCAACATGATCATGCAGGCGGCTTTTTTTCAGATTGCCAATGTCATCCCGCCGAAAGAGGCCTTTGATTACGTGAAAGGCGCCATCCGGAAAACCTACGGCAAAAAAGGCGACAAGGTGGTTCAGATGAACATTGATGCCGTGGATCGGGCCGTGGGGGCGCTGGAAAAAATTAAAATCCCCAAATCCTGGGCCACGGCGGGCCATGAGGCGTATCTGGAAAAAGACGAACCCGAGTTTGTAACGGACGTCATGCGGCCCATGCTGCACCAGCAGGGAGACCAGCTTCCGGTGAGTGCCATGCCGCCCGACGGCATTTTCCCCACCGCCACTACCCGGTATGAAAAGCGGGGCGTCGCCATCAATGTTCCCGAGTGGGATCCGGAGAACTGTATTCAGTGCAACCAGTGCGCTTTTGTCTGTCCCCATGGGGTGATTCGACCGGTGCTGGCCGCGGACAAAGACCTTGAGGATGCACCCAAGGATTTTGTCACGGTGGAAGCCAAGGGCAAGGAGCTCAAGGATCTTAGATATCGCATCCAGATCAGTCCCCTGGACTGCACCGGCTGCGGCAGTTGCGCCAATGTCTGCCCAGCTAAGGAAAAGGCGCTGATCATGAAGCCTTTGGGAACCCAGAAAGAGGCTCAGGTTCAAAACCATCTGTTTTCAATGGAACTGCCGCTTCTGGATGACTTAATGCCGGGAACCAGCGTCAAGGGGAGCCAGTTCAAACTGCCCCTGTTTGAGTTTTCAGGGGCGTGCCCCGGGTGTGGTGAAACGCCTTACGTCAAACTGGTCACCCAACTGTTCGGGGACCGCATGATGATCGCAAACGCCACGGGATGTTCCTCCATTTACGGTGGCTCTGCCCCGGTCTGCCCCTATACGGTTAATGAAGACGGCCATGGTCCTGCGTGGGCCAATTCGCTCTTTGAGGACAATGCCGAGTATGGCCTGGGCATGGAGCTGGCGGTAACCCATCGCCGGTCAAAACTGGAAAATCTTACGCGTGAAGCACTGCAAAACGACATTTCACAACCCCTAAAAGAGGCCCTAAATGGCTGGCTGGAAAACATGAATGACGGCCCCAAATCCAAGGAAATGGGGCGCAAAGTCCGTGATTTGCTGGAAGTTGAACTGCTATCCGGGGAAAAGGAAGCCAATCCGATCCTTATGGATGTTCTGGACCGAAGCGACTACCTCACCAAGAAATCCATCTGGGTATTCGGCGGGGACGGATGGGCCTATGACATCGGCTTTGGCGGCTTGGATCATGTGATCGCTTTAAGGCACGACGTAAACATTCTGGTGATGGATACGGAAGTCTATTCCAATACCGGGGGCCAGGCTTCCAAAGCCACCCCCACCGGGGCCGTTGCCAAGTTTGCCGCCAGCGGAAAATCGGTCCGAAAAAAGGACCTGGGCCTTATGGCCATGAGCTACGGGTATGTTTACGTGGCCTCAGTGGCCATGGGCGCCAACAAAAACCAGCTCCTGAAAGCCCTGTGGGAAGCTGAAACCTATGATGGGCCGTCACTGGTCATCGCGTATTCCCCCTGCATCAACCACGGCATTAACATGGGGTTAAGTCAACTTGAGGAGAAAAAAGCCGTGGATGCCGGTTACTGGCTCCTTTACCGGTACGACCCGAGGCGGAAGGAAGAGGGGAAAAACCCGCTGATTCTGGATTCCAAAGAACCCAAAGGCGATTTCAGGGAGTTTCTCATGGGAGAAGTCCGCTACTCAAGCCTCACCCGGACTTTCCCTGAAAATGCCGAAACCCTCTTTGCTAACGCGGAAGAGGATGTGAAGGAGCGCTACGAATTTTACAAAAAAATGGCAGCGGAATTTGAAAATTGAAAGTTGGCCAATCTAAACATGTAAATACGGTACCAAATTTCTAATTTCAAATTTCAAAGAGGGCCCCTTTATTTAAGGGGCCTTCTTTTTTGGGGCGAGACCCTGATGAAACGTGGACATATTCATAGACTGGAGCCGTGACGATATTGCAATACGCGCGATGATGTGGAAAATGCTTGTTGAGATAATTTGGGTATGGTAAACGTGTGATATGGGATAGAACGATCGGGTTGGCCACGTTCCTAAGGACATCATACAAGGAGAGACTGAGCTTTGGTTGAGACTAAAAAGGTTTTTGTGGAAGAAGACGGTATGGCAGCGATTATTTGTCCCGGCTGTGGAGCGGCCAAATCCGTCAACGTTGAAAAATTCAAGGGTCGAAAAAAACCTCTGACAGTACGGTGTAAAAAATGTGGGGGGAATTTTTCTATTTTGTTGGATTTCAGAGCCTCGGTCCGCAAGGAAGTTCATCTCAATGGCTGTTACAAAAAGTTTGGGTCCGACAAATGGCGTAGAATGGTGGTTAAAGATATATCTCACAGATCCCGGACCGGCATCCGAATCGCCGGCGCGCACAACTTGAAGGAAGGTGATCATGTTAAGATAAAATTCACGTTGGATGATACGAACCATTCTGAAATCGAAAGAAACGCTGTCGTAAGATGGACCAAAGATAGAAACGTGGGATTGGACATCACGGACAGTGTTCCATATGAGTCGAAGTTGGGATATTACCTTCAGTCACTCTCGTAACATATCTCCGCTGCTATTCTGTCAAAACACATCCCTACAGTGCTGATACCAGGGGGATTATCTCATCAACACAAATGGTTCCGGCTTTGGCCTTCAGGAGCGCGATTTCTTCAATGGTCTTAATGCCGCTCTGGATGGCAATCTCCCTTATCTGGGCGGCAGATGCGTCGTTCAGGATCGCTTTTTTTATTTCTTCGTTAGTCGGTATGAATTCATAGACAATCGTTCTGCCTTTATATCCGGTTTTATTGCATTCTTCGCACCCCATTCCCTTATAAAAGACCGTGTCGTCCGGAAATGCCACTGGAAAATCATTTGATTTAAGTCTTAGGCCGGCCTCCGGATCCGGTTCCTTGCAATTAGAGCAAATTTTCCTTACCAGGCGCTGAGAGACAACACCCAGGATACTGGAAGAAACCAGAAAGTTATCAACGCCCATGTCTCCCAAACGGAGGAAGGTTTCTGCTGCGGTGTTCGTATGAAGGGTGGTAATCAGGAGATGACCCGTCAATGCGGCGCGAACGCCGATTTTGGCGGTTTCGGTGTCTCTCATTTCCCCCACTACAATGACGTCGGGATCGTGTCTTAAGATTTGACGCAGACCTCGCTCGAAAGTCAAGCCGATATCCTCCTTAATCTGCACCTGGCAGGTGCCCGACAATCCATACTCCACCGGATTTTCCAAAGTGATGATGTTTTTATCCGAAAAGGCGGATTCCTGTAAACACGCGTAGATTGTTGTGCTCTTGCCGCTTCCGGTAGGCCCGGTAAAGAGCAACATGCCATAAGGTTTTTCTATGATTTGTCTCAAGCCTTTTATCGCTTGTTCAAGAAATCCCATGTCCTCAAGCTTCATCAATCCGGTTTCCTTATTCAGGAGCCGAATAACGATGCTCTGCCCATGAATCGTTGGCAGGCATGAAAATCTAAGGTCCACTGCTTTCCCATGAACCCTGATTTTCCTACTTCCGTCCTGTGGCAACCTTCGTTCGGTGATATCCATATTGCCCAGAATTTTCATTCGGCTCGTAATGGAAGGCAAACGCTCTTTCGGGAGGATTAGCTCGTCATAAAGCATCCCATCAATACGGAATTTGACTTTGGCCATCTTTCCTTCCGGAATGATATGAATATCACTGGCCCTTTTGGCCACAGCGATTTTCAAGATATGGTTAACGATCTCGATAATGGGCTTCTCTCTTCCCGTCTCTTCAGTGATCTGATATCCCTCTTCCTCCCGGTCTTCAATCTTTTCCACTTCCACTTGTGTGGTTTCAGATAGGATGCTGACCAGATGTTTATCGGTAAAGGTTTCACAGCGGGTATTGATGGCCTCCATAATGCCCTTTTCCGATCCAATGCCACCAATCTTGATATTCAAGCCCGTATGGAACCTGAGATCTCCTTCCACATCAAGATTATTTGGATCAGCAACAATAACCGTCAATTCATTTTGGCTCAGTTCGACAGGAAAGACTTTCAGGCGCTTCAGCAATTTAGGGGGAAACGTGTTGACCGCTATTTTATCCACAGTACACTTTCTCGGGTCTACATACGGAAGCCCGTTTTGCAGCGCAAGGGCCACCGCCAACATCTCACCGTTTATGATGCCCATCTCCACAAGGATTTCTCCCAAAAGACGGCTTCTATATTTCTTCTGCTTAGCAAGTGCAGCGTCGAGATCTTCCTGTGAAATAAGTCTACGCTCAAGCAAAAGAGCACCCAGTTTTAAATGGGCCTTATGTGCTTTTTTCATCCTCAGGGCTTTATGAATATCTTCGGAAGTCGCAGCGCCGTCATTTACGAATATCTCTCCCAGGCGCTTTTTGCGAAGTTGATTTTGTTTCTTTAGGCCGAGCTCTAATTCCTGCGGTGTAATTAAGGCCCCTTCCGTTAGAGCCTCCCCTATTTTTTTTTTCTCAGCAGGTTTTGTCGACACTGATTTATTTTCCGGGTCTTTAAACTCTTTTGTTGCATCCATGGTTGGTTTCCTTCAGGGTATAAAGCATGGTGAAATTTATCCAGCTTATAGTTAGAGAAATTTATCTATCTTGTCGAGCATATGGGTATTTTTCAATCGTGTCAACTCCCCTTCAGAGGTCAGGTCGTAATGGATGGGGGTGATGGTAATCTTGTTTTGTTTGAGAGCCATGGAATCGTTGTCGGTATTCCCATTTTCGATGAAGGTTTCACCGCTCAACCAGTAGTAAACGTTTCCTCTGGGATCATGACGTCGTTCAAAGCGCTCCTCAAATCGGCTGGTTCCCTGCCTTGCCAGACACACGCCTGAAATTTTTTCAGGGGATACGGGTGGAATATTCACATTCAGGGCCGTGCCGTCTTTAAGGCCGCTCTCTGTGAGAATCCGGATCACATTTCGGCTGAAGCGGGCGGCAAACTCAAAATTCGGCTCACTTTGAATGCCAACGGATATGGCTGCGGAAGGGATGCCTAAGAACGCCCCTTCCGTGGCAGCGGAAACCGTACCCGAGTAGAGGATGTTGACGCCCACATTATTGCCCCAATTGATACCCGAAAGGATAATATCCGGCGGCGGATCAAGGATTTCTTGAACCGCTATTTTGACGCAATCCGCCGGTGTGCCGCTGACGGCGTAACCGAAAAAAACGCCGTTTTTTTGTACCGTTTTTACGCGTATGGGGTCAACAAGGGTAATGGCGTGTCCCACGGCACTCATTTCCGTCTCGGGCGCCACGATATGAAGATCATGGTGACTTTTGAGGACATCATGCAAAGCGAAAATCCCGGGTGCGTGAATGCCGTCATCATTGGTTAACAGTATTTTCATATTTCCGGTTGGGTTCCTGTTGCTTCCATCAATCAATTTCTGTATATTCCTATTTTACCTCATTTTCCACAAAAACGCCATTCTTAAGAACCTGGCGAAACCGTATTAATTAAGGGGGAGTGATATGCGTCAGATATCCACCGGAACCATTACCGCCGCCATTTCCGGCCTGCCCCCGGCCGTCAACATCCAGTGCCATGCCGGCCGCCATCGGGAAATCATTTTGTAATGGGTTCGGTTCGAGAGCTGCTGACCCGTTCGCCGGTGACGGTATCCGCACCGTGTCGCGTGGATGCCGGCGGTACATGGGATATCAAAGCACTGGCCCTTCCTTTAGAGCGGCAGACGCCTGCCACCGTCAATATGGCCTTGACCCTCAGGACTGCTGTGACCCTTCACCCTTACAAAGAGGGCCGGATAAAAATATTTTCAAGGGGCTTTTCCCACACGGAAGAGGCTTTTGCAGATCGATTGCCCTTTAATTCGCCATTCGGGCTTTTCTTCGCGGCGGTTTCCTACTTCGGATATCACGGCCTGGAAGTGGAGATTGATTCGCAGTCCCCGGTCAAATCCGCCCTTGGGGGATCCAGCACGGCCCTTGTTGCGCTCTTGGGAGCCCTTGGGGAAGTGGGGGGGGAAGTTGGGCGGTTACGTGATAATCAGGTCCGTTCCAGAAAGGAAATCCTTCACCTGGCTTACCATCTGGAAGACGGCATCAGCGGTGGGAACTGCGGCATTCAGGATCAGGCCGCGGCCGTCTATGGCGGGGTCCACCTGTGGAAATGGCATTTTGGTCAACCGGCTGAACCACTGACCGGAATTCCCCTGCTGGATCAAAAAGGCCAGGAGGTGCTTTCAAACCACATGCTCGTGGCTTACAGCGGAAAAAGTCATGTGGCCGCTTATACCAATCGTAAATGGGTCAACGATTTTCTCTCGGGCAAAACACGGTCCGGGTGGATTAAAGCCAATGGGGCCGTGCATTCTTTTGCCCAAGCCATCCAGGCGGGCGATTGGGACCGGGCGGCTTTTTTTATGAGGGAAGAAATGGCTTTAAGGAGAGAGATAACCCCCGAGGCCCTCGACCATGTAACGGAAAAGATGGTAACGGCGGCTGAGAGCGTCGGCTGCGGGGGCCGGTTTGCCGGCGCCGGTGCCGGCGGATCTGTATGGGCTTTGGGGAAAAAGGTGAACATGGATGAGCTGAGGCGGAAATGGCGGAAACTGCTGACACCCATAAAGGACGCCCAAATACTTGATGCCGGGGTTGATGCTCAAGGGATACGCCGGGAATTTTGACAAGGCTCAGGGCCTCATCAATTGACGGTCTGCCGGTACACCATCCCGTATGTTCCGGTTTCAAACAGGCCTTTCAGTTCGGCCAGAAGCGTGTTTGTGGCTTGTTCCACCATGAGGATATCCAGCTCAGACGCCAGGCCCATATCCAGGCTACCGATTTCTTCTTCCAAATCTTCAAACTGAGTTAAAAATACTGCATCTTTAAAGGTTTCGCTGATGGCGCTGTGTACGTCAATGATGGTGCCGACGCAATGCTGCACCCTGAGCCGATATTGATCTGTGATGTTCATCTGTTTCCTTTTTTCCATCCGAAATTTTTGTTCCCCGGCATCCGATTACCATGTCTATCCTTTGCCAAGTTCGTTAAGGGTTTCTGTAAAAGCCCCGTAAAAATTCTCTCGGTTCCAAAGGGCTGCCTTCAAAATTCCTGGAAATTCGTTCATATCTCTCGGGTTCACCACCAGATCGGCACTCAACCCGAAAGCCGTCATGCGATCCATGGTGGAAAACTCCGAGCACAGCAGAACGAGAAAGCTTTTCCTACGGGTGTGCATGGGGAGTCGATTCAGGTAATGAAGAACAGGACTCTGAGCCCACGGGACATCCTCAAAATGCTCTGAGAGAACCAGCAGATCAAAAAGATGAAAGCGCATTTTACCAATGCTCTCTCCTGCGTTTTTCACCAGAACCGTTTTGTAAAGCAACCCTTCCGCGGCTTCTCGAATCCCGCTGTCTGCTTCGACTTCGCTCAGCATCAATAAGGCCAGCTTTGCCCCCTCTTGATAAAAGTTCAGGGAAAAAGGGTCCTCATCACGATATTCCGAATTCTGTTCGGGGAGCGCCGAATCCATCTCAGGCGTTTCCTGAACCCGTGGCGTTTCCTGGACCTGGGGCGGTTCAGGACCGGGGCGGGATTTTTCAAAAGAAATTTTACTGTTACATTTTGGGCAATTGGCCGTCACACAACCCGTTTCAGGGACTTTCTCATCCGGGATTTTGAGCCTGGCCTGGCAATTTGAGCAGATAACTTCCATTTGTATCCCCCTATCCTCCGTTTAACGCCGCTCTTTTTTCCCATATCCGGCATCCACCGTCAAGTTCTCAATGGTGGTTGTCTTTTCACCCCTGGCCGATTTTATGGAATCAATCGCCCGGTTTACGATGGCCTTTCTGGACGCATAGCGCATAGCAGTTTCTTCCGTTATGAGGCCTGCCTTGTAGAGATCGACGATGGACTGGTCAAAGGTCATCATACCGAAGGCATTGCTCCCCTGAATGATTTCATAAAAAGTTTTCCCCTCTGACTCGCCGTGCAAAATGGCGTCCTTGACTCTCAGGTTGGCGGACATGATTTCAAAGGCGGCAATACGTCCGCCGCCCACTTTGGGGAGCAGGCGTTGACAGGCGATCCAACGGAGGGTGTCGGCCAGCCGCACGCGAATCTGAGCTTCTACTTCCCTGTCAAAAAGACCTACAAACCGGTTGATGGTCTGGCCCGCATCCACCGTGTGCAGGGTGCTGAAAACAAGATGGCCTGTTTCGGCAGCGCTCAACCCGATATCCGCGGTTTCCCTGTCTCTCATTTCTCCCACTAAAATAACCTTTGGCGCTTGCCTGAGCGCAGCTCTCAGACCGGTGGAAAAGGCATTGAAATCAATGCCCAGCTCTCGCTGGTTAAAGGTTGATTTTTTCTGGGAATGCACAAACTCCACCGGGTCTTCCAGGGTTACCACATGGATTGAATAATCCTCGTTGATTTGATCCAGGACGGCCGCCAGCGAGGTGCTTTTGCCGGTACCTGTGGCCCCGGTCACCAGAACAATCCCGTTTCTTTCCTTGGCCATTTCCAGGAAAGCGGACGGTAGCCCCATTTCCTTTACCGTCGGCACCCGCGTGGACAGCTGTCGCATCACGATGGAATAACAACCCCGCTGAGAAAAGATATTCACCCTGAAACGGGCCTTTCCCGCCAATTGATAGGAGATATCGCATGACCCTTCCGTCATTATATTTTTGATCAAACGACGATCTCCCTTGACCAGGTTGAGGGCGATGGCCTCGGTTTGAAATGCCGTCAGTTTTTTCGGAAGCGGTTCCGTAAGCACGGGTTTCAGTTGCCCTGAGGCTTCCACCTGGCAGGGCTTATCCACCGTGAAGTTGAGATCCGACACATTGTCGTAGGCCTTCAGCATCGATGTCAGTATATAATCAAGTTCCTGCTGTTTCATGGCAAAACCTCCTGTTTCATATGGGACCCCGACGGCTTTTTTCTATTTAAACTTCCGTAAAATCCTCTGGAGGATTCTTGAGATAAGGAAGGAATTTGGCTTTGTCATTGCTCTTGCCGTACGCATCGTCAGGACTTATTCTTCCTTTTAAAAGATGTTCCATAATGGCATCGTCCAGGGTCTGCATGCCATATTTTTTCCCGGTTTGCAACATGGATGGAATTTGAAACGTTTTTCCTTCACGAATCAGATTCCTGACCGCCGGATTGGCAATCATAATTTCCAGGGCTGCCACCCTCCCTTTTTTGTCGATCCGTTTAAAGAGATTCTGCGCCACGACAGCTCTGAGACCGTCGGAAAGGGTGTTGCGTGTCTGTTCCTGCTGATTGGTGGGGAACACCTCGATCACACGGTCTACGGTTTTTGCGGCGCTGGTGGTATGAAGGGTAGCGAAAACCAGATGCCCGGTGGCGGATGCCTCAATGGCCAGCGATATGGTTTCCAGATCCCTCATTTCACCCACCAGGATAATGTCCGGGTCTTCCCTCAAAGCACCTCTCAGGGCTGCCGAAAAAGATCGGGTGTGAAGCCCCACTTCGCGATGATTGATAATGGCTTTCCGGCTTTTGTGGACAAACTCAATGGGATCTTCAATGGTTAGGATGTGGTCTTTGCGGGTTTTGTTGGCCTCGTCCACAATGGCTGCCAGTGTGGTTGATTTTCCACTCCCGGTAGGTCCGGTCACCAGAACAAGACCTCTTGGCAAGGACGCCAGTCGCTTGACGATGGGCGGCAAACCCAGCTGCTCACAGGTGAGAATTTCGGAAGGGATTTCCCTGAAAACCGCTCCAACACCGTATTTCTGTTGAAAAAAATTGGCCCGATAACGGGCCAGTTCCGGAATTTCATACGCAAAATCCACGTCTCCGGTTTCTTCAAAAACCTTTACCTTCTCCTCCGGCGCAATTTCATAAAGCATCTCTTTCAGGGCATCATTATCAAGCGCCTTGTATTTTACCCGCTCGAGCTCACCCTGGATTCGCAACACCGGTTGTTGACCCGACATCAGGTGAAGGTCCGATGCCCCTTGATCGTTCATCAACCTGAAAAATGCATCAATCTGCGCCATAATATCCTCCCGCGACTGGATTCCCTGAAACGTTATTGTACACCGGCAGCCGATTTTTGTGCAACCTTTTTCAACCGTGAAGGGTTACCGGATGTGCTTGCCAAAACAATTATGAAATCCGCTCTATGGCCGGAAATTGTATTGACAACAAACCAACCCTTTGATATTTTTTTTCACAGACGCTGAGTTGAGAAGGTGATCCCCATGAACGGGGACATCTATCTCTAAAGGCAGTTCTTTTTCAGGATACAGGACCCGGAAAACAAGATTCCTTGAATTGAAACCGCCTGAATCGGCATGGGATAAGGAGGTGTAAAGATGGCGAATGCGAAAGTAACGATTGGTGACTTACAGAAAAAAATGCAGGCAGGCCAAAAAATCACCATGATGACAGCCTATGATTACCCGACCGCAAGCCTGGTGGATCAGGCTGAAATCGACACGATTCTGGTTGGAGATTCTCTGGGCATGGTGGTGCTGGGTTACGATTCGACAGTCCCCGTGACCATGGATGAAATGATTCACCATTGCAAAGCGGTTTGCAGGGGCACAAGCAGCGCTTTTGTGATTGGTGATATGCCGTTTATGTCCTATCAGGTGAGCATTGAAAAAGCGGTCGAAAATGCGGGTCGCTTCATCAAGGAAGCCGGATGTGAGTGCGTGAAACTGGAGGGGGGTACGGAAATGGTTCCGGTGGTAGAAGCCATTACCACTGCAGGAATTCCTGTTTGTGCCCACATTGGTTTAACCCCGCAGACCGCAACGAAATTGAGCGGCTTCAAGGTTCAGGGAAAAGATGCCGAGGGCGCCAGAAAGCTGGTTCAGTCGGCCAGGGACCTGGAAAAGGCGGGAGCCTTTATGATCGTCCTGGAATGCATTCCCGATCCGGTGGCAAAAAAGATAACCGATGCGCTAACGATTCCCACCATCGGCATCGGCGCGGGCAAGGATTGTGATGGCCAGGTGTTGGTGTACCACGACCTGGTGGGACTTTTTGAACGGTTCACTCCTAAAATGGTTAAACAGTATGTGAATCTGGCGCCCCGGATTCGCGATGCGCTGGTTCAATACAAACAGGAGGTTGAGGACGGGACATTTCCGGGCCCGGAACACAGTTTTGCCATGAAAGCGGAAGAAGCGGAAAAGATTTAAATTTCACCACTTGGGGAGTCTTGTCATGAATTTCTTAATCGTCGGACCGGGGGCAATGGGCTGCCTTTTCGCCGGGCACCTTAAAAAAGCCGGGCACCAGGTGGTTATTCTGGATTACAAGAAGGAACGGGTTAACCATATTAACGGGAACGGCATCTCCCTGGAAGGGGTCGGGGGAAACTTCAATATTCAGGTGACCGCTGTTACGGGAAAGCCCTCCCTGAAGTTTGATGTGGTCCTGATCTGCGTTAAAGCCTATCAAACGGATGAGGTCGCCCGAACAATTTCTTCATGGCTTGATCCCAACGTTATGGTTCTCACCCTTCAAAATGGCCTCGGCAACCTTGAGATCCTAAAAAAGGTACTGGGTAACGAGCGGGTCCTGGGAGGTGTCACTGCGGAAGGGGCAACGCTTTTCGGCCCCGGCCACGTGCGGCATGCCGGCCGGGGGCCAACGGTTATCGGCCCGGCAGGATCAGACGATGGACCTGCGGCAAACATTGTTTCCGCCTTTGCGGATGCCGGTTTTGACATCCGTGCCGTGGATGAGGTCGAGGATCTGATCTGGGGAAAACTGATCGTAAACGTGGGCATCAACGCCCTGGCGGCCATTACAAGACTCAAAAACGGCCGGCTGCCGAACATTGACGGCACGCGTCAGGTGATGAAAGAGGCGATTCTTGAAGCGGTGAAGGTTGCGGATGCCAAGGGTATAAAACTGCCATATCCCGATCCCATCGAAAGGGTCCTGGTAGTATGCCGCGGCACAGCCGACAATATTGCATCCATGCTGCAGGATGTACTGGCGCAACGGACCACGGAAATCCGGTTTATCAATGGGGCCATTGTCTCGGAAGGTCGAAGGCTTGGCATTCCAACACCCGTCAATTTTACGCTGAGCTGCCTGGTGGAAGCGCTTCAGGAGTCTTACAATGAGACCGTGAGGGTATAAAAAAAACTTTCAGTTCGGGGAAACCAGCAGTTTCTGGTCCGGATTGATGGGTTTGTCCACTGTCAACTGGTTCAATTTGCAAAGCATATCCACCGTGAGGCCGTATTTTGTCGCAATTGCGGACAAACTGTCCCCGGGTCGAACGGTGTGATATCCCTCTTGGGATTTTGAGTTGATCGAAGTGGCTTTCTTTTCATGCAAACGAGGGTCCAGGCTTTTTTCAATACGGGCGATTTTGGTTTCAAGAGCCCCCAGCCGCTTTTCAATTTGAGCAAGATCGATTCCCCTAGCCGGTTTTTCTTCATTATCAAAGGCAATGGCCAGTACGACCAGCAGGATAAGAACCCCTGAAGCCACTGCCGGCAACAATTTCGCATTGCGTTTGCGTTTCAAGCGGCCGGCACGTCCCAGTCTTTCATTTCTCGGAATGTATTCCAGGTCGTCAACCATGTCATTCATGAATTCCGGGACGGCTTCATCCCTATCGTGCTTAACGGTTTTATCGGTCATATTAATAATTGTTACAACCCCAGGTTTTCGTTGATCAGGACCACCTTGATCCGGCCTTTCGGAAAGGACTTTTGTGTAAAGGTCCAACTGTTGCAAATGCGCTCCGGGCTTTTGCATTCCTCACACGCACCTGTTTTGGCGCAGGGCGTTTTTTTGTTTAGCCGCATGGCGTTAATGGGGGCTGCATAGTTTTTGATGCGCCCAATGGCGGCTTCCAGATCCTCCACAACCTTGTTTCGACCCACCATCACCACCACGTTTTTGGGGCCGAAAGTGATTCCTGACACGCGGTTTCCAATCATATCCAGGTTTACCAGTTCTCCGGAACGGGTCACGGCATTGGTCCCGGTGATAAACAGATCCACCAGAAGAGACTCTCTTCTCCGTTCCAGGCTTTCCTCAGGGGAGAGAGATTTATCAAAGGTATCCAGGATCTTTGCATTTGGATAGGCTTTGAGCATGTCATAGAGATCGGTTGCCACAAAGGTCATGGAGCCCCCCCAGGAAATAGTTTTGGGAGCGAGTTTGGGCAGAATTTTATCCATCACCATGCGGCCGGCTTCACGGGCATTGTTCGCGATAAAAACTTCAAAATTGTTTGACACCAAGGCCTCTTTCAGATTTTCAAGACGAAGTTGCCAGTAGTTCAGGATCGGTTTTTCCATTACGTTTCTCCTTTTGCGAATCTGTACGCCAGGCCCAGCGCCTTGATGCACCGTTCGGGCTCGGTAAACACCGGAAAACCAAGCGATTCCAAGCGGTTTGTCACATCACGTGCCATATTGATGTTGGGGCCGTAAACCCAGGTGACCACGGGCTTACGGGCATTTTCCTTCAACGCCTCATACCCTTCCACATAGGCTTTGGTATTGTTGCCTTTGCCATCCGCCCAAATGACATTGAAAAGCGAGTCCACGTTTTCATCATTTATGACCGCAGTCAGTATTTTGGTGTACACTGTGGAAAAATCTTTTACGAATGGAATCATGGGGCCGATGTCCACCGGGACTTGACCCAGGCCGGGAAACATCTCCTCAAGCATTTGGGATGTGCTATCCGACAACCGGGCCCGAACCAGTCCGTGCCTGGCGCCCTCGTCCAGTGCTGCAACACCCATGGCGCCCGTATAACTCACCATGCCGAAGCGGTTTCCGCCAGGCAGTGGCTGGGAAGCAAAAAAACGAGGCATTTCGAACATTTCACTGAATTGATCCAGTCGCAATACCCTTGTTTGGCGGCAGGCTGCATCAAAGATTTCGTCATTAATG
>Ga0209633_10002547_pt1 | contig 17477 bp, 12 predicted proteins | sample Cruoilmetagenom1_FD_187290 | JGI IMG/M metagenome (GOLD analysis project Ga0209633, IMG submission 187290) | Oil polluted marine microbial communities from Coal Oil Point, Santa Barbara, California, USA - Sample 1 (SPAdes) (version 2) | ecosystem: Environmental > Aquatic > Marine > Oil seeps ... | reverse complement strand
ATATGAGGTAATACTCTGTCGGCAAGGAAAATTATTATAGGCTTTACCTATAAACTCTTCAATATATATTCTTTTTGGTTTGTATTTGAATTAATTGGCAGGCGTTAAGAAAATCTATTTTTAAATTCCACTAAACTTTGACTTCATTTAAAGGTATTTACTTTTTAAGCCTGCTTTTTATCATTTACGCTAATTCAAATGTTTAATTAAAAATTCTATTTATGGAAGTAAAAAAAAATCTAATACTGCTATTTTTCTTTATTAGCATTACATCAGTATTGGCACAAGAGAAAACTATTTCTGGTACAGTAACCGATGATACAGGATCGTTACCAGGAGTTAATATTCTTATTAAAGGTACTACTATTGGAACAGAATCTGATTTTGATGGTAATTATTCTATTAAATCAAAAGTAGGTGATATTCTGGTATTTAGTTTTGTTGGGATGATAACTCAAGAAAGAACTGTTGGAGCCTCAAATATAATTAATGTCACCTTGACAACAGATAATGTTTTGGATGAAGTAGTTGTAACAGCTCAAGGGATTAGAAGAGAGAAAAAAGCTTTGGGGTATGCTGTTTCTACTTTAAAATCTGAAGCCGTAGAAAGTAGACCTGAAGCTGATATTGCAAGGGTTTTAAATGGTAAAGTATCTGGAGTTAGCATAGTAGGCACTGGTGGTTTAGCCGGCAGTGGTACTAATATAAGTATTAGAGGTAATGTATCTATTACTGGTAATAACCAGCCTCTTTTTGTTGTTAATGGTGTTCCGTTCAATACTAGTACCAATGCTCAGAGTAATGTTACAACTGGTAATGGTTCTGGATCAGCTTCTAGTAGATTTTTAGATCTAGATCCTAATAATGTCACAGATATTAGTGTTTTAAAAGGCTTAAGTGCCACAGTTTTATACGGTGATGCCGGAAGAAATGGCGTGGTTTTAATTACAACAAAAACCGGTTCTACAAGTCTAGTTGATAGAGGTTTTGAAATGATTTTCAATCAATCAGTATTTGTTAATAAAATTGCAAGTTTACCTGATTATCAAAATACATATGGTCAGGGAGGCGATAATAGTATTAATGTTGGTTTCGTTGGTAATTGGGGTGGTAGGTTTGATTCAAATGCAACAGTAAATCATCATCTTAATCAATCACGTTTTGCCAACTCTTTTCCTGAATTTCAAGGGGTAACTGTACCTTATCAAGCATTTGAAAATAATGTTGAAGACTTTTTTAGAGAAGGTATTGGTACAACAACTTCAGTGAATGCTTCAAAAAGCTCCGAAAACGTATCTTATAATATTAATTTTGGTCATACTGATGAAGATGGATTTGTACCAGGGAATAATATTATTAGAACAAGTTTTGGACTTGGAGGGTCAATAAAGTTGAGTAATAAGTTTACGGTTAATGGCTCTTTTAATTTTTCTACTAGTGATTTTAAAACGCCACCTGTATCTGCGGATAATGGAACTGGAAATTTTTCAATATTTTTTAGGACCTTATTTGTTCCGAGAAATTTAGATTTAAATGGTCTACCATTTCAAGATCCTGTTACCGGAGCGAACGTTTATTACAGAACCGATCAAGAGAACCCTCTTTGGTTAGTTGCTAATTCACAAGAATCAATAGCGGTAAATCGTTTTTTTAATAATATAAGCACAACTTTTGATTTTAATGATAAAGTTTCTTTAACCTATCGACTAGGTCTTGATACATTTACTGAAAGACAACAATTTTATGTTAATAAAGGTGGTGTAAGTAGCCTTTTGGCATCAGGTGGTTTTCTGAAAACTACATCGGGTATTAATACTATTTGGGATCATAGTTTAATCTTAGCTCTTAATGATATTAAGCTCACTGAAAAAATTGGCTTAGCAGGAACTTTTGGTTTTAATGTTAATGGAGAAACATATGATCAATTTGGTGTAGCTAGTACCGGGCAAGTGGTATTCGGGTTTATTGATCATAACAATTTTACTACACAAAGTAATACTGACCCATTAGGTAGTTCTTTAGATTTTAAACAAAGAGAAAATACTTTGGGTTTATATGGTCAGGCCGCATTTGACTATTCAAACTATTTATTCCTAACATTAGCGGCTAGAAATGATTGGTCATCAACTATTGAAAAAGAAAATCGTTCTTTATTTTACCCTAGTGCTTCTGTTGCATTTATACCAACTTTAGCTATTGAAGATTTTAGATCTGAAGTTTTAAATTTCTTAAAAGTGAGATTTAGTTATGGTACATCAGCAGGATTCCCTGGATTATACTTAACTAGACCAACACTACCTGCAGCTACTGCTGTATTTACTGATGGAAGCGGAAATGTTATTAATACAAACTCGAATAGTTCTCTTTTTCCTAACCCGAATTTAAAAGCAGAATTACATAGAGAGTTTGAAGCTGGAATTGAAGCCAGACTATGGAAAAATAGAATTAGTTTAGAAGCAAGTGTTTATAAAAGAGATTCTAAAGACCAAATACTAAGAAAATTTTTAGACCCTTCGACAGGTTTTGATCAAACATTTATTAATGCAGGTAAAATTAATACCGAAGGAATCGAAGTAGATCTTGGATTTACTCCATTCAAAAATGCAACAAGTGGCTTCCAGTGGAATTCTAACCTTATTTTTTCGGCTACTGAAAATGAAGTTGTTGAATTGCCAGGTGGTGACGATGTTTTTATTGCTGGTTTTTCAAATTTAGGGAATTATGCTATTGAAGGAAGGCCTTTAGGTGTAATTAGAGGAAGTTTTGCTGTTAGAGATGAGGAAGGGAATTTCCTAATTAATCCAAATGATGGTAATATCATAGATAGTGGGGTAGTAGGATTAGATGATAAAATAATAGGTGATCCTAATCCGGATTGGAAATTGACAACAAGTAATACAATTTCTTATAAGGGACTAAGTTTATCTGCTCAAGTTGAATATACACATGGTGGAGATTTTTCTTCAAATACTATTAATAATTTATTGCGAAGAGGTGTTACTACCGATACCGAAGATAGGGAAGGTACCTTTGTAATACCAGGCTTTTTAGGTGATCCTGCAACTGGGCAAGCTCTATTAGACGCAAATGGTAATAAAATTCCGAATACGATTCAACAAGGTACAAATGAGATCTTTTTCCTAAACTTTATTGATACTTCTGATCAACAAATATTTGATGGTTCATTATTAAGACTAAGAGAAGTTTCTTTAAGCTATAGTTTACCCAAAAAAATGTTAGAGAAAACTCCATTAGGTTCATTATCCTTCACGGCATTAGGTCAAAATTTATGGTTTTGGGCTCCTAATGTCCCAGACGGAACAAATTTCGATCCTGAAGTAATTAGTACAGGTGTAGGCAACGGAGCTGGTTTAGATTTTCAAACTACACCAACTTCAAAAAAATATGGATTTAGTATTAAGGCTACTTTTTAACATAAATGAATAAAAAAATAAGAAATGAAGACAATAAAAGATAAATTTAAAGTAATATTCATATTTCTGCTTGTGTTTATTACCGGATGTGAGAATACTAATTTGGAATTGTTAGACAATCCAAGTGCTTTGACACCTAGTAGTGTCGATCCGACATTACTTTTGAATAATATTCAATTACAATTTCAAACAGCAATAGCATTTAATGAAGATAATGAAGATGGTGTTAATGTTAGAGCTGCTGAATTTGTTAGAATGCAACACTTATTTGGTGCTTATGCAGGCCCATTTTCATTAACCTCGGGGAGTATAGATGATCTTTGGACTTCTTTCTTTAGAGAGGCTTTACAAGATATAAATACGTTAATACCAATTGCAGAAGAAAGAGATCTTCAAGGTTTTATTGGAGTAGCTAAAATTATACAAGCTTTTTCGTATGTAACATTGGTAGATACTTTTGGAGAGGTACCCTTTTCGGAAGCTTTGCAAGGAAATGATAACCCAAATCCTTCAGTTGAAGGTGGTCAATCAATTTATAATGCTATGTTTATAATACTTGACGAAGCTATTTCGGCAATTAATACACCAAACTCGGTGATGCCAAATGATTTGTTTTATGGTGGAGATAGAGCAAAATGGATTAAAGCGGCAAATACACTTAAATTTAAGATGTATGTTCAAATGCGATTAATTGGAGATTTTAGTTCTGAAATTAATGCGCTTATAAGTGCGGGAAATTTAATTACTGATGCAAGTGATGATTTTGTATTTCAATATTCAACGGTTGCGAGTGCTACCGGCGAAAGTAGACATCCTTATTATGCTTTAATTTATGATGCAGATGGTTCTGATGATTATATGAATAGTTACTATGTAAATTTACTAAAGGCCGACAAAGGTTTTGAAGATCCTAGATTGAGATACTATTTTTATAGACAAGTTCAAGAAACACCTACTGGTGATGACCTTCCATGTGAAGGTGAACCTGGTTTTAATTTTTGCCATTTAGGCGATTTTTATTGGACCAGAGATCATGGTGATGATGACGGTGTTCCTCCAGATGGGTTGAAAAGAACTACCTATGGATTATATCCTATCGGGGGCGCTTTTGACGGAGATGATTTTACATCAGTTAATCTAAATGCAGGAGCTGGAGGAGCTGGTATATTTCCATTTATGTTATCTTCATACGTTAAATTTCTTCAAGCTGAATCTGCTCTAGTGCTTGGTACAACAGGAGACCCGAGAAATTTATTGGAAGATGCCATTAGAGATTCTATGGATAAAGTTTTAAATTTTGCTCCTGGGCAAGTTAATCCAGCATTTGCGGCTTCTCAAGCAGATGTAGATAATTATATATCATTTGTTCTTGGTCAATATGATGCTGCTGGAGATAATAATGGACGATTAGATGTTATAATGAAAGAATATTATATTGCTTTATGGGGTAATGGTATAGAAGCTTGGAATAATTATAGAAGGACAAGCTTTCCAAGTGACCTTTCTGATCATGTTTCAACATCCGGTGAGTTCCCAAGAACTTTTTTATACCCGGCAACCGTTGTTAATACCAATTCAAATATTAATCAAAAAGCTGTTACAACTAAAGTATTTTGGGATACAAACCCAGATGATTTAGATTAGAAATGTAATCAGAATAATTTTAAAAAGATAAATTATGAAAATAAATAAATTAATACTAATACTTTCATTGATAACATCCTCTCTTTTCTTATCATGTGAAGATGCAGATAAAGATAAATTTAATGACTTTTTGACAACTGCGGCTTTTCCGAAGTTTGCTAATGTGAGTCCTCCTGCTACCGTTGGGCTCGATCAAATAAGTGATCTAGTATATTCTTTTGAAATCATTGATGCTAATAATAATATGGCTACTTATCAACTAGATATGTTTGCTGTTTTAAGTGGTGAACAGACAGAAACTGTTACTATTGATGTAGCAACTACCTTTCCTGTTAGTTATTCATTTACTGCTGCTGATTTGGCAGGATTTTTAGGTCTTGAGCAGGATGATATTACTTTTGGGGATAGCTTTTTCTTTACGGCAACTGCCACTACTAATGATGGTCTGGTATACAATGGTTCTGAAAGACTAGGTTTTGATGATCTAGATGATGATGACCCGAGTACGAACAGATTTTTAGGAGGAGGAGTTACTAATGACCTATTGGATGAAGCAGGTTATAGACAAGCTTTTGAGTTTGATTTTATTATATTGTGTCCAGAAGTAAATTTAGATAACTTCGTGGGGACTTATGAAGTTGTAGTTGATGCTTGGGCAGATTACGCACCTGGAGATATATTACCAGTTGTTGCCGGTTCTAATTCAAATTCATTTCGTATTCTTTCAGTTAATAATCCATTTATTGCCAATCCTGATACTTCATATATTGAGATTACTGTGAATACAACTGACGGTACCATAACAGCAGAGTCTAATGAACCCTTTAATTATGGACCAGGTTTCGCATTGAATGTTACTGGAATAGGTTTAACCGCAGACTGTGCTGGTTTAATAATTATTACATTAGATTTCGGACCATTCACAGGCAATGCATTTACAATAAAGAAAATATAGGAAATTGATTTAAATTAAAAACTCTGTTTGATTAATATTAAACAGAGTCTTTAATTTAAACTTTTATGCAATTCTTTAAAATAATCAAAAGCTTTTAGTAATCTTGAGCCATACCAACTAAACATTTCTCCATCCACAAAAATAAATTGACAATCAATATATTTTTTTAACTGCTCAACATGTTCATCTTTAAACGGAAATGGCTCTGAAGGCAGTATTATCAATTCTGGTCTTAATTCAGAATTTAAATCAGCGAGATATTCAATATAAACCTCTAAATATCTGTCTGGGGAATTTTTAAAAATATTCTCAAATTTATTTAATTTGAGCATTTCATTGATATAATTATTCCCTCCGGCAACCATCCATGGTTTTGACCAAATCAAATAAGCTACTTTTCGAAAAGGTTGAAACTCAATAAATTTAACGAAATCATTCGAAGCCTTTTTACACTTGTTTATTAAATTGTTTGCTTCATGTTCAACATTACAGAACTTTCCAAAATCAATGATCATATTGTATAGATCATCAACCGAAACAATATTAGAAACATAAACTGAATAATGTTTTTCTAGCTCATTAACAATTTCTTCTGTATTTTCCTCTTTATTACAAATAATAATATCAGGCTCTAAGGAGGTAATCTTTTTATAATTTACTTTTTTTGTCCCACCTACTATGGTTTTAGATTTTTTCAATTCAGTAGGGTGTACACAAAATTTAGTAATACCAATGATATTTTTTTCTAATCCTAGATCGAAAAGTAATTCAGTTTGACTAGGTACCAAAGATATGATCCGGTTAGGATAATTATCTAAATGCAAGTCTCTATTTAATTGATCTTTAAATTTCAAAATTTATTCGATTTCCAGAAATAAGGTGTAAATAAAATCATTACTGTAAATAGCTCTAATCTACCCAAAAGCATCAAAAATGCCGACCACCATTTTCCCATGGCGGGTAGATCGTTATAATTATTTACCGGGCTCAGTTTACCAAAGGCTGGCCCAACGTTTCCCAATGATGAAGCTGCTCCACCCAGTGCTGTTGCATAGTCTAGACCCATTACTCCAAAAATTAGAGCTCCAAGAGAAAACATAATCAAATATAATATAAAAAATGCCATGATGTTAAAAACAATGTCTTGCGATACGGTTTTACCATTGTATCTAACCGGCACTATTGCATTAGGATGGATAGATCTTTTAAATTCTAAAAAGCTATTCTTAATCATAATAATATGCCTAACAAACTTAACACCACCTGCAGTAGAACCGGCTGAAGCACCAAAAAACATCAGGAAAAAGAATATTATAGTTAAAAATGGAGTCCAAATAGTGAAATCAGCGGTAACGAATCCGGTTGTGGTTATAATAGCAACCACTTGAAATAGTGCATGTCTAATAGCACTTTCAAATTCACCAAATACCATCGGGTGTGCTATTATTTGTGTTTCTGTTGGAAGTTGTGAGATATTTGCTTTAAAATAAATTACGAAAGCAACAATAATTGTAATTCCTATAATATTTAAAAAATATGTTTTAAACTCTTCATCGTGTAGTACTTTGCTGATTTTTCCTTTAAACGCAAAATAACTAAGCACAAAATTTGTACCGGCCAAAATCATAAAAAAAGTAATGATATATTGGATTAAAGGTTGATCGTTCCAATATGCTATACTCGCATTTTTAGTAGAAAATCCTCCGGTAGACAAGGTACTCATTGCATGGTTTACGGCATCAAATAAACTCATTCCAGCGAGTTTTAGAAAAATAGCTTCCGCTATAGTAAAACCAAAGTAGATATACCATAATCTTTTGGCAGTATCAGTAATTCTTGGATGTAATTTGTCGGCAGAAGGGCCGGGGGCTTCAGCAGCAAAAAGTTGCATACCACCAATACCTAATAAAGGTAAAACAGCAATTGTAAGTACAATAATTCCCATACCACCTATCCAATGTGTAGTACTTCGCCAAAACAAAATACCTTCCGGCATAATTTCAATATCATCTAAAATTGAAGCACCTGTCGTGGTATAGCCTGACATGGTCTCAAAAAAAGCGTTTGTAAAAGACGGAATTGCTTCGGTAAATAAATAGGGAAGACTACCCGATAAAGACATAAAAATCCAACCCAAAGTAACTACAATATACCCTTCGCGTTTTTTAATTTCTTTTTTAAATCCTTTTGTTATAAACCTGAATAATAAGCCTATAGTTATAGTTATAATGCCTGCAAAAAAAATACCATTTGTGGCGCCATCTTTGTAAAAAAAACTAACAATTGCAGCAGTTAACATGAAAAAACCATTAAAAATGAGTAAAAAACCCATCATTTGAAAAATGATCTTAATGTTTAATTTTTTCATGACCTATGAAATCTTTCTAATAGTTGAGTTAATCAAAAAACTTTTCAACTTTAGCTACGGCATCGGCTAAACAACTAACAACAACTTTATCTTCTGGTTGAATTTTAAAATCGCCCAGTGCAATATACCCTTTACCATCTCTAATTACACCGCCAATTGTTGCCTCTCTAGGGAAATTTAACTCTTTAATTATTTTACGAGATATTTTAGAATTTTCACGTACTCTAAATTCTAAAATTTCAGCATTAAGGTTATTAAGTGTTGCAATTTCTAACACATCACCTTTTCTAATGTATTTAAAGATACTATTTGCGGCCAATAATTTTTTGTTTATAATTGTGTCAATTCCAATAGAATGAGATAATTTGGAATAATCGACATTTTCTGCCAAAGCGATTGTTTTATTTACTTTTTTTGATTTTGCAATCAAGCATGTCATAATATTGGTCTCAGGACTTTCAGTTGCGGCTATAAAAACATCCATTTCTTCAATATTCTCTTCAGCAAGTAATTCTACATCTCTTCCATCACCATGAACAACAAGTACATTAGGTAATTCATCGGCTAGTTCTAGTGCTTTTGATTTATCCTGTTCAATAATTTTTATATTCAATTTTTTGTCACACAGCTCTTTAGCAGTTCTTTTACCAATAGAACTACCACCTAGAATCATCACATTATTGACTTCTTTTTTTGTTTTACCGGTTAGTTTATATAATTCGTTTACACCTTCTTTGAGGGTTATGAAGTAGGCAAGATCACCCTTTTTAAAAACAGTGTCACCACGAGGAATTTTTACTTCATCAGAATGTTCATGTAGAATAGCAATAGGCATAAAATGAATTTCTGGGAAAGTCGCTGCAGCCTGTCTAACAGAGATGCCTACAAATGGGGCAGTTTTAGATAAAATAATACCCAGCATACTTAATTCACCATTATCAAAATCATGCATACTGTTGAAAGCTGCCTGATTTAACAACATTTTTATTTCATTAGAGGCGAGTTCTTCTGTAGATATTAATTCATCTATACCAAATTCAGCAAAATTAATCTCGTTTTTATTGTCTATAAATTCAGAATTATTAATTCTGGCTATAGTTTGTTTTGCACCCAATCTTTTGGCTAATACACAAATAGTTATGTTAACGGTTTCATTTGAAGTAACAGCTATTACTAAATCGGCAGTATTAACTTTAGCATCTTTTAATATAGAAATGGAGGTGGCATTGCCTTTCATTACTCGTATATCTAAACGGGTATCGGCTGAGGTTAAACATTCCTTTTTTTGATCAATAAGTGTAATGTCGTGAGACTCGTAAGAAAGTAATTTTGCTAAATGAAAACCTACTTCACCAGCACCGGCAATAACTATCCTCATTAAATTTATATTTAAATGAAAGTACTAACAAAGGTATTATTTTTTCTTTTATATCTTTAAACAAATTTTATTTAATGAGTAATGAGAAGAAATCTATTTCAATAAAGAATTGGAAAGAAGATGATAGACCGAGAGAAAAATTATTATTGAAAGGAAGAAGTGTTCTTTCCGATACTGAGTTGATTGCAATATTAATAGGGTCAGGCAATAAACAGGAAAACGCTGTTGGTTTAGCCAAACGAATATTGACTGCTTCAAACAATAATTTAAACGAATTAGCGAAGCTATCAGTAAATGATCTCACTCAATTTAAAGGAATAGGCGAAGCCAAAGCTGTTTCATTAATTACAGCTTTAGAATTAGGACGAAGAAGACGTTTAGAAAAGGCACTTGAAAGATCAAAAATTACGAGCAGTAAGACCGTATTCGAAATAATGCAACCCATACTTGGTGATATTCCACATGAAGAATTTTGGGTGTTATACCTAAATAATTCAAACAAAATAATTCATAAAAATCAATTAAGCAGTGGTGGAATTACCGGAACTTTGGTCGATATAAGAATATTATTTAAAAAAGCGCTCGAACTATCTTCGGTTGCTATTGTTTTATGTCACAATCACCCCTCAGGTAGTTTGAAGCCTAGTAGATCGGATTTAGATTTAACAAGAAAAATTCAAGAAGCGGGTAAAAGTTTAGATATAAAAATCTTAGATCATTTGTTAATTACCGAAAAAGCGTATTTTAGCTTTGCCGATAGTAATTTGATTTAACTTACCTTAATGCTACTAATTTATACACATAAGATCACACCTAGGTTATCTTATACTTTTAAACATTTTTTTACCAGAATTCTACAAATTCCGGTTAGCTTTACTACAAAAGTAGAAGAGTTCATTGCGCATAAAGATCTTAAATTATCATACACCAAACATCCATTAGGCAATGAAATTTTTATTAGAAGTAATGAGTTACTTTTTGAACAAGGTATCAATGATATTGAAATAATTATGGGTGAATGGGAAGATACTGCTTGTTTTTTTCAATCACGGCAAGCTGCAACTATACCTTTTGATATTTTTGCGGCTACCTTTTATTTATTGAGCAGGTATGAAGAATATTTGCCACATGTAAAAGATCAATATGATCGGTTTCCTGCAGAAGAAAGCCTGGCATTTCAGCAGAATTTTTTAGAACAACCGTTAATTGATATTTGGGCGTTTAAGGTAAAAGATCTATTAATGGAAAGGTTTCCCGAATATCAGTTTTTAAGTAGAAAATTTGAATGTAAATCAACCATAGATGTTGATATAGCGTATAGTTATAAACACAAAGGAGTTATAAGAACAATTAGTGGATATTTTAATGATTTATCTAAATTTAAGTTGTTAGATATATGGTATAGAACATTGACATTGCTAGGTTTTAGACAAGACCCATTCGACACGTTTGATGAATTACTAGACTTTCAAAAACAGTATAACATCGATACATTGTTCTTCTTTCTGATAGGTGATTACACAACTTATGATAAAAACATTTCATCAAAAAATACAAAGTATAAATCTTTGATTAAATCTATCGCCGATTATGCTGACGTGGGTTTGCACCCTTCATATTTTACGGTGAAAAACGAAAAACTCTTGAAAAAGGAGAAATTAAGATTAGAAAATATTCTAAATAGACCCATACTAAAATCAAGACAACACTATTTGCGAATAGATTTACCCGAAACATATCAAAATTTAATAAACTTAGAAGTGCAAGAAGATTATACTATGGGTTATGCAGCACATTACGGATTTAGAGCTAGTACTTGCACACCATTTTATTTTTACGATTTAGATTATGAGATTCAAACACCTTTGAAGATAAACCCTTTTGCGGTTATGGATGGTACTTTACGAGATTATCTACAATTGTCAAATAAAAGATCATATGAAGTAATTGTGAAATTAGCAAAAGAAGTTAAAAAGGTAAATGGAACTTTTATTATGCTTTTTCATAATGACACACTTTCAAATCGTGGACGATGGAGACGCTGGAAAAAATTGTACATTGATATTTTCAAGCAATTAACGGTATTGCGCGAAGCTTAAAAAATTTCCCAACTTTTTGTAATGATACAACTTTTAAACAGAGATCAATTAGATGAGGAAAAATACAATAATTGTATTTCTTGCACTATAAATACCCGTATTTACGCTTACAGTTGGTATTTAGATACTATTTGCGATGATTGGGATGTTTTGATCAAAGATGATTATCATACCGTGATGCCATTACCTAAAAGAAAAAAATATGGAATTCACTATATTTATCAAGCCCCATGGATACAACAACTAGGAATTTTTTCTAGTCAACCAGTTGATGAAATGGCTATTCATCAATTTATAAAGAGTATACCAAAAAAATATAAATTGATCGATGTTTTTTTTAATTCTGATAATCGATTTTCGAGTAAATATACCCGTGTCAGAAATAATTATATTTTATCTTTAGATTCAAATTTTGAAGATATTAAAAGTAATTATAATAAAAACAGAACAAGAATAAGTAAAACAGATTTCGGCAATTTTATTATTGACACAAGCGGAAATTCAACAGAATTTTTAAATTTATATAAAGAGCAACATCTTAATTATCAATCACACAAAGATGCTTTTGATAAATTACGAAACTTGCTGAATATTGATAAGGATCAAGTCAATATTTGGAATGTTTATGACACCGATAAAATAGTTGCCGGTTTATGTTGGCTAAAAGATACTCATAGGATTACCTATTTAGTACCACTTGCAACCAAAGAAGCTAAATATAATAATATTCCTACCTTTTTAGTAAATGAATTAATAAAGGCACATATTAATAGTAAATATATTTTAGATTTTGAAGGTTCAATGGCAGAAGGCGTTGCTAAATTTTATAAAAGTTTTGGAGCTGTTAAAGAGGAGTATTTATGGTATAAAAGACGATCAATTTGGTAAAGAATAAGGAAATTAAAATATGTTTTTTGGCTGATAAACACGGTTTGTATGATGATCGAATTTATTGGAAAATGGCGGTTCCTTTAAAAGAAAAGGGGTATGAAGTTTATTATTTTCTTATTGGTGATGAAACTAAAAATGGGGTTACTGAGGAAGGTATTGCTTATGATATTTTAGAAGTTAAAACATTCTCTAATAATCTATATTTAAATTTTATTCTTAAAAACTTAAACCCTTTCAATAATTATAAGATACTATTTAAAAAAGCAAAAGGAATAAATGCAGAAGTGTATCATTTTCATGATTTATGGATCAATAAAATTGGAAAAAGATTAAAGAAGTTAAAACAGAAACCTGTAGTTTTTTATGATGCTAGAGAGCCTTATGCCGAAGATTATATTTCATATTCAAAAGCGACCGGTATTTTGAAAAGAATAATATACCTGTTTTCATACGTGATAAATCGATGGGAAAAGACCAAAGCAAAGAATTATGATTTAGTCATTGCAAATGAAGAAATAGTTAGAGATAAGTTTAGACAAAGTTTAGGGAAAGAAAAGGCAGAAGTTCTTTATAATTTTACCGATATTTATAAGAATTTCAATAGTACACCATTAAAAAATAAAAAGTACGATTTTATTTATTGTGGTGGAATTTCTGAATTAAGGGGTGCATTTAAAATTTTAGATGCAACATTAAAAGCAAAGTCAAAATTACCTTCAATTAAGGTAGTGTTTGTAGGTAGATATTCTCCGGAAAACTTAAAAGAGAAGCTTCAAGATTATATTGATAAAAATGATCTTACCAATAATGTAAGTTTGTTTTCTGAAGTTAATTATAATCAAGTAAGTAACTATTATAATATGAGTAAAATAGGTTTAGTCACATTGTTACCGATAAAAACATTTGAAATAAGTATGCCTATTAAAGTTTTTGAATATATGGCATTTGCATTACCCATGATAGGAAGCAATTTTGGGCATATAAAAAAATATATAGAACAAGAGGATTGCGGTATTTTGGTAGACCCCAATAACCCGGATGAAATTGCAGAGGCTATGGTGCTACTATTAAATGATAATGAGATCTACAATCGGTTTAGTAGTAACGGAAGAAATGCAACACTTGAAAAATATAAATGGGATTTTGAATTAGATCGTCTAATAGGTTTTTATACCAAGGCATTAAACGAAAGGGAAAAGAATATAAATAATGTCAAATAAGAACAATTCTTTTTTAAAAGATTTTAGTTGGTACTTTTTAGGTTCGTTCGTGCCTTTACTAATTGGCTTTGTAAAAACACCAATTTTTACACGTTATTTCAATAAAGAAGATTATGGTTATTTAGGGATAGTCAGTCTGACTTTTTCTTATTTTGGTATGATATTATTTTCATGGATTGGCTCTTGTATTTGGAGATATTATACCAAGTATGAAGTTAAAAAAGAATTAAAAACGTTATATTCAAATTTAATGTTTTTGTACATTTTGGCATTTGTACTAATAATGATTGTCTCATTGTATTGGTATATTACTGCTGAAAATTATTTAATCAAACAATTAGTATTTTATTCTTTTTTTCAAATAGTTCTTAATCAATTATTTCTTTTTTATATGGTAATAATTAGATTGAAAGGTAAAGCCAAATTTTATACTATTTTTCAATCTGTTAGGGCATTTTTTAGCATATTAATTGCTTTGTTTTTGGTTTTTAAATTTGAAGTAAATATTAGTGCATTGATTTCTAGTTTAGTAATTATTGATGCCATTGCAATTTTATTTCTTGTAATAATTAATCCGGCTGAGGTAAGTTTGAACTTTAAACTTATTAAAAGAAAAAATTTAAAAGAACTAATTATTTATGGTAGTGCGGGTCTAATTATTAATATAGGATTTTTAATAATTACTTCAAGTGATAGGTATATAATTTATTTGTTGAATAATTTAGAAACGGTTGGTATATATGATCAAGTATATAAATTAAGTCAACTATCGGTAGTTGTTTTGGTTACTATTTTTTTTAATACTATCAATCCAACGTTATTAAAAGAACTGGAGGTTAATTTTAAGAATTCAGCTAATCTAATTCAAAAATATATTAAGGTTTTTATTATTTATGGTTTACCAATTATTACATATCTAAGCTTATTCTCGAAAGACATTGCTCATATATTTTTAGGCGCAGAATTTAGGGTTGGATACAGAATAATGCCATTTGTATTTTTAGCAGCATATATACATGGCTTTGCAAATTTTTATGAATTACGATTAAAATTTTCTAATCAATTAAAAAGGTTAAGTATAATTGTAATTATTGCCGCTTTATTAAATCTAGCTTTAAATTATATTTTTGTAGGATTATATGGATATAAATGGGCGGCTGTAACCACGGCCATTACATATTTATTTTTGATCTTAGTATTTCATTATTTTGATAAAGAAATTGTGCCATTAAAATATCACAAAATTGGATTTTTATTTAAAGTAGTATTGGTACTTGGAGTACAAACAATTTTATATTTTGTCATTAATAATATGTACGATTTAAATATTCTTATAAAATTAACATTAGGTATATTTTTTATACTAACTTATTATTTTATCTTTAAAAAATTACTTAGTGAAACTGATATTCCAATAAACGCATAAGTCTTATGAACATTGAACACATTTTTTTTGATCTAGACCACACTCTTTGGGATTTCGAAACGAATTCTTCTAAGACATTTGAATATATATTTGACCAGAATAAGATAAATATTGATCTGAATGACTTTTTAGGTTATTATGTACCGATAAACCTAAAATATTGGAAATTATATAGAGAAGATAAAATAAGCAAACCTAAGTTAAGATATGGTAGATTACGTGAAGCTTTTGACCTGCTTAAATATGGTGTATCAGATGATATGATCCATCATTTATCTGAAACATATATTGATAATCTATCTAATTATAATACCTTGTTTGATGGTACGATTGAAATATTGAATTACCTATTGTCAAAATATCAATTGCATATAATTACCAATGGATTTGAAGAAGTACAATTACTGAAACTTCAAAAATCTGAGATCTTGCATTTTTTTGATAAAGTTATTACATCAGAAAGTGTAGGCGTTAAAAAGCCAAATCCGAAAATATTTAACCATGCACTTGAGCTCGCTAATACTGAAGCTAAAAAAAGTATGATGATTGGAGATAATTTAGAAGCCGATATAATCGGTGCTCAACAAATTGGAATGCAAGCGATCTTTTTTAATTACCATAATGAACCTATCAATAACGGTACAATATGTGTTAATAACCTTCTCGAAATAAAGCAATATCTATAATTGGGTATCGTTATTTATTAACCAACCTGAAATAATTAATAGCCTCATCTGACCCGTTAAATAAAAATAACAGATGAAATTCCGCATATTTGTATTTTTTTTGACAGTGTTTACTGGTACAAATGCAGTAGCTCAAAACAAACAATTCTTGTACGGGTTTCAAGAAATTCCTCAGGCACTTTTAGTAAACCCGGGCGGAGAAATGAATTTTGATAAACATATTGGAATTCCATTTTTATCTGGACTTTATGTAAATGCAGGTACAACTAATAGTTTAATAAGTAGTCTGTTCGAAAATGATGGTATAGATATAATTGATAAATTACAAGGAATAATTTTTAGACTGAATTCAAGAGATTTTATAAGTGTAAACGAGCAATTAGATGTTGTCAATATAGGTTATAAACTTAATAATGACAGGGATTATTTGAGTTTTGGTTTTTATCAGGAACTTGATTTAATCAGTTATTATCCGAAAGATGCAGCAATTTTATTTTATCAGGGCAATACAGATGGTAATGGTAATATTGATTTAAATAGGAGCCATGATATAAGTGATGTAAATCTAAAGAGTGAAATAATAGGGGTTTTTCACGTAGGAATCTCTAGAAAGATTAATGAAGATTTAAGTATAGGAGCTAGAGCTAAATTATATTCCGGGGCTTTTAATATTCAATCATTAAATAATAGAGGTAGTATTTCAACAAGATTAGACCAAAATAATGAGTACCAACACCTATTAAATAATGTTGATGTTACATTTCGTAGTTCTGGACTTATAGGATCTTCAGGAGGATTGTTTGTTGCAGAAGCGTTTAAAAATATACTTTTTGGAGGTAATTTGGGATTGGGTTTTGACGTTGGTTTTACGCATCATTTAAATGAAAATTTGACTGTTTTAGGAAGCGTACTTGATCTAGGGTTTATAACATATTCTAATCGCGTTACCACTTATAAAGTAAAAGGAGATATTGAAATAAATGACATAGGTTTAGTAAATCCACCAACCAACGGTACGTTAAATTATTGGGAGAATATAAGTGAAGATATTAACAGGCAAATTCCAAAAGACACTATACATTCGACCTATGTTTCTTTTAGACCCCTTAGATTAAATGCGGCCGTACAATACGGGTTTGGGAGGAAAACAAGAAAACAAAGACCTACAGCTTGTCCTGCAGTAAATGAAATAGTAACAACTAATTATCAAAATGAAGTAGGAGTGCAACTCTATTCTATATTCAGACCTAAACAACCACAATTAGCAACGACATTGTATTATAAGCGACAAGTAACTAATTTTTTAACGGCTAAAATTGCTTATACTGCAGATTCTTTTTCTTTTTCAAATATTGGTTTGGGATTATCTACACAAA
>Ga0209633_10002545_pt1 | contig 17478 bp, 16 predicted proteins | sample Cruoilmetagenom1_FD_187290 | JGI IMG/M metagenome (GOLD analysis project Ga0209633, IMG submission 187290) | Oil polluted marine microbial communities from Coal Oil Point, Santa Barbara, California, USA - Sample 1 (SPAdes) (version 2) | ecosystem: Environmental > Aquatic > Marine > Oil seeps ... | reverse complement strand
GGCACGGCGTACATCAATACGAAGGTGATTATGCTGACTCCCAATAGAACAACTACCACTAACAGTAGCCTTCTCAGAGCATAATCCCTCATTCGCATCTATCTATTCACCCTTAATCTTTGTATAGAGATGCAAAGTCTATTTCTCCAAGCCCTGAAGGAATGTATTCATAGCCATGTACCCATGCACCCCTTGGAGTGAGCATCTTGTACTGATAAAGGGTGATGTATGGAACTTCTTCTTCCAGGATCTCCTGTATCTCTTTGTAATACTCTAAAGCCTTTTGTTCGTCAGCAGTTGACATAACCTTGTCTATGAGCTCATCAACCCTTTCGTTTTTGTATTTTCCGTAGTTACCCCCTTCTCCCCAGTTGTCACTGTGGACCAGTGGATAGAGATAGTTGTCACCGTAAGGATAGTCGGGCAACCATCCAAGACAGTTTATGTAAAAATCACCCTTTATGTAGTACTCCAGAGCAGTTCCCCATTTAAGGGGCTGTATTTCAAGGCCAATGCCGAGAGTTTTTAAAGTCTGCTGAAGCATGACGCCCACCCTCGCTCTTAAGTCATTGTCTTCATTGTATATATAAGTCCATGTCATTCCTCTCGTTCCATCCTTCCCTTTTGGATAGCCAGCGTCATCCAGCAGTTTTTCTGCTTTGGCAAGATTGAACTCATAGCCCTGTATGTCTGGGTCATGGCCAAATATGCCCTTGGGAATCATGGTGTGCAACTCATATGCCTGACCAGCCATCAGATTGTTCACAACAACTCTATAATTTACCGCATAGGCCAGCGCTTTTCTCACTCTCACATCGTCCAGAGGTTTCTTCTGGCAGTTTATCTCAATGTGGGCCATGGTGTAGGAAGGGATCACATCTACAACTATCCCATTTCTTCCCTCTTCATTCATCAGGGCAACTGCGTGCTCTACCAAAAGGTTATTGGGATGAACTATGTCGACATCCCTGTTTTTAATAAGATTCAACAGGTTAGTTTTTTCGCTTATCTGCTTTATCAAAATTTTTTGCATTTTTGGCTTCTCTCCCCAGTAGTTTCCATTTCTCACTAAGAGAGTTTCTTCATCTTCTGTCCAGTGATCAAACACATAGGGACCCGTGCCAACCATGTTTTTCCTCATCCATTCACTCGGTTTTCCCTTTTCGTATCCGCCGTGTGCTTCCACCGCAGTCGGGCTTACGATACAGGCTGCGGTGTGAGCCATACATGTGAGAAAAGGAAGGAATGGGTGCTCCAGTCTTATCGCCACAGTATATTCATCCAGCACTATTGTGCATTCATAAACGTGTCCGATAAGTGGATTTGCTGGTCCCAGGTTCATGGCAACCAATCTGTCCAGCGTGTATTTCACAGCCGAGGCATTAAAATCCGTGCCATCGTGGAATTTTACACCCTTTCTGAGGTTGAATGTGTAAACCAGTCCATCATTGCTTATGGTCCAGCTTGTGGCAAGAAGGGGTTTGACACCAACGAATTCTCCATTTTCAAAATCATCCTCCACTAAAGTTTCATAGACGTTACCTATTACCAGGCTTGAAGCCGTGTCATATGCCTCTGCAGGATCTAGAAGCCTCGTGTCACCACTTCTAGCGTATACCAACGTATCCGCAGGAGTGTTATATCTTACGCCCTGACTAGCTGTAAAAGACATGCTAGCAATGAGCAATACAAAAACTCCCGCTGCCCCCAATACTTTCGTTTTGTTCATGATACACAATATTATTTTTTGTATTTAAAACTTGTTATCAACATGGCCCTATTTGCACTTTTCTCATTTGCTTGAGTCTATGATGGATCTTGATAACTATTTTTCAATCAGATCTTTTTCAAGACTTTTCTTGCTCTTTCGTTCATTTCGTTTATCCGCTCTTCTTCGACGCAAAGTATGGGTCTGAACCTTATTGATTTAGTACCACAACCTAGGATTAGCATGTTCTCTTCAAAAGCGGTCTTTCTGAAATCATCTCTTGTCCTTCCATCAGGCAGATCAAAGGCGCACATCAGGCCAGAGCCTCTCACGTTTGAAACCGTTGGGAAATCTTCCTCGATTTCGTGCAAAACTTTTAGCAGAACCCTGCCCACCCTGTCTGCGTTATCCAGAAGGTTATCTTCATTTATCACCTGAAGGATCCTGGTGCTCCTTGCCATGTCCGTTATATTGCTTCCCCAGGTAGAGTTTATTCTGCTGCTTTCAACAAAGCAGTTTTTCTCAACCTCATCAACCCTGTTATTGGACATTATGCCGCACACCTGCATCTTTTTTCCAAAGGCCATGAGATCAGGCTGGACGTCAAAGCCTTCGTGAGCCCACATTTTTCCGGTTATTCCGCAACCACACTGAATCTCATCAAAGACCAGCATTATTTCGTTTTCATCGCACACCCTTCTCAACTCTTCAAAAAATTCTTTCCTGAAATGGTTATCCCCGCCTTCTCCCTGTATAGGCTCTATTATCAATGCGGCGATGTCGTCTCCATATTGCTCAATTGCTCGATCTATCTCTGAAAGCGCTTTTCTCTCTTTTTCTTCAACCTCTTTCAGATGCTCTTCCAATGGAAACGTTATCTTCGGATTCGTTATTCTTGGCCAGTCAAACTTTGGAAAATACATGGTTTTTCTTGGATCTGCCGTGTTTGTCAGCGAAAGCGTGTAACCGGTTCTTCCATGAAAAGCTTCTCTGAAGTGTATTACCCTGGTTCCTTTCTCTTCCTTTTCTCCCCTTTCAAAGTTCTTTTTCACCTTCCAGTCAAAAGAAACTTTCAAAGCGTTTTCAATCGCAAGAGCGCCTCCATCTATGAAAAAAAAGTGCTTAAAATAAGAAGTTGTTTTTGACAGGGCGTCCACAAAATCTCCCATGTAGGTTGTGTATATGTCTGAATTTGCAACCTTGTGTATCGCCGCCTTAAAGATGTAGTTCTTAAATTCCTCGTTGTTGAGCTTTGGATGATTCATTCCCAGGGCAGAGGACGCAAAAAATGTGTAGAAGTCGAGAAATTTTCTCCCGTTCCTCGCATCTACAAGATAACTACCAGAGCTTTTGTCAAGGTCTATAACGATGTCAAATCCATCAACCAGCATCCTACTTTTCAATACTTCTATAACTCTTTTTGCTTCCATTGAAATCACCAATGAACGACTAAAGGCGTTTTCAATATTTATAACTTTTCAGGAGTATTTTTTGACCATATTTTTGGCGTGAAATTTAAAGCTCACCAAAACAGGAGATCTTTAAGCGACACTCGGGCGCTGATCTTCAAATGCGACTCAGGAGAACTCTATCACTCAAACTTGAAAGAAAATACTCAGTTGAGCCTGTGTATTGAAAAGGAGAATCGCCAAAAGGTTAACGGAGAACTGCTAGCAAAAAAACGATTCCAATTATTGCCACGCCTATGCCTGCTCCGATTGCTACAACTATTATCGTTACTATCAGGGCCCAGAATGGATTTTCCAGAGAAGCAGGTCCTCCATAGAAAACCAGGCAGAGAATAAAGATCACGGCTCCAATTGCAATAAGTATTGCGCCGATTGTTCTGTTCTTTTTCGATCCAAAGTAGATACTTATTCCTCCCGCTACCATACCTGAGATTCCAAATCCCAGCATGAGCATGCTCAGAATTATCTGCGAAGCAGCCATTTCAACGATCATCTATCTATTCACCTCTCTTTCAGAAAGGGGATTATTACTATTTAATATTTTCTTTCATTTTTATAGCTTTCATTAGATCGTAAAAGTCACCATTAACGACAATGTCGGCACTCTTTGATGTTTTTTCATTTTTGGGGTTGAGAGCTATTGACAGACCAGAACTTCTGAACATTGAAATGTCATTTTCTGCGTCACCAACACAAATGGTTTCACTTTTTTTAGCTCCAATTTCGTGCATGAACTTTTCTAGATTTGTGCCTTTATTAAAGCCGTCAACTTCCAGAACAAAGTTTTCTACGCTGCCATTTTTGTTGAAAATTATTCTGTTGCAAAATACATATTGGATCCCGAGCAATTTTGCAACTTTGTTTGCTATGACGTCAGGAGCGCCCGTAATGAGTCCAATTTTGTATTTGCTTTCGAGCAGAGGAAAGCATTCAGTAACCCTATCGACGAGCTCAAAATCCTTCAAAGCCTCTTCAACATCTCTCCTTCTGACACCAATTTTCTTCCAGCAGTCGAGCTCGAGCGATTTGGCTTTATGATAACCGATCTCCTCTATCCGGTGCTTATATTCTTCGGGAAGGTTGAGTTTTTTTCTTAAAGCATCCCATGAGTTTGGCCATTTTATCAGTGTGCCATCCAGATCAAATCCAATAGCTTTGAACATTTAAGAGACAACTGCAAAGGAATTCATTAAGCTTTCTGTAAATAAATGCCATTTTACACTGGCAACTGTATGTGTATAAGGATAATCTCATTGAAAGCATAGAAATAATGGGAGGAAAAGGTACCCGATCATTCTTGACGAAAAGATATTATTTCAAATTTTAAGTTTTAGCAGAATTCAAACAGATCCCGTATATTTTGTGTAATACTCCTTTCCCAGTAACTCATCGGAATGGTCATTGCTCTTAAGTAACCTGCAGCAAGTTTATCAAAAAGCCCCTTCTTTGACATACTGCAGCATCTGATCCCTGTTTAAATCTTCAAGCCTATCTCTTTTAGTGGTCTGTATCAGTCGTACTTCGTAATATTTTTAGAAGTCAACTCTGAGATCGTTTTCATCTCACTCTCTTCTCTTCTTCGACCTTATAACCTGCGCGTATATATTTGATACACCGGTAAATGACAAATCCTACCACGATCCAATTTACTACCGCAAAGACGCAAAAGAAGATGTCTACTAATCCCACCATTCCATTCACCTACTCCCTAATCGGTACAGGGGTGAATCCCCTTACCGGTTTTAACGCTATCGTTGCGAAATGAAAAATGACAAATGTTATCAAGCAAGCAACCATACCTGGAATTATACCCTCAATATCATACGGCGCACCGAGAATCCATTGCCAAATACTTGACACCGTTCCTCCCACTATTGCACTGGCTAAACCTGCATAAGGTGATACCTTCTTGGCAAATAACGCGATCACCACAGGGATCCACACGGTTGGAGCCCAGAAGTAATATGAAAAGAGCAAAGCTTCTAGTACCCCTGGCAATGCTATAGCAACGACTAAAGCTCCCACACCAAGAACGGCTATAAGGACTTTCATCAGTAGAAGCCTCCCTCTTTCGGTCAGTTTGTAAAAGGGCTCAACCAGATCTCTAACGGCAATAGTCGCCGCTGAATTCAACTCAGAATCACCTGTAGACATGCTACCAGCAGCTACCGCCGCAAGCGCTAAACCTGACAAGCCTACTGGTAATGCTGTCACAACAATTGTTGGAATTACTTCATCGCCTGGTGTGCCGGGTGGAAGAAGCGTGACAGCGCATAATCCTATCAACAAGCAGATGATATAGAAACTCGGCCCTATCGCCCTCCCTATAGTGATTCCCTTTCTAACGTGTTTTTCATCCACACCGCTGAAGAAGACCTGACTATATGCGGGAGTTAAGGACTCCCCAAAAGTGAATGAAATCACGAGACACATAGCTGGAATCAATGGACCGGGAAAAGTTGCTAGGTGGGTCCCTCTTATTATTGGTTCTAATCCTGCGAATCCACCTACTTTGATGAGCAAGAGTATCCCTACCAAAGAATAGAAAAACATAATCATTAAAAATTGTAGGACATCCGTCCAAGCCACTGCGTATCTCCCCCCTATGTAAGTATAAAGCACCGTGAATCCATAGCCAAAAACTGCACCCCATACAAGAGGAATGCCAATCACAACGTGTACTATATATCCTATTGCCATGACTTGGGCACCGAGAAGCCCCACTGTAACTAAAAGGGAACATATGCCGCAAAAAACACCGCCAGCGCTACCGTAATACTTCGCGAAAACGTCCGCAACCGTATATGCTCTTGTTGCTCTAAATCTCGGCGCGATGAAATAGCCGATAAGAATAGGGAAAAGTCCCCACCCCAAAATTACCGCCCAAAACCAAGGCCAAATAGCTTCGTAGCATTTCCCTGCTAACCCCACTGTGGACCCACCACCCCAATAAGCAGCTGCCATCGTGCACATCATCACAAACCAAGGAAGGGTTCTTCCGCAAACAGTGTAATCTTCAAATGTCTTCGTCTTTCTCCTCCAATAATATGCAATAACTATAAGACAGATCATATATGCAAGAAAAATTATTTCATTTATCATGGATATTCCTTGATTTGAGTATTTTTCTTATCTCTTCTTTCATAGGTCACCTTTTAAGTTGATTCCTTTGCTTTACTTATACATACCTTGGCCCACGTTTCAGTTGACTCTATTAAAGGAACTGGAAAATCTCCTTTTCTCAAAACCAATGGTATTTCAGTACACCCTTCAATCAAAGCTTGCGACCCCTTTTGGATTAATTCTTTTCCAACCTTTAAAAGCAAATCCTTTTCCTTATGACCGGCTTTTATTCCATAGATTGCTTTCATTACAAGCTTTTGCCCTGCCTTGGAAGGTTCTATTATTTCTATTCCTAAAGGCTTAAATTCTTTTTGATAGATGCCTGATTTCAAGGTTCCCGAGCTTGCTAGTAAGCCAACCTTTTTAAGTTTTATTTTTTTTACTAATAAACCAACTTCCTTAATCCCATTAATTATTGGTATGTTTATCTCAGACCTTATTCTTTCAAGATAATAATGGGCAGTATTGCAAGCAATAATTATAAAATCTGCTCCAGCTCTTTCTAGGTTTTTTGCAGTCTCTATTAGATAAAGAGTTGGATCCTCTCCCTCCCCTAAGGTTGCTTTGACTGGATCAGGTATCTTCGGATTGTTATCAAGGATTACTCTTAGGTGATCTTGATCTTTCTTAGCTGGAGTATTCTTTATTATCTTAAGGCAAAGATCTGCAGCAGCTTCCGGGCCCATTCCTCCTAAGATCCCAATTACTTTATCCATTTTGATTAATTGTATGCTATTTACTATACTTATACCTTTCGATTTGCAATTTTTTAGACCGCTTTTTTCCGGCATAACTTAAAATATGTGACAATATACACAAAGATCATCAGGATGGGGACAAAGATGAAACTTTTCGCAGAGTATCTAAAGCCATTGAGAGAGGTTGGTATAGAAACTATTGCTAAAGAAACGTTGATAGACGAATGTTCAAAGAAGCTGAAAGAGCAAGTTGTTGATCTATTCCATAATTGAGGACTGTGTAACTCTTACCGCACTTGGTGAGTCTCTGCACAGCAGAGATGCGGTGAGGAGAGGATTGATATCCATCAGCAAAGCTCTCTACGGTAAATGAGAGCAGGGACTACCGGGTGTTTGTGTGGATATTCTGTGAACTGCTCTACCTCATTATTCACAAGCACCATGCACTATCAAAGTTGTGTAAAGAGCTTACCCTGATGGGTATTGATGCAGCATCCATCAAGCTTGATCTGCCTTTTGCTACTTATGGATACCATTCTCTAACTAAAACTATTGAGAAAGGAATTAAGATACATTTAGCAGCCATTCTCAGTAAGTTCACCATACCTCTAACAGCAATGGTAACTCCAATGAACGTTGCAGACTCGAATGAGTTTGACGATGTACTCACGGATGCAGGAATATTTGTAGACCTGCGAAAGGTGCTCCGGGTATTCGATAGAGGATACTGGAACCTGACAAGCCTTGCCTACCTGAGCTAGCCAATTTAATGAAGCTATAGTCAATGGCATAAATAATTGATTATAGTTAAGTGAAATCTTTTGGTGCGATAGTAGCACGATATCCGTTTCTTTAGCTCTTCAAAGGAAGGAGGATAGGCGGAACCGAGGATGCACCCTTTACCTTGCCTCCAACATTCCTCAACCGGATTGAGTTCTGGAGAACCTCGGGGAAAGAAAACTGGGATGATGAAATCCCTGTTCTTTTCGAAGAACTCTTTTACCCTCTCTTCTTTATGCCATGGGGCACCATCGTAGAAGAAGACGAACTTTCCATACTTCCTCTTCAGGCACTTCAGATATTGGAGGAATGTTTTGGAGTTCATCTCACCATACTGGCGAAACAGCTGTCTTCCATCCAGGGATAGAGAACCAAAGAGAAAAGTCTTCTTGTGAGAGCCGGTTACCTTCACCCTTGGTTTGCTTCCTTTCAATGCCCATACCTTCTTGATCACCGCATCGTAGATGAAGACGGATTCGTCTTGACAGACTACGCTCCATCCTTCCTGGAGCGTGTCCAGTATCTCTCCTGCCTTTTTTTAAAAGCTTCCCTTTCCTCCTCGCTTGCCTTTTCATGCTCCCTTCTGGGGGTTATCCTCTCAAATCCCCACTTATGGAGTAAACGGACAACATGCCTCTCGCTATAGGTCACACCAGTTTCCTGATAGATAAGATCGCGGACCCATCTGGTCTGCCAGGAGTTTATCGATTCAAGTTTTTGTCTGAGGATATTTTCCTCTGCATCGGAAAGTTTGGGAGGTTTACCGGATCTTGGTCTTGTCTTCAATCCCTTTAAACTCTCCTCCTCAAATCGGGTCTTCCAGTACATCACTTTCGACTGAGGACAGCCCAAAAGGTCAGCAACTTCGTAGGTTGTCTTTCCCTTTTTCAACCAGATCATCATTAGAAGTCTCTCGCGAACTTCGGCATCCTTCTCACTCCTGTAATGATTTTGTAACTCTGCTATGTCCATAGTGCTACATGGACATGAAAGTATTTAATCTTTAATCAGAAATTAACGTCCTTTACTATAGCTAACGAAGGAGATCCAAACCACTAGCGTAAGCCAGCTTTCCACAGACTCTCAGTCACCAATTTCTTATAATGTTTCCAAAACTTTTTTAATTTTTGATGTTAAAATTAAAGTTTGGGAAATTTTTTTCTTTTATTTTAAAATTTAGATTGGAAATTAAAGATTACAATTGGCAAATCTTTAATCGCCAAATCATGCCACACAGCATTAAAATCGTAAAGTATAAGTATCTCAAAGGATATAAAAAACAGGTGTAAAAATGACATTGGGCGTCGTAAGGCGAAGGAGAGATAAAAATGAATAAAAAATTAGTAGGACTGATAGTTGTATTTGCTTGTTTTGCGATGATATTTACTGTCTTCAGCGGGTATATTGAGGGGAAACGAGTAAAAAAGGGAACAGAATTAATCATAGGAACTCCTTACGAACCAGATACGCTCGACGTACAGAAAACCACTTGGGTAGTAGAATCTGCATCAATAGTATATGAGAACCTTGTGCAATATGACCTAAATGGGAAATTAAAACCTGGTCTAGCAGAGTCGTGGGAAATATCTGAAGATGGAAAAATAATAACTTTCCATCTTAGAGAAGGAATAAAGTTTGCAAATGGCGATCCCTTAACTGCTGAAGACGTAAAATATACTATTGATAGGATGCTGGATCCAGAGACAAAGTGTCCAACAACCTTTATGTTAGGGCCTATTAAGTCAGTAAAGGTCATAGACAATCTTACTTTTCAGATGATATTTAAAGAACCCTATGCACCAATCTGGGCTCCCTTAGCTGAAACTTATGTAGGGATAATAGATAAAGATTTTATTGAAAAAGTTGGAGACACAAAGTATGGAGAGACGCCTATGGCAGCTGGGCCATATTATGTCATAAAATGGGTCCGTGGAAATTGTATCGAATATGTCAAAAATCCACACTACAAAGGGATATATCGTCCAGACTACGAGAACGAAGGAGCCCCCTATATAGACAAGATTAAACTAAGGATTATTCCAGAAACGCTGACCTTGATTTCAGAACTTAAAGCGGGAAATGTTCAGCTTATAGATACGGTACCCCCCGAATACTACAAAAAACTTCAAGATAACCCAAAAATAACAGTTATTCCATCTATGGCGCAGGGGATAACATATCTTGGATTTAACTGCATGAAACCCCCCTTAGATGATGTGAGGGTTAGACAAGCAATAGCTATGGCAGTCAATAGAGACCCGATAATAGAAGATCTCTTACAAGGAATGGGAGTAGCTACGTATGGCCCATTACCCCCCACTATACCTGGATATTCTGAGGAAATGGACAATTATGCAAAAGAGAAGTATTTATATGATATAGAAGAAGCAAAGGCATTACTTTCTAAAGCAGGTTGGGAAGACAGAGATGAGGATGGTGTGGTGGATAAAGACGGCAAACCACTTAAACTTCAATTGTGGAATTCAATGAACTGGCCGCAGCACCAGAAGATTGCAACAGTATTACAGCAACAATTAGCAAAAATAGGAGTTAAGATAGAAGTACGCACATATGAAGACGCCTATATGAGATCTGAACTTGCCAAAGGAACACAGGAATTATTCCTATGGCAATACGGTTGGGCAGATCCATGGATACTAAATATAATGTTCCACTCAGAAGCGGCAAAGGGAGCCGAAAGGATGTTCTTCCATACCGAAGAGCTTGATGAAATGCTTATAGAAGCAAATTCTCTTATGAATTTTACAAAAAGAGCTGCAGTTCTAAAAGAGATACAGAAATACTTGATCGATGGTTGCCCATGGGTTCCTTTATTTACAGAGCTATCGGTATATGCCTATAGAAATGACATGGTTGAGGGAATTAAAGTAAACCCATATGCGGGCGGAGAATTATTGTTAGGTGATACAGAGAGGATCTCCGGATGATGGTATAAATGTGGGAAGATGTCTTGGGGTTACATCATTAAAAGGATACTTCTTTTGCTTCCTCCTCTTATAGCAGTTACAATAATTAGTTTTTTAATGATCCATTTAATCCCTGGTGATCCTGCTAGACACATTCTTGGTGATTTTGCTACTGAAGAGCAACTACAAGCTCTTAGGCATGCGCTTGGACTTGATCAACCAATATACATTCAATATTTCCACTGGATGACCAATATTTTTCATGGTAGATTAGGAACATCAATGACAACAAATATCCCAGTATCGGACTTAATAGCAGGCAGGATGATAGCCACCCTACAGCTAACCATTAGTTCTTGGATACTTGCTATCGTAATTGGATTATTATTGGGAATCACAGCCGCGGTACATATGCATTCTCCCTTTGACTATGCTTCTATGTTTACAGCGGTATTTTTTATGTCCATGCCTTACTTTTGGTTTGGGCTGATGTTAATGCTTATATTTGGAGTGTGGTTAGGCATACTTCCTGTATCAGGGTCCGGTGGGTGGAAAAATTTAATTATGCCAGTAATCACCTTAGGTCTTCCTCAGATTGCATTGCTTGCAAGGCTGGCAAGATCGAGTATGTTAGATGTTCTTGAAAAAGATTATATTGGAACTGCTAGAGCAAAAGGATTACCCAGCAGATTAATAAATTACAAGCACGCATTAAGAAATGCATTAATCCCTATAACAACTATATTATTTCTTCAGATCCCATGGCTTTTTGGCGGAGCTGTGGTCACTGAAACAGTTTTTGCATGGCCAGGAATGGGCAGACTATTGGTAACATCCGTATTCAACCGAGATTATCCAGTAATCCAAGCAATAATTCTTATTATCGGAATTATGACGGTGATATCAAATTTTCTTGCAGATATAGTATATGGATTTATTGATCCAAGGACAAGACATGGAGAGATAAAATAATGACCTCTCTAAGATTTCCTAAATTGAAAGAAGAAACCATTGGAGAAACCGAGTGGTCAATAGTTTTAAGGAGATTTAAGAAGAACAAGTTAGCTGTTGCGGGTCTTATAATAGTGGGAATAGTATTATTAATTGCGATATTTGCTCCTTTAATAGCACCTTACTCCCCAGTAAACCAAAATTTATCTGAGAGGATAAGTTCTCCTTCCAAAACACACCTTCTTGGAACAGATGAATACGGCAGGGATGTCCTTTCAAGGATAATCTACGGTTCGCGAATAGCACTTATGCTCGGGGTGGTTGTAGTTGCAATTGAAGTAATTATTGGCGTGACATTAGGGCTAATATCAGGATACTTTGGGGGAAAAATTGATCAAATAATAATGAGGACTGTGGATGTCGTATGGGCTTTCCCTGCCCTTATATTGGCATTGGCTATCGTAGTCATATTGGGTCCTGGTATATTCAACGTAATGATAGCCATAGGAATTGTGGGATGGGCTAGATATGCCAGAGTTGTGAGAGGAGAGGTATTATCGGTGAAAGAAGAGGCAATCGTTGAAGCGGCACGAGCCATAGGAGAAAAAGATTCAAGGATAATAATATCCTACATTTTTCCAAATGTCGTACCATCTATATTGGTTCTTGCAACATTGGATATCCCAGGCATCATTATTACAGGTGCATCTTTAAGTTTTCTAGGCTTGGGGGCACAACCACCAACAGCATGTTGGGGTGCTATGCTTGCGGAGGGGAGAGCGTATCTTGAATTAGCCCCCTGGTTAGCAACATTTCCTGGCCTTGCAATAATGTTTACAGTACTAGGATTTAATTTTGTTGGAGATGGGCTAAGGGATGCTTCTCAGCCTGAGGTGTTCAAGTGAATACCTTATTGAGCATTGAGAATTTATACCTTAATTTCAAGACCGATAGGGGTATCGTAAAGGTTCTCGACGGAATTACATTTAGTATTAAAGAGGGGGAGGTATTAGGTTTGGTTGGAGAGACAGGATGTGGGAAGTCGGTAACTGCTAAATGTATAATTGGGCTATTACCAAAAAACGCACAGGCTAATGGAAGAATATTTTATAGGGGCAAGGATCTATCAAAACTTAGTTATAAAAGCTTAGAAAAACTAAGGGGAAGGGAAATAGCAATGATTTTTCAGGATCCAATGACATCTCTTAACCCTGCATATACCATAGGGAATCAAATCGGTGAGATGTTCAGGATACATAAAATTAAAGAAGACAGATCTCCAGAGGAAAATGCCATAGACATGCTTAAGTCCGTTAAAATACCCGATGTAGAGGAGAGAATAAAACAATATCCACATCAACAAAGTGGAGGAATGAGGCAGCGGGCAATGATTGCAATGATGCTTTCATGCACCCCTTCTCTTCTAATAGCTGATGAGCCTACCAGTTCTTTAGATGTCACGATCCAAGCACAAGTTCTAAAGCTTATGAAAGAACTAAAAGAAAAATTTAGTGCCTCGATTTTATTGATTACCCATGATCTTGGAGTTGTTGCAGAAGTAGCTGACAGAGTAATTGTGATGTATGCAGGGCAGATTGTAGAAATATCAGGTATTTATGAACTTTTTGATAATCCCGTACACCCTTATACTAAGGGGTTACTCAGCACATTACCGACCGGGCATAAAAGAGGGAAAAAACTCGAATATATTCCTGGAAGGGTTCCTGACTTGATTAACCCCCCATCAGGGTGCAGGTTCCATCCGAGATGTAGCTATGCAACGAAAATATGTAAAGAAAACAAACCATATCTATATGAAGTTAGGAAAGGTCATTATGCTGCATGCCACATAATAGAAGAAGAGCGTGGTTAAAATGGTAGAAAAAATGCTATTAAGAGCAAAAAATCTAAAGAAATACTTTCCATCGCGAGAAGGAATTTTGGGGGGATCCAAAAGTTTTATCCATGCTGTTGAGAATATTTCTTTTTATATCCAGCATGGAGAGACCTTTGGTCTTGCGGGAGAAAGTGGATGCGGAAAGAGTACAGTCGGTAGACTTTTATTGAGATTGATAGAGCCAACAGGAGGCAGAATATTCTTTGATGGTATAGAGTTATCCTCTTTAAATAAGGAAGAGCTAAGAAAGGTTAGAAAGAATATGGGAATCATTTTCCAAGATCCAAAATCTTCTTTAAACCCAAGGATGACTGTATATGATATCCTGAGGAGACCTATAGAGATACATAAAATTATTAAAGACGACAAAGAAAAATTAGATGGGATAATAAATATACTGGAGAGGGTAGGATTGGGGAAAGAGCATATAGGAAGGTATCCATATGAGTTCAGTGGAGGGCAGCTGCAGAGAATATCAATAGCTAGGGCAATAATAACTAACCCTGATTTTGTTGTTCTCGATGAGCCCACATCGGCTTTAGATGTTTCTGTACAAGCTCAAATATTGAATCTTTTAATAGAATTACAGAAAAAATGCAACTTGACCTACCTTTTTATAACCCATAATCTACCAGTGCTCCAATATATAAGCGATAGGATAGCTATCATGTATTTAGGGGAGATTGTAGAACTTGAAAATACAAATGAGATTTTTGAGAAAAAAATCTGCCATCCATATACCGCATCACTCTTATCTTCATCTCCAACACCCGATCCTAGAAGAAGGGGAATGGAAAAAATCATCTTAAAAGGAGACGTTTCGAGTCCAATAAATCCACCACCTGGTTGTAGGTTTCATCCGAGATGTCCATTTACAAAAGGCATATGCAAAAAAAAGAAACCGAATTTATTCGAAATAAAAAATGGGCATTATGTAGCATGTCACTTTCCTGAAAAAGTATCTGAAGAATTTGGAGAATATCTATGATAAAAGATAAAATAGAAAATAGTATAAGAGCAAATAAAAATGGGATTGAAGGTACGATTGGGTTTGGCTTTAAAGACCTTGAAACCATGGAAGAATTTTATGTAAATGGTGATAAAAGATTTTTGACAGCCAGTGTTTTTAAGATACCAATACTCGTGGAACTTTACAACCAAGTAGAGTGCGGAGATTTAAGTCTTGATGAGACAATTATACTGAAGAAATACGATAAAGCGCCTGGATCTGGGATCCTTAAGGAACTTCGACCAGGACTAAAATTAACCTTGAAAGATCTATCAATACTAATGATGGCAATAAGCGACAATACAGCTACAGATATGCTGTTAAATAAAGTAGGAAAAGAAAAGGTAAATACAACGATGTGTAAGATTGGTCTTAAGGACACAAAGATAATATTCTCCTGTAGGGAGCTATTATATGATCTTGTTAATCTTAAGAAAGAGACGCCCATAGAGGAGGCATTAAAAGTTGAAGAAGAGATAGGTATTAATAAGAATGCTAGATGTTTAACTGATTATAGAAATAACAACGTAACTACTCCAAAAGAAACCACATACTTATTTGAAAAGATTTTCAAGTGCGAAATTTTAACCAAACATGCATGCGGAGAAATCTTAAAAACTCTCAAGAAATGTCAAACAAACTGGAGAATACCTCGTTATCTTCCAGAAAACGTGAAAATAGCCCATAAAACAGGTGCAATGCCAGGAGTTGCAAACGACACAGGTATTATATTTACAGAGAATGGGAACTACATATTAAGCATATTCTTAAATAACCTAGATAAGGATAGGAATATCTCCATCAAAGGGTTTGATTTCATAGCAGAGCTGTCTAAAAGGGTTTATGACATTTATGAGGCTTCAAAGAGGTGAAGAAATTGACATACGATGTATTAATAAAAAATACTAAAATTATTGATGGAGCAAGAAGAAAATATTTTGAGGCGGATATTGGAATAAAAGGAGAAAAAATAGTTAAAATTGGAAAAATAGATTCAGGTGCAAATACCATTTTAGATGCAAAAGGATTGGTTGCGACACCAGGGCTAATAGATATCCATTCCCATGGAGATGAAACACTTCTTCAATATCCAAGAGAAAATAGTGCAATAATGCAGGGGATTACAACTATTGTCGGAGGAAACTGTGGTTTTTCTCCAGCTCCACTAAAGGGAACATGGCTATTATCCTTCTGGGAATACGATTGGTGGCACGAACTTACTCCCTATATATATAGTGCCCCTACAATCCAACCTTTAGATAAAGTTAGAGAAAAGATGAAGGAAATTTATAATATTGACATTGACTGGCATACATTAAAGGAATTTCTAAATAAGTTAGAAAAGGAAGGGATTTCCATAAACTATGTTCCTCTAGTTGGACACAATACAATAAGAGCACAAGTAATGGAAGAAGACTATAAGAGAAAGGCAATCAAAGATGAGATCGAAGAAATGAAGGTGATGGTAAAGAGATCCATGGAAGATGGAGCATTTGGATTATCTACAGGTCTTGATTACCCACCTGGTTACTATGCAGAAAAAGAAGAATTAGTAGAAATAGTAAAATGCATTAGAGAATATGGTGGGATATACGCTACTCACTGGAGAAGAACGGGATTGAGAGAAGCAGGAAGAATCAAGCCAATAGAAAAAATAAGAGGAATAGAAGAAGCAATAGAAATCGGAAAAGAGACGGGTGTCGGTGTTGAGATATCCCATCTAATTTCTGGGTATACTGTATATCCAGAACCCTGCTCCTCCAGAATTTTGATAGCTACCGCTAATGAAACCCTTAACGTTATTGAGAAAGGGATCGACAAAGGTGTGGATGTTACTTTCGATGTCATCCCGAATATTGATGGTGGAGTTCTTATTATTCCGAATTTGATTTCAATTTTCGCTCCGCTTATTATAGAAGCTGGGTCTTGTGAAAAATTTGTAGAAAACCTAAAAGTAAAGGATTTTAGAGAGAGAATAAAGAAAGAGATTAAAAATGGAAAGTGGTGGTCAATAAATCCTAATATAGATCCATACTGGGCAAGAAAGGTTAAGATACTATTATGTAAAAATAAGGTATACAATGGAATGACGATTGGGAAAATATCTGAAAAGGAAGGCAAAGATCCGATTGATGTAATTTTTGATATTATAATAGAAGATGCAGATACCAAGATAGAGCAAGCACTAGTTATCGAAGAAGAGGTAAAAACCTTCTTAAAACATCCGAAGGCTATGGTAGGCTCAGATACATTTGTGTTTGATAAAAAATGGTCCATAACAGGATACCCTCCTTATTTCCTTCCCCATCCAAATACATATGGCGCATTTCCAAGATTTTTAAGAAAGTACGTAAAAGAAGATAGAGTTTTGTCTCTTGAAGAGGCTATAAGCAAAATAACCTATATGCCTGCCAAAAGAATGAACATTAAAAAAAGAGGTTTAATCAAAAAGGGATATTTTGCGGACATCCTAATTTTTGACTATAAAAAAATTGGCGAAAAAGGAGAATATATAGAGCCTAGGAGGTATCCAAAAGGGATAGAATATGTCATTGTTAATGGGGAGATAACAGTTATGGAAGGACAATACACTGGAAAAAAGGCAGGAAAGATTCTTAGGAAAAACAGGAGATGTAATAATGATAGAGTATGATTTACTGATAAAAGAAGGATATATAGTAGATGGAACAGGGAATCCATGGTTTAAGGCAGATATAGCAATAAAAAACGATAAAATAGAAAGTATCGGGAGGAAAATAAGATCTTGTGAAGCTAAAAGAATTATCGAGGCTAGGGGGCTAGTTGTAAGCCCTGGATTCATAGATGCACACAGCCATGCGGATACCACTATTCTTTTTTTTCCCAGGGCTGAAAATTTGGTCATGCAGGGGGTAACTTCTGTGGTCACAGGTAACT
>Ga0209633_10002542_pt1 | contig 17495 bp, 19 predicted proteins | sample Cruoilmetagenom1_FD_187290 | JGI IMG/M metagenome (GOLD analysis project Ga0209633, IMG submission 187290) | Oil polluted marine microbial communities from Coal Oil Point, Santa Barbara, California, USA - Sample 1 (SPAdes) (version 2) | ecosystem: Environmental > Aquatic > Marine > Oil seeps ... | reverse complement strand
TTCAACGATGCGTGATGGAGACCGCCGCTATCCATCCGGCGATCGATCGATCGATCACGGTGACGCCGCCCATATAAGGCAGCAGCACCTCCGGCACCGTAATATTGCCGTTTTCGTCCTGATAATTCTCCATCACCGCGATCAACGCGCGCCCGGCAGCGACGCCCGACCCGTTGAGAGTATGGACCAGTTCGGGTTTCCCAGTCTCGGGGTTGCGCCATCGCGCCTTCAAGCGCCGCGCCTGGAAATCGCGAAAGTTGCTGCAGGATGAAATTTCACGGTACGCCTGCTGCCCGGGCAGCCAGACCTCCAGATCGTAGGTCTTTGCCGAAGAGAAACCGGTGTCGCCGGCGCACAGCAGCACCCGCCGAAACGGCAGCTTCAACCTTTTCAAAACCTCCTCCGCATGTCCGGTCAGCGCTTCCAGCGCATCCGCCGACGCCTCCTGCTTGACGATCTGTACCAGTTCGACTTTCTCGAACTGATGCTGACGGATCATACCGCGGACATCCTTGCCGTAGGAGCCGGCCTCGCTGCGAAAACAGGGCGTGTGCGCCACATAACGCAATGGCAGGGAATCCGTTTCGATGATTTCCCCTCTAACAAGATTCGTGACCGGCACCTCTGCGGTCGGGATCAGATAAAACGGCGGATCGTTTTGGACGGCGAACAGATCTTCCTCGAATTTCGGCAGCTGCCCCGTTCCCCGCAGACTCTCGGCATTGACCATGAAAGGAACATAGGTTTCGAGATAGCCATGTTCCGCTAAGTGAAGATCCAGCATGAATTGAATCAAGGCGCGCTGCAGCCGCGCGATTGGGCCGTTCAGGGTGACGAAGCGGGAACCCGCTATCTTGGCGGCCGCCTCGAAATTCATACCACCCAACGGGACCCCGAGATCGACATGGTCTTTCGGTGTGAAGCTCCATTCAGGAATTTCACCCCAGCGGCTGATCTCCAGGTTGTCGGCTTCGCTCCTACCGGAAGGAACATCGTCATCCAACAAGTTGGGAATATCGAGCATGAACGCTTCCAGCTCGGCCTGGATTTCGGACAGCCGGGTTTCAGCCTCCTTGAGCCGGTCACCCAAATCCTGCACTTCATCCAACAGCGGTTGGATATCTTCCCCCATGGCTTTGGCTTTGCCGATGGCTTTGGAGCGCCTGTTGCGTTCATTCTGCAACGACTGGGTCTCTACCTGCACCGCCTTGCGTTGACTGTCGAGATCACGGAATCGGCTGCTGTCCAGCGTCACCGAACGGCGCGCGAGCTGTTTTTCGACCTGGTCCAGGTGGTTGCGCAAAAGATGAGGATCGAGCATGACAGGCTATGGTACCTCCCTGGTGTTAATCGTGCAGATGACTGACCGCCGGCCAGCTGATGATATGCTTCAATTCAAGCTTTTCTCTAAGAGCGTGAATCACATGCTCGGCACGCTCCGGCTCATCGAAAAATTCGATGATCAGAGGCAGATCCAGCGACAGCGTCAACAGCGAGGAGGTGTGTATCTCCCCCGACTCCCCATAACCTTCGATGCCCCGAATCACCGTCACACCAGGGACCTTCTCCTGATCATGCAGGATTTTGAGCACCTCGTCGGTGTGATCCTTGCCTTCGAGCATGTAGATTCGGACGACAGTGATTTGCTGACTCATAGCTGTTTACCAAGGAAAGAACCGGCGGCAAAAGAAAAAAAGCAGAGCATCGCATTGCCGGCAAACACGCTCAACAACGTGATCATCTCCGACTTGAACGTATGCCCTTCCTCGATGAGATACAAAATGAGATAGAGACTGGAAAAGGTGATAAACGCACCGAACACAACCACCATGACAGCAGCGCGGTGTTCCAGAACCATGCTGACGCGATCGCCGATGAATGCGTAGATCACACCGATCAAAAACGCAACCGTTATGTTCACCAGTATGATCGCATAGGGGAAGACCCACCCTGACCATCGAAGGACTCCGCCTGAAAACAAGAACAGGGTTCTGCCCAACAGCAAACCAACCCATACCGCCAACAGGCACGCGAGAACGCTGCCGAGCACATTCAAGCCGGCCTTGAGCCAGCTGCCCTGTTCGATAAGATAGAGCGTTTCCAGAGAAAAGGTCGAAAACGTGGTGAAGGATCCGAGCAGGCCTATAAGTATTGCGGATCGGTATTCCACCGTGATCGCCACCCGTTGGAGCACCAGCGCCTCGGTGAGCAAACCGATCAACAGCGAGCCAAGCACATTCACGCTCAGCGTGCCGTAAGGAAACCCACGGCCCAGCCAGGCATAGACGCCGGTGGAGACGAAAAAGCGCAACAGCGCCCCTACTGCGCCGCCTACGGCGATGGCGAGTATCTGATTCATTGTTCTTTTGTTTCGTAGATCGCGGCCAACGCAACCAACCGGAAATGAGTCATTTTAGACCGAGTCCAGCCGCTTGCGCCAGAAAGCCAAGGCGCGCTGGCAGAGGGGGGTCTCTTTTGCGCCGGCTGATTCATTTAACCATCGACAGGCCTTGCGGCTCCGGATTCATCACCACGCCCTTTTCCGTGACGATGGCATCGATCAGCTCGGAGGGCGTAACGTCGAATACCGGATTCCAGGCGTCGATCCCTTCTCCGCCATCCTGATAATACGGCATCAGCAACTCGTTCGGGCTTCTTTCTTCGATTTCGATCGCCTCTCCGGTATCGATCTGCCAGTCGATCGTCGATGTCGGAGCGACGACCATCATTTTGACCCCGTGCCGCCGTGCCAAAAGAGCCAGCGCATAGGTACCGATTTTGTTGGCGGTATCGCCATTGGCGGCGATCCGGTCCGCGCCGACGACAACCCACTGCACCGCTCCGCTTCGCATCAGCCAGCCGGCGGCGGAATCGGCGATCAGCGTTGCCGGAATCTTGTCCTGCTGCAGTTCCCACAGCGTCAGCCGCGCGCCCTGCAGCCACGGCCGCGTCTCGGTCGCAAAGATTTTCCCACCACCCCGGCGGCAGTACGCGCTCCGGATCACACCCAGTGCCGTTCCATACCCGCCCGTGGCCAGCGAACCGGCGTTGCAATGGGTCAGCAGCCCTTTTGAGCCGCCGATCAGCCGGGCGCCGGACTCGCCCATCCGCCGGTTGGCAGCAATATCATCTTCATGCCATTGCAAGGCCAATTGCAGCAGCTGCGGAACCGGATCGCCGTTCACTGCCTGGAAATGCGCCCGCATCCGCTCCAGCGCCCAAAAGAGATTGACTGCCGTCGGTCTCGAAGCGGCCAGTGTCTGCAGATCCTGTTCGATCAAAGTCCGCCACTGCTGGAGATTCTCCTGATAGCGGCGCCGAACAGCCAACACCACGCCATAGGCTGCCGCAATTCCGATCGCCGGTGCACCGCGTACGCGCATACTGCGAATCGCCTCGGCGACCCCTTCAGCCGTCTCGAACCGTTCATACCCGACCCGTTCCGGCAGTTTTCTCTGATCGAGCAGGTACAAGGCATCGTCGCGCCACTGCATGGCCCGGACCGTATCATGTTCACTCATCATTCTCTTTGACATCCTGACATCTTGCGCACTCCCACGCAAACGCGTGAGAACGGGGGAAATACGCTGCAACCCAACCACCCCTCATGAAACCCGACGGCCAAAGTCGGTTATAATAACCGATTCGAACCGATATCGAAAAACACGCGATTTCGACCATCAATGAACATCGACACACTCATCGCCGCGCGCTGGATCATTCCGGTTGAGCCGGGCGATCGGATCTGGGAGCAATATGCGCTGGCCATGTCTGCGGGAAAGATCGTGGATATACTGCCACAACGCGAAGCGAATGAGAAATATCGAGCCGCTGAGATCGTTGATCTTGATCAGCATGCGCTGATTCCGGGGTTCATCAACGCCCACACTCATGCTGCGATGTCGCTCATGCGCGGCTTTGCCGATGACCTCCCATTGATGGAGTGGCTGCATCGCTACATCTGGCCGCTGGAACGGCAATGGATGGGCGAAGCATTCGTCCGGGATGGAACCGAACTGGCAATCGCGGAGATGATCCGCGGCGGCGTCACTTGCTTCAACGATATGTATTTTTTCCCGGAAATCGCTGCGAAGCAAGTGGTGCACGCCGGGATACGGGCCTGCATCGGATTGATCGTCGTCGATTTTCCCAGCGCCTGGGCCGACAATGCGAACGCATACATCGACAAAGGGCTGGCTCTGCACGAAACCTTGAGCGAGCAACCGCTGATCCGAACCGTGTTTGCACCGCACGCCCCCTACTCCGTCTCCGACGATGCACTGCTGCGGTTGCGCGACCTGGCAGGCGAGCGCGGACTGCCGGTTCATATGCACGTTCATGAAACCCGCGACGAAGTCGATCAGGGTCTGGAACGGTATCAGATGCGCCCGCTCCGGCGCTTGCAGCAACTCGGCCTGCTAGAACCATCGTTCACCGCTTTTCATATGACCCAAATGATCGACGAGGAAATCGAAAACCTTGCGGAAGTCGGCTGCAGCGTGGTGCACTGCCCGGAATCGAATTTGAAGCTGGCCAGCGGGTTTTGTCCGGTCGCGAAGCTGCTGGATGCCGGCATCAACGTTGCCCTGGGGACCGACAGCGCCGCCAGCAACAATGATCTCGACATGCTCGGCGAGATGAAAACGGCTGCCCTGCTGGCCAAGGGGGTGGCCGGTAATGCGGCAGTCGTTCCCGCACACACCGCCTTGCGCATGGCGACTTTGAACGGCGCCAAAGCACTGGGGATCGATGTCGAAACGGGCTCGCTGACAATCGGAAAATCCGCGGACATCACCGCGATTCGTCTCGATACACTTGAAACGCAACCCCTCTTCGAACCGGTTTCGCAGATTGTCTACGCCGCCAATCGCAATCAGGTCAGCGATGTGTGGGTGGCCGGCCGGCAGCTGTTGAAATCCCGCGAGCTGACGACTCTGGACCAGGCCGCCATTCAAGAAAAGACAACCGTCTGGAGCGCCAGGCTCAGGAACACCAAACAGGATACTGCAGCATGAGCACAACTGAAAACGTCCATCGCCATGAGATCGAAAAATTCGGCTCGCTGGCCGAGCGCTGGTGGGACACCACCGGTGAATTCAAAACGCTGCATGCGGTCAATCCGCTGCGCATCCGTTTCATCCAAAAGTACACGCCAATCGACGGTCAGCGCATCGTCGACGTGGGCTGCGGCGGCGGCATACTGAGTGAAGGACTGGCCAAACGCGGCACCGATGTACTGGGCATCGATCTGAGCGAGGATCTGATCGAGATCGCCGATCTGCACAGCCTCGAATCGCGTGTTGCGGTAAAATACGAGAAGATCAGCGTGGAAGCGCTCGCCGAGCGGGAACCGGACAGTTTCGACTGCGTCACCTGCATGGAGATGCTGGAGCATGTCCCCTCGCCCGCCTCGGTGATCGATGCTTGCGCCCGGCTGGTCAAGCCTGGCGGCAAGGTCTTCTTCTCGACGCTGAACCGTAATGTCAAAGCGTGGCTGCTGGCGATCGCCGGTGCGGAATATCTGTTGAGAATGATCCCGAAAGGCACTCACGACTACAAAGCGTTTATCCGTCCTTCCGAGCTGACGCGCTGGTGCCGTCAGGTCGATCTGGAACTTCAGGAGATGATCGGCATCGAATACAACCCGCTGAGTCGGCGCTTTTATCTGGGCGATGATATCTCGGTCAACTATATCGCCGCCTTCGAACGGCCCGACGAGTAGGGCCCCGTGACACACCCAGCGCCAACGCCGGTACTGCACGACCGGGTCATCCTGATCACCGGCGCCGCCGGCTGTCTCGGCGGGGTTGCCGCCAGAGCCTGTGCCGCACAGGGGGCAACCGTCATCCTGCTCGATAAAACCATTCCCGGCCTGGAGCGCATCTACGATGCCATCGTGGCTTCGGCAGCGCCGGAACCCGCTATCTATCCACTCGACTTGGCCGGCGCCAACGAGCAGCACTACCGGGAATTGGCCGCGGTCATCGAGCAGCAGTTCGGTGTTTTGCATGGCCTGCTGCACAACGCCGCCGTGTTGGGACCGCTCAGCCCGATCGTCCATTGCAATGCGGCGGATTGGAACCACATCATCGACACCAATCTCAATGCACCCTACCTGCTCACGCGTGCCCTGTTGCCGGTGATGGAAAAAGCCGCTGATGCCTCCATCGTCTTTACATCCGATTCGGCGGCCCGTTCCGGGCGTGCCTTTTGGGGTGCCTACGGTGTATCCAAGATCGCTGTGGAAGGGCTGGCACGGATATTGGCCGATGAGCTCGAATCGAAAGGCGCTGTCCGGGTCAATACGCTAATTCCGGGTGTGATCGATTCCCCGATGCGCAGACAGGCCTTTCCCGGGGAAAACCCGGACCAACGCAGACCTCCGGCATCGCTCGAAGAGCTTTATGTTTTTCTATTCGGCCCGGCAAGCACTACCCGCACCGGTGAGGTCTTCGAAGCGGAACAATTCAACAGGTGAATGATATTATGTACGGATCGGAAAGCATCGTTTTAACCCGTGACGTGGAAGCCGTTACGATTCCCGACGGAACTCGCCAAACCCTGCCCAAAGGAGAGATCGTCACCTTGACACAGGATCAGGGCGGCAACTTCACCGTCGCCACGGAACGGGGTTATCTGGCGCGCATCGCAGGCGCGGATGCGGACGCATTGGGAAAAGAGCCGGTCATGATCAGCAATCTGGTTTCGAGCGCCGATGCGGAATCGGTCGAGCGCAACGTCTGGGAGTTTCTGAAAACCGTCTACGATCCTGAAATCCCGGTCAATATCGTCGAGCTGGGCCTGGTCTATCACTGCACCGTGACCCCTGTTGCGGACGATCAGAACGATGTCGAGATCATTATGACATTGACCGCTCCGGGCTGCGGCATGGGGCCGATTCTGCAAGGCGATGTGGAGGCGGGCGTCAAAAAGCTGCCCGGCGTGCGCAACGTCCGGGTCGAGGTGGTCTTCGATCCACCCTGGTCAAGAGAAATGATGTCGGAAGCGGCGCAGGTTCAGCTTGGGATGATCTAGGAGGCTGTGCGTACCCTACGGCCGGGACAGGACTATTGTTTTCGCCGCGGTCTTGACCGTTTCTTGGGCTTGAGCTGCTGCGGTGGTTTTCGATCTTCCTTCATCCCGACCGCCGCCATGAGGCCGTTCAGCTCTGTTCTGTCCAGCTCATGAAAGGTCCTGGCCTTCAACTTTGGAGGCAGTATGACAGGGCCATAGCGAATGCGTATCAACCGGCTTACCATAACACCCTGTGATTGCCATAAACGCCGCACAAGCCGGTGCCGCCCCTCCTTGACGGTGACGCGAAACCAGCGGTTGGCCCCTTCCCCACCGGCCTCTTCAAGCGTTTTGAAGCGGGCGGGTCCATCCTCCAGTTCGACTCCCTGTTTCAGGCACTCCATCACCGCATCGTCGATCCTGCCCAGCACGCGGACAGCATACTCCCTGTCAACTTCCTGCGACGGGTGCATCAGGCGATTTGCCAGTTCCCCGTTGGTGGTGACTAGCAACAGGCCTTGCGTATTGATATCCAACCGCCCCACCGCAATCCAGCGCCCTACCTTTAACTTCGGCAATTGCGTGAATATCACCGGCCTGCCCTGCAGGTCCCGCCGCGCAACCACTTCGCCCGATGGTTTATAGTAGATCAGAACACGGGTCGGGACGTCGATGCGTTTAGCGAGGTTGACAACCCGGCCATCCAATTGCAAAACGCCATCACAGGCCAGACGGTCCCCCAAGTGTGCCAGCTTGCCATTGACGTTGACCCTGCCGTCCTTGATCCACTGCTCAATTTGGCGGCGGGAGCCCAGACCGGCATGCGCAAGCACCTTTTGTATGCGCTCGCCATCGTAGCACAAGGGAATCCGGCTTTTTTTAACGGGCTGCTTAGCCCGTTTAGGATGGGATTTCATCGTTCTGCTCGCCGGGCCCGGCCGCATCCATCGGCGCCTGCATCAACTCGGCAACGTCCTCCACCTCGCTGATGGAGGGCAGCGGCGGCAATTCGTCGAGGCTTTTTAGGTTGAAATAATCGAGAAACTGCCTGGTGGTCGCATAGACAGCGGGCCTTCCCGGGACCTCTTTGTGACCGACAACCCGAACCCATTCGCGATCAAGCAGCGTTCGGATGATATTCGTGCTCACGCTGACACCACGGATCTGTTCGATGTCGCCCCGTGTCAACGGTTGTTGATAAGCGATGATGGCCAGGGTTTCCAACAACGCTCTGGAGAATTTCGGGGGCCTCTCTTCGAACAGCTTCGAAACCCAAGGCGAGAGCTCCTCCCGTATCTGAAACCGGTAGCCGCTCGCCACCTCCTGCAGTTGAATGGGGCGTTCCTGATAGTCATTCGCAATGGCAGTCAGCGCCGACACCAACTCCGGCCGTTCCGGGCGTTCCATATCACCAAAGATATTCTGCAATTGGGTGATGCTGAGCGGTCGGTCTGCGGCAAACAGCGTCGCTTCGATGATCTCTTTGATATCCACCGCCGGATCGATCAGCTCGTCAGCGGCCTGACATGAAGCGCAGTCAAAGGTTCGGATTGGGTAATCTCGATCAGACCATCCTTGCATAATTCAAGGATGGCCAGCAGCGACACGACGGCGCCCTGCCTTCCCTCTTTGCGGTTGAACAGGTCACTGAAAGGAAGCTGAGCGACGCTCTGCAGCCGATCGAGGATATTCGCCATGCGCTCACGCACCGACAGCGGCTCCCTTTGAATGTGATGGTGACTGACCTGTTCGGCTCTGCGCAGAACTTCCCGGAAAGCGATCACCACCTCCTTCAAATCGACATCCGGCTCTTTTCTTTCGACCTTGATCGTTTCCGTACCGACATTGACTTCGAAGATATCGCGCTCGCTTCGCGGCATTACATCCAATGCCTCCGAGGCTTTCTTGAAGCACTCGTACTCCTGCAGCCGGCGAACCAACTCCGCACGCGGATCATCCTCCTCCTCGGTATCGACCGGCCTGGGCAATAAGAATCTTGATTTGATTTCTGTCAGCATGGCGGCCATGACAAGATATTCCGCCGCCAGCTCCATCCGCAACACATTCATCATTTCGATATAGCGGACATATTGATGGGTGATCGATGCAACCGGTATGTCCAGAATATCGATGTTCTGACGTTTGATCAGATAGAGCAGCAAATCCAGAGGACCTTCGAACGCTTCCAGAAAGACTTCCAAGGCATCGGGGGGAATAAACAGATCATCCGGCGCGACGCTGAGCGGCTCGCCTTTAACAACGGCAATAGGCTCCGGAGGGGGTTCTCGGGGTTCACCAATGTCGTTCATCCAATGGAATCGAACTCACAGAAGGCCGGCAAAGCCCAGCATCGCCTTCTGCAAAAGAAAGAGAGGATAACCAAGAATCCGACCGAGCAGCCCGGTCGCGAGCAATGCCACCAGAATAAAAAAACCATACGGTTCGATCCGGCTGAATTTCCACTCAAGCCGAGCGGGCAAAATCCCTGCAACGATGCGGCCGCCATCCAGCGGAGGTATCGGCAGCAGGTTCAGCAGCATCAAGACAAGATTGATGGTAATGCCTGCATACCCCATGAATATGAGTGGCTTGGAGATATAGGCGATGCTCAGCCAAATGGCAAACTTCGCGATCAACGCCCAACCGATCGCCATCAACAGATTGGCCAAAGGTCCGGCCAAGGCGACGATGGCCATATCCCGCTTCGGATTGCGAAGTTTTTTGAAATCGACCGGCACCGGCTTGGCCCAGCCGAAAATAAAGCCCCCCAGCATAAACAGGATACCCGGCACCAGGACAGTGCCGATCGGATCGATATGCTTCAGCGGGTTGAGCGTCAGACGCCCCATCATCTTGGCGGTGTTGTCGCCATGCAGCTTGGCGACCCAGCCGTGTGCCACCTCATGAAGCGTGATTGCAAACAGGACCGGTAAGACCCAGATCGCAAACTGCTGAATTCCAGTTAATTGTTCCATCCGTTTATTATATCTTTTTATACGCCTGCGCGCGTAGTGTTATTCGAGCGCGGTCACGACTCCCTTCCCCTGACGGATAATCTGCGGCGGCTTTTCGATCATCAGGATCACCGTGGTCGGATCGTAACTGACCACGCCCGCATCGATGATCAGATCGACATCTTGTTCGATACGGTTGCGAATCTCGTACGGATCGGAGAGCGAAACGTCTTCTCCCGGCAGAATCAGCGTAGTACTGAACAACGGCTCGTTCAGTTCCTGCAGAATCATCTGAGCAACCGGATGGTCGGGGACGCGGATGCCGATGGTCTTTCGCTTCGGATGCTGAAGACGGCGCGGCACTTCACGCGTTGCTTTCAGAATAAACGTGAACGGTCCGGGCGTCAGCGACTTAATGAGACGATAAGCATCGTTGCCGATTTTGGCGAAATTCGAGATTTGGGCGAGATCGCGGCACACCAGCGTAAAGTTGTGCTTGTCATCCAATTGACGGATGCGGCGGATGCGATCCAGAGCCCGCTTGTCACCCAGATGGCAGCCCAAAGCGTAGGATGAGTCGGTTGGATAAACGATCACCCCACCGTCACGAATGATCTCGACTGTTCGGTGAATCAGGCGCAGTTGTGGATTGACGGGATGAATTTCAAAATATTGGGCCATCTGTTGTTTCTGGTTGGTTGCAGCCGGCGCGCGGCAACCGGATTATCCATAAAATCTGGCCGTTTGCAAGGAGTCCATGCGATAATAAGACAGTTTTTGGCAAAAAACCGGCTCCTTGGCTGTCTGAATGAACCCAAACCTGCAAAAACTGCACCCCTACCCGTTCGAACGGCTGGCCCAACTCAAGCTGGATGCGGAACCGCCGGCCGATCTGTCCCCGATCGTGCTTTCCATCGGCGAACCACGGCATCCTACCCCCCACTTCATCAGTGAGGCGCTGATCGCCCATCTTCATGGCCTGAACGAATATCCGGCCACCCAAGGAAAACCCGAATTGCGCCAAGCCATTGCCGACTGGCTGTCACAACGTTTCCAGATACCGGCCAACCGGATCGACGCGGAACAACACATCCTGCCTGTCAGCGGTACCCGGGAAGCCCTTTTTTCATTTGCTCAAAGCCTGATCGACCCGACTCATCCGGCGACGGTGATGATGCCCAATCCTTTCTATCAGATCTATGAGGGGGCCGCCATACTGGCCGGAGCAAAGCCGTATTTCCTGAATACCACCCGCGAGAGCGCTTATCTTCCCGATTTCGATTCAATCCCGGACGCCGTGTGGGAAAGCTGCCAACTTCTTTATATCTGCTCGCCCGGGAATCCCTCGGGTGCGGTGATCGATCAGAAATCGATGGAATCACTGATCGCGCTTGCCGACCGCCATCATTTTGTCATCGCATCGGACGAGTGTTATTCGGAACTCTATTTCGACGAGTCATTGCCGCCCCCAGGGCTGCTGCAAGCCGCATACACCATGGGTAATGACCGCTTCAAGAACTGCATCGTGTTTCACAGCCTCTCCAAGCGTTCCAATGCGCCTGGATTGCGCTCCGGATTCGTTGCCGGCGATGCCGACCTGCTGCAGCGCTATTTTCTGTATCGTACCTACCAGGGTTGCGCCATGCCGCTGCAAACCCAGTTCGCAAGTCTCCGGGCATGGGGGGATGAAGCGCATGTGTGGCAGAATCGGGCCCGTTACCGTGAGAAATTCGTCGCTGTCATGAAGGTGCTCGCTGACGTGCACGAACTCGAAATGCCGCAGGCAGGCTTTTATCTTTGGCTTCCCACTCCGATCGATGATGCCGACTTTGCGCTGCAGCTTTATACGCAGCACAATGTGACCGTGCTTCCGGGGAGTTATCTGTCGCGTGATTTCAATGGCATCAATCCCGGGCGCAACCACGTCCGCATCGCCTTGGTGCAACCATTGGCAGAGTGCGTCGAAGCTGCCCACCGTATAAAAGAATTGTTGGCTGCTTTGTAATCGTTCACGATTTTCTGGAACAGATTCGCCACTTTAGTAACTTCACTCTGTTTATGACATCAACCTTACATCAACCTTTGCAAAACCGATAATTGGAACCTCTATGTCAAATTTAGAAACGATCATCGATGAGGCTTTTGAAGAGCGCCATTCCATTTCTCCCGCCACTGCCGACAGCCGGCTCAAAACGGCGGTTAATGACGCACTGCAGCTGCTCGACCGCGGCGAAGCGCGTGTTGCGGAAAAAAAGAACGGCACATGGGTTGTCAATGAGTGGTTGAAAAAGGCGGTCCTGCTGTCCTTCAGAATTTCCGAGAACCGCGTGATGGATGGCGGCGCAACCCGATATTTCGACAAGGTCGAGCCGAAATTCGCCTGTTATTCGCCGGAAGATTTTCAGCAGGCCGGCGTCCGCGTCGTACCGCAGGCAACGGCCCGGGCCGGATCGTATATCGCCCCGAATACTGTTCTCATGCCTTCTTATGTCAATATCGGCGCTTACGTGGACAACGGCACCATGGTCGACACTTGGGTGACAGTCGGCTCCTGCGCCCAGATCGGTAAAAACGTCCACCTGTCGGGCGGCGTCGGCATCGGCGGTGTTCTGGAGCCGCTGCAGGCGGCGCCGACCATCATCGAAGACAACTGCTTCATCGGTGCCCGTTCCGAAATCGTCGAAGGGGTGATCGTCGAAGAGGGGTCGGTCGTCTCCATGGGGGTCTACATCGGTCAAAGCACCAAAATCTATAACCGCATGACCGGCGAGATCAGCTACGGCCGCATTCCGGCAGGCTCGGTCGTGGTGTCCGGCAACCTGCCGGCGAAAGATGGCAGCCACAGCCTCTACTGCGCGGTCATCATCAAGCAGGTCGATGAAAGAACCCGCAGCAAAGTCGGCATCAACGAGCTGCTGCGCGATTAGATGGTCCTGTACGGAATCAGCAGCTGCGGCAACGTCAGAAAAGCGCGCAAATGGCTGAACGATCATGCGATCGACCATCGATTTCATGACTATCGCAGCGATGGCATGGATGCGGCGCTGATCGAGCATCTGGAAGCCGCCGCCGGCTGGGAGCAGATGCTCAACCGGCGCAGCACCAGTTGGCGCCGGCTGAGCGATTCCGAGCGCTCGACTGTGAACAGGGAAAAAGCCATGCAGCTTATGCTGGACCACCCCACGTTGATCAAGCGGCCACTGTTGGAGACCGAATCAGAAATGCTCGTCGGCTTCTCGGATGTGCAGTACCGCTCGGCTGTCGGCACATGAGCGAAAGTCTCGCGCTGGCGCAAGCGCTGATCCGCCGCCGATCGGTGTCGCCGGACGACGCGGGCTGCATGGATCTCATCGCCGGACGCCTGGAACCCCTCGGCTTCAACATCGAATGGCTCGATCGCGCCGACACGCGAAATATCTGGCTGCGGCGTGGCGAGCGTGCACCGTTGTTCGTCTTTCTCGGCCATACCGACGTGGTGCCGCCCGGACCGGAGAACGACTGGGCATCGCCGCCGTTCGAGCCTCAGATTCGTGACGGTCTGCTCTATGGGCGCGGTGCGGCCGACATGAAAAGCAGCATCGCCGCCTTCGTCACCGCCTGCGAACGCTTCCTCCAGCAACATCCGGATCATAATCGTTCGATTGCCGTTCTGCTGACCAGCGACGAAGAAGGAGCTGCCATCAACGGCACCGTCAAAGTCGTCGAAACGCTGGAGGCGCGGCATGAAAAGATCGATTGGTGCCTGGTCGGCGAACCCTCCAGCCGGCAGCGCCTCGGCGATACGATACGGGTCGGCCGGAGAGGTTCGCTCTGCGCCAGGATGATCATTACGGGCATCCAGGGCCATGTCGCCTATCCAGACCTGGCCGACAATCCAATCCACCGTTTCGCCCCGGCATTGCATGCGCTGACGCAGGAGAGATGGGACGAAGGGAATGAACATTTCCCACCGACCAGCCTGCAGATCTCCAACATCAATGCCGGAACCGGGGCGGAGAATATCATCCCGGGAAGCGTCGACGTTCAATTCAACTTGCGATTCTCCAGCGAAATCGACGAAATCTCGATCAAAGAGCGCATCCACGGATTACTGGACGGCCACGAACTCGAGTACGAGATCGAATGGCGGTTGTCAGGCAACCCTTTTCTGACCAGAGAGACCGAATTGCTCGGTGCCGCGCAATCCGCCCTGATGGAAGTCACCGGACATCCGGCGCGACTCGACACCGGTGGCGGCACGTCGGACGGCCGCTTCGTGGCGCCGACCGGCGCCCAGGTCATCGAACTGGGCCCGATCAACGAGAGCATTCATAAAGTCAACGAATGCGTGAGCGTCGCCGATATCGATACCCTTTCCTGCTTGTATGAACGAGTGCTTTTCAATCTGCTCGTGGCGCGCGAGTAACCTCCGCACATACTGAACGATTCGAATGGCCAGAAAGAGCAATCAACCGCTCCGGGAGCGTTACGATGTCATCGTCATCGGCAGCGGCATCGGTGGGCTATGCGCAGCATCCCTCCTGGCCAGGGCGGGACGATCCGTTCTCGTGCTGGAACAGCACGACAGGCCGGGCGGCTATGCTCACGGCTTTGCGCGCAAGCATTACCGCTTCGATTCGGGCGTTCATTTAACCAGCGGCTGTGGTCCGGACGGATATGACGGCGGCCAGATCCTGCACAGAATTCTAACCACCCTCGGGGTTTACGATGAGGTCGAATTCATCCCGGTCGATCCATTGGCCCGCGCGGTTTATCCGGGGCTGGACATGACTCTTCCATCCTCCGTGGACGGTCTGACAACCACACTGGCCGAACGGTTCCCCGAGCAGGCTGACGGCCTGCGCCGACTGATCGAGACCTGTTTGACACTGACCGAAGAAGCGGCAAAAGCGGACGACGTGATGGCATGCGGCGATCCGGTCCTGATCCGGGAGCAGCTGCCGACACTGTTCCGCTATCGCCGTGCCACCTTGTCCGAGGCGATGAAACAGTTTCTCGATGATCCGAAGCTGAAGGCTGTTTTTACCACCTTGTGGCCGTTTGTCGGTCTCCCTTCCTCGAAAGTATCCTTCCTCTCCTGGGCCACCATGCTCGCCGGCTACACCGCGGACGGGGCCTGTTACTGCAAAGGATCATTCCAGAACCTGGCGAATGCTTTGGTTTCGGGACTGAACAGATGGGGCGGTGAGATTCGCTTCGGCGCACCTGTCCACAGCATCGAGATAAACGGAGGCGGGGTGCGCGGCGTACAATTGGCCGACAAACGGTCGATCACGGCACAGACCATTGTCTCCAATGTCGATATGCACCAAACCGTCTATCGTTTGATCGGAGAGGATCGATTCCCAAAGGCCTTTCTTCGCCGATTCCGGCAGATGAAACCCTCCGTGTCGATCTTCGCGGTCTATATCGCCACCGACCTCGATCTCAAACCATTGGGACTGGCCCACGAATCCTTCTTTTACAGCAGCTACGATCACGACAAAAACTTCGCGGATTCACAGGCGGGAACACTGTCCTGGCTCAGCGTAACGGTACCGACGCTGGTGGACCCATCCCTCGCACCAAAAAGCCGGCACATCGTCATGCTGACCACGCTGATGCCCTACCATATCGAAGATTCCTGGAAATCGGTGAAAAAAGAGACGATTCACGCCATGCTGCATTTCGCCGACCGTTTTATTCCGGGCTTGAGCGATCATATTCTGTTCCTCGATGGCGGGACGCCAATGACCATGCAGCGTTATACCTTGAATCACGACGGCGCCGCCTATGGCTGGGCAGCAAGCCCCGACCAGATCGGACCCCATAGGATGCCGAACACAAGCCCCATCGACGGGCTCTTCTGGGCGGGTCACTGGACATCCCCGGGCGGCGGCGTCTATGGTGTCGCCGTTTCAGGCGTGCAGGCAGCGCAGCAGGTGCTTGGGCTGCAGCGGCGGCAGGATTTTTGGGAGCGGATGAACCAGCGCCGCTCCGACCAATGTGTGGAATCGTAAGACGGGCGCGGTTCGCACGCAAAGGGCAGGCCCGACCGTCTGCTTCCGCCGGTTCCAACCGTCCTCCGTGGGGCCGACCCCATACGGGCGCCGGCGACGTCATGGCGGAACCGCTACGCGTTCCGCCCTACGCGCTCATCCCAACCTACACCGTAATCCGTACGTGGGAGTGAGGAACCAACCCCAACATGAAGTGAAACCGCTTACCTATCCCGTACGATGACCGGCCGCTCAACCAGACTCCGCACCAGGCCGTGCGGATAGAGCCCCCACTTCAATAACTTGACCGCCACCATTTTGGTAATCCTGCAAATGTCCAGAACCGGGCGAAAATGGCTTTTCCTCCGGTCAGGCGGATAACAGGAGGCGATCGGGACGGAGACCACGCCATACCGGTGCCGGCAGGCTTCGATCAGTACCTCGCTTTCGAATACGAACCCATGGCTATGGTCCAAAGAGCCGTGGACTTCATCGAACAGCGCCAGAGGATAGAGACGGAAGCCGCACTGCGTATCGGCGATGGCCCGTCCCGCCGCCCAGCCGATCCAGAAATCGGCGAACCGGTTGGCAAACAGCCGCATTCCAGGGGCCTGCTCCCGATTCAACATCCTGGCGCCGACGATAAGAGCCCGAGGATTTTCCGCGAAGGCGCCGAGAAACTTTTCGATAGACCGCACATCGTGCTGACCGTCGCCATCGATCGTAACCACGCACTCCAGCCCCATCGCCCGAGCCTTTTGGATACCGCTCATCAGCGCCGCCGCCTTGCCCCGGTTGGCCGCATGACGAATCAGAATCACCGGCGTTTTCGCAGCCAGTTCAGCGGTGGCGTCATGCGATGCATCATCGACAACGATGACATGTTCGGACCGGGCCAGCGCCGCGTCGATCACCGGAGCGATGGTCCGCGCTTCATTGAATGCTGGAATGACGATTGCGAAACGGCTCATTCAGGTGATTCTGTCCAGCATTCTACGATTACGAGTCAGCCGCGCCCAATACTTTCCGGTATAGAACCAATGCAGGAAAAACGCTTCGTTCAGACATTTTTTCACGGTCGCAACATCGCACCGGAAACGGCCCTCGGAGGCGCACAGACGATAGGAAAATCCCAGACTGTCGGCCAGCACCCCACAGCGCAGGAGATGATAGCGGTTGGAGACGATAATGACCAGCCGCCCTTGCCACAGAGCAATCATCCGTCTGGCGTTTTTCAGATTTTCCAACGTATTTTTTGACTTCTCTTCAAGATGGAGATGTGAAAGTGCAAAACCCCGCCGTTCAAGATACTCGCGCCCTGCTTGAGCCTCACTCATAGGACCGCCGGTATCGCCACCGAGCAGAATAGTGGTTTGATACGGCAAACGCAACAGACGATCGAGCCTGCGGCAGTAGTCTTCATCGACCGAGCCACCGACCAGTTTCTTGCCGAACACCAGGTAGATGCCATCACCGTCAGCCGAAATACCCGCCGTAACGGCCTGTCGAACCACTTTGAAAAGCAGCAGAAGGTATAACGTGCCCAAGA
>Ga0209633_10002540_pt1 | contig 17504 bp, 20 predicted proteins | sample Cruoilmetagenom1_FD_187290 | JGI IMG/M metagenome (GOLD analysis project Ga0209633, IMG submission 187290) | Oil polluted marine microbial communities from Coal Oil Point, Santa Barbara, California, USA - Sample 1 (SPAdes) (version 2) | ecosystem: Environmental > Aquatic > Marine > Oil seeps ... | reverse complement strand
TTCTATTGGCAACATTAAACTTTGATTTAAAACAAATTGGAATTATAGTTTCTGTTTACCCTACAATTTGGGGATTTGGTCAATTAGTTACAGGTAAACTGGCAGATGTTTTACCAAAAAAACTAATGTTATTTTGGGGTATGATTTTACAAGGAATTGCATTGTTTTTAATGACAGGGGCTAATACATATTTTCATTTTATAATTCTTTCAATAATTCTTGGATTAGGAACTGCGACAGTTTATCCAACATTTTTAGCTGGAATTGCAGATTATACCAACCCGATTCAAAGAGCAAAAAGTATTGGAGTTTTCAGGTTATGGAGAGATCTTGGTTATGCCATTGGGGCTATTCTTACAGGTATTGTTGCTGATGCATTTGGGATAATAACATCCGTAAAACTAATTGCTGTTATCACCTTAATCTCAGCATTTGTAATATTTTTTAGGATGGATAAAAGTATACCCAATTCATCTACAAAATTCTAGAAACTTGCTCACATACAAACTCTAATAATTCTTCGTCACTTTTTGTAAATGGATTTATATGATGCGAATCGATATCAATTTGACCAATGTTTTCTTTATTTTTGAAAATAGGAATAACAATTTCTGACTTTACATCAATTCCGCATGATATATAATTATCTTGTTCGTTAACGTCTTGTACAACAAAATTTTGGTTGCTTAATGCAACTTGTCCACAAATACCCTTCCCAAAAGGGATAATCGAATGTTCTGTTGGTTTTCCTGCAAATTGTGCAAGTTTCAGTTCTTTTTTATTTCCATTTATAAAATAAAACCCTACCCAATCATAATGGTTTATTTCAAGCTTTAAAAGATTACAAATATCTTGTAAAGAATTGTTGATATTAACATTATTGTCAATAATGTGAATAATTTTATTTTTTAATTTCTTAATAACCATTTACTTTGCATAATAATTTTGAACGCAAAAATACAATTCCTTGAAAAAGAACAAAACAATCATAATATTTTTAATAAAGTTTTTTGCAACTTATTTTATTCTTTTTGGAATCTATTCATTCTATTTGCATAGAACGCAACAAAAAGGTAATGTTTTTAGCTGCTCTCCAATAACAAAAACAGCAGCAAAGCATGTTGAAAAAACTGCAAATTTATTGGGTTATGATGCGTATGTTGAGCAGAATAATGATGAATTGTCAATGAAATTTGTTTTGAACGGACAATATGTTTCCAGAATTATTGAAGGATGTAATTCATTTAGTATTATTATTTTATTTTTAGCTTTTATTATTGCATTTTCTGGACCATTAAAAGCAACCATATTATTTGGTTTATTTGGAAGTGTTTTGATATATGTAGTTAATATATTACGAATTATAGTATTAAGTATATTGTATCATAGATTTCCTGAATATCAAGATATTTTACACGATTTATTATTTCCGGCAATAATATATGGGTTGACCTTTATATTATGGATTACATGGGTTAAGTTTTATTCTAATATAAATAAAGATGCATCTACAAAAACGATATAGATTAATAATTATAGGTTTCCTGTTTTTATTACTAGTGCTAGTTAGAGCCTTTGAAGATGTCCTATTTTATGATCCGTTTATTGAGTATTTTAAAAACGATTATTTAAAACAACCGATACCAAATTTTAGTGGGTCATATTTATTATGGAGTATGATTTTTAGATATGCATTGAATACGATTATCTCGTTGGCAATTATTTATTTCGCTTTTGAAAATTATGATTTTTTAAAATTTTCAGTAAAGTTTTATGCAATAGCATTTCTTTTTTTAGCCTTTGCTTTTTTTGTTATTTTAAAAGGGGAATTAAGACAAGGTTATTTATTCGCTTTTTACATCCGAAGGTTTTTAATTCATCCACTTTTTGTTTTATTATTATTGCCAGCATTTTATTACAAACAATTAACATCAAAAGAGATATTTTAACATTATTTTAAAATAAAACGCTATTTTTAATATTACTTTTGATATGATGTTACAAGTGTTACATAAAATATTAGCTGTCATAATTGCTTTGGTGATTTTGTTTTCAACTTTATCTTTTACTGTTGAAAAACATGTCTGTATGGGTGAAGTTACAGATATATCTTATTTTACCGAATCTGATTCTTGTGGAATGACAACCGAAGATTGTGATTTAGATGACACTTTGGAATCGAATGTAAAAAAAGAAAATTGTTGTGATAATATTGTCGATTTGATTCCAGGTAATCAAAATGAGCAACAAGCCTTAAAAAGCTTAGAAATTGACGATGTACAATTTGTACTGGTTTTTAATTATGCTTACTTAGGTTTATTTAAAGTGAAAGAGCAACCAATTGCTTTTAATTTTTACCCTCCACCTATAGTTGATAAAGACATACATGTACTTTATCAAACTTTTCTTATTTGATTTTATACTAAAACATACACATTCAACACACATTTTTGTGTGTAATAATTAATGTTTAGTAATGAAATCAAATTTAATGAAATCAAAAATTATTCTTATAATACTTGTCTTTTTTCCAATAATATTGGTTGCACAAAATACTATAAAAGGCAAGGTTACTGTGCAAGAAGGTGGTAAAATTAACGGACTTGAAGGAGCCACTGTATATTGGTTGAATACTAATGTAGGGACTACAACTAATGAAAAAGGCTGGTTTACAATTGGATATAAATCAGAATATAAAAAATTACTAATAAGTTATATTGGTTATAGAACAGATACAGTTGAGGTAAACTCAAATAGTGAGTTAATTCATTTATTAAGAGAAGATAATGAATTGGATGAAGTGAATATTAAATCTCATAAAAAAGCTCGTTTTGTTTCGGTTTTATCTGCAGCAAATGTTTCCAAAATAAGTAGTGATGAATTACTCAAAGCTGCTTGTTGTAATTTGTCTGAAAGTTTTGCCACAAACCCATCCGTAGATGTAAATTTTTCTGACGCAGTTACAGGAACAAAACAAATTCAAATGTTGGGATTAAATAGCCCGTATATATTAATTACTCAAGAAAACATTCCAACAGTTCGAGGTGCATCACAAGCTTACGGATTGACATTTACACCTGGCACTTGGGTAGAAAGTATACAAATTACAAAAGGAGCCGGAAGTGTTGTAAATGGTTATGAAAGTATTGCTGGGCAAATTAATGCCGAATTGGTTAAACCATTCACTGATAACAAATTATTTGTCAACCTTTACGGTTCAGGTAATGGAAGAATTGAATTAAATACACATTTTAATCAAAAATTATCTGATAAATGGAGTACTGGATTATATATTCATGGGAATAATAGATCAAAGAAAATAGATAATAATGATGATAATTTTTTGGATTCCCCATTGACAAAACAAATCAATCTATTGAATCGATGGCAATACCAAAATACGGAAAAAGGATGGGTAAGTTTTATTAATTTTAGGTATTTGAATGATGAAAAACAAGTTGGTGAAATAAATTTTGATCCTGAAAAAGACAAATTAACAACAAACGCCTGGGGAGGAAAGATTAATACAAACCGATTTGATACATCTGTAAAACTAGGTTATGTTTTTCCAGAAACACCTTACCAAAGTTTCGGATTTCAAACAGCATATAGTAACCACAAGCAAGACTCTTATTATGGTTTGCGTATTTATGATATTGAGCATAATAGTGTATATTCAAGTTTGTTATTCAATTCAATTATAGGAGATACGCGTAGCAACTTTAAAACTGGGTTAACGTTTACCTATGATGGTTATAAAGAACTTATAAATACAACCAATTATGATAGAATAGAAAATTCTATTGGGGGATTTTTTGAATATTCGTTCGACAATTTAGATAATTTTAGTTTGATTGCAGGAATTAGAGCAGATCAACATAATAAACTTGGGTTTTTTATTACACCCCGTTTGCATTTGCGATATGTGCCTTGGGAAAAATCTGTTTTAAGAGCGTCAATAGGTAGGGGTAAGCGAAGTGCAAATATTTTTGCAGAAAATCAACAATTATTTGCTTCGAATAGAACTATAAATATTTTGGACAAGGGTGGAAAAATTTACGGTTTAGATCCAGAAATAGCTTGGAATTATGGAGTGAGTTTTTTACAAGGATTTAATTTGTTTGAAAGAAAAGGAGATATAATTTTTGATTTTTACAGAACAAATTTTATAAATCAAGTAGTTGTTGATTGGGAAACACCTCAAGAAATTATGTTTTATAATTTAGATGGTAAAAGTTATGCAAATAACTTTCAAACAGAAGTAAATTATAATATTTTTGATTTCGTAGATTTACGTTTGTCATATAAATATTATGATGTAAAAACAGAATACAATTCAGGGAGTTTGTCAAAACCACTAACACCTAAACATCGTTTTTTCGCAAATATAGGTGTAAAAACAAATGAGAATAACAATAGTTTTTGGAAATTTGACGTAACCTATAATTGGATTGATGAACAACGATTTCCAACTACAATAACAAATCCTATTGAGTATCAAAAACCTAAATATAGCAATACAACAAATTTATTGAATGCACAGGTTACTAAAGTTTTTTCTACTAAATTTGAAGTATATTTTGGTGGAGAAAATATTACAAACACCACACAAAATAATCCTATAATTTCTGCTGATGATCCATTTGGAGAGTATTTTGACAGTACATTAATTTATGCACCAATTCAGGGTTCAAGCTACTATGCAGGGTTACGATTTAAGTTGAATTAAAAATTTAATTGAAATGAAAAAATATATATTGATTGTCGGAATAGCTTTAATAGCTCTATCTGCAACAGCGCAAAAGAAAAATGCAAAAATAGAGTTCGAAGTAGCTGGAGTATGTGATATGTGTAAAGAACGGATTGAAAAAGCTGCACTTACTACAAAAGGTGTAAAATATGCAAATTGGAATGTTCAGACCCATATGCTTTCTTTAATTGTAGATGAGAGAAAAACAAGTGCAAAAAAAGTACAACATAATATAGCAGCAGTAGGGCACAGTACGAAAGAAATAGAAGCTCCCATTGAAGCATATAATAATTTGGACCCTTGTTGTAAGTATAATGATGAAGAAGTTGTGAAAGATCATGAAAAGAATGAATAAGTATTTTATATTTGAACGTAATTTAAAAAACAATTAATATGAAAAAAATATTTTTAAACAGTATGTTAGTTTTAAGTCTAGGTTTATTTGTGACCTCTTGCAATGAAACTAAAAAGGAAGCGAAAGAGCAAGTACAAGAGGTTGAAAAATCATCAGATAAAGTAAAAACAGAAACAAAAGAGCAAAATCATTCAGATGAAATGGCTATGTCAACATATCAATGCCCAATGAAATGTGAAGGAGATAAAACTTATGACAAACCAGGAACATGTCCAACATGTAAAATGGATTTGAAAAAAGTAGAAGCTTCTCATAATGATGATAAGGATAAAGGAAAGATGTCAGAAAAAGAAAATCATGATGGAAATGATCATGATTAGAAATTAAAGCGTTGACTTTGAACTGCATGTATAAAGTTGTCAATTGTTTTGACAACTTTTTTTAATTGTAAAAAAAAAACAACTAAATTCGCAAACTAATTAAATTATTAACCAAATTTTATTTATTATGAAAAAAGTATTTTTACTATTAACAATTGTTGGCTTAGTTAGCTTTACTAGTTGTGATTCAACAAAATCAACAACTTCAAGTTTAGCAAGCGAAACTATGGATTATGCTGGAATGCAAGATTTATTTAATAACAGCCCTGAAATTCAAGGTAAAGTTCAAGATCAAATGTTGAACAATTCAAGTTTAAGAAATAAAGCTACTGGCTATTTAACAGACAATCCAGAATCTGCTGCAAAAGTTGGAGATTTTATGAAAGCTAACCCTGGAGCAACTAAGGGTAAATTAATGGAGTATGTTTTAGATAATCCAGAATTAACTAAAAAAGCTATGGATTGGGTAACTAGTGATCCAGCAAGGTTGAAAAAAGCTTTGAAATTGATTGGTATGTAAACCAATTCAAGAATTATAAAAAATGCCTTCATAATTTGAAGGCATTTTTTTTTAGTTCTTGTTTTTTAAACTAGCTTTAACAAAAGCAATAAATAATGGGTGTGGATTTAAAACGGTACTTTTATATTCAGGGTGATATTGAACCCCAACAAACCAAGGATGAGAAGAAATTTCAACTATTTCTACCAATCCTGTTTTTGGGTTAACTCCAGTTGGTTTAATACCTGCTTCAGTCAATTGTTTTAAATACTCATTATTATATTCATAACGATGACGATGGCGCTCACTAATCATTTCTGTATTATAAGCTTTATAAACATTTGAATCTTTATCAATTTTACAATCCCAAGAGCCCAATCGCATAGTACCGCCTTTTTTAGTAATACTTTTTTGTTCTTCCATTATATCGATTACAGGATAAGGAGTGTTTTTATCCATTTCGGTTGAATTGGCATTTTTAAGATGAAGGACATTTCTAGCAAACTCTATTACTGCCATTTGCATACCTAAACAGATTCCTAAAAATGGAATATTATTTTCTCTTACATACCTTACTGCTTCAATTTTACCTTCAATGCCTCTATCACCAAACCCTGGTGCAACAATAAGTCCGTTTAATCCTTCTAATAGATCGTTTACATTGTTCTTATTTATTCCTTCAGAATGGATTGGATGGATATTAACTTTTATTTCGTTTTGAGCTCCAGCATGATCTAAAGCTTCCAAAATAGATTTATAAGCATCTTGAAGTTCAATATATTTTCCAACTAAACCAATTTCTATAGTTCCTTTCGGATTTTTGTATTTTTTTAAAAAATTATTCCAATCTTTTAGATTAGGTTCTATTTTACTTGACAATCCTAACTTTTTTAAAACTACTTCATCAAGTTTTTCTTTTTGCATTAAAATTGGAACATCATAGATAGTTTTGGCATCTATTGATTCAATAATTGCATCTTGAGTTACATTACAAAAAAGTGCTAATTTTCTTTTGATACCATCCGACAAATGACGCTCCGTTCGGCAAACTAAAACATCAGGACTCACACCGCTCTGCATCAATTCTTTAACAGAGTGTTGAGTTGGTTTTGTTTTTAATTCTTTAGCAGCAGCTAAATATGGAACTAAGGTTAAGTGTATAACTAAAGCATTTTCTTTGCCTAAATCCCACTGTAATTGACGAACTGCCTCCACATAGGGTAAAGATTCAATATCTCCAACTGTTCCGCCAATTTCGGTAATCACGATATCAAATTCACCAGAATCACCTAAAATTTTAACCCTACGTTTAATTTCATCCGTAATGTGAGGAATAATTTGTACGGTTTTACCTAAATAATCACCTTTCCGTTCTTTATTAATTACAGTTTGATAAATTCTTCCAGTAGTTACATTATTTGCTTGAGAAGTAGGTATATTTAAAAACCTTTCGTAATGCCCTAAATCCAAATCTGTTTCGGCACCATCATTAGTTACAAAACATTCTCCATGTTCATATGGATTTAATGTTCCGGGATCAACATTTATATAAGGATCTAATTTTTGAATGGTTACAGAAAAACCACGAGATTGTAATAGTTTTGCTAATGAAGCTGCAATAATTCCTTTTCCTAAAGAAGAAGATACTCCTCCTGTTACAAAAATATACTTTGTATTTGGCATGTGTTTAGGTTTGTGCAAAATTACAAAGTCTGTTTACTTAGGCAAGAGAAAATGATTTTATTTTTTAGATTTTACTTTATAAAATAAAAAAAATCTACTTTAAACAAATAAAGCAGATTTTCAAATTTATATAATGAATGATTGTATTAGTTTACGTCATCTACTTTGTCAGTAAATTCTTTGGATAATACAAATTCTTGATTTTCAAATTTCATGTTCTTTATAATGTATTTTTCCGAATCAACACAACTTGAACTCGATGCTCCACATGACACAAAAGATGCCGAAGCAAAAATAAAAATAAGTAAATAAGCTAACTTTTTCATAATAATTAGTTTTTTGATTAATATACTATTGTTGGGGAGCAACATACTATTAACGTAAAAAAACACTATTTATTATAAAAAGATTTAGACTAATTTATTTAAGGTATACTTAATTAAATTTTCAACGGCTAAATAGGGGTCTTTGCTAAAAGTTAGATTAGCTCTGTTGGCAATAATGGCATTCATTGAAACTGCCTGGTGACCTAATAATTTTGATAATCCGTAAATAGCAGAAGTTTCCATTTCAAGATTAGTTATTTTTATACCATTATAATCAAAACTATCAATATTTTTATTTAGGTTTGGGTCTTGAATAGCTAATCTTAAAACTCTTCCTTGAGGTCCGTAAAACCCTCCTGCTGTAGCTGTTATGCCAGAAAATATTTTATCTGACATCAATTTCTTTTCTATTGTACTACTATTTTTTACAATATAAGGTCTAGATTTTCTTGCCGAATAATTGGTATGTTCTATAAAAGCATTTTCCATTTCTTTTTCTAGAATATGCTCACAATCGTAAGCATGTAATAAGCCATCAAAACCTATCCCATATTTTGCCAAAACAAAACTATCAACAGGAATATGATTTTGTAAGGACCCTGAAGTACCTATACGAACTATGTTGAGTGAAGTATGCTCTTTTTTAATGGTTCTTGACTCTAAATCAATATTTACCAATGCATCTAATTCGTTAATAACAATATCAATATTGTCTGGACCGATTCCTGTTGAAATCACTGTGAATTTGGTATTTTTAAAAGTTCCGGTGATGGTTTTAAATTCTCTTTTTTGTGTTTCAAACTCAATTTTATCAAAATGTTTTGCAACTTTAGCAACTCTATTTTGGTCACCAACAAAGATGATATTGTTCGCAACATGTTCCGGTTTTAAATTGATGTGATATATACTACCATCTGGATTGATTATTAATTCTGAAGGCGCAATTTTATTCATAAAACAGTGTTTAATTGAGTTTTTGGTTATTCTAGTAGTTGCTTATTTGGATTCAAAAATACTAATTAAATTACAGATTAGAATTTTAAAGTGAGGTAACTCTTTTTTATTAATTGTTATAAATAGATTATGTTTATTAACCTCCAACTCTTTTTACAGGGTATCCTTCATTTTGTAGGATTTTCATAATTTTATCACGGTGTTTTCCTTGGATAATAATTTCACCATCTTTTACACTTCCGCCAACACCACATTTAGTTTTAAGCAGTTTTCCTAGTGTTTTTAATTCTGAATCTGATCCTTGAAAACCACTTATAACGGTTACAGTCTTTCCGCCTCTACCTTTATTAGAAAAATGTGCCTCTAATTGTTGGTCTTTCGGGTCTAAAGTTTCTGAATTATTTTCAACGAAGCCAGAAAAATCTTCATTTTCATTAGTAGAAAAAACAAAACCACCTAAATCAGATAAACTATTTAATTTCTTTTTTGCCATTAAACCTTTTTAATCAATTTATAAATACCATAAAACAAAAATAATAAGCCTATAATAAGGACTCCTAAAAAACAATAATAGCATTGTTCTTTAATTTTTATTGAAACAAGTGCTAAAAATAAAGAGGCTAGAATCAGTTTTTGCGGACTAGAATTATTCATTTTTTATTAATTTTACCCCAAGCAAGAATTATAATTGCAATAGTTTCAAATACCAAACCAGTAGCTAAAATCACTGTTGCTTGTTCCCATTTCAAAATTTTTCCAATTGCACCAACTACAATTAAAAGAAAACCAAAACTAAAAAATGATATTACTCTTTTACTCATGTTCTAAATATTATTTTCTGTACAAAGGTATTAAATAAGAAATGGTATAATTAAAACTAAATCCATTATCATTTAAATAGACTCTGTTAAAACCGGGAACATATAAATTTTTAAAATTCTCTGGTTCTTTTGAGTTAATCATTTGGTTACCTCTGAAACTAAATCCTAAAAATACATTGTGAATTATTTCAGCTTTTATACCTAAAACTAATTCTATCCATTGTGCATTAAGTCCATCATAAGATACTGGTGTTGAAATAGTTTGTGGTGGTAAGAATGGGTCGGCATTAACCGTATATTCATTTACGGTTTGATCAAATTTACTAAAGGCATATCTTAAACCAATAACAATAACATTTTCCAATCCTAACCAATTTTTGTATGCATTAAAATCTGCACCGACTTTTATGTATTGTCCATTCGTATAATAATTATAAAAATCTTCTTGATTTGTTGCTTCTGAATAACCAAACTCAGAAGCAATAAAAAAACGCTTTGATATTCTATAATCGGCAACAAATTCTAATCCTTTTTTATCCTCATCAAATATTGAATAGATGGGTTGAAAAATGTCTACTCCAACTCTTAAACCATACCTGTCTTTATATTCAGAATGATCTATCACTTTACTTTGAGAATAAAGAGTTATAGAAAACAGAAAGATAATTATGTTAATGGAATATTTTAACATGCGCTGATTTTTGATTTATGATACTTTGAGGATCTTCAACAGTTTGTATAGATTGAATCCAATTCTCATTATCATTTATTAATGTTGTAATTACATCATGGAAAATAGATTTATAACCACAAGATCGTGATACAAAAACATCTTCACGAGTATAATTAAGATCAAATACATCTTCATTGTCATTATCAAGATCATTATCACTACCGTTCAATATTAATTTGAATTTAGTAATATCGTCATTTACTTTTATTGGAATTGCTATAGAATCAGTTAATAAAGTAATGGTTTCATTATAATAATCTCCTGTAATACCTTCGATTTGTACCTTTAATGCTGCCACTTTTTTAAATTCTTCTGGTTCAGAATTATCGTAAAAACGAATAATTAAATATGGTGTTGTTTCTTCAATACAAATATCATCTTTTTCACAACTCCATAACATGGACAGAATAATTACTAAAAAAGAGATGTAGAGAGTGTATTTTATCATTTTAATTTTTTTGGATGTAATTACATTTGAGACTAATAATTTCTATATGTACTATAATATTAAAATTGAATAAATTTACAAATAATCAGATTAACGTTTCTCTAAAAGCACTACGTTTTCAACATGATGTGTTTGTGGAAACATATCCACAGCTTGTGTTTTTATTATTTTATAAGCTTCGTTCATCAAAGCTAAATCTCTAGCTTGTGTTGCCGAATTACAACTTACATAAACTATTTTATTGGGTAAAATGTTTAGTATTTGTTCTACAACTTTTTTATGCATACCATCTCTTGGTGGATCGGTTATAATTACATCAGGTGTATCATTTTGCTTGATAAATTCTTCGGTGAAAACTTTTGCCATATCTCCAACAAAAAATTCAACATTGTCAATTTTGTTTAGTTTTGCATTTTCTTTTGCATCTGTAATTGCTTCGGGTACAGATTCTACACCAACCACTTTTTTAGCATTTTTAGCAACAAATTGTGCTATGGTTCCGGTGCCAGTATATAAATCATAAACAATTTCATCGCCAGTTAAGTTGGCAAAATCTCTTGTGATTTTATATAATTCGTGAGCCTGTTCAGAATTTGTTTGATAAAAAGATTTTGCATTGATTTTAAACTGTAAACCTTCCATATTTTCAAAAATATGATCTCTACCTTTAAATAATACCACCTCTTGATCATAAATAGTATCGTTTCCTTTTTTGTTAATCACATATTGTAATGATGTGATTTCAGGAAATTTTTCAGCTATAAATTGCATTAACAACTCTCGTTTTTCTATATCATCTTCAAAAAACTGAATCACCACCATAATTTCTCCAGTTTTGACAATACGAATCATTAGAGTACGCAACATGCCGTGTTGATTTCTAGGGTTAAAAAACGAAATGTCATTTTCAACTGCAAAGTTTTTTATAGAATTTCTAATAGCATTTGAAGGATCTTCTTGTAAATGACATTTATCAATATCTAAAATTTTATCCCACATTCTAGGAATGTGAAAACCACATGCATTTTTACTATCAAAATCTTTACCGCTTTTAATTTCTTCATGGGTTAACCAACGAGAATCAGAAAATGAAAATTCCATTTTATTGCGATAAAAATAAATTTCTTTACAACCTGCAATCGGAGTTATTTCTGGTAATTCTAAATGGCCAATTCGCACAAGGTTATTGGTAACCTCCTTTTGTTTATATGCCAATTGTTGGTCATATTTCATATTTTGCCATTTACACCCACCACAAACTCCAAAATAATCACATTCAGGTTCAGTTCTTTTGTCAGAAAATTTATGAAACTTAACGGCTTTTCCTTCAAAATACGATTTTCTTTTTCTACCTGTTTGAATATCAACAATATCCCCAGGAACAGTATTCGATAAAAAAATCACTCTCCCATCAGGAGCTTTCGCCACCGATTTACCTTTAGCTGCAGTATCAATTACCTCAATATTATCAAACAGATGAGATTTCTTTTTTCTTGCCATACAGCAAAAGTAAGTCATTTTTATGATTTTTTAGATTGCTTTTTTACGCTTTTAATTAAGATATATTTTTTAAAAATATGTAGTTTTACATGGTTATGAATACAAATCAGGTTCGAAAAATAATTCATATTGATATGGATGCTTTTTATGCTTCGGTTGAACAATTGGATAATTCAGATTTATTGGGCAAACCAGTTGCAGTTGGAGGAGGAGGCGATAGAGGAGTTGTTTCAGCAGCGAGTTATGAGGCAAGAAAATTTGGTGTTCGTTCGGCTATGAGTGGAGTTGTAGCTAGAAAAAAATGTCCGCACCTTATTTTTGTTAAACCTAGATTTAGTCGGTATAAAGAAATATCTCAAAAAATAAGAAAGATTTTTTTTCAATATACGGATTTGGTTGAACCACTTTCTTTAGACGAGGCTTATTTAGATGTTACAAATAATAAACATAATATGCTTTCTGCAACATTAATAGCTAAAGAGATTAGAAATAGGATTTTTGATGAATTAGGCTTACATGCCTCTGCTGGAATATCATCAAGTAAATTTATTGCAAAAATTGCATCAGATATAAATAAGCCAAATGGTCAAAAAACAATTCCACCAGAAGAAATAATCGACTTTTTAGAAGAGTTGCCCATTGAGAAATTCTTTGGTATCGGTAAAGTGACCGCCACAAAAATGTATCAACTTGGCATTTTTACAGGTAAAGATTTAAAAAAAAAGTCACTAGAATTTTTAGTGGATAATTTTAAAAAATCTGGTGAACATTACTATCAACTTGTTAGAGGAAATTACCAGAATGAAGTTATGCCAAATAGAATTCAAAAATCTGTTGCTGCAGAGCATACTTTTGCAAAAAATCTTACTTCAGAAATTTATATGTTACAACGATTAGAAATAATCGCAGAAGAGCTAGAGAATAGATTGCTAAAATCAAAAATTGCAGGAAGAACAGTAACTTTAAAAATAAAGTACAGTGATTTTACACAGCAAACACGAAGTAAAACATTAGAGTATTTTGTAAAAGATAAAACAATTTTATTGGCTACCGTCAAAGAATTATTATATCAAGAAAAGGTCAAAAATTCTGTTCGTTTATTAGGTATTTCGGTGACAAACCTTAATAATCAAACTAAAAAGAAAGAAAAAGTAATGGATGTTCAATTAAAGTTTGAGTTTTAAAAAACACAAAAAAATCTGCAAAATTCATAGAACTTTGCAGATGAAAAATGAGTTTTTAATTAACCTTATAATTGAGGACCAGCTGCTACTAAAGCTTTCCCTTCATCATTATCAGTATATTTAACAAAGTTTTTAATAAATAATCCAGCTAAATTAGTTGCTTTTTTATTCCAATCTTCACTATTTTTATAAGTGTCTCTTGGGTCTAAAATATTTGTATGGACATCTTTTAATTCTGTAGGAATTTCAAAATCAAATATTGGTAATTTTTTTGTATTTGCTTTTTCAACAGAGCCATCTAAAATACGATCGATAATTGCTCTTGTGTCTTGTATTGAAATACGTTTTCCAGTTCCGTTCCAACCCGTATTAACCAAATAAGCAGTTGCCTTATGTTCTTCCATTTTTTTCACTAATTCTTCACCGTATTTTGTTGGGTGTAAGGATAGAAAAGCTTCACCAAAACAGGCTGAAAAAGTTGGGGTTGGTTCCGTAACTCCTCTTTCGGTACCAGCCAATTTTGCGGTAAACCCTGATAAGAAATGATATTTTGTTTGTTCTGGAGTTAATTTAGCCACTGGAGGCATAACTCCAAAAGCATCTGCAGTTAAGAAAATAACTTTATTTGCATGTCCAGCTCTTGATTTGGGCTTAACAATATTTTCAATATGATAAATAGGATAGGATACACGAGTATTTTGTGTTACAGAACCATCCGTAAAATCAATTTTTCCATTTTCATTAACAGTAACGTTTTCGAGAAGAGCATCTCGTTTTATTGCTCCAAAAATATCTGGTTCAGCATTTTTATCTAGATCAATGGTTTTGGCATAACAACCACCTTCAAAGTTAAATACTCCATTATCATCCCAACCATGTTCATCATCACCAATCAAAGCTCTATTAGGATCCGTTGATAAGGTAGTTTTACCAGTTCCTGATAAACCAAAGAAAATAGCAGTTTTACCATCTATACCAACGTTTGCAGAGCAATGCATAGCAGCAATTCCCTTCAAAGGGAGATAGTAATTCATCATAGCAAACATACCCTTTTTCATTTCTCCTCCATACCATGACCCGCCAATTACCTGCATTTTTTCAGTTAGATTGAAGACTGTAAAAACTTCTGAGTTTAATCCATGCTCTTTCCATTTTTTATTTTCTGTTTTCGATCCGTTTATTACAACAAAATCAGGTTCACCGTAATTTTTAAGTTCCTCTTCTGTAGGACGAATAAACATATTTTTTACAAAATGAGCCTGCCAGGCAACTTCGACTATAAATCTGACTTTTATCCTTGTATTTTCATTTGCACCTGAAAAAGTATCTACTACAAAAAGTTTTTTACCCGAAAGCTCGTCTATAACGGTCTTTTTTAAATCTTTCCAAACTTCAACCGTTGTAGGTTTATTGTCGTTAGGTGATTTTTTAGAAGTCCACCAAATCGTATCCCGTGTAATATCGTCTTCAACAATAAACTTGTCTTTTGGCGAACGACCGGTGAATATTCCTGTCATTACATTTACAGCCCCCATTTCTGTAAGCTGCCCTTTTTCAAAACCTTTTAGCTCTGATTTCAATTCCTCATCGAAAAGACGTTCATACGAAGGATTGTAAATTACTTCTTTAATGTTTTTTATTCCTAATTCATCTAAAGATGTCAATATTGATTTTTTAAGAATTTCCATTATTTATGTTGTATGATGATTAATATTTGCACTAGATTACTATAAAACAAAATTAGTAAAAACTAAAATGAAATACTTATGATAATTATCACTTAAATAGATCTTTTTAGTTTTTTTAAATGAACAATTAAAAAAAATTTATTCTTCTATTCTTTTTACGAAATCGTTTTCGTTTTTCGTTAAAAAAATATTTTAATTTTTAAAAGAATAAAACAAAAGTATATTTAAATGTTTAGCTCTGCAAGCTTTTTAAATTGATTTTTTTAAATGATTTTACTCTTTTTTAAAGAAGATTATAGCTAAGGCTATCCAACCACTCATTAAGAATAAACCTCCTAGCGGAGTTATAAACCAGATATTTTTTGCTGAAACTCCTCCTGTTGAAATTGCAAAAATAGATCCTGAAAAAAATAATATTCCAATAAAAAACAAGTAACTGATTAGATTTTTAGTTTTTATTGAAAACCTACTATAGGTATTCACAAAAAGAAGAACTATAACATGATACATTAAAAAACGTACACCTGTTTCAAAACTTTTTAGTGAATTAGGATCTATTTTGTCTTTTAAAGCATGGGCTCCAAATGCTCCTAAAACTATTGTTAAAAAACCAAGTATAGCAGTAATAGTTAAATTTTTTCTCATTTTATTATAATTAATAATTGTGTTTACAAACTTAGTATATTGTTGATTAATAGTTTAAGTAATCAACAATAAAATAGGTTTTAAGAAACCCTAAATTCTTATATAAAAATTCATAATTTGTTTCTGTTATTTAATTGAATTAATTAGTTTTGATGGTTGTAATTTTAAGAAAAAAAAATGAGAAATATTTTGATTATTGGAGCAGGTAGATCTGCATCATCATTGGTTAAATTTTTATTAGATAGTTCAGATAAAGAAAATATAAAAGTAATAATTGCAGATATTTCTATAGAAAATGCTAATAAATTAGCTCAGAATCATCCAAATAGTAAAGTGTTAAAACTCGATATTTTTAATGAAGTTGATAGAAAAAAAGAGATTAAAAATGCCGATATAGTAATTTCTATGTTACCAGCTAGATTTCATATGGATGTGGCTAAAGATTGTGTTGAATTTGAAAAAAGTTTAGTTACTGCTTCTTATATATCAGATGAGTTAAAAGCGTTAAATGATGAGGTAATTGATAAGGGTTTGGTTTTTATGAATGAGATTGGTTTAGACCCTGGTGTTGACCATATGAGTGCTATGCAGGTTATTGATAGAATTAAAGATCAGGGAGGGAAAATGATAATGTTTGAATCGTTTACCGGAGGTTTGGTTGCTCCTGAAAGTGATACAAACTTATGGCATTATAAATTTACTTGGAATCCTAGAAATGTTGTAGTAGCAGGTCAAGGTGGTGTTGCAAAATTTATCCAAGAAGGTAAGTATAAATATATTCCGTATAATAAATTATTTAGACGAACAGAGTTTTTAGAGGTTGAAAATTACGGAAGATTTGAAGCTTTAGCGAATAGAGATTCATTAAAATATAGAGATATTTACGGATTAGAAAATATAAAAACGCTCTATAGAGGAACAATTAGAAGAGTTGGTTTTAGTAGAGCCTGGAATATTTTTGTTCAATTAGGAATGACTGATGATAGCTATGTAATGGAAGGTTCAGAAAACATGAGTTACCGCGATTTTACAAACTCTTTTTTACCTTATAAACCAACGGATTCGGTAGAGTTAAAGTTACGTCATTGTTTAAAAATTGACCAAGATGATATTATATGGGATAAGCTTTTAGAATTAGATATATTTAATCCCAAGAAGATAGTTGGTTTAAAAGATGCAACTCCTGCTCAAATATTACAAAAAATATTAATGGAAAGCTGGACACTAGAGAAAGAAGATAAAGATATGATTGTGATGTATCATAAATTTGGATATGAATTAGATGGAAAGAAAAAGCAAATAGAGTCAAATATGGTAGTTGTTGGAGATGACCAGACTTATACTGCCATGGCAAAAACAGTTGGATTGCCTGTCGCTATTGCTACCTTAAAAATTTTAAATGGTGAAATTAAAACTCCAGGAGTACAACTACCTATTTCTAAAGAAGTATATGAGCCAATTTTGAAAGAATTGGAGAGTCATGGTATCAACTTTAAAGAAAAAGAAGTTGAATATTTGGGTTATAACCCTTTTAATTT
>Ga0209633_10002539_pt1 | contig 17505 bp, 15 predicted proteins | sample Cruoilmetagenom1_FD_187290 | JGI IMG/M metagenome (GOLD analysis project Ga0209633, IMG submission 187290) | Oil polluted marine microbial communities from Coal Oil Point, Santa Barbara, California, USA - Sample 1 (SPAdes) (version 2) | ecosystem: Environmental > Aquatic > Marine > Oil seeps ... | reverse complement strand
GAGGCTTCAATTGATAGAGGCTGAGTAACTTCATTCATGGGTAGTTCATCCAAGTACGTTAATTACCCATCCTTTTCTACCAAAATCTTGGCGCTTTGTCTAGCACTTTTTAGTGCGATTGCCCTGATGCAATGGCACGCGCGGCGCGGATCGCTGATCGAATATGTTACTATGAGGCCCACCAAAATGAGAATCGTCGAACGAGGGAATTGAATGCACCGTCTGTTTCTGTCTGGCTTTTTTCTGTTTGTTTTAACCCTGGCGTATGGCGCGCCTTCGCAGCCCGAAGAGCAAAGCCCGAGTCAGGTGATCGAGCAGTTGAACGGGGTTTTGCTGGAAGTGATGAAAAACGCCGATGCGCTTGGGTATCAGGGGCGATATGATCGATTGCAACCGGTTATCGAAAGGACGCACGATCTTCCTTTTCTGGCGAAATTTTCTCTTGGCGGATATTGGAACAAGCTGAGTGCCGAACTGCAGTCGCAATGGGTCGAGAAATTCACCGACTACAGCATCGCCACCTATGCGGCCCGATTCGATGGATACAGCGGCGAAGCGTTCGAGGTGGTTTCCGAACAGCCGTGGAAACGCAGCAAAATGGTGGTGAAATCGATGCTGATCCTTCCGGACGAGGACAACATCGAGTTCGAATATATTCTGAGCCGAGGAGATTCCGGCCAATGGCGCATCATCAATGTTCTTGTCGATGGTGTCAGCGATCTTGCGCTCAAGCGGGCCGAGTATTCCAATATCCTTTCCAAAGAGGGATTCGATGCACTGTTGAACGAGTTATCGGAAAAGACTTCCGACTATGCCAAAGGAAAGAGCAAGTAGGTTGATCGGCGCCTTGAAGGGTTCCCTTCCACCCATTTGCCCGGAAGGGCTGCGCTGCCGCCGCACTGGAGAACGGCATCGAAGCAGGTCGTGAGTTGCGCCCGGGACAGTAGACACAGGGAAGCGCCCAAACACTCTTTCGTTTCGCTTCTTCGATATGTGACGCCTTCCCGCGGCACTCTTTGCCTGGCTCTGGCATTGATGCTCGGCGAGAGTGCCTTGATGCTCGCCAGTCCTTGGTTGGCCGGGCAGTTGACCGGCGCCCTGTTGACCGACGCGGATGCCGGCGCCGCTTTCGACCGGCTCATCCTGCTCTGGCTCCTGCTGCTCGCGTTTCAGGCGCTGTTTGGCTTCAGCAGCCAATTTGTGCTGGGCGTAACCGGAGAACGGATGATCGCGCGCTTGCGCATGCGCTTGTACGATCACCTCCAGGCATTGCCGGTGGACTACTATCACGAACGCAAGAAGGGCGATGTTCTGGCCCTGCTGACCAACGATGCGGACCTCCTGAGCGGGTTCGTGACCGAGACGCTGACAGGCCTCCTGCCTCTCCTGTTGACTTTCTTCGGGGCGCTTCTGTTCATGTGGCGCATCGATCCGTTGATTGCATCCATGGCCGGCCTGTTCGTGCCTCTGGTTTTCGTGGTGATGAAGCTCCTGGGACGGGGCATACGCCCGCTGGCGCGGGAGCTCACCCGGCAGTATGCGGATACGCTGTCGATTGTCGAGGAAAACCTCGCCCTGTTGCCCATCATCAAATCATTCACCCGCGAGGTGCTGGAATCCAATCGTTTTCAGCGCGGCAACCTGCATCTGCTTAATCTGATGACGCGCTATCTGCGGATCCAGTCGCTGATCTCGCCTGTCGTCCGGTTTCTTGCCGGTGCCGGTATTCTGTTGCTGCTCTGGATCAGCAGTAAACAGTTACTTGCCGGTGGTCTTTCCATGGCGGATCTGGTCGCTCTGCTGCTTTACGGCATGCTGCTGACTCAGCCGATGAGCAGTTTGGCGAATGTGTATGCGCGCATCCAACATGCCAGGGGCGCCGCCGAGCGTCTGATCGAAGTCTTCTCGGTCGCGCCCGAGCCGACGGACGAAGGCAGGCAGCCGCTGCCTCCAGTGCGGGGAGAGATCGAATTCCACAACATCCATTTCCGTTATCCGGGGCGAGAAGAATTGTTTCATGGACTGACGCTCCACATACAGGCCGGAGAGACGATAGCGATCACCGGAGAAAACGGCGCCGGCAAAAGCACTCTGGTGCATCTTCTGATGCGCTTTGCCGAACCGGAGCAGGGTGTCATCTTCATCGACGGCATCAATATATGGACGGTCGCCCTCAACAGCCTGCGCAGTCAGATCAGCATGGTGCAGCAACAGGTGCTGCTGCTGAACGGGACGGTACGCGAGAACATCGCCTTCGGTTATCCGGACGCAAGCCGTGAGGCCATCGAATCGGCTGCACGCGCGGCTCATGCCAGTGACTTCATCCAACGCCTCCCCCATGGTTTCGAGACCCTCATCGGCGATCAGGGCGTCAAGCTTTCGGGCGGGCAAAAGCAGCGCCTGTCACTCGCCCGGGCCCTGTTCAAAGACCCTCCCATCCTGGTGCTGGACGAGGCCACGGCGATGCTCGATCCGGAGGGCGAGCAGATGTTCATCCACGAGTGCCGGGATATTCTCCGGCAGCGTACGGTGATTCTGATCACTCACCGCCCGGCCAGTCTGGCGTTGGCGGATCGAATCGTGCGGATGGAAATGGGAACGGTGGTGGAAATGAACTAAGAGCGGCCGCACAGTCGAACCGCGGGTGGCATAGTGCAGCAGCATGAGTCAGGATTTCGATTATCTGGTTTGTCTTAGCCCGAAAATTTCATAAATTTGCGCCGATATCGCGCAGGATATTGGTTTCACAAGGAAAGTTCCGAAGGAGTGGCGTATCAGTGACTACGGCCGACTGAGGAACTATTTCTTGTGGAATCAAGAGACAAGCGAAATCAAGCATAATTTGTGAAAGATTCGGGTTAGGGATCTGGAAGAAATTAAATTACCGGAATTGCGCCGGATAGGGCTTCGTATTCAAGGCGCGCCAATGGGCGCATAGTGGGCTATGTAACCTTTGGCGCAACACAGAAGACGGAGCCATAGACAAGCAAGGCTGGTAATTTAATTTTTGCAAGATGCCTTTTCCCGACGCGTTGGAATTTGAGCGCCTGAAAAAGAACTGACACGGTCAATACAAAGGCTCCCGATAAAACATCAGGATGATGCTGATGGTGAGCATGGCTGCAATCGAAATGAGGCCGGACACTCTTCCGACGGGCGGCTCGAGTCTCAACTCGAGCCAGCGGCCGCAGGCCATGACGATGGCGAACAGTCCCATTGTCGTGTGGCCGATCTGGATCAGGAACTCGGTCTTGGCCTGGAAGTCGACATGCGAATGGGTCAGCAGCATCAGGCCGCCGAAGGCAACCAGGATCGGAAAGACATATGGAAGGCGGCTGTCTGGATTTTTTATGCGGCGGGCCCGGTACTCGAAGACGCCCAGGGCAAATGCCAGCAGGGTCGCCAGCCGATGTTGCAGGATTTCGCCGTTGCTGAAGGTGCTCTCCCAGAAGCCGATCGGTCCCATCGGCCAGGTCTCGGCATCGGAGCGGAAAAAAAGAAAGATGCTGAGGGCGACAAAGCCGAGTGGCCAGGATTTGGCCCATGCATAGTGCTTATTGTATGAGATCAGGCCGACGATGCTGATTACAAACAGAAAGATACCCGCCATATTGTGATTATAATCAGACCATTCGGTTGCTGCGATCGATGGCGTTTGAGCGACGATTGCGGTACGCGCGGCTTCCCCGGCGATCAGAGCATCGTGGGTTGGGGATGTGAATCTGGGAATCCTGGGCGTGAAGGTGTTGATCACCTCGGACCAGGAGGCGGTCAGATCGGGAATATCGACGGGAGGCGGTTGCGACGACAAACTGGCGGCAGTGAACAGTATGCTGATCAAAACGAAGGTTTCCGCCTCGATATAGTAAGGAACACGCCTGTTGACGTCTGCACAGAAGCCGAACGCTCTGCACCGTTTGGCGGCCCGATAATTCAGCATGGCGAAGCCGAGGACGATAAGAAAAAGCCATAGCTTCACCACCAGCAGGTTCCCATAGCCGGTGCCGAACAAACCGGTCCAGCTGTTGATGTAGGTCCAGGCCAGTGGAATTCCGCTGGCGAGCAGCAAGAGAATGGCCGCAATTCCCAGCGCCGAGAATCGCGAAAGGAGCAGCGGCCACAAATCGGCGATGAGCGGATTATGCGTTTTCAGTCGCCAGATGCCGAGCAGCTGAGCGATTGCGCCAAGCCAGATGGCGGCGCCGAGCTGATGCAGAACGGTCAGCGCCATGAGCGCAGCACGGTACTCGAAGCGTCCGGCACCGTGAACCAGCCACGCACCGCTGACTACGAGCGGTACGATAAGAAAAAGGGCGATGGTCCAATGCTCACTGGAGTGAGGATTCTTTTTCAAAGAGGCCCACGCAAAAAGCCCCAGCATCAGTGCGAACAAGGTGCGCAACAGGCCCGCCTGAAACTGGATGGTGTCGGCGAATGCGGGAAATGGCGATCGGCCCAACGTCTCTGCAATCAGCCATGCTTTGACTGCAACTTCTATCAGTTGAACCGCCGCCAGCGTAAAAGCGCCCAGGTAGATTATTTTGACGCAGAGATGAACGATGACCGCCTCATCGTTGCGGTAGCGTTGCCACGGTTTGAGTATGAACAGCCCCCAGAAAACGCTGCCGACCGCCAAGGCCAGGCACGTCAGGTCGATCCCGCCGAGGAGGGCGTCCAGAAAATCCGTGATCCCTTCCATATCAGTCTCCTTCGGGTTCGGAGACACTAAAGTGAATCACATCCTCGGTGAGATGCCCATCGGCTGCAAACACCTTGTAACGCAGCGCGTATTCGCCCGGATCGAGCGATGGCAATTCGACAATGATCTGCCCAGGCTTGCGGCCTTGCTTGACTGTCACCGGTTGGTGGATGTCGCCTTTGCTGACAAGGAAAACCTGGGAGAGGGCCAATTCAATGCCGGAGTTGAAGGTCAGAAGCACCGATGTTTTTGTTCGAGGCTGTACGGGATGTGCGCGCAGCGATGATTCTGTCACAACCGCATGGGCGAACAGGGGGCCGGATGATGCAAGCAGCAGAGTCAGGCAGATGCATTGTAAGAGGATTCGGATGCACTGCTGCGGGCGCTTTGTGGGCCAACGGGAAAAATATCGATCATCACAATGAAAAGAAAATAACTGTTGCAATGTATTTTTTAACATCTTTCTGCTCATTACTCTGTTTTTTAATCGTTAACCGTTGCTCTATTTTTTCGCTTTCAACGCGTGGCCGGCCAACGTCTTTCCAAGGTCCCATATGGAGCCCGGCACTTTGTGACAATCTGCAATGACATGGTCGAAGCCGCGAAGCAGCCACTCCCTGTCTTTGTCGGTGAGAACAAGTGGAGGGAGCAGTTTGACGACATTCATGCCGTGTCCCGCGACTTGGCTGAGAATCCGATGCTGGCTGAACAGAGGGATCGTAACCATCTGACAGAAAAGACCTTTGTTTGCGGTTTCCAGAAGGTTCCATGCCGCTTTCAATGACAGGCTCTTTGGCGTGCCGAATTCCAGCGCGATCATGAGACCTTTTCCTCTGACCTGTTGGAAGAATTCGTATCGGTCGACCATCGATTGCAGCGCACTCAGGATGGCTTCTCCCTGCCTGGCCGCATTGTCGAGCAGTTTTTCCTCCTCGATCACGGTTAATGTCGCAAGTCCCGCGGCCATAGCCATATTGTTTTTGGCGAAGGTCGACCCGTGGACCACCGCCCGATCCATGCGGTTGAACATTTTATCCATGATGGCGGGCTTCATGGCCACCGCACCGACGGGGATGAAGCCTCCTGACAGGGCCTTCGCCGTGAGCAGCATATCGGGCTCCACGTTCCAATGATCGATCGCCCAGAAGCGGCCGGTGCGCCCGATGCCCGTCTGTACTTCGTCGGCGACGAAGAGCGTTCCGTAGCGAGCGCACAAACGAGCCGCCTCCGGTAAGTAGTCGTCGTCGGGAAGATTGACGCCTTTGCCCTGAATGGGTTCCACGATAAATGCGGCGACATCCCGGTTGCGCAGCGCGGCATCCAAAGCCTCCAGGTCATTGAAGGGGATGGCGCGGCATCCGGGCAACAGAGGACCGAAACCGTCGCGAAAAATCATTTCGCCGTTGAGCGACAGGGCGCCCATCGTCAGGCCGTGAAAGGCGTGTTCACAATGGACGATATCGGATCGTTGCGTCGCATATCGACTGAACTTGATGGCGGCTTCCACCGCTTCGGCCCCGGAGTTGCAGAAAAAGAGCTTGTCGAGTCGATCAGGGGTGGTCGCCAGCAATTTTTCGGCCAACAGGCCGCTCAACAGGGAGACGTCCATCTGCACCAGGTCAGGCAGTTGTGCGTTAAGGACATCCTGCAGCGCGTCAATGACCGTTGGGTGATTGCGGCCGACGGCAAACACCCCGAACCCGCTCAGCAGATCGAGGTATTTGTCGCCATCCTGATCATACAGATACTGTCCCTGTGCTTTTGTATAAACCCGATCATAGCCAATGGTTTTTAATACCTTGACCATTTGTGGATTGAGATAGTGTTCGTGCAGCCGAAAATTTTCGCCTTTTCGCTCCGCAAGTAGGTCGATGATGCGTGTGGACATGAGTGTCTTGCTGATTGATGGATAACTGATTTGCTACGACGGTACTAAAAAATCACTACCTGTCTGTTTGACGACACGCTTCAGCGTTCTCCGGGCAGCGCAAAAATGCCATCCCAGCTGAAGCAGACGGCCGAACTCCGCTGGATGCACCAGTGTATACGAAAACAGCTTGCGCAGATCGACGTTGCCGCGGCTGTCCAACGCGCGAGCGACCGATTGCGGCAAATTGCTGTTTGCCGGATCGGCAATGGTGCGAATGATGACGAAGGGGATCCCTTTGCCCGCGGCGAGTTGGGCGATGGCGACGCTTTCCATATCCAACGCGATGCCTCGGAAACGCTCGAACAGGGCTGCTTTTTCAGTTGCCTCGACGACCAGGTGTCGGCTTTCGACGACGCTGCCGGTATGAACCACCAAACACTCGGAGAGGCATCGATGCAAGCGCTGATGCCATGTTGGGTCGACGTTGTGGGCCCGGCCATCGGCTGCGATGAGCGTTTCCGGCAGGACCAGAGCGCCGGGGGCGAGGGCGCTGTCGAGTCCTGCGGCGCACCCCCAGCTGAGCAGTGCGTTAATGCCTTCTTCGATCAGTCGGCGCCCTGCCGCCGCCGCGCGTTCAGGCCCGGCGCCGGACAGTGCCAAAAGTGTGTTGTCTGTTAGCCGAATCCACCCTCCACAGGCGATGCGACGCGTGCTCAGTGTTCGTTGTTCAGCAGGTAGTGCGGCAATGATGCCAAGTCGAGTCACCGTGATCCTTGCAGGTTTCGGTATCGTGCCAGGGCCCACAACGGGAAAAATTTGTCGTAGCCGTGGTATTTCAGAAAAAACACACGAGGAAAGCCTGGCGCGGTGAAGCATGGGTCATTCCAGACTCCGTCCGTTTGCTGTGTTCCGAGCAGATAATCGATGCCTGCTTTGACTTCCGCTGAGTCGGCTTCACCGGCCGCCATCAATCCAAGCAGCGCCCATGCTGTTTGGAACGAAGTGCTGATCTGGAATTCTCCACGGCTGACATCGTCATAGTAGCTCCAATTGTCCTCACCCCAACCGCCGTCATGGCGCTGTTTGCTTTTGAGCCATCCGACGCCTTTGCGAATTATCGGATCATCGGCTGGAATACCCGCCTGCTCCATGGCAACGAGTACCGACCAGGTGCCATAGATGTAATTGGTGCCCCAGCGCCCGAACCAGGAGCCGTCGGCCTCCTGCTCGTTTCTCAAGTATTCGATGCAGCGCTCCAGCGTGGCGCGATATTCGGGCTGTTCGGCAACCATTTTAGCGAGAAACATGGCGCAGCGGGCGCTCACATCGGCCGTCGGCGGGTCGAGCAGCGCGCCGTGATCGGCAAACGGGATTTCGTTGAGATAATAATGGGTATTGTCGATGTCGAAGGCACCGAAACCGCCGTTGGCGGACTGCATGACATCGATCCAGCGTGCCGCTTCCCGGGCTGACGCCTCGAATTCGACACCTTCCGTTTGCGTTATCGCGAAGGCGACGACCGCCGAATCATCGACATCCGGATAGTGCGGGTTCTCGAATTCGAAGGCCCAGCCGCCGCCGCCCTGATAGGATGGGCAACGAACACGCCAGTCGCCGGGTTCATCGCCCAACTGTTTTCCGATCAGCCAGTGCAGCCCCTTTTTGATCGCTTCATCGTTATACTCCGGATCCGCTTCCTGCAGCGCCAGAACGGCGAGCCCCGTATCCCATACCGGTGACAGGCATGGCTGGCAGTAGGCATCATGCTCTCTGATTACCAGCAGTTTCTCCAGCGCTTTTTTCGCGGTTTTCACATGGATATGATCTTTGGGCATGCCGAGCAGCAGCATGGCCTCATAGGCGCTGACCATCGCCGGGAAGATGCCACCCAGACCGTCCTCTCCGTTCAACCGTTCGATGAACCAGTCCTGCGCTTTCTGAAGGGCGTGTTGGCGTACACGGTTGGGGATGAACGGGTCAATGGTTCTGCCGAGCTTGTCGAGTCCGAGGAAGATCTTGTTCAGCAACGTACGTTTTGGAAAGTAGTGCTGTTCATCTTCGGGCGGTGTGATGAACAGCTCCCGAATGTCGATCTGCTTCGGGTTCTTGGCCTGCGCTTTCAGCGTACAGAGTATGAACAGCGGAACCATGACCGTGCGGGACCAATAGGAGACCTTCTCCAAATGGAAGGGAAACCAGCGTGGCAACAGCATGATTTCGACCGGAATATAAGGGACGGCGCGCCAGGGCACTTGCCCGAACATGGCCAGGGCAATGCGGGTGAATACGTTGCATTTGGCGGCTCCCCCTTCGCTGAGAATGAATTCACGGGCTTTTTTCATGTGGGGCTGTTGCGGACTGTCGCCGGCCGATTTCAAGGCATAATAAACCTTGGTGGTACAGCTGACATCACCCGGTCCGCCCGTGTAGAGAGGATGACTTCCGTCGCGATTTTGACGAGGCCGGAGATAGTTTGCGATTCTGGCCTGCAGAACTTCATCCACGTCGCCGGTAAAATGCATCATCAGGATGTATTCTGCCGGAATGGTGCAATCCGCCTCCAGTTCGAAGACCCAATAGCCTTTATCATGCTGCAGTTGGAGTAACGCCGTTTGTGCTTCATCGATGGCTCGGTCCAAACGGACTCCGGGTGCGTCGCTGGTTTGAAGAAAACCCCAATCGACAGCAGTATTCTGGACATAAGTGCCTGCTGATTCTTCTAACATATGCGCTCCCTTAGCGTGATGCTACGCTCTTTAGATTAATGTATTATTTGTTTTTGCTACGCTTGCTGTTTCGTCCGTGGAAGCCCCCGTCCTGCGACACGAAAAAGCAGCGTTAACAGTGTGTTGTTTTTCCCCGCCAAACGCGTCGCAAGGATCGTTGCCTTGACGCTGCGGCGGGAAATCTTGACTCGATTCGACTGACTGAAATTCAGATTGTTGTTGATCTTCCTTAACGTGAAGACCGCCATGCCGATGGCCCACAGGCAAAAATAGCGTATGCCGATCTCCTCTTTAGGAATCAGCAATGTGTAGCGCAACGCATTGCTCAAATGCTGGTATGCAATGCTGACCAGTTCTGCAAGACCTTCGCGGAACTGGGGGCTGTTTTGGCCGGGTTTCAGCTCGTGTAGATCAAACCCTCTTTCGGCAAAGATCTCTCGAGGCAGCCAGCAGACCCCGCGGTCATAGTCGTCCCAAATGTCCTTCAATATATTGGTCATCTGCAGCCCCTGACCGAACGAGACTGCGTGTTTGATCAACTCATCTTCGTTCTTGGCGATGTCGGGCGAATAATGACAGAACAACTTGGTCAGCATCTCTCCGACGCAGCCGGCAACGTAATAGCAATACTCGTCCAAGTCGCTCAATGCAGCAAGTCCATGCCTCAAATTTTGCGCCTGAAACTTGGGCATCCCTTCGGCCATTGTTTCCACGCAGACGGTCAGGGCCTCCTGCTGGATCGGATCGGCTCGCCGGGTGATTTCGATTACCCTGGGAACGTTTCTGATGAGTTCGTGTTCTTCGGGTATTGTCCGCGCCGACAACAAAGGGGCGAGCCGTCGGGCAAACGATATGGCATCGGCGCCGTTTTTGACCACGTCGATAAATTCGTGGCAGAATGCGCGCTTCTGCTCCGGGGTCAGAGCGACTTCATCTTCGATCGTATCGACAATACGGCAGAGCAGGTAGGCGTTCGATACGATATGCCACAGTGGATTCGGGAGCTGCGGGATGGTCAGGGCAAAGCTGCGCGACACGCCGTCCAGCAAGTGAGCCTGCAGGTTGTCGTCGGTTATTTCTTGCGCTGTCACTGTACGATCAGCGGTCGATTGGACTCCGTTCATCCTCAAGGAAAATGCCATATGTTCTTTGGTAAGTTAGGTTGTTGAATCGTAACAGCGATTCCCTCGTAAGCGTGAAGTTTCAAAAGCACACGCTGAAAATTTGGATCACTCCTTGCTCTGCGTTCGACCACCTGTCAAGTCACGGCAAAAGGGCATGGGTGCGGTGGTTTTTCAACCGGGCGATGAAGCAATCCGCGACCAATTCTGTTGCAACTTGGTAAAATACAACAATCTGGATGCAGTTGCTCGGCCATAAATGCACGCCTTGCAGCCGCCAAAAAATTAAATATTGCAATGAATTTTATAGGTTTTTATAATTCAGTCAAGAGTTGATGTGACGATTGAGCCGTTTCACAAAGAGAGATAGACCGGTTTGCTGTTGTTTTTATCCAAAAAATGAATATTTTGTGCGGTTTGATCGAGGTATGAACCGGAAAGCGCTGGCAAAAGGCGAAAAACCAGGTAAAATGCTCTGTTAATAGTGATTATTTAACGAAACAGCAGGCTTGAGTATGGATGTAATACTAACGCAGCCGCGAGGGTTTTGTGCCGGCGTCGTCCGGGCGATTGAGATCGTTGAATCGGCTCTTGAAATTTATGGGGCGCCCGTTTATGTGGTGCATGAGATCGTGCATAACCAACGCGTCGTGGAGGATCTGCGCTCAAGGGGAGCGGTCTTTGTCGAAACGCTCGACGAAGTGCCTGATGACGCGGTAACCATTTTCAGCGCCCACGGCGTTTCCGATGCGATGATCAGGAAAGCGGAAGATCGAAGGCTCGAGGTGATCAATGCAACCTGCCCACTGGTGACCCGTGTTCATCTGGAGGTCATCCGTCATGCGCGTGAGGGACGCGAAGTCATTCTGATCGGCCACGCCGGCCATCCCGAGGTCAATGGTACATTGGGGCATTACGGCCGAAGTTTCGGGGGAGCCATCTATTTGGTACAGGAGGTCGCGGATGTGGACTCTTTGCAGGTCAGAAACCCCGAGGACCTGACCTATGTAACACAGACCACTTTATCGGTCGATGATACCGCGACGATCGTAGAAGCGCTTAAAAAACGGTTTCCGAAAATCATCGAACCGCGCAAGAACGACATCTGCTACGCGACCCAGAATCGGCAGACGGCAGTGCGCGAACTGGCGCCCCAAGTGGATTTGCTGATTGTCGTCGGCGCCAGAAACAGCTCCAATTCGAACCGGCTGAGGGAAGTCGGCGAACATGTGGGGATCGATGCTTACCTTGTTCAAAACGCCGCCGAACTGGATGAATCGTGGTTCACCGGCAAAGAACGGGTGGGTATTACGGCCGGCGCCTCCACACCGGATGTTTTGGTCCAGGAAGTGTTGGATGGATTGAAGCGAATCGGAGTGGCCCGGGTCGTCGAGATGGATGCCGAACCGGAGGGTGTGACCTTTCGGCTTCCGGTCTCTTTGCTGCAGAAGATGAAAGCCCAAAATCAACCTGCAATCAATCGATAAGGGCATAGAACGAAATAAGTGTTGCAGATTGCGCCGGATTTTTGTTCGTCTTCAAGGCGCGGCGATGGGCGCATAGCCAAGTTATGTAACCATTGCCGCAACGCAGAAGACGGGCAAAAAGACAAGCAAGATGCGATACTTATTTCGTGACATGCTCTAAGGATCAATGGGAGTACAATTATGAGTGTACCGATACGTCAACAGATCAGTGTGGGGAAGTATCTTCTGAAACAACGCATCAAGGGCGTCAAGCGATACCCTTTGGTGCTCATGCTGGAGCCCCTGTTCCGTTGTAATCTGGCGTGCGCCGGCTGTGGCAAGATCGATCATCCTGATGAGATTCTGGATCGCCGGATGAACGTCGATGAATGCCTTGCAGCCGTCGATGAGTGCGGCGCTCCGATTGTATCGATTCCCGGTGGGGAGCCGTTGATTCACAAGGAGATGCCGCAGATTGTCGAAGGGATCGTTCAGAGAAAAAAGTTCGTTTATCTATGCACCAATGCGCTGCTGCTGAAAAAGCGCATCGATGACTATACACCATCACCTTATTTGACCTTTTCTGTTCACTTGGACGGAGAGCGGGAGCGCCATGATGCTTCCGTCTGTCAGGAAGGTGTCTTCGACCGGGCCGTGGAAGCGATCAAGATCGCTTTGAGCAAGGGCTTTCGCGTGACCATCAATTGCACACTTTTTCAGGGCGAGACGGCCGAAGAAGCGGCCAGGTTTCTCGATTTTGTGACGGAACTCGGTGTCGAAGCTGCAACGATCTCGCCCGGGTTCAGCTATGAACGTGCGCCGCAACAGGGTATCTTCATTAAAGGGCGGGAGACCAAAGAGTTGTTTCGCGGAATATTCAAGCGAGGTAAAGGCCGCAAGTGGCGGCTGAATCACTCGAGTCTGTACCTGGATTTTCTGGCGGGCAACCAGAGCTATCAATGTACGCCGTGGGGCAACCCGACGCGCAATGTATTCGGCTGGCAAAAGCCGTGTTATCTGTTGAGCGATGAAGGTTATGCCTCCAGTTTCAAGGCATTGATGGAGGAGACGCCCTGGGACCGATACGGTACGTCGAAAACTCCCAAGTGCGCCAACTGTATGGCACACTGCGGTTATGAGCCGACAGCGGTGGAAGATATGCTCAAGCACCCGCTGAAGGCGCTGTACACTTCGATCAGAGGGCCGCGTACCGAGGGTGCAATGGTCTCCGAACCAAAACCTGAATACGAGCAGGACAAAGGCCAAGCTCCGTCGACCATCGGTACTGTGATCCGCGTTGAAATGGCCGACTAGAGGGAGGGAGAGGGGGCTTAAGCCTTGCTGTTAATAGCGCAGCAAGGCATGCACATCATAATCGGCGAGTCGTTCTCTGCCGCCCAAGGCTTCCAGCTCGATGACAAAAGCGCAGCCGACGATCTCCGCACCAAGGTTCTCAATCAACTCGCAGCTGGCTTTGGCCGTGCCGCCGGTTGCGAGCAAATCATCGATGAGCAGCACCCGGTCACCGACGCCGAGCGCATCGATATGCGCCTCGAGTGAAGCAGACCCATACTCCAGATCGTAGGAAACGCGTTCTACGTCGTACGGCAATTTTCCCGGTTTGCGCAGCGGCACGAAACCGACATCCAGTTCCCATGCGACCAACGAGCCGAAAATGAACCCTCTGGCTTCCATACCGGCAACGGCGCTGATATCGAGGCCGAGGTAGGGATGCAACAGTTGATGGACAGCCAGTCGCAAGGCTGCTGCATCGCTGACCAGAGGTGTGATATCCTTGAACAGGATGCCAGGTTTGGGAAAGTTCGGAATATTGCGGATTTTTGCCCTAAGCCGTTCCATTGATCGTTCTCAGGAAATCAAACGACTATTCTGTGTCGGATACCGTTTGACCCATGCGTTGATGCGTCGGCAGATGCCGGTGGCATCCATGCCGGCATCTGCAAGGCATTGTTCCCGGCTGCCCTGTTCGATGAATCGGTCTGGCAGGCCCAGGTTGAGTATCGGCATTACCACTTCGTGACGCTGCAGGCACTCATTGACCGCGCTGCCCGCGCCGCCGGCGATGCTGTTGTCTTCGATGGTGACAAAGAGATCATGTTGCTCGACCAGCTCCAGCAGAAGCTTTTCATCCAGCGGTTTGACGAAGCGCATGTTGACCACTGTCGCATCGAATGATTCGCCCGCTTCCAATGCCGGGGCCAGCATGCAGCCGAATGCCAGCATCGCAATGCGCGTTCCTTTCCGCCGGACCTCGGCCTGACCGATAGGAATTGCTGTCATGGCCGATTTGACCGGCACACCGGGCCCCTGACCGCGGGGATAACGCACCGATGCCGGCCCATCGTGTTGAAACCCGGTGTACAGCATCTGCCGACACTCGTTTTCATCGGCGGGCGCCATGATCAACACGTTTGGAAGACAGCGCATATAGCTGAAGTCGAAGCTGCCGGCATGCGTCGGGCCATCCGGCCCCACCAGGCCGGCGCGGTCGATGGCGAACAGTACCGGCAGGTTTTGCAGAGCGACGTCGTGCACCAGCTGATCGTAACCTCGCTGCAGAAAGGTGGAATAGATGGCCACGACCGGTTTATAGCCTTCACATGCCATGCCGGCCGCCAGCGTCACACAGTGCTGTTCGGCAATGGCTACATCGAAATAGCGATCGGGGAACCGCTTCGAGAACTCGACCAGACCGGAGCCTTCACGCATCGCCGGGGTCAGACCGAGCAGGCGCGGGTCTTTTGCCGCCATATCGCACAGCCACTGCCCGAACACCTGTGTGTATGTGGGCTGAGTGGCTTTGGATTTCGGCATATGGTCCAGTTCGGGATCAAAGGACGAGACGCCGTGGTAGGTGATCGGATCGTTTTCGGCCGGCTGATAGCCTTTGCCTTTTTTGGTGACCACATGCAGAAAGCGCGGTCCTTTGATATCACGCAAATTGTGGAGGGTGGCCACCAGAGTGGGAATATCGTGCCCGTCGATCGGGCCAATGTAATTGAAACCCAGTTCTTCGAAAAGCGTTCCGGGAGCGACCATCCCTTTCATGTGTTCCTCGGTGCGGCGTGCCAGTTCCCAAACAGTGGGCATCCGGCTGAGCACCTTGCGGCTCTCCTCTTTGATATTCGAATAAAACTTGCTGGAGAGGATTCTGGCAAGATAATTGTTCAGCGCCCCGACATTCGGCGAGATTGACATCTCGTTATCGTTCAGCACGACAAGGATATTGGCATCGAGGGTGCCGGCATGGTTCAGCGCTTCGAACGCCATGCCTCCGGTTATGCCGCCGTCCCCGATAATCGCGACCATCTGCTGCCCCCGTTGATCCAGCGAGGCGGCAATCGCCATGCCCAACGCGGCACTGATCGACGTACTCGAGTGGCCGACACCGAAACTGTCGTACGGGCTTTCGCTGCGGTTTGGAAAAGCCGACACTCCATCCAGCTTGCGGATCGTGTGCATTCGGTCGCGCCGCCCGGTGAGAATCTTGTGGGGATAAGCCTGATGGCCGACATCCCACACCAGCCGGTCCTTGGGGCTGTCGAACACATAATGCAGCGCAATAGTAAGTTCTACGGTACCGAGCCCGGCCGCCAAATGGCCTCCGGATTGACTGACGCTGTCGAGCAGGAAACGCCGCAGCTCTTCTGCTAGGGGGGCCAGCTGATCGTCGGGAAGACGACGCAGATCATCCGGTGAGTCGATGCCGCTCAGCAGCGGGTAGTCTTGGGGTTGTTCCATCGGTTAAGGTCTGTGCTGTCGACAGGGATCAACAATCGGGCGGGAAGGCGAATCATTGGCTTGCCCGGTCCCTCAATGTCTGAGCCATTATGTAATTTATTACACCGGCTTGCAAGTGCATTTCCCGGCAGAGTTGTGCGATATCAACCGGGTGGAGCCGGCAGGGGTAACTTCTCAATAAGCCGCTTCATGCTTTAATTCATGCGGCGCCTCAGGTTATTGAGAAACTACTGGCAGGGTCCCCATCGCATCTTTGTGCCGGCGTCAAGCGCTCACAGTGTTGGCGGTAGGCGATCAACTCTGCTTGATGGGTTTTGGTCAGCGGCGTGTCGGGCGGGTGTTCGCGTGCACGACGAACGGCGGTGATGAGGCTGCCAAGCAGCGCCAATGTCTCCTTCCCGAACTGCTGCGCCTGTTGATCCAGGCTCTTTTCCAGGCCTTTCGCCTTGCGGATCAGATGTGCCCAGCAACGCAGGCGGTTCGGATATTTCCGATAGACCTGATAACCATCACTCATGAGCCAGCCGCATCGGCCTCAGGCCGATGCGGCTGCCGGCGTGTGACGTGTCCACACGCACAGGGGATTTCGTAGTAAGTGTGCCTGGTGTTCGTGACTCTCAGCCCGGGTGACTGTTCATCCGTCCATTCACTAGATGGGCTTTGGTTGTTCCTTTTCAGCATCGCCTGCGTCCTGCGGCTCTTCCGGCGCATCCTGATCATCGCTTTGCTCCGGGGCTTTTTCCCAGGGCGCTTCGGAACTCGGAGGGCGCGAACTGTTGCGGGAATTCTGCTCCAGGCGCTCACGCGCTTCTTTCAGATCATTGAGCAGCTTGATTGACAGACGGCGCAGCTCCGCTTCTGATAAACTCAGAAGCTGCTCTTCGTCCAGTTGGCTCACGTCCTGACTGCTCAATTCCATGGGCCACATATTACGCCGCTTCTTCAGATGGTTACAAGACCTTTTTCGTGCGCGACCTCATGATCTCCGGCTAGGGGTCTGAATATTTACTTTTGACTTATAATTCCTTTTCCTAAATCATGGGTTATCAATGAACAGAGGAGGATTACTCACTAATGCATACTGATCGATTTATTCTTAACAACAGGGGAAAACATAAATCCAGAATAATAGATATCTTCAGATTCTCCGGTTTTTATCACTCTTACCGTACCACCCTCACCATCTGCTAGTCCTATCACAACCGCCTCGGTATCTGAAATCGGATTAAGTGCGATTTTTATTTCAGTGTCTGAATCAGCTGATTTGCCTTGAAGGTTCACATTAAACAATAATATACCATCATCGATGTCAAGTTGTACTTTGCCAATTTCAAATAGCTCATCGAGCGTATTAGTCTGATAGAGACCAAGACGGTTTTTCCATGCTTCCGAGATAGTATATTCAGGTACTTTTTGAAAGGCAAATGGTGCGGGGAGGCCATGTAATAGTGCAACCTGCGTGCCCTTCACCGTTTTGAATTGAAGTGAAAATTTCAACAAGGGTACAGAAACAAAACCAAACGCAGTTGCTTCCGATACAAAAGTATCATTACTGATGGGTATCAAGTCAAGCTTGTTTCCCCATAACTCAATCTCAAGACTATTGCCATTTCGATTTATAGGTGTCATATTGCCGAAGACAACGTAGCACCCAGCATACTCATCAATCATCTTGTCGGCTACGGTAACGGCGACAATACCTTTTGGCTGTTCCGGCTCAGAAAGGGGTTTACCATATTGGGCGTAACCCGCCTCCCGCGCAAAACACTCAAGCCGCTAAAGCGCACGGCCATGAGTCTCTATCCACAGGTTTGGCGCCGGAGTACAATCGCTCGTTTTCCCGATCGATGTGGAGTTGGGC
>Ga0209633_10002537_pt1 | contig 17513 bp, 19 predicted proteins | sample Cruoilmetagenom1_FD_187290 | JGI IMG/M metagenome (GOLD analysis project Ga0209633, IMG submission 187290) | Oil polluted marine microbial communities from Coal Oil Point, Santa Barbara, California, USA - Sample 1 (SPAdes) (version 2) | ecosystem: Environmental > Aquatic > Marine > Oil seeps ... | reverse complement strand
CCATCGGTCTAGTGTATTTCTCCTTGAGCGCTTCTTCGTAAGCATTCGGCCCGACGCGCACCACCAGCAGGTTGTCTTGTATGCCACAGCACATGTGGCCGTTTAACATATATGCAATACCACCGAACATCTTCTTTTCGGCAGTGCCCTTGCGCCTACTAAAGGCTTTATTCAGTCTCTCTGCCAGTTTCTCGTTGTATGCCATAAATATTTTCTAATCGTCAATTGATTTAAATTTGGTTCGGATACTGTCAATATAGTCCTTACGGTTTTTTCTTATCTTGGCCATTTCTTCAGGAGGTGCCTTAGTGTCAGGGTCATACTTAGCACCCCATACCGCAAGCTCAATAATAATTGGGACAAGATCAAGGCACTTTTTAGTCGGGGAATAAATGAACTGTTTCTTATTATCCGGATCTCTGTGTTTGGATATGATGCCTTCTTTCTCGAGCTTCTTTAGTCTGTCAGAAAGTATGTTTGTAGATATGCCTTCATCTGAGCCCAGGAACTCGGTATAGCGGTTCTTGTCGAAGTGTAGTATGTCCCTTAGTATTAGCAGGCTCCACCTGTCTCCAAAGATTTCCAGTGAATAAAATATCGGGCAATTTTTTTCCTCTCCGCACATCGCAAATAAATTATAACAAATAGCTTGCATATTGCAAGTTATTGTGATAGCTTGTTATTGCTTGCATGATGCAAGTAATAAATTTTCAGAGGAGAGTATAATGCAAAATAGAGTAGTGTGGTTCGATATTCCCGTAAGTGATTTGGAAAGGGCGAAAGGATTTTACTCCAAAGTATTTGAAGTGGAGATGGTAGAGAATGAAATGGGTCCGAATAAAATGGCAATGTTCCCGTTTGAGCCCAGTATTGCTTCAGGCGCCCTGGTTCAGGGGCCGGATTATAAACCCAGTGCGGAAGGTACTGTTATATACCTAAACGGTGGAGAAGACCTTTCAGTGCCTTTGGCCAGGGTAGAAGAGGCCGGTGGAACGGTGTTGCTGGATAAAATGAGTATCGGCGAGTACGGGTTTATCGCATATTTCCTCGACTCAGAAGGCAATAAGGTGGCTATACACAGTGCTTCGTAAGGGTTAAAAAAGTTTACCAAGCTTCCGGAAGCTTAATTGTTATATATATCATATTACTGTATCCAGGATCAACTGAAGATCGGATTAGAAAAATTCAGTTGTACATGCTCCCTGTATACCGTCTTGGTCTGCTACTGTGGAGGATTGATCGAAGATTAGAATGCCGGATGGAATAGAGCCTTGAAGATTCGTGATGATTGCATCTTCTGTGTCGGATTCGTAGCTTAAGCTTCTGCACCCTGTGCGGTTATAAGTGAATGGGCCTGTAGCGTCGTTAAAACCGGTACCGTCTCCGAAAAACTGTATCACAAATTCAGGGACCGATTGCCCGTCTCTTGAGCCAACACAGTTCCACTGGGATAAAGCCTGGATCGAGCTTGGCCCGTTTAGGATTGCACTTAAGTTAAACCCGCAGTCATTGCCGCATCCGCCTACGGCTCCAAGAGCCACTACAGCTACTATGATTATTTTAACAAAAGAACCATTCATGCCGACACCTCCCTGATTCTCTACTCCAAAGATACATTACGGTGATATGTGATAGCAAGCGGTATATTACGGATGTAGAAGCATATGAAAGTGAAGATAGAAACTTTTGTAAGGTGTCAGACAATCGGGCATTTTTCATCTGCTCACAAATCGGACAGTTATGATCTTTACTGCCGGCTCTGCCAATAATATTTAATGATTAATAAAGCTTATGCTGATATCTGGTGTGAATGTCTAATATTACTGTAAAAAATATGTGTGGTACAAAGATTGCATCTTGTATTAAAGATGGCCGAGTATCCCAAAGAACTTAAGCTTAAGGACGGGACAGTATTAACCGCTAGGCTGCTTGAACCGCAGGATACGGAGGCACTGTATGAATTTTTTATGAAAATTCCCCGATACGACATGCTTATGTACAAAGATGACGTATCTACGCGGGAATCGATTGAGAGCTGGTTTACTAGCCCGAGCTATAATAAATTGGTTCAGCTGGTATGTCTTAAAGACTCAGAGATAGTTGCGAAGGGAACACTGCATAACGAAGGATTGTATTGGTCAAACGCAGCTGAGATCAAGCTTCTTGTGCATCCTGACTATAGAGGGCTGGGTTTGGGATCCCAAATGTTCCATCTGCTTTTGAACGAAGGGATAAGTAAGGATTTCAGGAAAATAATTGTAAGGTATGTTATGGGAAATCCTAGCTTCTCCAAGATTCTGAGTCATTATGGATTTGAGCCCGAAACAGTACTCAACTCATATATTAAAGATGAAAAAGAAGGAGTTACAAAGGACTTGATCATAGCCTCATATAATCTTGAGAATTGGGACAGGAGGTTTGAGTTTTATTACACTATGTTCTCCAAGTAGTGAAAGTTAGCTATGTGGATTGTAAGCTCAAGGGGAAGGTGCTAATCTCATTGATATATCATTAGCTATGGATGTAAAAAACGATATGAGACGTAGCAATGATAGCTATAAGATTGAGAAATAACTCAGAGAAGAAATGAATAAAGACAACAGTGCTAGGAAAGGGTCACGGAACCGAAAAGTAGAGAAAGAGTATGTGTCAGAAGACATGCTCCGTATGATCGTGGAATCTGCGCCAAACGGGATGCTAATGACCGATGAGAAAGGAACAATTCTGTATATAAACCCACAGATGGAGAAAATGTTCGGCTATGACCGAACCGAATTGCTGGGACAATGTATAGAGAAGTTAGTACCTGAGCGATTCTCTGATAGACACGTTACAAATCGCACAAACTACATAGCTGATCCCTACGCGAGAATGATGGGTAGCGGAAGGGACCTTTTCGCACGACATAAGGACGGAACGGAAATACCGGTTGAAATCGGGCTTAATCCTGTCAGGGCCGAACGTGGAGTGGTAGTTATAGGCACGGTCGTTGATATTACAGAGCGGAAGCGCATAGAAAAACTCCTTATGGAAAGGGAAGAGAGGCTCCATGAGATAATGGACAATACGGCAGATGCGATAATTGTATTCGATCATGAAGGTATTATTGAGATTTGTAATAGACAGGCAAATAAGCTTTTATCCAAGGGTGAGGGAAAGATACAGGAGATATGGGACATTATCACGCCTGAAAACAGAGACGGTTTCTCAAAAACACTCAAGAGGGCCAGGGAAGGAGACAAGATAACTGATATCGAAACCGAAGTAATCGGTAATGGTGGAAAGAGGATATCTGTCAGCGCCAGTCTCGTTTATACAACGAGTGAAGTCGGGAAATTTATAATAACAATCAGGGATATCACCGAAAGACTAATGATTAGACAAAGGATAATCGACCTTGAGAAATCTCAGATTATCGGAAAAATGTCTGAGGGGTTTGCTCACCACATGGGTACTCCGCTTGCCTCTATGCTGCTTAGGGTTCAGATGCTAAAGGAGGATGTGCCGAATATCCCGGACTGCGAGGATGTCGCTAAGAAACTTGACTCGATTGAAAAGCAGATTTTATACGGGCAGAAAGTTATACAGCGTCTGCTTAAATTTGTCAGTAAGCCCGGGAGCGAGAAACACCCAGAGAGTTTATATGAGCTTCTAAGTGAATCAATTGAGATAATCAGACCACTTCTTAAAAAGAACAAAATTAGCGTCGAACTGGATGCTTTGGAAGATCTGAGCGTGCTTGCTGACAGTAACCTAATGCACCTTGTTTTCTCGGACACTCTGATGAATGCTGTTGATGCAATGCCCGGAGGTGGTGTCATCTCTGTCAGTGCTGTCGGTGACTATGATGCGGAGACTGCTGAGGTTAAGATTAGCGATAAGGGGCATGGAATTGCTCAGGAGACAATACCACATGTGTTTGAGCCTTTTTATACCACTAAGCCTGCCGGTAAGGGAACCGGTCTTGGTCTTTCGGTGGCGAAAAGGGTTATTATTGATCACGGGGGAGAAATCAGCATAAGCAGTAAAGTTGATAGCGGCACTACGGTATTGATTAAGCTCCCAATATTGAATGCGGAGGCTCGGAGTTGAAGAAATCTGAATATAAAGTGTTAGTTGTTGATGACGACCCTGAATTTGTAGATGCAGTAAGGGAGCTTTTAGAGCGGAGCGGTTACGGAGTAGTTACCGCGTACTCGGGCAAGGAGGCGCTTGAGAAGGCCAGCGCAACATCGGGTATAAACCTTGCACTTTTAGACTTGGTGATGCCTATGATGGACGGCTTCACGCTACTCGAGAAGTTAAAAGAGGTAGCATCTGAAATGAATGTGATAATCGTTACAGGGCAGGGTACGGTGCAAACTGCTGTAGAAGCTATAAAAAGGGGGGCTTCTGACTTTATTACAAAGCCTTTTGATAAAGATGTGCTCCTTAAGAAGCTCGAAGTGCTGAAGAAAAAGTACGAGCTTGAGGGAAAGGTAGGGGAGCTTAAGCAGATAATCTCGGATAAGTTCGGATTTGAGAGTATAATAAGCAGCTCAAAAGTCATGAAGGCCGTATTTGAGAAGGCGACCGCAGCGGCTAGGAGCGACGCCCCAGTGTTTATTGTGGGTGCAACCGGTACTGGTAAGGAGCTTCTTGCTAAAGCTATACACGTTAAAGGCGAGAGGTCGGGTGAGCCTTTTCTTGCCGTAAATTGCGGCGCTATCCCCAAGGAACTACTAGAGTCCGAGCTTTTCGGTTATAAAAAGGGTGCGTTTACGGGAGCGGTGAAAGACCACGAGGGCTTATTTATAGCCGCAAATAAAGGCACAATCTTCCTTGACGAAATAGGGGAGATGCCCAAAGACCTTCAGGTCAGGCTGCTCAGGGTGCTTGAGGAGTATAAAGTACGTCCTCTCGGGCACACCGAGGAAGTGCCTCTTGACGTGAGAGTAATAGCCGCCAGTAACCACTCGATTGAGCAGTTAAAAAGTAAGTATTTAAGAGACGACCTCTTTTTCAGGCTAGCGGTAATAGTGATAGAGCTTCCACCTTTAAGCGGGAGAAGAGGGGATATTCCTCTTCTGGTAGAGACATTTATCGGAAGGTTCAACATGAAGTATTCAAAGAATATAAAGGGTTTCTCTGAAGGAGCTTTGAATTCGCTTTACAGCTATGAATTTCCGGGAAATATCAGGGAGCTCGAGAACTTAATTGAGGGAATTGTTGCCGTATGCCCTCAAGATAAGGAAGAAATAACCGTTAAGGATCTGAAAGCCCACCTTTTATGGCACGAACCGAAAGCAAGCGGACATCAGATGCTTTCATTGGATAAGCTTGAGAAATACGCATTTGAGCAGGCGCTCCGTGAAACCAGTGGTAACAAATCAAAAGCTGCAGAGATGCTGGGTATTTCTAGAGATACTCTCTATAGAAAGCTGAAACTTTATGAAATTGATTAAGCCTCCTACCGACCGTATTTTTTAAAACGCTAACAACTAAGCAACATTATTATTTGTAGCTGCGCATCAGTGTTAGATACTGTTCGCAAATGCTTATTGTTATCATTCTAGAATTTCTTCAGTGGAGTTTAATCTGTCAGATGTATTGTTTTAAGACGTACACCCTGCAACATTACAAACTCTAAGTGTCTTAAATCATAGAATATTTCAATTGGCATCTCAGTTGCTTTCTGGTAGGTATATTAAAAAACTAGAGGAGGTATAGTAGGATGCCAAGAACATTTTTGTTAGCAGTAGCGGTTATTGCGCTGTGCGTGCTCCCGTTGTTAAATTCGAATGAGGCTAATGCCGCAAGCGATCAGCAAATACAGGAGCTCAAACAGATGATTGAGCAGAACAAAAAGCAGAATGAGGAGAACCGCAGGCAGAATGAAGTGTTGATGCAAAAGATAGAACAGCTGGAGGGCGAAAAAGCGGCCAATCAAGCCCAGATACAGGAATCTGAGACCCAAATACAGGATTTTATATCCAGGAAAGGGCAGCAGCCATTAGGAGCTGAGTTCGCAATGATAATCGGAGCTCAGAGCGGACCTTTTAAGACAGGTACGGGTTTTTACATGGCAGGTGAGCTTGGTCTGCCTCTGTATAAGAATTTAGGACCTGGAAAACTTATGGGTTTAATCAATATAGGCTGGGGCAGGACGGACGACGATGTGACATTTGAGCCGACTATTAACGCTATTGCTCCTGGAGCGCTGCCGACTCAAACGAGCGTTACGCTTGATACGGTAACAATAATGCTCGGGCTAAAGTACAAAGTGGAAGCCCATCATATTGTACAGCCGTTCATTATGGGCGGACCTGGGTTTAACATCTTTCTTAACAACAGTGACCCCGGTGATCTGGTCGGTGGTATCGCACCGCAGCCCGGTACTCTGCAGAAGCAAGGATTCCCGTCTGGACAGGGTAACGTTGAGTTAGGCCTTCACCTTGGAGGCGGTATTGATTTTAATATAACGAAAAAGATCTTTGTAGGCGCGGAAGGACGTTACAACTATGTAGACAGAAATAACGGATCTTTCGGTACCTACGGTGGAAGACTAGGATTTAGATTCTAATCTCTCATTTTCTCCAGAAGTCTAAACAGGCTTCTCCCTCTCAACCAATAGGGCATCTTGTAAGTAGATGCCCTATTTTTTTACTCTTTCTCTCTATCTTTTCGCTGTAAACCCATGTTAACAATATTAAATATCTATACCGACCAAAGTGTATTCTCATGCCGATTTATTCTAGTTGTTCAAGATTATGCTTTCTCGCTGTACGAAATTAAGACATCTGACATTTCGTACATTCTTAAAATTCAATAAAGAGTATGGGTTCGGCCTGGCACCTAAATTGCTCTTACATAGATTAATCTAAGATACAGCTACGGAGGAAATAGAATGAGACTGGGTTTTTATTGTTTCGCAATTGTGTTTTTTATGGTTATATCGACAATCTTGCTGCAAAATCCTGCAAATAGCGAAGAAGCCGATAGTAAAAACGCTGAAAAAGGAGAAGTGGTTTTCAAAGAAAAAGGTTGTCCGGCCTGCCATACAATCGGGGGAGGAAAGCTCTCGGGCCCTGACCTTGCCGGAGTTACGGAGCGCAGGGAAGAGGAGTGGCTCAGGGAATGGATTAAGAGCCCGGACAAGATGATTATGACTGATCCTATAGCTAAAGATCTATTAAAAGAGTATTACGTTCCCATGCCGAACCAGGGTTTAACGGACGAGGAAGTGGACGAGGTCATTATTTATCTCAAATATGAGGATTCCAAAAGTAAATAAAGTAATTAAAGCAAGGGAGGTAGTAAGTCATGAATAAAGGGAAAGTTTGGTTATTTAGTACTTTGCTTCTTTCGTTATTCGCTGCAGGGTTAATGATTTCCTGCAACACGGGGGGAGAGCAGGAAGCAGGGCAGGAGACAGGCAACAAACAAGATACGTCCTCAGCAGCCAAGCAAAATGGAGGGCTGCCTCAGGACGCACAGGATATAGCCACGGAAAGAGGGCTTACGCCTGATAACATTACCGCGGCACTTAAAACGTATGTGCCTTCGGGTAAGTACGACGACTATATAATGTTCGCCTCAGGAGGACATTCGGGGCAAGTGTACGTAATTGGCGTACCCTCGATGCGTCTTCTGAAAGTTATCGCGGTCTTCACACCGGAGCCCTGGCAGGGATTTGGAGTAGGCTCAGAGGAATCGGAAGAAATTTTGAAATCGGGTTATATGCCGATAGGTAAAGATAGAAAGCTGAGCTGGGCTGATACGCACCACCCGGCGCTCAGCGAAACGGACGGTGAGTATGACGGACAATACTTATTTATAAACGATAAAGCGAACGCAAGGGTAGCTGTTATCGACTTAAGGGACTTTGAGACCAAGCAAATGGTGAAAACTCCTAACCTTATCTCTGATCACGGCTCAACCTTCGTTACTCCGAATTCGGAATGGGTGATTGAGGGCTCTCAGTACGGAACCCCTCTGCCGTTTCATGAATTCGCACCACTTGATGAATATCAGGAAAAGTACCGGGGACTTATTGTGTTCCATAAATTTGACCGGGAAAAAGGACGTATTATAGAGTCTGAAAGCTTTCAGATCGAAGTGCCGCCTTACTGGCAGGATCTGTGCGACGCCGGAAAGAAGGTAAGTGAAGGCTGGATTTTCTGTAACTCCATTAATACAGAGCTTGCCACCGGCGGAATCGAGTCCGGCAACCCTCCTTTTGAAGCGGGAGTTTCTCAGAGGGATATGGACTACATGCACGTTATCAACTGGAAGAAAGCTGCGGAAGTGGCTTTTTCCGGTAAGGCAAAAGAAATGAATGGAATAAATGTAATACCCCTTGATGTAGCGATATCAGAAGAGCTCCTATACTTTATACCAGAGCCCAAGAGTCCTCACGGTGTGGATGTTACGCCCGGAGGGGAATATCTTGTCGTATCCGGAAAACTGGACACACACGCTACTATCTATGGGTTTGATAAGATTCAAACCGCAATTAAAGACAAAAACTTTGAGGGTAAAGACGTCTACGGCGTACCTATATTAAACTACAACGACGTAGTTACCGCGCAGTTAGAAATAGGTCTTGGCCCGCTGCACACTCAGTTTGATGGTGACGGTAACGCCTACACGAGCGTATTTATTGAGAGTACGCTTGCCAAGTGGAAGCTCGGCCCTCCTTACAATGAGGGTGAAGAGGCGTGGACGCTCACAGAGAAGATCCCTGTTCACTACAACATAGGGCATACAGTCTGTGCCGAGGGTGACACTGTGTCCCCTGACGGTAAGTACTGCGTTGCCTTGAACAAATGGTCGATTGACCGCTTTAGTCCTGTAGGGCCGCTTCTGCCTCAGAACTTCCAGCTTATAGACGTATCAGGCGATAAAATGCAGCTCCTTTACGATATGCCAATCGGAGTAGGAGAGCCCCACTACGTGCAAATGGTGAAAGCTGATAAGCTTAACCCTTATCTCGTATATCCCGAGGTAGGGTGGAACCCGGCTACAATGAGCGTCAATCCTAATGCAGCAAAAACCGGAGAGGAAAAGATTGTCCGCAATAACGGCACTGTCGAGGTTTGGATGACCGCAATCAGGAGTCACTTTAACCCTGAGCATATAACAGTGAACGAAGGAGATGAAGTGATCTTACACATAACAAGCGTCGAGCGGGCAAGAGACGCCACCCACGGGTTTGCTATTGACGGGTACAACGTAAATCTGAGCCTCGAGCCCGGGGAGGCCAGTACGGTTAAATTTACAGCTGATAAGCCGGGTGTATACCCGTTTTACTGCACCGAGTTTTGCTCTGCTCTTCATCTTGAGATGATGGGTTATTTACTGGTAGAGCCTAAAAAATAATTAATTGAGCTATGGCTGAGACCCCCTCGCAAACCCGGAGTATTAAATCGGGTTGCGAGGGGGGCTCTTTTTCGAAAGTAAAACGCTATAAGGGAGGGTATTAGAATGAAAAAACTATATTTTCTTTTTAGTCCGGTTTTGGTATTTGTTTTCGTGTGTGCTGCATTCGGAGCTCAGAACGAAGAGACGGCAAAGAGCTGGCAGGAGCAGGCTACGAGTACGAGGGCCCAGGTGATGAGCGTTTATGAGGAGCTGCAAAAGATGGGGGACAAAGACAACCCCACTGCAAAAGACCTCATTGCGGATGCTGTAATTCAGCTCGGTGAAGGGGATAAATTCCTTAAGCAAGGCGATGAAGCCATGGAAGCGCAGGAGTGGGAAAAGGCTAATTACGGCTATAACATGGCTTGGCAGTATTACGTTAAAGCCGCAACGGCCGGGTTGAATGCAAAGAGTATTCTGAGCAGCCAGTAGCGCTATCAGATTTTATATTCTTGCCTATGAATTGTGAATGTTTAGACATCGTACTGGAGACGTAAAGTACATTTGTAAATATTAGATTTAAGCGAGGGAGCACAGCTATGAAAGAAAATGAACTGTTTCTGGGACCGCGAGTCCCTAAGGAGTTGTGGGAAAAAGAGAAGAAGAGATTTATGATTCCCACGCTTATTATGCTCGCGGCCGCGATTGTGTTATTTATCTCGATATTCCTTCCGTACTGGAAAATAACACTTTTCGCGCCCCAGTACCCAGGAGGCCTGGAGGCGAGTATGTACGTGAACAGGCTTACGGGCGATATCAGTGAAATTGACAGCCTGAATCATTATATCGGGATGAAGCCTCTTGGAGAGGCTGCTGTGCTGGAGCGGACGCTGAGCGTGTTTATAATAATCGGGCTTGCGCTCCTTATTATAGGTACTGTATTCGTGCATAGCCCGTTTGCTCTTTTCCTCGCTATACCGGCTATCGGGTACCCTGTGTTCTTTCTGGCAGACCTGTATTTTTGGATGAAGACATTTGGTACTAACCTTGATCAAAACGCGCCGCTTAAGAACGCGGTGCAGCCTTTTGTCCCTCCCTTACTAGGTGAAGGAAAGATTGCTCAGTTTGCCACCGTAGCGACCTGGGAGGTGGGGCTCTATATGTCTATGGTGGCCTCCGTATTGATAATAATCGGACTCTACTTTCATAGAAGGGCTTATAAGCCCTTGATCGTAAGTTCTGCAGGTAGTGCCTAGAAAATAGGCCCGAGGGTTTTCATGCGAAGATTATGAACCGGCTCAGAGTTGCTTTATTTCTCATTTTTAGTTTCTATGCACCGGGTGCCCAGGCGGAGACGCTTACTGTATCTATAGGGGGCAAGCTCAGTTCCATATCCGAGGCAATTCAATCAGCCGGAGCCGGGGATACTATAGAGGTTCACGGCGGTACGTATAATGAGCATATAGTCGTAGATAAATCACTCAAGCTCATAGGGATCGGGAACCCGCGTATAAATGGCGGCGGAAAGGGAACGGTTGTTACAATTAAAGCTCCGGAATGTGTGTTTAGCGGATTTACGGTAAGTGGGAGCGGAGAGAGCCTTTCTGTCGAGCATACGGGAATAGTTGTTTCGGATTCTCCCGGAACCATCATTTCCGACAACACTCTCGAAGATGTTCTCTTCGGAATATATTATAAGAATTCCCCAGGCGGATTAATAGAAAATAACACTGTTGTAGGTAAAGACCTTAACCTCCCTGTTCGGGGCGACGGTATAAGGCTCTGGTACAGCCCCGATACTAAGATCCTTGCTAACCACCTTATACGTACCAGAGATCTCGTAATGTGGTGGTCGGGCAATACGCATATAAAGGGAAACACGGTGGAGAAAGGGCGCTACGGACTCCATTACATGTATAGTGACAACAATTTGTTCGAAGATAACGTCTTTATAGATAACTACGTAGGCGGGTTTTTGATGTACAGCGTTAATATTACTTTTCATAACAACATTTTCGCTCGTAATCAGGGTCCTGCAACCGGGTACGGTGTGGGGTTTAAGGACCTGGACGACATTACGGCCCGGGGAAACCTGTTCATAGATAACCGTATCGGGCTATACCTGGATAACTCTCCCCATATGATAGACTCTTGGAATACGATAAGTGATAACGTGATTGCTTTTAACGATATAGGGGCCTCATTTATGCCTTCGATCGAGCGCAATCTAATAGTTTCGAACAGCTTTATCGACAACACCGAGCAAATAGAGGTCAGAGGTGGCGGGACGCTTTCGGGAAATAAGTGGTATGAGAGCGGAAAAGGCAATTACTGGAGCGACTACGTGGGATATGACGCAAACGAGGACGGGATAGGGGAGATGCCGTATAGGGCCGAGAGTCTGTTTGAGAACTTGATAGACACGTACCCCAATTTGAGGATATTTACCTTCAGCCCCGTAGCCGAAGCGATAGAGCTTGCGGCTGAAGCGTTTCCGGTGATAAAACCAGAGCCCAAGGTGGAGGACTCCTATCCTCTTATGAGTCCCATTGTTCTGGAGACATACAAGGTTGAGAAAACCGGGTTTTCCTATAGCTTATTCTTTCCGTCATTATTAATGGTCTTAATACCACTGTGTGCTTACCTGTATATGAAATCGAGTTAGAGAGAGTTTCTTATGATAGAAGTAAGAGGTGTGACAAAGAGCTTTGGCAGTGTACTCGCAGTAGACGGAGTAACACTTGACGTGGAGCAGGGACAGGCGGTTGCGCTCCTTGGGGCAAACGGGGCGGGAAAGAGCACCCTGTTGAAATGCATACTAGGGCTTCTTGATTACAGCGGTGTTATAACCGTAGACGGGCGAGACGTTAATGATAACCCAAAGCAAACGAAGTCCCTTATCGGTTATGTACCGCAGGAGCCTGAGTTCTATGACATCAGGACAAGGGACATACTGCGCTTCTTCGCCTCTATCAGGCGGGTGAAAAATGAAAGAATTGACCACGTGCTCGAGCTCACCGGGCTTAAGGAGCATGAGTTAAAATCCACCACTGAGCTCTCGGGCGGAATGAGGCAGCGTCTTTCGTTTGCCATAGCGCTTCTTTCGGAGCCGCCGGTGCTAATACTCGATGAGCCGACTTCAAACCTGGACGCACAAGCGAGAAAAGATTTCCTTACTCTTGTATGTACCTACAAGAATGAAGGTAAGACCGTGCTCTTTTCATCGCATAGGCTCGATGAAGTAGATCTACTGGCAGACAGGGCACTATTTATGAGGGCGGGGAAGGTTATATTGGAGGCAAAGCCCGAAAACCTGGGCGAGACCCTCGGGCTCAAAGTGAAAATAAATTTAAATATGGCCGAGGAGAGCGTTGACAGAGCTATGTCCTTACTTCTTGAGGGAGGTTTCCCGGGCGTTACAAAAAACGGCGCCGGGCTTGATGTTGAAATAGAAAGCAGCCGCAGAATGGCTCTCATTAAGAAGCTGATCGAAAGCGGAATTGAGCTCTGGGATTTCAGTGTAGACGAGCCCACGATGGAGGATCTAGTCAAACAGATAGAAGAAAATGGATATTAAGAATGTTTTGCTCATCATGAGAAAAGAGGCAGCCGAGTCTCTTAAAAACAGGTGGTTTATTCTATATACAGGATGCTTTTCCGCGCTTGCGCTCCTTGTGCTGTTAATCGCGACATCGGGCACAAATATAGCCGGGTTTACGGGTTACGGCAGGACTGCGGCAAGCCTTATCAACCTGGTACTGCTGTTCGTACCTTTGATCGCGCTTATAACGGGGGGCATTAGCATTGCGTCTGAGAGGGAAAACGGCACACTTTCCTATCTGCTCTCGCACCCTGTGACAAAATCAGAGGTGTTTTTCGGGAAATACCTCGGTCTTCTAATAGTAATATGGTTTTCAATTTCAATAGGGTTCGGCATAGCGGGTGTGGGGGTTGCGCTGAGGGGCGGGGGCGGTGATGTAACGAACTACCTGATTACCGCACTGCTGTCGGCGCTCCTTGCTGCGTCACTTCTGGGCGTCGGGTTTATGGTATCGGCATTCTCAACAAAGGCGTCAAAGGCAATAGGGATATGCGTTTTCTTGTGGCTTTTTTTCATAGTGCTAGGTGATTTGGGGATCATGGGAACCACCGTGGTGTTGGACCTTGGCATAAGACAGGTGCTTATCCTGGCGCTCCTTAACCCTGGAGAAGTGTTTAAGATAGCTTCAGTGCTCGTACTGAGCCCGCGCTTTGAGATACTTGGGCCCGTGGGTGTTTACGCTGTAAGGACGTTTGGGAGGGAAGGCATTTTTTATCTCCTCTTTTCCATCATGGCGCTTTGGACCCTAGTACCGCTTCTCTTGGCTTATACAGTATTCAGCCGTCTCAGAAAGGAGGAGCTATGAGAATAACTTTCGCACTTATATTCGTTTTAATGTTTTTTCTATCCTGTAAAGACAACCCGGGAACAGGGCCTGCAGAGATATATTACGGAGAAGATATATGTGAAAGGTGTAAGATGATAATAAGCGAGGAGGCATATTCAGCCCAGTATATACTGCCCGGAGGGAAGTCTAGAAAATTCGATGACCTCGGTTGTATGCTCCACTATACGAGTGAAGGGGAGGGGGGTCAAAGTGAGCGGGGAGATATAATCACCTACTACGTTAAAGACTATACGAGCGGGGAGTGGATAGACGGCGCTTCAGCCTACTATGTACGCTCAGAGAGCATTAAAACACCTATGGGTCACGGAATTATTGCCGCCAGTAACGAGAAGAGCGCAAGGGAGCTGGCAGAGCGGGAAAGAGGAAAGTTCCTTGGCGGCTTTAATGAGGCGGCTCTGGCTGTACACGAAGAGGCTAAGAAATAAATACGTACAACCTGGGAGGGTAATATGGAACACATTAATCTCATGGATGGAATTCAGTATAACGAGAAGCACGGTATTGCCCGGCCTATACACGTGGATAAGAACGGGAGGCTTCTTGAGTTTGCGCTCCGCCCGGGCCAGGAAATTAAAGAGCACAGCTCGCCCTCATCTCCTGTTTACCTGATTGTGCTGAAAGGAACGGGTCTATTCAGAGGCTCTGATGACACCGAGACAAAAGCCGGACCGGGGTCGATCCTGATATTTGAAGTTGACGAGAAGCACTCTATAAAAGCTCTTGATGAGGATCTTGTGTTCGTTGCCGTACTCCATGGCTCTCCCCGAAGTGATTAGCTGTGATATGGCACATACGGCTTATTTTCATGCTGGAAACTTGAGTTAAATGTCTTATAGGCTATGTATTAAAATAAGACAATCGACGCACTCACCTATAATTTATCCAATAATAGTAGTATTATACGCCGGCACCTTTTTTGCACTTTATATAATTGAAAAAAGCTAAGAGAGGTGAGATATGCTGGTAAAAGATTATATGACACCAAATCCGGCATCAGTATCACCGGATGATGATTTAAGGGTTGCATTCAATATGCTCTCGGAAAGGTGGATACGCCAGGCACCTGTTATTGAAAATAACAAGCTAGTGGGAATAATCACCGACAGGGACCTCCGGATGGCTCTAGTTCAGCATGTTACTGAGCCTAATTTATTGGTAAGAAACGTAATGACTCCGGATCCTGTGGCTGTAAGTGAAGACTCCTCGCTTGAGGAAGCGGGAAAGATCCTTACAAGTCATAAAATTAACGCTACTCCTGTACTGTCTGAAGATGGAAAGCTTACCGGAATTATCACCACTACGGATATACTTAAGGGCATACTGCATATAGTTGAAGTTGCAAAATCTAAGGGCCCGATGATGACTAAATAGCCAAAATCCAGATGGTGGTTATCTCATGCTGTGCGAATTATGCGAATTGTGATTCGAATGCCCGGAAGGCAGGGTATGGACAACAACGTTTGCCAGGCCTACGAGTATGAGTACGATCCCGGCTGCCATTGTGAGCTTACGGGAGCCTCTGCCCACGGTTTTTTTGTAGACGAAGGGAAGGGCTGAAAGTATAGGTACAGTGCCGAGCCAGAATACAAATAATATCCCCGCTCCGTAGAGAGGATTCTTGGTGGCAACCGCTCCTATAACGAATATATATACCCATCCGCACGGTAGAAATCCGTTTACTATTCCGATGCTCAAAGATCCAAGGATTTTTCCTTGTGCAAAAGACCACCGAGCTGGTTTTGATAAGAGCGCTGTTATTAAGCGCGAAGGAATTATATCAAGAGGTTTCCCTCTAATTAGCCTGTAGCCTGTGTATATAAAGAAAGCGGATATAAGAATCACTGAGACAGTTGTAACTATGCCGTAATTATTAGATAAAAACGCTTCACCAAGCAGACCCGCCAGTGCTCCCAACGCAAGATAGCTTAAAAGCCGCCCAAAGTGGTAGAGGCTCATATGGCCGCCGGAGTTATTTACCGTTATTGCTATCGGGCCGCACATAGAGGCGCAGTGGGTGCTCCCTAGTATGCTTGCTACGAATACCCCCAGAGGTATTGATAAGTAAGGCCAATCTCTTAATAGAGCGTCAAATGGACTTAGGTCCGACAAGCTTTACGTCCTCCTCGATAAGAATTTCATTGTCTTTCAGATTGATAAAATCAACCGTAATATTTTTCATCCCCTCACTGCCCATGATCTCTTTAGGGAATTTCACGAAGAAGTGAAGAGTGACATTCTTACCCGCTTCAAGCTCAACCGTTTTGTTCTGTGAGATAATCTCCACATTTTTCGCCAGCCAGTCGGCGGGAAGTGCTACCCTGAGTTTCAAATCGTCAAATGACTGGTTCTTCATATGCATTTTGAAGTGATTTATGACATCTTCCCCTTCGTCCCCGTTACTTACAACCTGATAGGGATTGTCCTTGGCCCTTAGCACTGTCACAACTATATCTTCTCTCTTGGAGACAGAGAATAAGAGCGCGCCTACAACAGCGACTAGGAGAACCGAGTATATGGCCACCCTTGGTCTGAGCCACTTGGTAGCTATTCCTTTTAGACTGCTGCCCGTTGCGTATCTGATGAGCCCTTTGGGTTCATCAATCTTCTGCATTACTTCATCGCAGATGTCTATACATGCAGTGCAGCCGATACATTCAAGCTGTAGTCCTCGTCTTATATCAATACCTGTGGGGCAAACATCTATGCATTTGTAGCAGTTAATGCAGTCGCCTTCTTTTTGTCCTTTTCCTGCTGAACCCCTTCTAGGCTCGCCCCTTACCGGGTCGTACGATACAGTGAGCGAGTCATCGTCCATGAGTACTGACTGGAAGCGGCCGTAAGGGCACATGATAATACAGAACTGCTCTCTGAACCACCCGAAATCAAACAGAATGACGGCTGTAGTAAATGCCATCACGACGAATATGGTCCAGTTCTCACCCGGATTATGCTGAGTCATCTCGACCAGTCTGTCGGCCCCTACGAAATAGGCGAGGAAGCTGTGAGCGATGACGAGGCTGACTATTACAAATAGTGACCAGAGAAAGGAGAGTTTAACGAATTTTCCTGGATTCCAGGGTGCCTTGGCGAGGTTTCGCTGCTGAATGTGGCTCCCGATAATCCAGTACTCGAGCCTCCTGAACACACCATCTATGAAAACAGTCTGAGGGCATGCCCAGCCGCACCATACACGGCCCCACACAGCGGTTATAAAAGCAAGTCCGATGGCGAGAAACGCAAGTAAGAAAAATATAAGCGGGGCATCGTGGGCCCAAAAAGTGAGCCCGAATGTTGAGAATCTCCTATTTCCTATATCCAGGAGCAGCGCCTGATGGCCGCCGATCTTTATCCAGGGTAGTACCAGGAAAAAGATTATAAGGAATATCTCGACAACGGTCCTAGCGTGTCTCCAAAACCCGCTAACAGCGGCCGGGAACACGAACACCCTCCTGCCCGATTCATCCATAGTGGACGGGCGATCTTCGGGTAGGTTTCTCTGGTCAAGAACCTTCATTTACGCTCTACCTGCTCTCCTTGAGGCGGTTTTGCCCCCGGTGGATCTGTACCGTAAAGACTATATATATATACCACAACAGCTTCAAGAGTCTCTTCGGGGATCACACCTTCCCATGGGGGCATTCCCTTATCGGGTACTCCGACCCTGGCAGTTTGCAGCATAGAGCTTACCGAACCGTCGCCATGTATCCAGTAAGGATCAGTCAT
>Ga0209633_10002536_pt1 | contig 17514 bp, 15 predicted proteins | sample Cruoilmetagenom1_FD_187290 | JGI IMG/M metagenome (GOLD analysis project Ga0209633, IMG submission 187290) | Oil polluted marine microbial communities from Coal Oil Point, Santa Barbara, California, USA - Sample 1 (SPAdes) (version 2) | ecosystem: Environmental > Aquatic > Marine > Oil seeps ... | reverse complement strand
TTTAACAATAGTGTTTCTCTTAGTGGTACTTCAAAAAAATTCAATTACAATGCTTCTTTTGGACATCAATTCCTTGGCGGAATGTCGGCGGTGGCTAATGGTGTAGAAAAGGATGATTTTTCCAGAACAAATACTAATGTAAAGATTGGTTATCAGGCAACAAATAAATTTTCAATTGATGTATACGCTAACCATTATCGTTTTACTGCCGATTTTGATAACAGTTTTCCGATAGAGGATGCTTTGTTTACTTCAAAAAGTAAACAATATAGATTGGGCATTTCACCTAAATTCAACTATTCAAATGGTAGCTTTGAGATTAATGCCGCTTATAACAATGTTGAAAGAGATATTATCTCCAGTTTTCCGAATAATTTTGTTGGAAAAAGTTATGTCATTGACGCATTTAATAAATATAATTTTATCGATAAATTTTATACGATAGTGGGACTTAATTATACTAAGAACGTAACTGAGTTTACTGTTAATGAAGAGTCAAGAACTATAGATCCGTATGCGAATGTAGTTTGGGTATCTGATGTTGGAATTAACTTAAATGCTGGTGCCAGATTGAATAATCACAGTGAATATGGCTCACACTTTACTTATAATTTAAATCCTTCTTTTACGCATAAATTTGATCAGAATTATTTAAAAATATTAGGTTCTTATAGTACATCATTTATATCACCAAGCCTCTCACAGTTATTTGGTCCTTTTGGAGCGAATCAAAATTTAGAGCCGGAAACAAATATTACTTTAGAAGCTGGTGCGGAGCTGAAATTGTCGAATAAATTAAGGCTTAGCACAGTATTTTTTGAAAGAACAGAAAAGAATTTTATTGATTATGTAATTATAGATTTTAATACGTTTGAGGGGCAATATCAGAATGTTTCTGATGAATTTACTGTAAATGGAGTAGAAGTAGAGCTATGGTCTCAAATTTGCAATAAATTAAGTTTTGATGCTAATTATACCTTTACTGAACGAAAGGATAAAATAGCACTACGAATACCAAAGCACAAAACAAATGTATCATTAAATTATACGGTAAAATCTAAAACTTTTCTAGGGTTGAATTATCAGTTTGTTGATGAAAGAGTTGATACAGATTTTGCTGTTTTTGAAAATAAATCACTAAAGTCTTTTTCAATAGTTGATCTACTTTTTAGTAGAGACTTAATTGAAAATAGATTGAAATTATCTGCATCAGTAAACAATGTATTCAATGAAAATTATACGGAAGTAATAGGCTTCACAACGAAGGGTAGGAATTACAAACTAGGAATGAGATTGAATTTCTAGTTATATTAAAAAAATGACCTCAATATTGAGGTCATTTTTTTAATGCTTCTTCAATAAGACTATAATGTTTACTGGTATCGTGTAAATAATTATAACTTTCTATCATACCTAATGATTTTCCTTTGGGATCTGTTAAAACTACTGTAGGGAGTACCTTTTGATTGAATAGGTTCTTTAATTCGAGATTTTTTTGTTCTTGAAATTCCGAAATTAAATTAGATCTTCTAGGAGCATTTACTCTCACTAATATCAAATGATCACTGGCTATTTTTTGAAACTTCTCAGTATAAAAGAAATCTTTGTTCAATAATTTACAAGATTCACTCCAATCTGAACCTGTAAAATATATAAGTACCAATTTGTTTTGAGATGCCGCTAATTGTTTAGCCTCCTCAAAATTTGACTGCCAATTTAAATCAATAGATTTCTGTTTTTGTGCATTACTATTGAAAGCAGTAAGTATTGATAAAAATAGTATGTATATTATTTTTTTCATTTTATATTTCATAAATCAAGGTCATCATTCTCCAGTGCACTTCTTTTTTAAACCAATAATAGCGGCATTGAGCTCAAACCCAAGTAATAGTATAATCGAATTTAACCATATAAACAGCATCAATACCAGCAAAGTTCCAATAGAACCATACAACTCATTATACTGTGCAAACTTTTTAACATAAATTCCAAATATTCTAAAGTTTACGATTACCAATAATGTTGTCAAAATTGCACCCGGTGAAAAGAAAGAAATAATTCTTCCCTCTTTAGTACCGAAAAAATAAAACAGGCCAACAGTTGTAAACAACATGGCAAGTACAATTATATATCTCCCAATTTCAATCCAAAATAAATCATCAGAAACATAGCCTCTTTGAGTTAGATTATGAATAGCAATTTCAAAATAAATGATAACTGCTACTGTAACAAACAACAATAATGCCAATACTATAGATACAGCAAATGAAACGATGTATTGTTTAATGATAGATCTTGTTTGTAATTTGTGATAGGTATATTCAAATCCACCAAAGAGCGAGTTTATACCATTTGTCATTAAAAACATTGATAATACAAAACCAAATGATAAAAGTCCGCCATACTTATTATTAGCAATGTCTTGTAGTACAACATCTACAGATTCATATGTTTTTGGAGGTAACGCTTGACCAATAAATTGCATAAATCCTTCTTGAAACCCTTCTATCTCTATATAAGGAATAAGAGTTAGAATAAATAAAGCAAATGGAAATAATGCCATAAAAAAACTAAATGCCACGCCACCTGCTCTTGATGTTAATGCACCTTGTACAATACCTATTACATACATTTCCAATACATCATATAATGACATACCTTCTAGCCCTGGAACTTTAATTTTTTTAAATAGCTTAACGAACCAGCGTATAATGGGTATTTTAAGTAATTTTTCTTCAGGAGTCATATAGGTAAATGCTATATCTAATCTAATTTTGCATCAAATTTAACTTTCCACTTATCTTGCACTTTTAAAACTTGTTCAATTACGTCTCTTACACAGCCGTTTCCACCTTTTTTTTGAGACACATACAATGAGATGTCCTGTATTTCCTGAACAGCATCTTTAGGACATGCAGGCAAGCCTACTTGTTTCATAACAGGGTAATCAGGAATGTCATCTCCCATATAAAGAACATTTTCGGGACTGATATTATAAACATCTAAATATTCATCGAGTTGGGTTATTTTGTCGTGAATGCCCATATATATATCAGTAAGCCCTAAAGCTCTTAAACGAGTTTTAACACCTTCATTTGTACCACCAGAAATAATGCAAATATTGAATCCCATTTGGATTGCTGTTTTTAACGCAAATCCGTCTTTAATATTCATAGTTCTAATCAATTGTCCGTCAGTAAAAACAGTAACATTTCCATCTGTTAAAACACCATCAACATCAAAAATAAATGTGGTTATTTGAGGCATAATTTCTTTATAGCTTTTGTCCATAATTATTTTGAATAGATTGGGTTAAAAGTTGATATATTTTTTTTTGTTCTCCCGATAACAAATTTAAATGAGTTTCAATGGTATCGGTATCATTTCTATGTGCCGGCCCCGTTTGAATAGTTTTCGGATTATTGCTGACTATTTTTTTAGCAGTTTCAATTATTAGTGGATGTAAAGCTTCAAATGGAATATTGTTTTCTTCACAAATGTCAAAGCCAATTTTATATAGATGATTGACAAAATTATTCGTAAAAACAGCAGCAACATGTAATAGTTTCCTTTGTTCTGAATCTATGATAAATACATTATTTGAAATACTACTAGCTAATTTTTCTAACAAGACCAGATCTTCATTTTTTTCTGTTTCAACACAAATCGGAATTGTACTAAAATCAATTGAATTTCTTTTAGAAAATGTTTGTAGTGGATAAAAAACGCCTTTATCCCCTTTATTTTTTAACGCTTTTATAGATGCACTTCCGGAAGTATGAACTATCAATTTATCTTTACCGTCAAGTTGTGATGAAAAAGTTGAAATATTATTATCTGAAATCGCAATTATATATACATCAGCTTTTTTTAACTTATCAAGAGATGTGGTAGTATCAACTTTAGCTTCTATAAATTTTAAAGACGATTTACTTCTACTGTATACTTGTACAAGTGCAACACTTTTACTATCAAGAAATGCTTTGGTCAAATGTGTTCCTACATTTCCTGTTCCAAGTACAATAACTGAAATCATATAGCGAAGTTACGGAAGTTTTAAGGATTTATAATAAAGTGTTAAATGTATTCAAATAAGAGCAAAATTAAGTAAATTTGCGCAAATTTTTATTGAGATAAATCAAAATGAACAAAATATATAATTTACTTTTTTCCACACGTTTAACCGCTATTTTGTTTTTAGTCTTCGCGGCTTCAATGGGCATTGCCACATTTATTGAAAATGATTATGGTACGCAAGCATCTAAGGCATTAGTATATAATACTTGGTGGTTTGAATCGATCATGCTTGTTTTCGTTATCAACTTTATTGGAAATATATTCAAGTATAGATTATTGAGAAAAGAAAAAATACCAGTACTATTATTTCACCTTTCTTTTATTTTAATATTAATAGGTGCTGGTATCACACGTTATGTGAGTTATGAAGCAATCATGCCAATTAAAGAAGGTGCAACTACAGATTTAATGCTTTCTGAGAAGACATATTTTAGTGTAACAGTAGATGATGGAAAGGAGCAAAAAGGACCTATTGATCGCGAATACTATTTCGCTCCTAATCCTTCGAATGAAGCACGGTTTATCCCTCTAGTATCTCGTTTTTTTAATGTATTAAGAGGTGGCAATGATTTTTCAATTAATACAGATTTTAAAGGTAATCCTGTAGCAGTAAAGTTTGTAAATTATATTCCGAACGCTTTTGAAGATTTTGTTGTAGATGAATCTGGTGAAGAATTCTTACATTTTGTAGAGTCAGGTGCAGGAGGAAGACATGATCATTATATTAAAATAGGTGATGTTGCAAATATTCATAATTCTTTTGTAGCATACGAAAATCCTACTCAGGGAGCAATCAATATTTATACAGAGAACGATACATTAAGAATATCTGCTCCTTTTGATGGCGATTATATGGTGATGTCAACTCAAGAAAAAGGATTAATAGTAAAAGATTCAATACAATCATTTAATTTACGGTCGCTTTATAACATCGGTAATATGCAATTTGTAGTACCTAAAATTGCTAAAGGAAAATTAGCTTTAACCTCTGGTGACAAAGATGAACATCCTGCGGATATGTTAGAAGTCGAGGTGACTACCGCCAATGGTAAAAAGAATGTTAAGCTATTTGGTAATAAATATTCCTTTAACGGACCGGAAATATTTTCTATGGATGGGCTCAATTTTAGAATTAGCTATGGTGCTAAACAACTAAAATTACCTTTCTCTCTTAAGTTACGAGATTTTCAACTAGATAGATATCCGGGTTCTATGAGCCCGAAATCATATGCCAGTGAAGTGACGGTGTATGATAATGGTGAAAATTTCGACTTTAGAATTTTTATGAATAACGTATTAGATCATAGAGGATATCGTTTCTTTCAATCAAGTTATAATGATACAGGAGCGGTTGAAGAATCGCATCTATCTGTCAATCATGACGTTTTAGGAACTTGGACAACCTATGTTGGTTATGCGCTATTGTTTTTAGGATTGATATTAATTCTATTTACTAAAAATACTCGATTCGCTGATTTACGAAAACAATTAGATAAAGTGAAGAAGAAGAAAGCAACGATGTCTTTGATCATTGGGCTAATTTCAGTTGTTTCATTTGCACAAGAAGTGTCTAATCATTCAAGATCTGATAAACAAATAGATTCTATTTTAGATTTTCAAAAAGTTTCTGTAGAACATGCTGAACGCTTTGGTAGCTTAGTTATTCAAGATGAAGGTGGTAGAATGAAGCCGGTGAATACATTCACTTCAGAATTATTACGAAAAGTAAGTAAAAAAGATTCCTATAATGGTATGAATTCTAATCAGGTGGCAGTTTCTATGGTTACCAATCCAAGAATTTGGTATTCTGTTCCTTTTATTTATATGAAATCGGCCAATTCAAAAGTTAGAGATATTTTAGGTTTGCCAGAAGATCAAAAATATGCTAGACTATCCGATCTATTTTCTAATAACGGTGAGTATAAATTGAGCGAAGATGTTGCTAAGGCTCACAAAAAGAAAATAAAAAATAAATTTGAACAAAGTATTATAGATATTGATGGTAGAGTAAGTATTTTGTATCAAGCAATTGCTGGTAGTATATTCAAATTTTTTCCATTACAGGGTGATGCAAATAATAAATGGTATTCATATGTTGAGCTAAGTGAAGCTGGTTTCTCAGGTACAGATTCTTTATATGTGGCAAATATTTTACCATTATACGCTGGAGGTTTGAAAACAGCAGTTACAGAGGATAATTATGAAAAAGCAAATGAGTATTTAGAAAGTATACATACCTATCAAAAAAAGTTTGGTGAGCAAGTAATACCTTCAGCTAGGAAAGTAAAACTAGAGCTGTTTTACAATGAGTATGATATATTTAAGAATTTATTTTGGCAGTATATGATGGCAGGCGTATTATTATTTGTCTTTGTAATAGTACAAATTTTCAACAGTTCTAAATTGGTTAATTTATTAGTTAAAATTGGAGTTGTTATTGTCTTAACCTTATTCATCTATCATACTATTGGTCTCGGAATTCGTTGGTATATCTCGGGTCATGCACCTTGGAGTAATGGCTATGAATCTATGATATATATAGCTTGGGCAACTATGCTTTTCGGCCTACTTTTCGGAAGAAATTCAGTATTGACTGTTGCGGCTACCACATTTGTTACATCTATGATCTTAATGATAGCGCATTGGAATTGGATGGATCCATCAATTGGTAATTTGGTACCTGTTTTAGATTCGTATTGGTTAATGATTCATGTGGCCATAATTGTAGCCAGTTATGGACCGTTTACCCTCAGTATGATATTAGGATTAATTGCTTTGATCTTATATGCACTGACAAATAATAAGAATAAAAAGAGATTAAACTTAGCGGTGAAAGAGATTACTACCATAAACGAAATGTCATTAACTGTCGGATTGATAATGTTGACTATTGGTAACTTTTTAGGAGGCATTTGGGCAAATGAAAGTTGGGGACGTTATTGGGGTTGGGATCCTAAGGAAACTTGGGCATTGGTAAGTATAATGATATATGCTTTTGTTTTACATATGCGTTTAGTACCAGGTTTAAAAAGTAGATTAACATTTAATATAGTTTCAGTTTTTGCATTTACCACGATATTAATGACCTATTTAGGAGTAAATCATTTACTTTCCGGTTTACATTCTTATGCAGTTGGTGATTCAGCTCCCATACCTAAGGAAATTTGGGGTTGGTTAATAGCATCTGCATTAATTAGCATTCTAGCATTTATAAAATATAGAAAGTATTATAAAAAATAAATAAGATATGAGAATACTAGCAATTATACTATTAGTTATTAATTTAACAGCATGTTGTAATCAAAAAGAAAATAAAGTAATGGCAACAAATATCTCCGATAATCAGCAAATTTCAACTATTTATCAATTTAAAGTAAAGACACTTGCTGAAGAAGATTTTGATTTTTCATCTCTTAAAGGTAAAAAAGTGATGATCGTAAATACAGCTTCAGAATGTGGACTGACACCTCAATATAAAGATTTACAGGCTATATATGACACTTATAAAGATAAGAATTTTGTAATTGTTGGGTTTCCCGCTAATAATTTTGGATCACAAGAACCTGGAACTAATAAAGAAATTGCCGAGTTTTGTCAGTTAAATTATGGCGTTTCATTTCCTATGATGTCAAAAATTTCTGTTAAAGGAAATGATATGCATCCCATTTATCAATTCTTAACTCAAAAGGCTAAGAATGGTTTGGAAGACTCAGAAGTTGCATGGAATTTTCAGAAATACCTTATTAATGAAAAGGGGGAATTAGTAAAAGTAATTGCTCCTAAAACATTACCCACTGATGCGACTATCGTTAATTGGATAAAGGGTTAACTTATGATTTTGAGTTAATAGCTATTGAGAGTTTAATTTACACATTATACAACTATTTAAAAATGAATCAACTTGTCAACCTTACCATCGAAAATAGTTATTCTGTTATCACAATTAATAACGGAAAAGTAAATGCCATTTCTCATGAAGTGATCGATACACTTAATGATGCTTTAGACCAAGTGGAGAAGGCTCAAAAAGTAGTGATATTAACAGGAAAAGAGGGTGTATTTTCTGCAGGTTATGACTTGAAAACAATGACTGAAAGCCCTGAATCTGCAAAGGCCTTAGTAACAAAGGGATCAAAGCTGGTGTATCGTATGTTGTCATTTAATTTACCCATTATTGCTGCTTGTAGTGGGCATGCAGTGGCAAAAGGCGCCTTTTTATTATTGGCTTGTGATTATAGAATAGGTGTAGAAGGTGATTTTAAAATTGGACTAAATGAAGTAATGATTGGTATGACCATGCATGATGCAGGTATTGTAATGGCAAAAGCACGCTTAGCATCCGTATTTTTAGAACGAAGCGTTAATAATGCCGAAATGTATGATCCAAAAGATGCAATGATCGCAGGTTTTTTAGATAGGGTAGTGCCACCAGAATTTTTAATGTCAACAGCTACTAAAATTGCAGAGATGTTTAGTCAATTAAATCTGAGAGCTCATGCTCAAACCAAGTTAAAAGTACGAAAACACTATTTAGCAGAATTAAAAGCAGCTATAGATTCAGACAGTAAAGCGGAGATTGTTATAAATACCTAGTTTAATAACTGAACTGATATTCGTTGTTATTTATCTGACCATACAGCAAGTTCATTCCCTGAAGGGTCTACGAAATGAAATCTATGACCGCCCGGAAAAGAGAAAATATCTTTTGAAATTGTACCTCCAGATTTAATAATATTGTCTTTACTTTTTTTAAGGTCTATATGGTATAATACAACAAGAGCACCATTCGTAATGGTCTTGCTTGAGAGTTCAAAACCGCCTTGCAAACCACTATCAGAAAAAGCAGTATATGTAGGTCCATAATCTGTAAAACTCCAATCAAATGACTGTTGATAGAAATTCTTTGTTTTCTCTAGATCGTTCGCTTTCAATTCAACATAATTGATATGATTGCTTTCCATAATGATACTTTTAATAAATTAATTACGAAGGTCGGTCATTTTTTTTGATGAATCATCTTTTTAATTTTTTTCTTACATTTGCGGCTTATGATTGTATAAGTTATGTTTTCGGATTTAAGCTGTCCCGATTAATTCGGGCGATTCAGCTTCTTCTCAAGCAAGTAGGAATTTTTTGTATTCTTTCTTGTATTTATCCATATTTTCTATTTTTAACATAACAAATATCATGAGATTAAATAATCAAATTACTTTTAAAAAATTCTTCAGCTATTTAAAAATAGCACTTGCCGGTAAAGAGCAAGAATTCACCTCTGGCAGCATTCGTAGGGCAATTTTTATGCTCTCGGTTCCAATGATCCTTGAAATGATGATGGAATCCATTTTTGCTATAGTTGACATTGCCTACGTGTCGCAAGTTAGTGTGAATGCTGTCGCTACAATTGGTTTAACAGAATCTGTAATAACCTTAGTATATGCAGTCGCTATCGGATTAAGTATGGCTGCTACTGCTGTAGTAGCTCGTAGGGTAGGAGAAAAAGATATAAAAGGAGCGTCGCAAGCCGCTGTACAGGCAATATTTTTAGGAGTTGGCGTTGCGGCTATTATTAGTGCTTTAGGAATTTTATATCCTAAAGAAATATTATCATTAATGGGAGCCGAATCAGATTTGATAGCCGAAGGTTACGGTTATACAAAAGTACTGTTAGGAGGCAATGTAACCATAATGTTACTCTTTTTGATCAATGCAATATTTAGAGGTGCTGGTAATGCTTCTATTGCAATGTGGACATTAATCCTATCTAATGGGTTGAATATTATTTTAGACCCTATTTTTATTTTCGGTCTAGGTCCAATTCCTGCTTATGGTGTTGAAGGTGCTGCAATAGCTACAACTATTGGTAGAGGCACTGCGGTTATTTTTCAGTTGGTAATATTGTTTTATGGATGGAGTAAAATAAAAATAAGATTTAAAGACTTAATTATTAGAATAGCAATTATGTTTAACCTGATAAAGGTTTCATTAGGTGGAATAGGACAGTTTCTGATTGGCACTTCAAGTTGGGTCTTCTTAATGCGTATTATGTCTGAGTTTGGTAGTGAAGTGTTGGCAGGCTATACCATTGCTATTCGTATAATGATGTTCACTATGATGCCGGCCTGGGGTATGAGTAATGCGGCCGCAACATTGGTTGGTCAAAACTTAGGAGCCAAAAAACCTGATAGAGCTGAAAAATCTGTTTGGAAAACAGGCAAGTACAATGCCTATTTTATGGGCTTAGTGTCATTGATATATATTGTCTTTGCACCCAATCTTTTAGAACTTTTTAGTAAACAACCTGATGTTGTAGAATATGGTGCATTATGCTTAAGAATTATTGCTGCTGGGTATATTTTTTATGGATATGGTATGGTGGTTATTCAATCATTTAATGGAGCAGGTGATACCAAAACGCCTACTATTATTAACTTCTTTTGTTTTTGGATCTGTCAGTTACCATTTGCCTATATTTTCGCAATCCTTTTAGATTTTGGACCATCTGGTGTCTTTTGGGCTATTACATTAGCAGAAATTGCAATAGCTATAGTGGCTATTGTCCTTTTTAGGAAAGGGAAATGGAAAACCGTAAAAGTCTAATTAAATTCTATTTTAGTTTTGTAATTTAGATTTCTATTAAACACTAAATAATGGCAAAAAACAAATTAGGAACAAATACTATTTGTACACATACGGGTGGTATTAAAGATGAACAATTTGGAGGGGCAGTTTCCCCAATATTTATGACCAGTTCATATCCATTTATGGATGTAGATGTAAAACGTTACCCGAGATATTTCAATACACCAAACCAAGAAGCGGTTGGTACAAAAATAGCTGCATTAGAACACGCAGAAATGGCGATTCCCTTTACTTCTGGTATGGCGGCTATTAGCACTACGTTATTTGCTTTTTTAAACCATGGAGATCATATTGTATTGCAAAATGAAATCTATGGAGGAACATTTAATTTAGTAGTTGAGGATTTTAATAAGATGGGTATAGAATATTCATTTACTGATGGAGTAGGGGTTGCTGATTTTGAATCTAAGATCAAATCAAATACGAAAGTAATTTATATAGAAACGCCATCAAATCCGTTACTCACCATTACCGATATTAAGGCTATTGCTGATATGGCAAAGAAACATGGCTTGATATCTATAATTGACAATACTTTTGCATCTCCCATCAATCAAACACCTCTTGATCTGGGAGTAGATATATCTATTCATTCGGCCACAAAATACCTTGGCGGTCATAGCGATATCTCTGCTGGTGCAGTTGCATCTTCCAAAAAGCATATGGATAAAATTTGGCATAAAGCGAAAAATACCGGTGGTAATTTAAGTGATTTTATGTGCTATTTATTAGAAAGAAGTATTAAAACATTGGGGATTCGAGTAGAAAGACATAATTTGAATGCAGCATTTATGGCCAGTTATTTAGATGATCATACTGCGATCGCTAAAGTATATTATCCTGGGTTGAAAAGCCATCCGGATCATGAAATTGCAAAACAGCAAATGCTCGGTTTTGGCGGAATGCTTTCTTTTGAACTTAATGAAGAATACGATGCTGTTAAATTTCAAAATGAGTTGAAATTGATAAAGCCATCGATGAGTTTAGCAGGAGTAGAATCAACCATCTTGCTACCTTCTTTAACATCTCATGCCCTACTTACTCCAGAGCAACGAAAGTCAGTGGGAATATCTGATAATTTATTACGATTATCAGTTGGAATAGAAAATGTAGAAGATTTAGTTACTGATATAGAACAAGCATTAAAAACTTTCGATTAAAAGCACAAAAATTGTACTAATTTGTTGAGATTCTTGTACCTTTACTATAGCACTTCTTTACTGTTTCGGGGGTGAATTTTATCGAAACTGTTTACTTATCGTTTAGATTTTTTAATAATAAAAAATTAAAAAAATGAAAAAGTTATATCAAGGTACCATATTCATTTTTATTTGGATTACTTCTTTTTCTACAGCTCAAACTGCCCAAGAGATCATACAAAAGGCGGATGAAAAATATCGAGGGAAATCATCTTATTCAGAAATGACCATTGATATTGTACGCCCCAAATGGTCAAAGCAAATGAAGATTAAAGGTTGGTCTAAAGGAACCAAACTTTCTGTATCAATGGTCACAAGTCCTGCTAAAGAAAAAGGAACCGTATTTTTAATGCGCGAAAAAGAGGTGTGGAATTATATGCCAACCATAGATCGCACTATTAAATTTCCGCCCTCGATGATGTTACAAAACTGGATGGGAACCGATTTAACAAATGATGACCTTGTTAAACAATCATCAATATTAGAAGATTATACACATAAAATAACAGGAGAAGAAGTTAAAGAGGGTTATGCTTGCTGGATTATAGAATTAATTCCAAAAGAAGATGCTCCGGTAGTTTGGGGGAAAGTAATAATTTGGGTAGATCAATCAGAATATATGATGTTACAAACTGATTATTATGACGAAGATGATTTTTTGGTAAATCAAATGATAGGTTCTGATATAAAAGAATTTAGTGGAAAAAAATTACCTTCAAAGTTGCGTGTTATTCCTGTTGAAAATAAGGGACAGGAAACCATATTAACTTATAATAAATTGCAATTTGACATAAAAATATCTGATCAATATTTTACGACAAATTATATGAAACGCATTCGATAAACTGTGAATCTCAATGCTACTAAAACTCGCATGGCGAAATATATGGCGAAATAAACGACGAACATTCATAACTGTTGCTTCAATTTTCTTTGCTGTTTTGTTTTCAATTTTTATGAATTCTTTTCAAAAAGGAGCATGGGTAAGAATGTTAGATAATATTGTGAATTATTATTATGGCTATGGCCAAATACACCAGAAAGGATATTGGGATGAAAAAACCATAAATGAGGCCTTAGAACTAAATGATGAATTGTTACAATTACCGGCTCAAATTAAAGGATTAAAACAAGTTATACCTCGTTTAGAAACCTTTGCATTACTTTCTTCAGGAGAGCATACAAGTGGCATGATGATAGTAGGTACAAATCCAGATGCAGAAGACAAATTAACTCAACTTAAATCACGAATAACTGAAGGCATTTATTTTGATCAAAACGATAAAGCCCTTTTAATTGCGGAAGGTGTAAAAGACCTTTTAAAAGTAAATTTAGGAGATACATTGGTGATACTTACACAAGGTTACCATGGTGTAAATGCTGCAGGTAAATATCCAATTAAGGGTGTAGTTCATTTTGCTTCACCTGACCTAAATAAAAGGATGATTTATTTGCCATTAGGCGAAACACAAAATTTGTTAGGGGCTTCTTCTTTGGCCACATCCTTAGCCTTACAACTTGATGATATAGATTACTTAGAAAGTGTCATCACTGAATTACAGGAAAAATTAGATACAGAAACTTATGAGGTAATGGACTGGCAAGCTATGCTACCTGATCTAGTAGAAGCTCAAAAAACCGATGCCGCCGGTAATTATGTTTTTCTCTTAGTACTTTACCTAATCATTTCATTTGGTATTTTCGGAACCATACTAATGATGGTAAAAGAAAGAGAATATGAGTTTGGTGTTTTGCTTTCTATTGGGATGAGTAGAAGATTGTTAGCTTTCTCTACTTGGATTGAGATCTTATTTATGGCACTATTAGGAATTGTTTTCGGTATGTTGGCAGCCTTGCCACTAGTGCATTATTTTAAAGTGAACCCGATTGATTTTAGCCAATACGGAGATGGGATGGCTGAAACTTATGCAAAATGGGGATTTGATCCAATTTTTCCTACTATAATGGATGCTTCATTATTCTATTCACAGGCAATTTTAGTATTAGTTATAACGAGCCTGTTAGCTTTTTTTGCAATATGGAAAGTATATAAATTGAAACCCGTTGAGGCAATGCGGGATTAATGAAAATAAAATGGGAATGATTATTAAAATAGCATGGCGAAATATTTGGCGAAATATCACGAGAAGTCTTGTGGTAATTGGCGCTATCGTTATTGGTATTTGGTCGATTATTTTTTTAGTAAGTATGGTAAATGGTATGATTGAAAGTTATATAGATAATGCTATAAAAAATGAAGTTTCTCATATTAAAATTCATCATCCTGATTTTATAAACGATAAAGAAAGTAAGTTTTTTATAACTGATATAGCCACGAAAAAAAGTATAGTTGATAGCATAACTGGTGTAAAAGCTGTTTCTTATAAAACAGTTACAAATTCTATGATTAGCTCTAGTCATGCGGGTAGAGGTATTACTGCAATTGGAGTTGTGCCTAAAGATGAGCTTAATGTTTCAGGTGTATCACAAAAAATTGTAGCCGGTAATTACCTCTCTGACACTAAAAAGAACCAAATATTGATCAGTAAAAGGACTGCTAAAAAATTAAAGGTAAAACTACGCTCAAAGGTTGTTTTGACCTTTCAGAATTTGGAAAATGAGATTACAATGGGTGCTTTCAGGGTGATTGGTGTGTTTGAAACAGGAAATAATATCTATGATGAATCAGTTGTTTTTGTTCGTCAAAAAGATATAAATACTTTATTAGAGATTAATGGTAATGGTCATGAAGTTGCAATTTTAATTAACAATCTACCGGAGTTAGAGAGTATACAAACTGAAATAACCAAAATGTTTCCGGGTCTATTAGTTAGAAATTATAAAGAGGTACAACCTGAATTGGCCTTATTTCAATCACAGATAAAAATGGCAGGGATAATTTATATGGTAATTTTCATGTTGGCGCTTATATTTGGTATTATCAATACAATGATGATGGCAGTTTTAGAAAGAGTTCGTGAATTGGGCATGTTGATGTCTGTGGGAATGAATAAGGTGAAAGTTTTTATGATGATTGTCGTAGAAACAATTTTGTTAGCAATAGTGGCTGCCCCGGTAGGTTTATTTTTAGGATATATTACAACTAGCTACTTTAATAAGAATGGTATTAATTTATTCTTCTATTCTGAAGAAGGGATGAAACAATTTGGATTTGATAAATTTATTTATCCAAATGTACCAACAGATACTTATTGGCAATTGGTTGTAGCTGTTAGTGTGACTGCGCTACTGGGTTCATTGTATCCTGCGTGGAAAGCTGTAAGGTTAAGACCCGTTGAAGCTATTCGCGGAAGTTTTGAAACAAGAGCAGGGCTTGTGGTTTCGTTATTTACATTTTTAAGAAATAAAATCCGAATGATATGGACTTGATTGTAACTCATGGGATTACTAAAATATATAATCCTAAAAAAATACCTGTACATGCTTTACAGGGCGTAGATTTGACTATTAAAAAGGGAGAATTTACCGCCATTGTGGGCCCTTCAGGTTCTGGTAAAACTACATTGCTGAATATTATTGGAGGATTGGATAGGCAGACTGTAGGAACAGTATTGATTGAAGGAGTAGACTTGACTAAATTATCAGATAATAAATTGATTGATTTTAGAAAGAATAAAATAGGGTTTGTATTTCAATCTTATAATTTGATTCCGGTTTTTACTGCTGCTGAAAATGTTGGATTTATAATGCTCTTACAAAAAAAACCAAAAAAAGAAATCGATATTCGGGTACACAATCTTTTAAAATCAGTTGGAATTGAAGAGCAAATGAATAAGCGCCCTAATCAGATGAGCGGAGGGCAACAGCAAAGAGTTGCAGTGGCAAGAGCGCTAGCATCAAAACCTAAATTTGTGTTGGCTGACGAACCAACAGCCAATTTAGATAGTAGATCTACTACTGATCTATTAGATATTATGGAAAATCTGAACAAAAAAGAAGATATGACCTTTGTGTTTTCTACTCATGACCAACGTGTAATTGACCGTGCTCATCGGGTGATAACTATTGAAGATGGAAAGGTAGTGTCAGATGTTAATAATTGAATGGAATAATGAGAATTTGGAATAATGTATGGATAGAGGAATAAAACATATTCTTGAATTCTTTGCCAAATGCTTGCCTTCTATACGGTCAGGTCTTATTGGCATATTACTTTTTTTTGCATCCATTATACAAGCTCAGGAAGGTCAAAATTGGACCAAAGAAAATATTGAATTTTCAGGTTATCTCAAATATTTAAACACCTCTACCTTTCAAGATTTTGATGCAATTCTTAACGACAACTTATTGCATAATCGTTTGAAATTAAAAGTTTATTTAGATGATCATTTCACAACTGCTATAGAAATTAGAAATAGAATATTTTGGGGAAATACTATACAACTAACTCCAGGTTATGCTACATTTATTGATTCTGATAATCAAGATATTGATCTGAGTATCAATATAATTGACAGGCCCGCATTATTATTTCATTCTAAAATAGACCGTATATATATTGATTATCATTCAGACAAATGGCAGTTAACTCTGGGACGTCAAAGAATTAATTGGGGTAAAAATCTGGCTTGGAATCCTAATGATCTATTTAATACTTATAACTTTTTTGATTTTGATTACGAAGAGCGTCCTGGTGCTGATGCTTTGCGTGTACAATATTTTATTTCTGGAAATTCAAGTATTGAAACGGCTATTAATTATACTAACGAATGGGCAGATAACACAATAGCCATTAAATATAATTTTCACTATTTTAATTATGATTTTCAAGTGCTAGCTGCTAAATATTTAAAAGATTATACTTTTGGAATAGGGTGGGAGGGTGCGATAAAAAATATGGGAATAAAAGGTGAGTTTAGCTATTTCTTTCCTCAAGAAAGAACAAATGTAACAGATGATGTTTTGGTTGGCACCGTTTCTTTAGATTATTATTTTAAGAACGGGATATCAGTAAATGCTGCAGCATTATTTAATAGTGGAGGTATTAAAAACTCTAATTCTTTTGATCCTTCTCAATTTAATAATGTAGCGTTAAGTGCTAAAAATATAATGCCGAACCGTTGGTCATATTTTTTACAAGCATCCAAATCTTTAACTCCAGCTATAGGAACATCTTTGTCTACAATATATGCATATGAACTCAAAGGGATTTATATGATGCCACAATTTAGTTATAGTATTTCTCAAAACTGGGATTTTGACACTATTGCTCAATTGTTTTATGGAAAGCAAGATGAGAGCTTTTCTAATATTCAAAATAGTGTGTATTTAAGATTTCGATGGAGTTTTTAATCTGCTAAAAATAGTAAGGAGACAAGCTACTTGAAGTATTAAGTATGAACTTAACTTTTCGCTTCTCTCCTTTCTCCCCTAAGTTTAACTCCTTTAATGGAGTAATGTTTTAAAAAATAGTAAGGAGAAAAGCTAATTGTAGTTGTTAACCATTTAACATTTCGCTTCTCTCCTTTCTCCCCTAAGTTTAACTCCCGCTAAGGAGTAATGTTTTAAAAATAGTAAGGAGAAAAGTTACTTTGTAGTGTTAATCTTATTAACTTTGTTCGCTTCTCTCCTTTCTCCC
>Ga0209633_10002535_pt1 | contig 17515 bp, 17 predicted proteins | sample Cruoilmetagenom1_FD_187290 | JGI IMG/M metagenome (GOLD analysis project Ga0209633, IMG submission 187290) | Oil polluted marine microbial communities from Coal Oil Point, Santa Barbara, California, USA - Sample 1 (SPAdes) (version 2) | ecosystem: Environmental > Aquatic > Marine > Oil seeps ... | reverse complement strand
GGTTCTAAGAGGGGCTGGGGCCAACTGATGTATGGTTGAAATACTGTGACACCGCCGGGAAACCAGGCGGAAAACTGTGAAAACAAACCTCAACCTGGAGCATCGGAAGAAACCGGTCTACTCGACAGGTTAAGCCAGCCGCCGAGAGACCATTCCGATTCCCTCCCCCAAACACCTTCAGCCTATCCACCTAATCCCAACAATCCTTCCCGGATCTTCTTGTTTGCCTTTTCCCCCACATTATAGCGATAATACATATGAGCAAATGTGTTGCCCGGGATGGTGCCTCTGACTTCCCCCTGATAGGTGAGCGTGAGGCCGGTGCCCGGAACATAGACAGACTCGGAAGTCAGTCCCGGCTTCATGTCCTTGTTCAGCCAGGAGGCATATTTGTCGATGTCCGCCCGGTTGTCGTCCACCATCTCCTTGGGGTTTCCCTTTTCCATCAGTTCGATAAATCCCTCGCTGACCTTCTTGGCGGTGGCCCTGCTGGTCAGATAGTGCGTAAGCATGTATTTGACCTGCTCGGATTCGATCACTTCCTTTGGATCTTTGGTGGGGGTTTCCAGGTAGAGGCCGACGGCGTATACCTTCACGAAACCGAGTTTCTTAAGGTAGGAGACCCCGTTCAGTTTGAGGGTTTTGCCCTCGATGGTCTTTTCTGTGGGAAATTTCACTCCCAGAATCTCAACATCTCCGGCAAATCCAGTGCCGGTCACCATAAAAACGAACACCACGGCCATGGCACATGCAAACCGTCTTCTGCTCATCCTTTTCTCCTTTGGTTGTCAGCGTCCATCCGATGGCGGTTCGATCGGACGGAAGGGTTGGAAAAAAATCCTGACCCAGAGGACCAGGCTTCGGGTTGCCCCTGAAAGGGGCTTGATCCCCGGGATAATAAATGAACCGAAGAATTCAGAAGCCAGGAGGCGGAAGAATTCGGATGCCGCTTCGCTCCGGCAAATTTAATTTTTTATTGACTGAGCCGAAGGCGAACACCTTATTCTTGTATAAAACTACGCCCAAATGGCACAGTTTCTTTCCCGCTTAAACTGATCGCCTCGGCGGTCAGCGGCGGCGCTGAATTCTGACTCCTGAATTCTGACTCCTGAATTCCCAATTCCCAATTCCCAGTCCTCCGCCCTCAGCCCTCCGTCACCAGCGTCCCGATCAACTGCTTAATGTCATTGAGGCCCTCCTGCTTCAGCCATTTTTCCATGCCGTCGATGATCGCCATGGTGCTGCCCGGGTTGACGAAGTTGGCCGTTCCCACCTGGATGGCCGTGGCGCCCACCATCATGAATTCCAATGCGTCCGTGGCATTCATGATGCCGCCCACACCGATAATGGGAATCTTCACCGCCTGGGCCGCCTGCCAGACCATGCGCAGAGCAACGGGTTTGATGGCGGGTCCGGAGAGGCCGCCGGTGATGTTGGCCAGTTTAGGACGGCGGGTGGACAGGTCCACGGCCATGCCGGTGATGGTATTGATCACCGACAGGGCGTCGGCCCCGGCGTCTTCGGCCACCTTGGCCATCAACGCGATGTCGGTGACGTTGGGAGAAAGCTTGACCATCAGGTGCTTGGTGGTCTTTTGCCGGACGGATTTCACCACCTCGTAGGCGATTTTGGGGTCGGAACCAAAGGCCACCCCGCCCTCTTTTACATTGGGGCAGGAGATGTTCACCTCCAGCCCCTCGACGGCCGTAAGCGGTTCCATGCGTTCGGCCAACCGGGCATACGCCTCAATGGTCTTGCCATAAATGTTGCCGATGATGGGCGGGTGAAGGGTCTTTAAAAATGGCAGTTTGTCCTGGATGAAAGCGTCGATACCCACATTTTCCAGCCCGATGGCATTCAGCATGCCGCAGCTGGTCTCGACGATGCGCGGAGGCGGGTTCCCCTCGGTCGGTTTCAGGGAAAGACCTTTGACGATGATGCCGCCCAGACGGTTCAAGTCGATATAGTGTTCGAATTCCCGGGCATAGCCGAAGGTGCCCGAGGCGGTCATCACCGGATTTTGGAGCTTCAGGCCGCCGATATCGACGGCCAGGTCAGGTGTGGTCATGCAACCCTCTCTGTTTTAGAAAGGCTATGAACGTCGAATATCCAACGACATTAAGATTCGTTGAATCCCCGCGTGGCCTGCATTTTTCTCAGAACGGTTTTGATGCGGGCCTCCAGGTTGAGTACATAAGCCGGTTCGGGCTGCCGAAACCCGGACTTGCCATCCCACTCAACCGCTTTGACCCGTTTCATCACGGCATGGATATTCCCGTTTTCCGCTGCAAGAAACCGCTCCACCATATTTCGAAACCGGCGGCTTTGCACCAGGGATTCAGCCATGTGCCGCCGTGCATCGTAGCCGGTGCAGGAATAGTTATGGCCCAGGAACAGGGTTTCCACGTCCAGCGTGCCCAATCGCTGCATGGATTGGTAGTGGACATCGTAGTCCACCAGACAGGCGGTCACGATATAACCGGTCTCATCCGGTGTACCCAAGGCTTCGGAAGCAACCAGCAGTTTACGCTGGGGAATGTAATAGGAGAGAAAATCCCAGGTGTGCCCGGGTGTCTCCATGGTTTGGACGGTGAGATCCGGCGAGATCTCAAAACAGTCCCCCTCCCCTGCCGTCACATCCACGCTGAACGGTTCGAAATGAGCGTCTCCCGATTCGACACCCAAATCCGCAGCCATCCCGGCAGCAAATTGGTTGAGGTCAGAGATCAATGAAATGGCATTGGGTCGACCAAGCACATCGGCAGCCTTTTTCGAACAGACCACCTTCATCTTTGGAAACTGAGCCTTGAGATAGGCCACGGCGCCGCAATGGTCAAAATGGGAGTGGGTGAGAAAACACCACGCCGGTTGGCGATCATCCAACACCTGCCGAACCTGTCGGGCATAAATCGGTCCCAGGAAGGCCATTCCGGCATCGAACAGGGCCGGCCTGTCGCCGTCAACCAACAAGACAGGTATGACACGGTGCCCCAGCATATGGATACCGTCGCCGATTTCTCCGATCTGGTCAACTACCATGTTCCCTCCACGGGTATCGCTGCAAGGTTACTGATTATCTGAAGGCGGGAATGCCTCAACAATCGGTAGGGAATATAGACGAGTTAGAAACATTGATCAACCCGGAGTTTTCGTCACGCCTGTTATGGTACGCCTTCCACCGATCCAGGATTTGTGCTACGATTCCATATTTCGAATACTCGTTGAAAATGGACAAATTGCCCTTTGGTCCCGGTTAAAACTGCCGATATTCGGTTGAGACGGAAAAAAGGAAGTTCGAACTGGTTGCAAATATATCAAACCAAACCTTGGCGTTTGCATTATCAGACCGTTTCCCAACCCTTAAACCCTTTCAGGAACCGATATGCATATCACCGTTCAATACTGGCACTGGCTGGTGTTTGGCATGATCCTCATCATGGCCGAAATATTCATTCCCAGCTTCACCATTTTCTGGTTCGGCCTGGGGGGACTGGTGGTAGGCGGCCTGACCCTGCTCTTCCCCGGCACCGGCTTCACCCGGCAGCTGTTGGTCTGGGCCATTGCCTCGTGCGGTTTTACTTTCCTCTGGTTCAAATTCATCCGGCCGAGGATGACCGACCGGACCCGGGCGGGAATCTCCCGAGAAGCCGCCATCGGCGAAACCGGCCAGGTGATCCGGGAGCCGAATCGAGGGCGGCGGGGCATGGTACGCTTTGCCATCCCGCTGTTGGGATCGGAAGAGTGGCCGTTTATTTGTGATTCAGCGGTCTTCGCCGGAGACCGGGTGACCGTGACTGAGTTTTCCGGCAATGCATTGGTGGTTAAAAAAGTATAGCTGTTTTTTTTAAAATAACTTTTGGCTAAAAGGAGAAGCACATGGAAGGACTGATCGTTGTCGTTGTCTTTGTGGTACTGGTGATCATTACCCTCGTTCTTGGCGTTCGCATCGTCCCCCAGGGCAGCAAACAGGTGGTTCAGCGGCTGGGAAAATACAACAAGACCCTCGGCCCGGGCCTGAATATCATCATCCCCTACATCGACTCGGTGGCCTACAAAGTCACCACCAAGGATATCGTGCTGGACATCCCCTCCCAGGAAGTGATCACCCGGGACAATGCCGTGATCATCGCCAACGCTGTAGCCTACATCAACATCGTCTCACCGGAAAAGGCGGTGTACGGCGTGGACGACTACCAGGTCGCCATCCAGACCCTGGTGCAGACCTCCCTGCGTTCCATCGTGGGAGAAATGGATCTGGACGAGGCCCTCTCCTCCCGCGATCAGATCAAGGCCAAACTCAAAGCGGCCATCTCCGACGATATCGCGGACTGGGGCATTATCATGAAAACCGTCGAGATCCAGGACATCAACCCCTCGGCGACCATGCAGGCCGCCATGGAAGAGCAGGCCGCCGCCGAGCGTCAGCGTCGGGCCACGGTGACCCGGGCCGACGGCGAGAAGGCCGCGGCCATCCTGGAGGCCGAAGGCCGTCTGGAGGCCTCCAAACGCGATGCCCAGGCCAAGGTCGTTCTGGCCGAAGCCAGCCAGCGGGCCATCCAGAAAGTCACCGAGGCCATCGGCGAAAATGAGATTCCCGTGATGTACCTGATCGGCGAGAAATACGTGGAGGCACTGAAGAACCTGTCCGCATCACCAAACGCCAAGGTGGTATTGATGCCGGCGGAAATTCCGACGGCGATACGGGGTATTTTGGGCAGGCTCAAGTAAAGGGCGACAGACCATGAAACCATTCGGCAAATCCAAGCCCACCGGCGTTGATCCGGCAACTTTGGCCAAGGAGGTCGTTGAAGCCCGGGAGCGCTTGAATCTGTTTTTGGAGAGCATTCGCGCCCTGTTTTTCTTCGTACGCGAATATACCCTGGACATCTCCGAGATCGATGCCGAGGGCTTTAAAAAACAGCTGGCGGCCCTGCAGGAAAAATTTCAGGAGGGTGAAAAAACAAAAATCATCGCCGGCCAATTCGACCGGCAAAAGGCAAACATTCTAAACCACATCCAGCGGCAGAAAACCTACATCGACGAACGCGAAACCGAATTCAGGGAGATCATCGACCTGATGACGGCGGCCATGGCCGGGCTGGACAACGAAAACCGTGATTTTTACGGCAGCATCCGCTCCCGGGGCAAACGATTCGAAGAGATCACCCTGCTGGATGACATCAAACAGATCAAAAGTGAATTGGTCCGCGAGGTGGACAAAATGAAGGCCATGGTCCGGGAAAAGGAAAACCTGGACCAGAAAACCCTCGATTCTCTCTCCGACCAGGTGGAGATCCTGAAAATGGAACTGGACAAGGCGCGGCATTCCGCCAATACCGACGGCCTGACCGGCGTCAAGAACCGCAAGGCGCTGGATGGCCATCTGCACAACCTGGTGGAACGAAATCGCGTCACCCGTTCGCCTTTTTCCCTGTTGATGATGGATCTGGACGATTTCAAGCGGCTCAACGACACCTATGGCCATACGGTGGGGGATCGCATGCTCCTCGCCTTTGCCGAAAAGTGTCGCAACTCGGTGAGAAGCGGCGATTTTCTGGCCCGTTACGGCGGTGAAGAGTTCACCCTGATCCTGCCCGGTGCCTCCCTTCGAAATGCCACCAAGAAGGCCCGGAAACTCTGCCGATCCGTTGCCGCCGCCCGCTACGCCGCAGACGATTCCCCGAACGCTGACGTGGTGTCCGTCACCGTAAGCATCGGGGTCGGCACCTACCGGGAGGACGACACGGCGAAAAGCCTGGTGGACCGGGCCGACAAATGCCTTTACAAAGCCAAAGCGGCCGGCAAGAACCAAGTGGTTCCCGAAAACACGCTGTAAACCGAAACACGGCTGTAATCAATCCCGTTTTGCTTGCTCGTTTTTCACTTGCATTATTTCATTATCAATCCGAACCGGTCCGGAGAAGACCATGCCTGAATCAACACACACAATTGAAAACCTGATGAAGGTGTGCTTGAGCATCGTAACCGGCAGCGCATCGGCTGATAATGACCCGGGCACCCCCTTCACGTTCATTTACGGTGTCGGCCCCTCGGGCATCAGCCCATTTGAAAAGGCCCTGTTCGGTAAGGGCGTCGGCGACCGGATTCGATTGGACATGGCACCCACCGATTATTGTGAAACCGTTGGCCATCTCGAGTTACCCCTGGGTGAACCAACCGGCATCATCTCCCCCGTTTCCCTGCAGGTCACCATCACCGATGTCACCCGGGCGCCGGACCGTGAAGTGGTCAAAGCCATGGCGGCAGGCGGCAGTTGCAGTGACTGTGGCTGTGGATGCGGTGGTCATTAGCTTTTCTCCGGCCCCACAGGCCGACGACAGCCGGCCGTCCGGTATCGATATAAGCTTGATTTGTTTACAGGAAACCCTTATACTTACAGGCATTTTTAAGCCAAAGCCTTAACCCAACACGCCAGCCTGCGGACCGGAGACGTTCATGTATCGTGACAATTATATTACCGCCCTTCGAACCGAACTGCTGGAAATGGTTTCCGAGCAACTGACACCGGTGGCCATGCGCTACGGCTACAGCGAGGTACCCCTTGAGACCAACATCAAATGGCGTCCCCAGGTCCTGGTACTGGGCAATTATTCGTCGGGCAAATCCACCTTGATTAACGAATTTTTGGGAACGGAGGTCCAGGGTACCGGACAGGCGCCCACCGATGACTCATTTACCGTTATCACTTACGACGAGCCTGAAACCGACGATGCTCCGATCCGGGTCACCGATCAACGCGACGGCAAGTTTCTGCTCAACGATCCCGAATATCCCTTTGAGACCCTCAAGAAACACGGTCAGCGATTCGCTTCCCATTTCAAGCTGAAAAAAGTCAATTCGCCGTTTCTGAAGAACCTGGCCATTATCGACACGCCCGGCATGCTGGACAGCATTACCGAACGGGACCGGGGATATAACTATCAGGATGTGATCGGTGATCTGGCACAGATCGCCGACCTGGTGCTGGTGCTGTTCGACCCCCACAAGGCCGGGACCGTAAGGGAGGCCCACACCAGCCTGCGGGACACCCTGCCGGCCAAGACGTTCGAAGACCGGGTGTTATATGTGCTCAACCGCATCGACGAATGCGCCTCCATGACCGACCTGCTGCGTGTTTATGGCACCTTGTGCTGGAATCTGTCTCAAATTACCGGCCGCAAGGACATCCCCATGATCCATCTGACCTACTCGACTGCGGCCGCGCACAAAACCGGTCGTGCGGAAGACCCCCAGGCTGCCTATCTCCACTATCTGGATAACCAGCGCGAAGAGCTCAAAAAAGCGGTTTTTCAAGCCCCCTGCCACCGGCTGGACAACCTGGCCACATTTGTGGAAACCCACGGTGAACGACTTTGCCATTTTTTAGAGGGGATGATCAGCTACCGCAGGAAAGCACGCATGTTCCGGGTGAAGCTGTTTTTCACCGGGCTGGCCGCATCTCTAATCGGCGGGGCTGTCGGTTGGCTGGGGCTCATGGGCCTGCCGCCATTTGCCGGCCTCGACCCGGTGCTGCAAGCCACCGGCGCCGGCATGCTGAGCACCATCATGCTCATCTTTTGGCTCGCCCTGGTGCAAAAATTCCTCTATTCACGGTTTTTGAAAAAATGGCTGCGCCAGCTGGACCGCCTGACTCCGCTACCCAACCAGACCCGCCGCGACAGCTGGGCCTCCATCCGTGATCTGCTTTACGTCAACCTGAAAAACAGCAACGGGCAGTATTCACTTCCACAGGTATTAAGCGAATATTCCACGGTAAAACAGATCCACGATAGGGGATCCCGGGAAATTCGCGAGGCCTTGAAGGAACTGACCGGAATCGCCATGGATGATGATGCATCGACAGCAAAAGGCACCGGTCCGGCGCCCTACTGGGCCAATGCGGAGACGACCCTCGACGGCCGTTAGCGCAAAAGCCAAACCAACGTCTCGATTCAGGAGGTCACCATGAATAAATCCCGTCTAGGCGCCAAAGCCCTGCGCTTTCCCACCCCATCCGTGCTTGTCGGCAAGAAAAAATAGGAGGGGCACGATGAACCACTTCAACCCGGAACAGGCCTTGTCTGAAACCCGCAGGGAGTTTGGCGAGCACGGCGGCGTGACCCCATCCATATCCCGCTCAGCCACCTTCACCGTGATCGACCCGGAAATCATGCCGGAGATTTTTGGCGGCACCAGGGGACCCGAACAGGGGGGCTGCTTTCTCTACAGCCGGCATTTCAATCCCACGGTAGACATCCTGGCCCGTTACCTGTCCGCCATGGAAGGGACCGAGTTTTCCGTGTGTACTGCCAGCGGTATGTCCGCCATCTCCTGCACCCTGCTGCAGCTTTGCCAAAATGGGGACCACATCGTTTCCAGCGATACCATTTACGGCGGCAGCTATGCCTTACTCAATCAACTGCTGCCGCAATTTGGCATTACCAGCACATTTGTAAACCCCACCGACACAGCGGCATTCGAAAGGGCAATTACACCGAAAACCCGCGTGCTTTACACGGAAACCCTCGGCAACCCCACCTTGAAGCTTGCCGACATCCGTGCGCTGTCCAAACTGGCCAAAGCCAAGGGCGTTGCCCTGGTTGTCGACAACACCTTCACGCCCATGATGATTTCACCGGCACGCCTGGGGGCGGATGTGGTGGTCTACTCCATGACCAAGTACATCAACGGCGCCAGCGATCTGGTGGCCGGTGCCATCTGCACCACCAAGGCCATGATCCACCAGCTGATGGATCTTCATACGGGTCGGGTCATGCTGCTGGGCCCCACCATGGATCCGCGTATGGCCTACGATATCATCCAGCGTCTGCCCCATCTCTCCTTGCGCATGCGCGAGCACTCCCGCCGGGCCCTGGCCGTCTGCCGAAGGCTGGCGGAACTTGGCGTTCCGGTCGTCTATCCGGGGCTGGAATCCTTTGCTCAGCATGGTTTGGCCAATGACCTGATCAACAAGGACTACGGCTACGGCGGTATGTTCACCATCGACTGCGGGTCCCGCGGTCGGGCCGACCATCTGCTGGACGAACTCCAGAACAAGGAGGATTTCGGCTACATCGCCGTATCATTGGGCTATTTCGACACGCTGATGTCCTGCTCCGGTGCGAGCACCTCGTCGGAAATAAGCCGAAAAGACCAGCGGAAAATGGGGCTTTCTCCGGGATTGGTCCGATTTTCCATCGGTTACACGGGTAGCCTGGAAAAACGGATCGAACAGATGGCACGGGCGGTCAGGGCCGTGGGGCTGGTTGAAAACAGATAGACCCGCTGAACGACCGGCCGTGATTTTTCTTCGATGGTGGGATAGTCAGGGAAAAAACCCGGATGCAGCCGCCTTTTCGGGGCCGCCATTTTTTCTTGACCCGAACATTGACATTTTGTTAATAAGTAAATGTTCATTTTTCCGGGCCAACCATTCATTTAAACAAATATATGCCAAAGGAGAAAAAATGCCCAATTTTCTGTTCGTGCTGAGCAAGGATGATAACGAGGCCGCCACACGTTGCTGCCAGTTCGCCAAAATCGCCCATTCCAAAGGCCATCATGTCGACATGTTTTTCATCGATGGGGGTGTCGCCTGGGCCGACAAGAACCGGGATCTGAGCAATAAAACCGCCACCGGTGACTGCCCCGGCGACTACCTGCCCTATTTGGTTGAAAACGAAGTCAAAACCGGTATCTGTACGCCCTGTGCGAAAAACCGAAACATGGATGAGGCCAACTTCTTCTCCAACATGCAGTTAGACGGGGGCCCTCACCTCATCGACATGGCGACGGAAGCCAAGGTGTTTAATTTCTGACAGACTTTTCCAGCAACCTATGCTTGTGTATTATTTATCCTTAGAAATCCTGGTCCTTTTGGCCAGGATTCTTTACTTTCTATGCTGAGCATTAAATGCTTTCACTTTTTCCTTATATTCCGCATGTTGCTTCTCATAACGCTCAATGTTGGCGTTTAAGGTGTCAACCTGTTTTTGATAGGCATTTGACACTTCCAAAGGCACCCCTGCTGCCGGTGCTTTGGCCTCGAGTGCGTTTCTCTCATTCCGGAGCGCCACAAAGGTTTGGTTTAATTCCGCCTGCATGAGATCGAGTTCATCCGCTTGCCGGGAAATTTTCTCTTTCCAGGTACCGGTCAAAGACGGTGTGGCATTTTTTGCCGGTGATAAGAAAACGGTCCCTTTTTCCTCCACGCGCGTGCCGGTGGCCGCTTGGACCGGTCTGCTTTTAACCGATTCATAGGTCTTCACATCCGGCCGCTGGTCCTGCGGAACAGCGGCCAGATCGTCCGTAAATCGCAATGCGCCATTTTTATCAGTATATTGATAATACTCACACCACACCGGTATCGCGAGCAAAACCACCACACCGGCCAGCAGTAAATTCCTGATCCACATCCACATTTTCTTCACCCTGATTAATTGGGTTCATCAGAAATAATTTCGAAGGCCACGACTTCTCCCGCCCGGTTGAGTTTGACCCCCACGAGATTCCATTGCCGGGCCCGGGAGAAACTCATGCCGGGCGCAATTGTCAACTGCCTGTCTCCGACAATAATCCGGTCACTTTCGATCAAATTCAGTATTCCCACAACATCAAAATAATCTTCGGCACTGACATTGACCCGATGACCTCCCATTTCCCCCATGGGGGTGATCGGTCGAATTTTGGTGCCGGCATCGGCGGTCAGACAACCGAGCGCCAGCCAGATGCCTGTTATCGCCATCCATAGGAAACACCCGGTGATTATTTTAAAGGTTTTTGCTTTGCGTACCATATATCATTCTCCTTTTTATTGTATACCTTTGTCAGACCACCGGTTATTGCTCCATAACCCGCCAGAAAAACATGCCTATCGGATCCGCCATGACATCTTCATTTTCTATGGGGGGATCATCGGGATCTTCAGGTTCCGGATCTGAATAAAACAACGAGTCATCTATCTGGAGGATATCCCAGATCGGGATGGAAACTTTCTTTCCCGTTGGGGGAACAAGATTAATGATATCGTGTTCGTCGATATCGCCGTCATCATCCGAATCAAAAAAGGGTTCATTTATACTGCCGCCGGAACAGGCATCCAGAGCCCACATCGTTGAACGCCCGCCGGCGTCACAGGGAGAATTCGATGGAATCGTCGATATCATGACCACGATTCCCGAGCGCAGCAGGGGTTTCTGAATCGACCGTTCACCGGACTCCGGCAGGTCGAAAACCCATCCCAGATGGTGTTCATTTGCATCTGTCCCTGCCCATGGGGCATACCAATCCGCCTTGAGGTCGCTTAACATCCACCACTCGGACGTCTCATCTTCCACAACCTGCTCCATCAGCTTGATCTGAGAGCCCAAATTGGACAAAGACCGGTCCGAATTCAGAGAACCCAGGTATTTGCTTCTGGCCGTGGCCTTATCGTCGGTAATCTCCCATATCCGGCCCCAGTCCCAGACACCGTAAAGGGACTGGACGGTGGTGTCTGCAAAGTCGGCTGAATTCAAATACTGGCCGGTTCCGAAAAGCACCATCAGCCCGCGGCCTTCTCCGAGCGCCGCACAATCCAGCATCACTTCCGGAGATGCGGTGATGGGCTGAACCGCACCATATTCATTTGCCAGGGTAACCATCGGCACAGGGATAATACCGGACTGATAATAGACCTCCCAATCAGCAACCGGGCCCCGAAGGTCGAATTTCCACATGTTGCCCTTCAGGTCCCCGGCGAACGCATAATCCGGATACCCGTTTAAATCCACATCCACAACTGCCGGTGCGGAAAGCCCATTGCAGCCGACAGCCCCAGTTTTGATTTTCCGGAGTACGCTCCCGTCAACGGCATTTAGCACATACAGGATGGCCTCTTCGTTCGTGCTGTCATACCCGTTGCCGACGATTACCACATACCCGTCGGATGTCGTCTTAACGATGATTGGACGACTGAAGGTGTATCCCATGTCATCGGGATCACTAAACTCCCAAAGGACATTGCCCGCAGTCATAGCGGCCGGGTTGGTCACATCCAAGGCAAAATAGCCTTTGCCGCCGTTGCGCAGTCCACAGACCAGCAAATGCTGCCCACCGGCATCGATCACCCTCGGCGTACCATCCACGTAGTACTTGTGGGTGTATCCCGGATCGGCCAGTTCGGCCAGATGATCGTAAACCAGGCCCGGCACGTAGGTGAACAATTCCTCGCCGTTCTCGGCATTGACGGCATGCAGCATGCCGTCGTTGGCCCCGATATAGACCGTACCATTATAGAAGGTCGGCGCGGAATGCACGATATCCCCGATGGGATGGGTGCGTTTTCGCAATAAACCGCCATTGGACACATAGTTGGTATCGTCACCTCGGATAAAATCTACAATCTGTTCGGCCGTTCCCAACCCGCCGCCCTCCAGGTCGCTGCGTTGCCCAGCAGTCAAGCCGACACCAAAAACGGTACCCGAACCATTATAGGAGAAAATGTTACGGGCGTTCCAAGGGGGTACATGTTCGCTGGCTTTCCATCTCGCGGCTCCCACATCACCGGTTTGGGCATCCAGCGGAAGGGCACTGATTTCACCGAACCAGTTGGAGGTATTATAGGTCCCCTGGAAAATCATCGTCCCCACAGTCCGTTGGATGGAGGTGGAGGCCAAACCCGCCGCGCTTCCCAGGCGTTTTTCGATCCCCTCTTTCAGTTTCTCAAGGGCCGCGTTCAGTTCCGCGCTGCTGCTGGCGGACATATACTCTCCCCGGCCGTTGATGGCGGCATGGAACATGTCGTCAATTTTTCCGGAATCCGAGCTGGTGGCCGGCCAGGCGCCGGGACAAGCGCCCAGAGGGCAATCTTCGTAGAGCTCGGTGTCCAGGCTGCCGGTCACTCCGAAAGCCAGGGTGTAGGTCACCATGTGTTGGTGATCCGCCGTATCGACGGTCGAGGTGGCGACATTGTCGGGCAGGGTACCGTTGAGATCACTTTCATAGTAGCGCATGGCCACGTCCGCCAGGGTGTCGCCGATTTCATCCCCGAAGGGACTGCCATCGAAATCGGTATTGTCGTCACCGTCGGCATTGCTGACACCGGGGGAATCGCCGTTATAGTAACCATCGGAGAAGATGACGGTGAATGCCATCTGACAGCTGCCGCCTTCATCCTCTTTGAAAAAAGGGTAACTGTCGGTATTGGTATGGCTGGGCAGTGTCAACGGTTTCAGGTAATCGCCCTGAAAATATCGGCCGGCCTTTTTCAGGCCATTGCGCAAGGGGGTTCCATACGAAGAGATATCGTAATTGTATAGGATATCCAGCAGTATGACGGATTCATCCAAGAACGTACCATCCAGATTGATCCGCACCGGCTTTACGGCGGTGTCCTGACTCCTGTAATTGTTGATGAAGATCAGGCCGATGTAAACCCCATCCATGGTGTTGATCACTTTTCCGATGGCATTTTTGGCCGTCAGTTCCCGCCGCCGGTAAAAGGAATACCAGTTGGAAAAGTTCCGGCATTCTTCGGTATAGGTTCGGCCGGTGACAATACCTGCAGTGGCGGCCTCTGTGTCGGTCAAGCGCGCCAGTTTGTCCACGGTGACCGTTTCCCGGTTGTTGGCGGGGGCATCCAGATTGACCCGGTAGTATTCAATGTTGCCGCCCAGCAGATTGACCAGGTAGGTGCCGGTGCCGGTGCATACATAATAGTGACGCCGGGCGATATCACTGATGGGGTTGTTGGCCGGTACAAATTTCACGGCATCGGCACAAAGCCCGCTGGTGCTTGTAGTTTCCTCTATTTTCACGACGCCGGTTCCTGAAGAAAAGGTGACATTCGCCGCGATCGGCATCCATAAATTAAGGTTCTGCTGCTGGTCGACGATCTCTTCCACAATAAATGTCGCATCATCATGGGTTCGGTAATGTACATTCGTGAGTCGGCTGGTTCCACCATTGAGCCAGCGCGCAAACACGTCGTATGTGGTTGATGAATCCAAGTTGTTTGCCGTCCAGGTGGCGGAGTAGATCTGCGGTCCGTTGTCGGCATACAGATATGTCCCATTCCAGCCGCCACCATTTTCCGTCCACCCCCCAGATTGTAAAAAGCCACTCGCATCAGCATTATCCACAACGTTCCCCGCATCCTCATCCCACTCATGCCACAGGGCCGTCATGTCCAGGGTGTAGGTGCTGTTCATGGGATTAGACCGAGGATTGTCAATATCGGCGTCCGGCTGGGTGGGCCAGGGCGTGTATTCAGTTTCGGGATCATAATACATCCCGTTGTATCCCGCCCACTGGGACATCCACATCATCCGCTCGCTGATGATGTCTTCCAAATTGTCACGGCTGCCGTAAGCATCATCGCCGGGGTCCTTGAAAATATAATAATTTCCATTGAATACACCACCGGACTCTTGACCCGGCGGGCACATGATACTCCAGTCCATACTGCCCGAGTCATCCACGATGAACATAATCATACCCGGCGCCTTTTGCTCCATGGTATCCAGGGGAATATCCGCAATGTCCGGGCAAGCCCCATTGGCAGGAAAGCTGCCCGCCAGCAAGGTTAATAATACCACCGCAGTCAAAACCATTCTTTTCACTGCATGCCTCTTGCCGAAAATATTTGCTGATTTCATACTCAACCACCCTTTCGAAATTGTCCGGGGCCGCCTGAACCGATTGACGGCAACGACCGTCATTCAGCGCCGACAGACGCAAAATTACCACATTCGCCTAAGCCCGATCTCCATGCGCAGCAGACCGAACCCGTTGTCATTGCCACCCGCGTCCATAGAGACATACTCGGCCACACAACGGCCTCCGTGCATATTGACTTGATTCGCCAAAATGCTACCACCGAACACGGGTCCCCATCCCACAAGGGCAATACGCAAGTTACCGTTAAGGTTTTCCCCCCGAACGGCGAGCAGGGGCATCGTATTGGCATCCATTGAATTGGTTGCATCCAGAACACGCCCGTTGAAATCGGTTTCGTACCAGCCGGGATTTCCCGGTGCGTTATCGAAGACACCAGCATCGGCATTGATCCAGTCATTGGGAAGGATCGGATCGAAGTTGCCCACAACGTTGTTGTCCATCTGCATGAACCGCTGCAACCCCTCCATGAGGGAGGACTCCACCAGACTGACGTTTTGCCGATGGATAGCGGCATTGCGAATGATAAAATTTTCAGTGACCACGGTATCGGAGGAGACGATCCCGATCACGGTCATGATGGCCAGCACCATCAGGACCAGAACCGTCACGGACCCATTCGGGTTATCGAGCGGATGGATCTGCAAATCGTCTCCGGGTGAAATTGCCTGGTGTTGTACTTCTATAATTTCGATCATTGAGAAACCTTATGGGAATGAACCTTATGGGTTAATTGTACGGTCGCGGCCCTCGATCCGGCCCCGGGTTATCGTTAAGGAATTCCGGTAGCCGCCCAGGTCTTGAGAAACTGCACCTGCGCCAAGGCATCGGTGGCCGCATTACCACCCAGCCGCGTCACGACGACCGTAATGGCTTTAGCAACCGTGTAGGTTCCGTTTCCGACTCCCGAGAATACCGGGGTTGCCGTATTGTTGTAAGGCAGCAGAGCGATATCGTCCGTCACTTGCCAATGCACGCTGTAGCGGTTGTTGTTCGGTGGCGGGGCGGGCTGGTTGTATGCGCCGGCGACCAAATTCGGATCGAAAGTCTGTGTCGCCGGATTCGCATAAAACGGCAAGGTCTTAAGCCAGTCCGCATGGGAGCCGGCGATGGTCCAGGCCTCGGTCTTTCTGGCAATATCACCTGTATCCATCAGGGCTCTGGCCTGAAGCGCGCCCAGGGCCATCAGTCCAATGGAGAAGATAGCCAGGGCCATGAGCACTTCGATTATGGTGAAACCGGAATCATTGGCTGGGAAAGGCGTTCGTATCATGTCGGTCGGGTTCCTTTGCATGGTTACCATAGGTTCAGTAAATTAATGGTGGAAGTCAGCAGCAGCCGCCGGAACGCATCGTTCTGGGCCGGGAGTAGCACGTTACCCTGCAGATTCGTGTAGATCCTGGCATCGACATATCTATGGGTGAACCCGCCCGGGTTCGCGCCGGATCGGGCAACGATGGTCACCTGGACGCTGCGGATATTCGCCAATACGCCAGTAAGATTTCCGTTGCCATCGAGATATTGGAAATCCAGGGCGTCAATATTGCGGGCCAGGGGCTGCAAGCCTCCCCCCGTATCCCTGCCCAAGTTCTGATTGCCGCCGCCATCCACATACAATGCATAGCGGATTTGTTCATTTGGGCCGTCGAGCAGGCCGTCCGGTGAAAAGGAACCACCCGCCGTGTTGCCGGAATCCTTGGTAAAGCTCAGTTGGTTGCCGGCGGCAATCACGATCCCCGCTCCGGCCGTTTCAACGGGATCGCAACCGGCGGAACGAATCTCATTGTTCATGATCTCAAGAGCCGCCCGGGCCGCCTGGTTCATGTCCGTCAGCGCCTCCTGGGTATTCTTGCCCCGCACCTGAAGCTGGTAAGTCGACACCACCGCCCCCATGACAATGGATGCAATAGCCATGGCCACGAGCAGTTCGATGAGGGTAAAGCCCTTGTCTTGTGTATGTTTCATAGTCCTTTGGTCCCCATGAGTTACGGACATTATTGAATTCTCGAACTGCCGACCATAGAGACAACAATCCGCCTGATCAATCCGTTGACATGTTGGATAGTCACCGTGCCGCCAATGCCTCCCAAAGGCATGCCGCGGTTGTTGAAGGTCAACCGCCCGCCACCATTAGCACTGAGCGTAATCCCCGGCGCCATCTGATGGGCAACGGCAGCTCTAGGCACCGGCAAACCGGCCACGATTGTCCGTGTCTGGGTGCTAAATGTGTTCGTGCCATTGAACAATAAATCTGCCGACAGATTGGTCTTTATTGCAGCCATGCGTGTTGCTTCGATAGCAACCTTGACTTGCCGAACAGCAGAATTAAACTGGGAATTTCTCAGCCAGGTGATAGCATTGGGCGTAGCGATGGCGGCTAAAATACCGATGATGGCAATTGTTACCATCAGCTCCATCAGCGTAAATCCAGACCGATTCTTGAATATTCTGAAATGTACCCGCATTTAATTCCCCCGTGAGTAATTTCCAATGGTTAGATACAATTTATATGCCAAGCTGCTGGACAAAAAGGGAAAAATTTAAATCGCCCACGGTAGGGGCATTATCGGCCGCTTGGGAAAGCGTGATTGTTCATTTCCGGAATCAAAACCTCGTTGGTACGGCAACGCCAACTCACAAAAAACTTTTAAGCAGAACCCGCCAACTATAAAATTTTTTAAGACCCAGCCTCAAGCATTTAAGGTTGTGGGTTTTATTATTTCCGAGGTCCTTAGGGTTCGCGCAAAAATAACTTCGCAGAATTGGCGCTCAGATTTGGTTCAGGTTTGGCTGATCCGAGAGAGCAAAACCACAGGAATAGCGAGCTATTTCGTGGGTTTTGAGAGTGAGGTATCAGCCA
>Ga0209633_10002534_pt1 | contig 17517 bp, 18 predicted proteins | sample Cruoilmetagenom1_FD_187290 | JGI IMG/M metagenome (GOLD analysis project Ga0209633, IMG submission 187290) | Oil polluted marine microbial communities from Coal Oil Point, Santa Barbara, California, USA - Sample 1 (SPAdes) (version 2) | ecosystem: Environmental > Aquatic > Marine > Oil seeps ... | reverse complement strand
GCCAAGGCTTCCGCCGCTTCAGCCTGGGTGATGGCAAGCCGATTCAGGTATTGCATGTGGATGATATGGTAGAGCTTCAGCCTTTTGAGGGAGCATCCAATAGAACCAGCGTGGTTATCCTTCAGAAGGGCAGGGTCACTAAATATCCTATGCGCTCCTATCTCTACTGGAAGAAAACGGTAAAGGGCAAGTCTATCGCTGTGAATAGTAAGCTTGAAGATGTTCTCCAGGTGACCCAAAGAAGACAATTCTCCGCTCAACCGGTGGATGAAAATGATTTGACGTCCCCTTGGCTCACGGGAAAGCCAAAGGCAATCAGGGCAGTGAAAAAGGTCTTAGGGCAATCTGACTATGTTGCCCATGAAGGTGTTAATACCGGTGGCGCCAATGGTGTCTATTGGGTGGATATTGTAAATAAGAGGCCCGATGGCCTGGTGCTCATTTCCAATATCACTGAAGGAGCTAAGCGCAAAGTGGAGAGCGTTCAGATGGCCATTGAGCCTGACCTCCTCTACCCCTTACTGCGGGGCAGGGATGTCAAAAAGTGGCAGGCTGAGCCATCAGCCTACGTTATCGTGACTCACGAGTTTGGAATGAAGCTTAATGCTATTCCTGAAGATGAGATGAAAACCTCTTATCCCAAGACCTACCAATACCTAAAGAGGTTTGAAGTAGTGCTTAGGGAGCGGGCAGCCTACAAGAGGTATTTTCGCTCAGATGCCCCATTCTACTCTATGTTCGATGTTGGTGATTACACCTTCGCCGCATATAAGGTGGTGTGGACAAGGATTGCCAAGATTGAAGCTGCTATCGTAAACATCTTGGAGGAAAAACCCATCATTCCGCAAGAGACGATAACAATGGTTTCTTGCAAGAACCACAAAGAGGCTCACTATATTGCTGCGATGGTCAATTCCGTAATTTTCCAATATGCAACATCTTCCTATTCACAGATAGGTGGCAAAAGCATGGGTTCGATGCATGTTCTCCAGAACATCCATATCCCCAAATTCAATTCTGCTGACAAAGTTCATCAGGAATTAGCTAGCCTCTCTGAGAATGCTCATCAGGCTACAGCAATGGGTGATGGAGAAAAGTTGAGGGAAATTGAGCAACGCATTGATGAACTCGCCGCCCAAATCTGGGGACTATCTAGAGAAGAACTGGCAGAGATCCAAAACTCTCTTAAGGAGATAGTTTGATAAAAGAAGATACTCAAAGCAAGCTGCCTGATACTCCTGAGAAGTCAGATTTCAAGGAATACCTCTTGTCTGAATACTCAAATATTGCCCAAGCCCACTTTAAAACTATCGACACTATCTCGACTTTCTTCAGAAACTATTTAGTTATAGTGTCAATTCCTATATCTCTTATTGCCGTTCTTGTGAGCATATTCAGTGGCTCAGAGACGATAGAGACCATTCTCTCTATTAGGATACCTCTGTCAGTAATTCTTTTAGCTGTTTCTCTTGCCCGGTGTCGGCGTTTTATTGTACATGGCAAATCTCAGAATGGATGCGATTCTTTATGCAAGGACAATAAATGGTATACGCAAGTATTTCTATGATAGGACCGCACTAGATATCAACATTGGGCTGCGCACCCGAGTTCTACCGCAGAGTACTTATCACCCTGCCTATCATGAGAAAATGTACTTTTGGCCGGTAGTGTTATCAATCGCGGTCTTTAATACGTTATATCTTTTCTTTGCCCTAGCAGGCTTCAGTTTCGAAGGTGAAGCCAACCAAATAGATAACATGCTATCTAACATACCTCTTTGGGTTTGGCCAGTAAATTTTGCCTTTCTAGCTGGCCATTTTGGGCTTTACTATAGATACGCCCGACACCGTGAAAGAGCATATCTGCGATCATACATCATTGGTATCGATGTCGATGGTGTTTTGACCCGACATCGGGAGCAATTTTGCAAGCTGCTCAAGAAGAATGTAGGTAAGGAAATTCGCCCAGATGAGATTACTGCAATCCCCGTTCACGAGTGTGAGAGTCTAAATATTTCGGAAGATGATGAGAAGGCAGTCTTCAATGACCCTGAGTATTGGACATCTATGCCAGTGGAAGAAGGCGCTTCCAACAATCTAGAAAAGCTGCGCAATATTTTCAAATTCAAGATATTTATTTTCACTTACCGCCCCTGGCCCAATACCAAGAAGATGAAGGAGAAGCCTAAGAAGCAGGTAAACAAGAAATGGAAAAAGGCACCTCTTCCATCTTTGCAGAATGGAGCGCAACGAAGAGCCATAGGATCAAGGCTTGCAATGAAGACGGCAAGCCTTATTCATGGGAAGCCTATCGACCGAGTCACAAGATTGTGGCTTGCGAAGCATGAACTCAAATATGATAGGTTGATCATCGAGAAAGGAAACGAAGACGTTCCAGATCCGCGGGGCCATACTCGCAACCGCTTCTTCAAATCAAGAGAGTACAAAATTAAATATTTTGTGGAAGATGATTTAGAGAAGGCTATAAAGCTCGCGTATATTTGCGATATCGTCTTTCTGTTAGATCAGCCCTATAACCAGCCTCGGAATGAAGTGCCCAGTAATATCATCCGTGTAAAATCATGGGACGAGATTTATAAACAAATTAGAAAGCTATCATGACATCAAGTTTGGCACCTTCTACATTTGATACACACGAAATTGGGAACCAGGCTCACCCCTTGAGAGTCCTGCTTGTTGAGCCACAGAGATCCCACAAATATCACACTGCTTACCCCCCTTTAGGCCTTCTCAAGCTAGCTGCACACCATCAGCAAAGAGGAGACTCAATCAAACTGGTAAGTGGCACCTCAGCAGATGGATTTGACCCCAATGTAATATACATCACCAGCCTGTTCACTTATGCCTGGGAGCCAGTTCATGAAGTGGTCCGCTTCTATGGTAATGAATACAAGAAGGCGAGAGTGATAGTCGGTGGAATTTATGCCTCTCTCTGCCAGGATCATCTCAGGGAAAGCTTCGGAGACAGAATTGAAATCTGCGAAGGTGTAATTCCAGAACTTGACGACCTACTGCCAGCCTACTGGCTCATTCCCCAATGGAAATCCAGCATACTATTCTCGTCGAGAGGATGTATCAGGCAGTGCCTTTTTTGCTCCGTTCCGCAGCTAGAGCCAAAGTTTGAAGCCAGGGAGTCTATCAAGCACCTCATATACCCAGGTCACAAGAAGGTGATTCTGTGGGACAACAATATTCTTGCTTCCCCTTATTGGGAGAATATCTTTGCCGAAGTTGAGCAAACAGGGCTTGAAGTCGATTTCAACCAAGGGCTCGATGCTAGGCTGTTAACTGAAGAGGTGGCTCTTAGCCTTAAGCGGCTTAAAATTCCCATAATAAGATTAGCCTATGATAGTATGGGAATTAAGGAGCCGCTAAAACAAGCTATCGATCTTCTAAACAGCCTGGGAATAAGGGGGAGGAAAATTGTAGTCTACTGCCTTTATAACTATCTGGATACCCCAGAGGATTTCCTAGAACGCCTCCGGGCTCTTCTAAATTGGGGAGTCGTTTCCTATCCGATGAGGTATCAAGCATTGGAACCCGGCCCAAAAGACGGATACATTTCACCCAATTGGACAAAGGAGCAACTTGAAATGGTAGCCAAGGCTAGGAGGGTTATCGGCTATGGTGGTGCTTTTCCGCCATATGAGGGCCTAAAGAGAAAAATCCTGGGTGCCAGAACCTTTGAGGAGGCTTTCCAACTCAGAACTCGTCACATCCTCTCCTCATTGAAGTGAGGAGCGTCTTCTCCAATTTATCCTCCGACCTCATTCGCTTAGCCAGCGGCGAACTAGCTCTTCCTCTTGATCCTTGCTTTTTACCTTTTGATCTAGCCGAGCTTCCTCAAGGGCGTGCAGTATCTCACCTAAGCGGGGACCAGGTGATAGCCCCATTTGTTGTAAAGCCCTCCCATTTAGCGATGGTTTAACATAGCGCAGCTTATTCAGGTAAAGCTCAAGATTTTGCCGAATTAATGCTGAGTCTGAAGCGAGGGCACCAGCTACGATTGCTTGGCTAGAATAGCCATGGAGTAATCGATAAATAGCACTGTGGGGGAGCTTGGGAGTCTCCAGAATCCTGAGGCCTGCCTTGAGGGAGAGGGTATCTCGGATTATCCGGGCGATCGCCCCAGGAATCTTCAGACGCTCAATAAAAGCTTCCCCTTCCTGGGGGCTGAAGCGACTGGCAAGGAGAGAGAAATAGATAGCACGGAGAGAAGGATAACTACCCAAGCGAGCTTGCTCAAACTTCTCCATAATCCAGCTATCGCCCGAAAGGGTGGGGTATATCTCTTTGAGCACACCTAGTTCTTCAGCCCGGTGCAGTATTTTCTCCGGGCGCTCTTCGGCTAAGATCAGCTCTAGCTCGTGTCGTATTCGCTCCCCAGTCATGGTGTGTAGCATTGCCACATCACGGCGCAGCAACTCCTCAGTACCTGCTTCAAGTTGGAAGCCAAGCCTCATCTCATAGCGAAGGGCACGCAGGATGCGGGTGGCATCATCAATAAAACTTCTTTGGTGAAGGATGCGGATGAGCTTGAGCTTGAGATCGCTTTCCCCGCCATAGGGATCGATGAGCTTGCCAAAGCTATCTCCGCTGAGGTTAATCGCCATGGCATTGATGGTGAAATCACGCCGCCGAAGGTCATCCTCTATTGAGCCAGGGTGTACAGCGGGCAAAACGCCCGGACGGGAATAAGTCTCGGCGCGGGCGGTGGCCAGATCAAAAGCCAGCCCTCCGCGGCGGAATTTAGCAGTACCAAAGCGGGGATGAACTACAACCTCACCCCCCTCCCTTTGCCCCAGCAAGCTGGCCAATTTTATGGCATCACCTTCTACCACCAGATCGAGGTCGAAATTAGCTCTCCCCAGGAGCAGGTCGCGCACTACTCCACCTACCAGGTATAGAGACTGCCCTTGCTCGCTGGCTATTTCAGTTCCAGCATGGAGTAGTTGCAAAACATCCTCGCAGAGATGCTGTTCAAGCTGATAGATAAGGTCATGGTTCATTCTTTAGTATAAACTGAAAAGATATTGTTCTATATATCTTTTAACTACTGCTTTTGGCTGGTAGATACCAAAATGCCCTTCACAGAGGATATCTGCCTCAAGATCGATAAGCCGCTCAAGTGAAATCTTCGCCTGCCCTGGGTCGGCCCCGGGAAAGAAATAGGGGCCATGAATATCTTGGCCGAAAGGAATTCTCTTCTCCATATCTACATATACTGCGATACCCCCTGCGGTGTGGCCGGGGATATGAATCGTTTCCAGTTGGTGGGCAATAACCTTGACGCCGAACTCTTCTTGGAACTGATGTAGCGCACCAATATGGTCAATATGAGCATGAGTAGCAATTGCTGCGCTGAGCTTTTGGGGATTAAACCCCCAGGGCCTCAATGTTATCTACAAGTCGATTGAAGCTTTCCCCCGCCCCGGAGTCGATGAGGATCAGTTCTCCGGCATCGATGAGGTAGACGCAGCAGTCAGCAGGATGAGATAAATCGCTTCCCCCGATGGCATAAACATCCTTCCATACTCTAAAAGGCCTCTCCACCTACTCCCCCATGATTTGGAGCACAATCTGCCGCGAACGAGGGCGGTTATCAAAATCCACCACAATTATTTGCTGCCAGGTACCTAAGGTCAGAGTCTTGTTACTAAACGGGATGGTCAATGAAGCACCTAAAAGGGAAGCCCGCACATGAGAGTATCCGTTGCCCTCCCCCCAAGCCTGGTCATGGCGATAGCGAATGTCGGTAGGGATAACCCGCTGCCACATTTCCTTGAAATCGGAGATTAGCCCCGGTTCATTTTCGATGGTAGAGACCCCCGCCGTCGACCCGGCTAAGAAGAGGGTCACCGTCCCACTGTTCACCTCAGACCCGGCGATCTCCTTGGCCACCTGACGAGTGATATCAACAACATCGCAGCATCCCGAAGTTTGAAGGCTGATTCTTCTGGTAATTACCATCGCACTCATCCCCCAACTCTTATTATACCCTTACCTCCTGCCAGAGTATATCTCGCAACTCAAATACAGGCCCGTCCTTACATACTTGTTTTAAGCCACCTCTGGTTTTTATAGTGCAACCGTAGCAGGCTCCTAGCCCACAGCCCATCCTTGCTTCTAGGGAGACCTGAATTGGCCTTTCTCTTACTTGGTTTTGAGTTGCCATGGCTTGATACAAAGGGACAGGCCCACAAGCAAAAATTTGGGAAGCTTTGGGGCTGAAATCAGGCACAAGATCCGAAACTTGCCCCCGCTTACCTGCTGAGCCATCCTCAGTGACCAGGACTAATTCAACCTCAGGGGGTAGCAAAGCTTTGGGGTAGAGCAATGAAGCTGTCCTCGCCCCTAAGAGCAAAGTCACCGAGTGGCCATTGGCAAGAGCTCCTTGAGCCAGGAAAACTAGCGGGGCAATACCCATTCCCCCGGCTACTAGGAGAAGGTGGTGGGAATCGGGGTGGATAGAAAAGCCCTTACCTAAAGGGCCGAGTAGATCTAAAAAATCACCCTGGCGGCGATGCGCCAGCCACTCTGTTCCCCGCCCCACTACATTAAACAGAAAGGCGATTTGCCCACCGTTAGTTCGGTGGATGCTGAGTGGGCGTCGCAGCAAGGGATCGTGTCCCCATCCGGTGCGTACCATAACAAACTGCCCTGGGTATGCCGCCGAGGCAATCTCAGCGGCCTCTACCTCCATAAGATAGATGCGAGACAAAAGTTCAGTACAACTTTGAATGGGGGCGAGAGCTTGGTTCACCAAACCACCTTTATAATTCCCCCAGATATTTCCTTAGGGGCTGAACGGTGAAGGTTTGCCCTCCAACACCTTGCGCTTCAACCGCTACCCGGGCAGTATCCAGGGAGGTGAAGCAAGGAATCCGCTTCTCTGCCGCAGCACGCCGGATATAAAAGCCATCTCGCAGTGGAATTTGCTCCCCGGTAATGGTGTTAACTACACTACAGACGATGCCCTGTTGAATAACATCTACCACATTGGGATATCCCTCATTCAGCTTTTTGGTGATTAGCCCTACCTCGATCTGTGCTACCTCGATCATCGCTGCCGTTCCTTCAGTAGCATAGAGTTGGTAGCCTAGATGATGGAGCTTTTTGATCAGGGGTAGTGCTTCAACTTTATCTTGATCGGCAATACTGAGGAGAATTGCCCCCTTGGGGGGGAGCATCAAGCCGGCGGCAAGTAGTGCCTTGGCTAGGGCAGCCTCAAAGGAATAATCGATGCCCATCACCTCGCCAGTAGACTTCATCTCTGGACCCAGGTAAGAATCCACTCCAGCTAGTTTCGACATGGAAAACACCGGTGCTTTGATGCCAACTAATTTTTGCTTTGGCCACAGCCCTGTCTTATACCCTTGCTCCTTGAGAGTTACGCCCAGCATAACCTTAGTAGCTATCCTCACCATAGGCACTCCGGTGACTTTGGAAATAAACGGGATGGTGCGACTGGCCCGAGGATTAACCTCCAGCACATAGACTACAGATGAGCTGTTCTCTCTCATGATCACGAACTGGATATTCATTAGCCCTTTGACCTTAAGTTCTAAGCCAATCTGCACCGCATAGTCAACCAGGGTGTCTACTTCCTCTTGGGTTAGGTTTATGCCGGGGTAGACAGCTATAGAATCCCCACTATGCACCCCCGCCCGTTCAATATGCTCCATGATTCCTGGGATAAGGACACTCTCCCCATCACAGATAGCATCTACCTCTACCTCCTTACCGGCGAGGTACTTATCGATGAGTACCGGATGTTTATCTCCCAACTGGAGAGCTCCACTCATATAGCGGATGAGTTCATCCCTGTTGTGGACAATCTCCATTGCTCTACCCCCTAACACATAGCTGGGGCGTACTAGCAACGGATAGCCGAGAGCCTGGGCAATGGCCAGAGCTCCTTCGCTGGAGGTAGCGCCAGCGCCGGGGGGCTGGGGGATAGCTAAACAGTCGATGAAATCCTCAAAGCGATGGCGATCCTCGGCGATATCAATGGTTTCAGCGCTAGAGCCGACAAGGGGCATCCCACTTCGGCTGAGGGGTTCGACAAGATTGATTGCCGTCTGCCCCCCAAATTGCACAATCGAAGGTGGGGGGGAGAATTGAGTTTCATTATCTAGAACATCTCGTAGGCTTTCCTCATCTAAAGCCTCAAAATAAAGGCGGTCTACTTGATCAAAATCGGTGGATACAGTCTCTGGGTTGGAGTTCACCATAATGCTCTTAATCCCTGCCTCTTGGAGGGCCCAAGCTGAGTGCACGCTGCAATAGTCAAATTCAATGCCCTGGCCGATGCGAATTGGCCCCGAGCCGATAACTACTGCCTTCTGCCCCTCCAGGGGGTGGGCTTCGTTTTCCGTCTCATAGGTACTGTAGAAATATGGTGTGGATGCTTCAAACTCGGCAGCGCAGGTATCCACCATTTTATATACCGGGCAAATTTGCCACTCCTTACGAAGTTGTCGCACCTGCTCGGGAAGTCTATCAGCCAAGGTGCCGATCTCGGCATCGGGGAAACCCAGTCTCTTTGCCTCCTTAAGAAGCTGGGGGGTTAGCCGCTCCGAGAGGAGGCGCTTCTCCATATGGATAATGTTCTGGAATTTAGCCATAAACCAAGGATCAATGCCACAAGAGGTTGATAGCTCTTCAGGATTTGCCCCCCGCCTAAGTTTGGCCATGATCGCCCACAGCCGCAAATCGTTGGGATGCAATGGATAAAAATCATCTCCCCATCTCTGGTCTTCCCAGAGAAGTAGCTTCCCACCAAACTCCAGAGAGCGTACTGATTTCTGAAGCGCTGCCTCGAAGCACCTGTCAATAGCCATCACTTCTCCGGTAGCTTTCATTTGACTACCCAGGGTACGGTCTCCGCTGGCGAACTTATCAAACGGCCAGCGGGGGATTTTGACCACACAATAATCCAATACTGGCTCAAATGCGGCCATTGTTTTCCCAGTTACCTTATTGGGGATCTCATCTAATCGTTTGCCCACAGCAATCTTGGCAGCCACCCGGGCAATAGGGTATCCAGTGGCTTTGCTAGCCAAAGCTGAGCTGCGGCTAACCCGGGGATTAACCTCAATGACATAGTAAGCATCTGGGGGCTCATTGTCTGGTGGCGACCACCTCATAGCCACTAAAGGATGAGGAGCCAAGGCAAACTGAATGTTGCAACCACCTTCAATGCCAAGGGCACGGATAATCTTGAGACTAGCTGACCTTAGCATCTGGTATTCTTTATCTGACAGGGTTTGGCTAGGGGCCACCACGATGCTGTCTCCGGTATGCACCCCCATGGGGTCGATGTTCTCCATGTTGCATACGGTGATGCAGTTATCAGCCCCGTCTCGCATCACCTCATACTCAATCTCCTTCCATCCCAGGAGGCATTTTTCCACCAGCACCTCCCGACTGAGACTTGCGGAAAGCCCCGAGGCTACCACTGTGGCTAATTCTTCCTCGGTATGGACGATGCCTCCGCCACTTCCTCCTAAGGTATAAGAGGGGCGAATGATCAGGGGAAGGCCGATATCTCGAGTCACCCTGAGCGCCTCCTCTACCGAATTTACCGTAGCGCTCTGGGGCACTGGCTCGCCGATATCAACAAGCAATTGCTTGAATAGAGAGCGTTCCTCTGCCTTTCTGATGGCCTCCAGTGGTGTTCCCAGTAATCGGATGCCAAACCTAGCTAAGATACCAGCGTCAGCTAGCTCTACTGCCAAGTTCAATCCTGTCTGTCCTCCTAGGGTAGGCAGGAGGCCATCGGGCCTTTCCCTTTCGATGATGCGGGCTAATACTTCTACGGCAAGTGGCTCGATATAGACAATATCGGCAATGCCCTCATCGGTCATGATGGTGGCTGGGTTGGAGTTAACCAGAATTGTAGTTATTCCCTCCTCTCGCAGGGCTTTGCAGGCTTGAGTTCCGGCGTAATCAAACTCCGCCGCCTGCCCGATGACGATAGGGCCGGAGCCAATGACTAAGACTTTAGAAATTTTGGGCATATATTCTCCTCTTTGAAGCCCGGTTGCCAAAGGCGATGTTTAAGATTTTGTCTATGTGATTTAGACTTAGTGCTTCTATGGGTAGATTGGAGCATCCGCTCCAATCTCCTACCCCTATTAAGTCAATAATCCGCCTTGCTCCCTAAGCTTTTCATCAACTCAAGTTATTTGGCTTTTGACCCTTCTGGTAAGTTATCACCTTCCCCAACCTCACCACCTCCCAATCCTCAGGGATCAAGCCAATTTCGGTTTGCTTGAATTTCTCCTCCACTTTTCTACCTTAGTAATTCCTCTATTTCCCACTTGATGCTCTGGTTGAGTTTCTGGGGCAATGGAGTGTTCGTCTCAGCTAAAAGGCTATAGAATGCTGCCCTTGGTATGCCAAGCATCTGTGAGGCTCTGCTTGCTGATAATTCACCCTCTACATACATATTCAATATCTCTTGTAAGAATCTCTCCCTTATTCTTTCTGGAATCATCAAAAAAGCTTTCATTTGCTCCACCTCCTTAAAGCATCCTTTACCTCATTAACTATGTCATCACTTACGCGGTAGCCAGATTTGACCAAGCTATCAATATCCGCAATAGCCTGCTGAGGGGATACGGCTTTATTTTTGACCGCTTCCATCAATATACCTAAGCAGCCTCTTACTCTGAATCCAGTGGCCTCTGCTGCTTCTCTTACTTCCTCTTCATCAGCTAACACAACCTCAGCATTTATCTCTTTTCCCAATTGAATTACCTCAGCATTACTTGTACTCACCTTATATTCTTGCGATTTCTCTTTAATTTTTTCCTTATCCATAACTTGGTTTACCTTTATAGACCCTGCTCTTATCGCCTGGGATGTTTCTAGGGAGCCAGAGAGGCCCCATCCATCTATTACTACCTCTGTGTAAACCCCTTCAGGGATCACCACTGCCTTGAACAGCTCCTTTAATAGATGGAATCTCCCAATTGCCGAAAGATGAATTAGAATGGAAGCATCTGCAATTACTTTCATCTCACCACCTCCCAATCCTCAGGGATCAAGCCAATTTCGGTTTGCTTAAAGCCGTCTTTATTCACCATAATGCTGTTTAAATCGGCAAACTCACGATAGTCACCCATCTGACTGAGATCAAATGCCTTGTGAATTGCCTTGCTCATTTCTATGGGGAATCTACTTGATTTGACAAAATACTGATCAAAAAGAGCAATGACCCCGCTATGTTTTGAGGAGCCTTTCCCTATATCTGTCAGCAGAGCAAGAACAGAGTAAAACATTACATAGTAGGCACGATTGATGATACTCCTTATGCTGCCACCTTCATTGAGGAGTAAATAAGCATCGGCGAGGGCTTCACTTGCCTGTTGCAAGCGGTAGAAAATAAGCTTTTTCTTCTCCTCATTCACATCCTTACGCCTTCTTTAATTACAGTCTGAAAGAAAGGAGAAAATCGCAATAAACCCGTTTCGATCTCCTTCTTCTCCACGATAACTGGAGCAATTACTTTTCCACCTTCGAAACCAACTTCCCATGATATCTCCAAGATAATGTCCCGAATATTACGGTCAAGATTTGGAACGATAATGCAGATATCTATATCAGAGCTTTCCGTTGCATCCCCTCTCGCCGTAGAACCAAAAAGGATTATCTCGGCATCTTCAGTAATAGCAGATAACCTCTGCTTAAACCTTCGCACTAACAGAAGGTTGGATTCTTCAATCTTCCCTTTTTTCATCACAGTAGGCACATATCTTGAAGGGCTTAGATTATAGTCATTCCTGGCTGCTTCCTCGTTGCTTATTACTTTGCTGAACCCCTCGACTTCCTCCCAGTCTTTATAGACCTTCTCGATTTTTTCTATGTTCTCCTCAGTCAAGTAGTTCTTCGGCCTTCCTTAAGTAATGCTCATGGTTTTTCCCCCTCACCATCTCCAGAAATCTCTCAAAGAGATATACACTGTCCATAGGGCCGGGGGAGGCCTCAGAATGATACTGGATGGAGAGGATGGGAAGCTCACAGTGATAAATCCCCTCTATAGTGCCATCATTCAAATTGGTGTGGCTTACCTCGATCCCTCCTTTCAGGCTGTCAGCGTCTACGGCGTAGCCATGATTTTGAGCGGTGATGTATACTCTCCCGTCAGCCAGATCCTGTACTGGGTGATTGCCCCCCCGATGTCCGAATTTAAGTTTGAAAGTCTTTGCCCCAAAAGCTCGGGCGATAAGCTGATGCCCCAGGCAAATACCCATGAGTGGCTTCCTACCCACCAGCTGTTTCACTGTTTCTACCACATAGCCTAAAAGAGCGGGATCTCCCGGCCCGGGGGAAAGGAGGATGCCATCAGGCTCGAAATCCAAAATCTCCTCAGCAGAAAATGTGCAGGGCACTACAGTAACTTTGCATCCCAAGCGGCTAAGCAAACGCAGAATGTTATATTTCAAACCGCAGTCAACCACTGCAATGTGATATTCTGGGTTAGCCGATGCGGCCTCCCAGCGATAAATCGTCTCAGTGCTGACCTGCCTGACAAAATCGATGCTATCATAGCGAGGCAAGCCCCCAAGTTTCTCCAGCGCCTCCTGGGGAGAATCTTCAATGCTAATAACCCCCATCATCACCCCTGCCGAGCGCAGATGATGGGTTAAGGCGCGGGTATCAATGCCACCGATCCCCGGTATGCCATTGTCTAAAAGGAATTGATGCAAGGTTTTAATGCTCTGCCAGTGGCTCGGCTGGGGACAATCCTCCCGCACCACAAGGCCCCTCACCTGGATATATTTCGATTCAAAGTCTTGATGATTAATGCCGTAGTTACCCATAAAGGGATAGGTGAGGGCGAGGATCTGCCCCCTATATGAGGGGTCGGTGAGCATCTCTTGGTAGCCAGTCATGCTTGTATTGAATACCACCTCTCCATAAGTCGAAGTTTGCGCTCCAAAAGAATAGCCTTCATAGACCGAGCCATCTTCCAGCACTAAGATTGCCTTTTTACTCACCTCTCCTCCGTTAAACCCCTGAAGGTGGTTTACCCTCCTCTTGTGCAAGAAGTCGAGTGTAGTTACTGATTACCTTCCTCTCCATCTCAAAGGCCTCTTTTTCCAGAGGCAAGTTCTCCCCGTACCTAAAGCCATTCTTTATGAAATCAACCACGTACCTTACTGCCAAGTGAATATATCCTAGCCTTTCACACTGCTCCACATGCTTTAACTCATGAGCCAGCAGACTCAATCCTTGCAGACTTTTGGGGTTATAGTATTCCGGCAGGATAAAAATCCGATGTCCTAGGGTCATCCCTGCCCCATGCAATGCCCTCAGTAGAGGAATAAGGACACCAGAGGTTCGGATACTGGTTCGCTCCAAGTCTAAAAGGGGGAAGCCTTCCTTCAGTAGGGCAAGAAATTGCTTATCCAGGTTAAGCTGGTTTAATTTCAATGGTCTCATCTTGGTAAACTATCTTGCCTTCCACTATTGTTGCCATCACCTTACCCACCAGTTGCTGTCCTTTAAGCGGAGTATTTTTACCTTTAGAAGCAAAGGCCTTTGGGTCTACCACCCAGTCTATTTGAGGGGCAAACACAGCCACATCTCCTGGAGCCCCTGTCTGAAGAGTGCCCAAGCCATAAGGAACTGGTGGCCTTGTGCCCAAAATCTGGGCCGGCTCTGTAGTGAGCTTAGAGATTAAGGTGATTAGATCAAGCTTATCCTGGTGCACTAAGGTCAGCAGGCTGCCCAACGCTGTCTCCAGGCCACTGATGCCGAAGGCAGCCCGAGCAAACTCACACCTCTTGTCCACTATAGTGTGGGGGGAGTGGTCGGTGGCAATGGCATTGATCACCCCTTCCTTTAGCCCGTGGATAAGCGCAGTTATATCTTTCTCAGTGCGCAGTGGTGGATTCACCTTGGCATCGGTCTCATAGCCCAGAACTCTCTGCTCAGTAAGGGTCAGGTGATGTGGGGTCACTTCAGCGCTAACTGAGATACCCTTTCCCTTAGCCTGGCAGATGAGTTCCACTGCCCCAGCGGTGCTAGTATGCGCGATGTGAAGCCTGGCGCCGGTGAGCTGGGCAAGGGCGAGGTCTCGGGCGAGCATAATTTCCTCTGCCGCTGCCGGCATCCCCTTTAGCCCCAGCTTGGTAGCCACCCAACCCTCATTCATCGCCCCACCCTCGGTAAGGGCAATGTCTTCACAGTGAACGATCACGGGCAATCTGAAGAGCGAGCTATATTCCAAAGCATGACGCATAATTCGGGAGTTTGTCACCGCCCTCCCATCATCGCTGAAAGCAACCGCCCCATACTTGGCCAACTTGCCCATTTCCACCAGTTCCTCCCCACGTTGTCCTTTGGTAACACAAGCGATAGGTAAAACACGGACTTTCCCCTCTTCTTTGGTCTTGCCTTTGATATATTCTATTACTGCTTCAGTATCAATGGGTGGATTAGTGTTGGCCATGCAGCAAACGGTGGTAAATCCCCCTCTGGCTGCTGCTTGAGTTCCCGTGGCGATAGTCTCCTTCTGTTCAAACCCAGGCTCACGAAGATGGCAGTGCAAGTCGACAAAGCCAGGGCATACTATCATCCCCGAGGCTGAAATCACCGCGCAATCCCCCTGGAGCGGCGCTGAACCACCTGGGCCCAACCAAGCGATCTTGCCCTCAAGTACAAGCAGATCGCCCACCATATCCGCACCCTGACTGGGGTCGATAATGCGGCCACCGCTGATAAGTAAAGGGATTTCCTTCATCTGCCGCTGAGTAGTAGGTAGAACAATGCCATTCTTATCGCTACTCCGTTGGTTACCTGGTTGCCGATCACTGAGTGTGCCCCATGAGACACTTCAGGGGTAATCTCTACGCCTTCATTCATTGGCCCGGGGTGCATCACTATGATACTAGAATTAGCTTTGGCCAGTCGCTCCTCGTTAAGCTGATAAAGTCGGCTATATTCGTCCAGGCTAGGCAAGAGCCTATCTTGCTGTCTCTCCTCTTGTAGGCGCAGTGCCATCACCACCTCGGCCCCCTCTAAGGCATAAGCAAGGTTTGGCTCAATGGTAACTTGAGGGAGGCAAGATGTATCCCAGGCAAGAGGAAGGAGAGTAGGCGGGGCAGAGAGCACTACTTGTGCTCCCATAAGGGTTAACCCCCAAATATTGGAGCGGGCGACACGGCTATGCCGAATATCGCCAACGATGACCACCTTTACCCTCTTTACCCCCCCCAAATGCTGGCGAATGGTATAGAGGTCGAGAAGTGCTTGAGTAGGGTGAGCATGACAACCATCTCCAGCATTTATTATACTCATCTGGGAGTACTGAGCAGCAAGATAGGGTGCCCCCGCTTGTGGATGACGTATCACCATAGCATCAGCGCCCAGTGCCTCTAGGGTGCAGATAGTATCTACCAGTGATTCTCCTTTGGCCACGCTGCTTGTTGGAGAAGCAATGCTAACTACATCGGCACTGAGTCTCTTGGCTGCCAGCTCGAAGGAGGCGCGAGTTCGAGTGCTGGGTTCATAAAAGAAGTTGACAATGGTTTTGCCACGGAGGGTAGGTACCCGTTTGATGTCTCTTCCCAGTACCTCCTTCATGGTATCGCTGATTTGAAAAACAAGCTCTATCTCCTCGGGAGTGAAATCATCAAGGTCGAGGATATGGTGACGCTGCCAAGCCGAAGGAGTTAGCTCAGACAATATGGCCTGACTCTCTGACTTTATTCTCATCATTCTCGCTTTTTAATGATCACTACCTCATCCTTGCCATCGACTTCTTTTAGCCGTACCTCTATCTCTTCGTCTTTGGAGGTAGGCAAGTTTTTCCCCACATAATCAGCCCGAATGGGAATCTCTCGATGCCCCCGATCAACAAGTACACCGAGCTGGATGCATTGAGGGCGGCCGAAATCACGGAGGGCATCCATAGCGGCGCGGATGCTTCGCCCGGTGTGGAGAACATCGTCTATCAACACTACACACTTGCCGACAATATCGGTGGGAATGTTGCTGGGGCGGAGGAGAGGCACCAGTTCAAGATAAGAAAAGTCATCCCGATAAAGTCCGATGTCCAGTGTTCCAACAGAGATTTCTGCTTGCTCAAATTCCTTTATCTTTATGGCTATTCGTCTGGCTAAAGGCGCCCCCCGAGTGAACATCCCTATAAGCACCAGACTATCGTACTCTTTGTTTCTCTCCACAATCTCATGGGCAATCCGGGTGAGTGCCCGCTTTATGTCTTCCTCCGACATTATCACCTTGTTGGGCATAAAAAACCTCTTGCCTTGCTGGCAAGAGGTTTTTTTACATCTATTCCCCGATTTACCTTGATTGGCTTAATCAAGCCTACCTTCCCCTTGCCAGCCTCTCTGGGCTGAATTAAAGGTTCAGAGCCCGCTCCCAGTTAGTTATTATACCGCATTTGCCGGCGCTTTTCAATCTTTGTGAATGGAATGATGCCCCTTCCTCGGCTGGCTTCCTCGGTGCTTAAGGGTAGGGATGGCACCATGAAGCTTAGAAGCTTGCTTTGTCGATTTAGCTGACTTAAAGCGATTCAGGTTTAGGAAGCCTGTTGTTCTCGCCATTAGTTAGCTTCTCCCCTCATCCTCGGGGCGCTTCCACAGGGGGAAGGTAAAGTGATCGATGAATTCATAACGGCTTTGTTTAAGAAACTCCTCTATCTCCTGAGAAGCCTGCCTTACCGATTCGTCAAGCTCACTCATATCGATCTCAATTCCTAATATATCGGTTAGCGCGTTAAGCACCGCCCGAGAGGCTGCCGGATTCTCTATCTCGTCAAGCTGCTGGGGTGTTTCCCCAAGTAAACAGATACCTTCCATACCTCTTTCTTTGGCGACTGAGAGGAGAACTCCATTCATACCGCTGATATGAAAATCACCTCTTAATACTACACCATGGTGCTCAAGTTCAGTGAGAAGTTCGGGTTGGGTCGCTACCGCCCACACTCTTGGCTCTTTACTAAAATGGGAACTAAGTGCACCAGCGAAGGTATATACCCGTTTAGTGGCAAAGCGCTGGGCTATATCTAAAACGCAATTGGCAAATTCATAGCTTTGGGAAGTAGGCTGTGCTTCCCCGAGGAGGATAATCAAGTCCTCTTTAGCCTGCTTATTTTTCCAGTAATGAAATTTGCTCCTGGGGGGTATGGAGGGTTGAATTAGACCGTCGGCAAAAGAAACAGCACTAAGATCGAAAAAGGATAAAGGCTCAATCTCGGCGAGTTCCTTAGCCTTTAGCTTTTCTGTCAAATATCTTGCTGCTCCTAAGGCAACATTACCTACCCCCGGCCAAGCAGCTACCACTGAAGGGTTTGCGAGCTTGGGCCGGCGGCTAAGCTTTATCTCTTCCTGTTTGGCCCGCTCATTTTTCTTTACCATTTTCATTTCCTATACATTATAAATGCCTCCATCTTGTTTTTCAAACTTACTGGCAAGGTGGTTTGATAAATCCCATACTCTTATCCAGCCGATTCTTTCAA
>Ga0209633_10002533_pt1 | contig 17532 bp, 15 predicted proteins | sample Cruoilmetagenom1_FD_187290 | JGI IMG/M metagenome (GOLD analysis project Ga0209633, IMG submission 187290) | Oil polluted marine microbial communities from Coal Oil Point, Santa Barbara, California, USA - Sample 1 (SPAdes) (version 2) | ecosystem: Environmental > Aquatic > Marine > Oil seeps ... | reverse complement strand
TTGCATTTCTGGTTGATGAATACGAATAGAACCTCCACCCACTTCGTAACCATTGATAACCATGTCGTAAGCATCGGATAATGCGGTACCAGGATTTTCACGTAATTCCTTTATTGAACAGGTAGGCGCAGTAAACGGATGATGCAATGCCTGCCAGCGATTTTCTTTTTCATCCCATTCAAACATGGGAAAATCAATAATCCACAGGGTAGCCCAATCGCCTTCTAATAATTCGAGGTCTTTGGCAAGTTCCTCACGCAATGCACCAAGTGCGTCATTGACGATCTTGGTTTTATCGGCGCCAAAGAAAACAAGGTCGCCATCTTCTGCGCCAACTTTTGCCATAATATCCATGGCAACTTCATCAGGCAGGAATTTCAGAATAGGGGACTGCAAACCTTCCACACCGCTTGCCAGTTCATTAACTTTGATATACGCCAGACCACGTGCGCCGTAACGACTCACGAACTTGGTGTAATTATCAATATCCTTGCGGGAAAGCTTGGCACCTTGCGGCACACGTAGCGCAGCAACGCGACTGCCTTCATCATTGGCAGGGCCTGAGAATACTTTGAAATCAACGTCTTTCATTTGATCGCTAACTTCTACCAGCTTGAGCGGGTTGCGCATATCCGGCTTGTCTGAGCCATAGTTGTGCATCGCATCAGCATAGCTCATGCGCGGGAACTTCTCGGGTAACTCAATGCCTTTAGTGTCTTTAAACAACTTGCGGATCATGTTTTCCATCATGTCCATGACGTCATTGCCTTCTACAAAGGCCATTTCAACATCAACTTGAGTAAACTCAGGCTGGCGGTCTGCGCGTAAATCTTCATCACGGAAACAACGCGCCATTTGATAATAACGGTCAATGCCACCCATCATCAGCATTTGTTTAAAAAGCTGTGGTGATTGCGGTAAAGCAAAGAAATTACCGGGATGAGTACGACTCGGTACTAAATAATCACGCGCACCTTCTGGTGTGGCTTTGGTCATGATCGGTGTTTCGATTTCGAGGAAATCATTGTCCTCAAGATAATGACGCATGCTTGATGACATTTTGGCACGGGTTTTAATGCGCTCCTGCATCTCGGTGCGGCGTAAATCAACATAGCGATATTTAAGGCGGATATCTTCGTTGACATCATCATCAAGCTGGAAGGGTGGTGTCTCAGATGCGCTAAGTGTTTCAAGCTCTAATCCAAATACTTCCACCTGACCGCTAGTGATATTGTCATTAGTCATGCCTTCGGGGCGGTTACGAACTCTGCCTCGGATGCGCAAAATATGTTCGTTGCGAATCGTTTCAGCTTGCGTAAACATGTCTTTATCATCGGGGTCAAAAACCACTTGAACCAGACCTTCCGCATCACGTAGATCCACAAAAATCACGCCTCCGTGATCACGACGGCGGTTAACCCAACCGCATAAAGTAACTTCTTGATCGAGTAATGTCTCGTCTACTAATCCACAGCGATGTGTACGCATATTTAAACCTGAAATTTATCTATAAAAACAAAGGCGGAATAGTAATCTCTGTGGGTGTTAGGTGCAAGTAATAGCTTACTTTTGAGTATGCTTTCTGGATGGTAACTAATTAGTTAAGCCACGAGTTTTAACTTCAGTTGTGGAATTTGATCGGACTTTAGGGGTTTATGAAAGTAGTACCCCTGTGCAATATTACAGGAATGATCTTTTAAGAACTGTAGTTGCTCAATGGTTTCAACACCTTCTGCGACAATATCAAGGCCTAAAGAATGCCCCAAATTGATAATTGTTTTAACTAAGGCATAATCATCCATATCATTGGGTAAACCTGCAATAAATTCTTTATCAATTTTTAGTGTGGTTATAGGTAGTTTTTTTAGGTAGGTTAACGAAGAGTAACCTGTGCCAAAATCATCAATGGATATCTTCATTCCTCGCTTTCGTACATTATCCAGTGTATTAATGGTTTCATCAGAAATCTCAAAAAGGGTTCTTTCTGTTAACTCAATGCCAAAAAGTTCTGGCTTTAAATTTAAACGTTCAATAAGGTTTTCTAACTCATTTAAAAGTCTTTTGAAGATCAGCTTATTGCCTGATAGATTTATATTTATTCTAACGTCTTTTATTCCCATTTTTTGCCATTCAACTTGTTGTTTGCAGGCTTGATTTAGTACAAATAAATTGATTTTCTCAATTAAATTACTTTTTTCAGCAATGGGAATAAATTCATTAGGGGGAATAGCTATACCTTCTGAATTAGTCCAACGAATTAACGCTTCGCACTCGGTGAATTCCTCGTTGTTAATATTTATAAGTGGTTGATACATAACGCTTAACTCATTGTTAGAATTATGATTTTTGAGAATGGTGTGTAGAGAGTGGCTAATTGTGTGCTCTCTTTCCATCTTTAAGCTGGTTTCTTTTGAGAAGAACCTAAAGCAGTTTCTCCCCGATTGTTTTGCAGAATACATGGCAATGTCAGCATGCTTAAGTAAGGACTTTGCATTTTCACAGCAATGCTTTTGGCCATTGGGGCAGGTTTGAGCGTAGATGCTGACGCCGATACTTGCGGATATGAAAATTTCTTTATTGTTAATATAAAAGAAGGTATCAAGCTTAGAGGATAGTTCTCTCACAAATTCTTTTGTCTCTTTTTCAGTATGAGTACTTCGAAGTAACAAGACAAACTCATCGCCACCAAAGCGCGATAGTACATCAACAGGCTTAATGAAAGACTTAATTTTGGCAGAAAACCGTCTTAGAATCTCATCTCCAATTTCGTGTCCATAGTTATCATTTATACTTTTGAAATAATCGATATCGAAGAAAACAATCGCAAATAAAGATTTAGGATCTTGAGCAATGTATTTATCAATATTTTGAATAAAATTGACACGATTAGGTAATTCAGTAAGAGTATCTGTGTTGGCTTGATAGGCTAGTTTATTGTCGCTTTTTCTTTGTCTATGCAGGATACCGAAGGATAATAAAATACTAACTAATAAGCTTGCTGAAATAATTATCCAGATTGTTTCTAGAACACTGTTGTTTTTTTCTTTTGAGTACTCAAGGGCATCTTGTGATAACCAGGACTGATTGTCAGACATCTCTTTTATTATATTAAGGTTAATTTTTTGCCTGGGCATATTTACATTTACAAATAAAGATAGTGCTCTTTCAGGGTTATCGTCCAGTAACAGCTCATACATATCGATGAGCATAGGGCCATTAATTTTGATTAGGTGGCCTTGTGTGTCTAATAATTTTTGTAGTTTTGGTGCAAGATTCTGGCCTTCATACTTTTCTCTTGCAACCGCAAAACTTGTTGCAAGTTCATTTAATTCTTCAAAGAGTTCATCATTTCTAAAGGGATCATCTGTATGGAGCATTTCAATTGCAATTAAAGAACGACCTAAGATAGCATGTGACATAGTGCTAAGTAGTTCATTATTGATGTTTTGTTGTGTAACAGATTCAATAATAATTTCAGATCTCGCTTTCATCTGCAATACCGCATAGAAGGACGTAAAGATCATAATGGTAATGATCAGTGCAAATCCTATCGGCAAAGGGTATTTTAGTCCCTGAGAAATAATTTTATTTACAGACATTCTTACGTACTTTTTATTATTTTAATTGCTTGTATACTAATTAGCGGTTGTACGCTCAGTTTACGTGATTCCTATAACTTCTTAAAACAAATTGTGACATAAGGTAGAGCTTTGAAGTTATTTTTCGACCCTGTGGACTTTAGAGCAGCATTATCTCTTGTGGAATTATGAGGGGTTAGATAAAGAACCTCCACTGGTCTACTTTAGTAGCGAAGGTGAAACTGAGTTCTTGGCATCCACCTTTGCAGAATACCTTATAAGCCTTCCATACTTTAGCCATGACTATACCATTAATGATTTCTTAAGCTCGGAAGATTACGTTGATATATTGGATTTGATGGTTGATGACTACGAAGAAAAAAAAGGAAAGCGGATCAGTGAGCAAGCGATGACTTTACGACTTAAGGCAGATGTTGCTAACTATATTGTAAAAGCGAAAAAGACCTTTTCTTTTACAACTAATACATTTGAGCAAGAAAAGGCTAAATTTGATGATTTTATCAAAGTAATGATGGAATTTTAAAACTGTGGAGTTTAATCCGTGCCTCCCTTAGTTTAACAAAAGGAGGCTGATGCAAAAAACTAGGGGGGGTGCCAATCCCTTTTTAATTAAACAAATTACAGGCAGAATTTAGCTTTTCTTGTCTTTCTTGTCTTTCTTGTTATGCTCTTGTGGATTTTTATTCCCCGTAAATTTGCGTAATTGTAATTGTTGCCCCATTACGCGTACTTTTTTCAGATGCTTTTCGATTTCTTTGGGCATGCCTTCGGGTAAATCAACGGTTGTATAGTTTTTGTTAATATCTATATTTTGAATATACTGGCTTTCTACGCCTGCTTCATTGGCAATTGAACCAACAATGTGTCTGGGTTCTGCACCATGTTCGTTGCCCACATCGAGGCGATAAGTCACCATGCCTGGCTGGGTTTTACCGCGTTTTCTTTTGTGTGAGCGAGAGCCTTCATCACGTCGAGAGCCTTCAGAGCGATCATTACTTCTACCACGCTTATCTCTATTATTATCACGGCGACCGCGACCACCTCTATCATTCCTATCAGAGTGATCATTTAAAGTTGATTCAGGTATTGTCTTTGGTGTAACTAAAAGAGGGCGTTCACGTTGTACCAGAAATGCCAATGTTGAGGCTATTTCTTTAAGACTTAATTCGCCATTTTCTTCAAGATCAGTAATGACTTTTTCATAAAATTCAAGCTTTTGTGAGCCTGCTGTTTCAATCACCATTTCTTTAAAGCGATTAATTCGGGCTTCACTAATATCCTGTGGAGATGGCAGCTTTAATGGCTCAATTGTTTGACCGGTGGCGCGTTCAATGCCTTTTAGCTGGCGCTTGCCATTGGGTGGCACGAAAAGTATTGCAGTACCTTCACGTCCTGCTCGACCGGTGCGTCCGATACGATGTACATAGGACTCATTATCCGCTGGCATATCATAGTTGATGACATGCGTAATGCGTTCAACATCAAGACCACGAGCAACTACATCGGTTGCGACGATAATATCAATATTGCCTTTTTTCAGACGATTAATGACTTTTTCACGCATAGATTGTTGAATATCACCATTGAGCGGTACAGATGCATAGCCGCGTGCGGCAAGCTTTTCAGATAATTCTGTCGTCATATTTTTGGTGCGTACAAAGATAATAATGCCACCAAATTCTTCAGCTTCTAGCAAGCGGGTTAGGGCATCTAGTTTGTATGAGGTTTTACCTGACCAGTAATACTGTTTAATGGTGGAGACAGTGCTTGTTTTAGTTTTAACTTTAATATCTACTGGGTCTTTCAGATATTTCTTGGTAATGCGTTTAATTGCACTGGGCATGGTTGCAGAAAACAAAACAGTCTGGCGCGTATCGGGTGTTTCTTTAAGAATAGTCTCAACATCATCAATAAAGCCCATGCGTAGCATTTCATCGGCTTCATCTAAAACCAGTGCTTTAAGATTACCCAGCTTTAATGTTTTGCGACGCAAGTGATCCATCACACGCCCCGGCGTGCCGACAACAACATGTGCACCACGCCTTAACTGTTTTAACTGAATACTAATACTTTGCCCGCCGTAAATTGGCATAACATGAAAGTTTTTCATATGGCGCGCATAGCTCTGCATGGCTTCTGCCACCTGAATTGCCAGTTCACGAGTCGGTGCTAAAACCAGTATTTGGGTGTCTTTTGAAGATAAATCAAGACGACTTAATAGTGGCAGTGCGAATGCAGCCGTTTTGCCCGTGCCTGTCTGGGCCTGTCCGATAAGATCATGCCCCTCAAGCAAGTGCGGGATACTTTCAGCCTGTATTGCTGAGGGTGATTCATAGCCAGCTTCTTCTACAGATTTAAGGACAGCTTTAGCAAGATTAAGCTCCGAAAAGCTTATGGTTGATTCATTAGACATAGATACATTACGCAGAAAGTGAGGCAGGCGCGGAGTATAAGCCTTTAAGCTTTTGGGCGCCTCTATTAATTAGATATTTCTTCTTCTTCACTTTTGTCAGAAGCAAGCACCTTATCATCCGGCGTGACAACACCTAACGACATAACAAGTTTGAGTGCATCTTCAACATCAATATCCATTTTCTTGGTTTCTTCAATAGGAACAAACAAGATAAAGCCAGAGGTAGGGTTTGGCGTTGTTGGAACGAATACAGTAACCAGTTGTTTACCTGTTGCCCTGTCAAAAGATTCGGGACTATCGCTGGTTTTAAAACAGAGCGTCCATACCCCTTTGCGAGGATACTGGATCAGGAGCACTTCATTAAAGGTATCGCTGTCCGAAGATAGTATGGTTTGCATGACCTGTTTAACAGAAGAATAAATGCTGCGAACCAAGGGGATGCGATCTAGTACACTTTCCCAAAATCTGATAATTCGTCGCCCAGCCAGATTGGTTAGAATAAAGCCGGTGATAAAAACAACCATGGCACTGACTACAATTCCCAGCCCGGGAATATCAAAGCCAAATACAGCTTCTGGTCGCCATGCTGGCGGCAATAACAGGATGGTCTTATCCATCAGGTCAACCAGTAGTTTGATTACAAAGATGGTGATGCCCAAAGGCACCCAGATCAAAAGACCAGTAATGATATATTTTCTAAATTTGCCAAGCATTTGATTATTTTATGACTTTTTAGTTTCTGAAGAAGTTTTCTTTATAGCATCCTTCTTGTTTTTCTGGTCAGTTTTTTTATTTTCTTTTGAAGATGAAGTAGTGAGGTTCTTTTTATCACCGGATTTAAAATCAGTCTCATACCAGCCGCTGCCACTTAAACGAAACGCCGCGGCAGATACCATTTTTTTCATATCAGTTTTGCCACAGGCATCACAATCCTTGAGTGGGTCATCGCTTATCTTTTGTAAAACCTCGACCTCATTACCACAGGATTGACATTGGAACTCATAAATTGGCATAGCAATATCCGTTAAATTAAAAACAGTAGCGATAAAATCCTAATCCACTCTTAGAAAAGCGAGACAGAGTGCAAGTATTTGGTTTCACAGTATATTCAAAAAGCTATGCATAATTGAGTTAATATTTTATAAACAACAAAAATGTAAGCTCACTAAATCTTAGCTTCACCCTTAGGTTAAGCGGGTATTTTTTGGATGTGCTGTGGAATCAAAGGCTTGTGCTCTGATCGTATGCCTAAGTGTGGGTTTGGATCTAATATAGGGTTTGCACCCAGCAATTCAAGACAAATAATTTATTCAATGGTTCATGTTAACTATTGAAACGCTGATATGAAAAAGTGGGGGGGGTGCCAAATGTGGTTTTTTATTGTGGTGGTGGAATGGTTTCTTCGCTTTAACCTCTAATCATCTTAATTACATTCGCCGTCAACATAATCACGAGAACGATAATTAACAGTCGGCGAATGAACTTATCACCCCCATTGATTGCAGAATGACCACCCAGCCAGCCACCTAAAGAGCTGGCGATAATCATTGGTATCGCGATTGTCCAAATTACTTTACCCTCAAATAAAAAAGCTAATGCAGCGCCAATATTGGTTAATAAATTTAAAGGTTTGATAGTTGCTGTCGCTTTTAGCAAGTCGAACTTAAGAAGTTTACGCACGGCGATTGCCATATAGGTACCCGTGCCGGGCCCTAAAATACCATCATAGAAACCCATAGGAGATAGCGCTAAAATAGTTTTAATGGGCTGGTCTTGTGGGGTATTTACACTCACTATTGGTTTGTCTTGCAGCACAATAACAAGTGCAATGGGAATACAAATTAATATAGCCCAAGCCAGTACTGTCGGAGGCATTTTTAACGCCAGAGTTCCACCAATATATGAGGCAATCAAACAGGGTATCGCTGCATATGCAACGGTTTTCCACTGAATTTGTTTACCCAAAGCATACTTCGCAACGGCGAGTGTAGTACCCGCCACCCCTGTTACTTTATTGACCGCTAGAGCCGATACTGGAGGAACCCCAGCAAATAATAATACAGGAAGATTAAGCATCCCGCCGCCGCCTGCAACAGCATCTATATAGCCTGCCAAAAAAGCGATAAAGCTTAGGGCTGCAATCCAATAGATAGTAAGTTCAAAAACAGATTCCATACTTTTGAGGGGCTTGTTAAACGGAAAGCAGAGTATAGTTTATTTATGGAACCTCTGATCAAGTCAAATTATTTTAAGCTTGCTAAAACAGCCGATATTTTCCACGAAGATCGCCGCAATAGAACGACTATTACGACTCACTTCATGAAAAATAGTGACAGTTTTTTCTATGCTAAATTCTAATCGACTTAATCAGAGCTTCCTTATGAAAGACATTATTCTAAAAGGTTTTAAATTTTATTGAATTTATAAACTCTAGAGAACATCAGAATCAGACTCGATTGATATTATCTTTGTAGTGTTATTGAATTTGCAAAACTCGACTAAAACGAATGATTTAGATAAAATTCGGGTTTTTCTACAGCCTCGCTAGGCGTTAAAAACAACTTAGTGAAATAAATGTATGACATTAAACCCGACACCAAATCTATTAGAAAATTTATACTGGATAACCTTAATTGCTGTTGTTGTTTCATCTGCTTCAGGCGTTCTCAAAGCAGGCTTTAAAAAGTATGACCTGTTCGGTGTAATTATTATTGCTATTGCAACTGGTCTAGGCGGTGGCTCACTTCGCGACATGCTTTTGGACAGACCTGTGTTCTGGATTAATGATCAAGTGTTTTTTATTGCTTCTCTTGGCAGCGCTGTTGCAATATTTATAGCTGCAAGACTAGTAGTTGTCCCACCAAGGTTTTTTTTAATAGCTGATGCTGCAGGTTTAGCAACATTTGGGATTGCAGGTACGTTGGTATCGTTAATGGTTGGCGCACCTCCACTCTTAGCTAGTTTTATGGGTGTGATGACAGGAACAATGGGGGGTATTTTTCGTGATGTTCTGTGTAATGAGCCACCCGTTGTTTTTCATAGCTCACTATATGCAACAGTTTCCTAGGTCGGTTCTTTAATGTTCATTGGTTTAGTTCACTTTAATCAAGATATTACGGTAGCCGCTATTATCGCAGGGCTAAGTATTTTCATTACTCGTATATTGGCTATTTACTACAACATTAATTTACCTAAATTTCGATTTAAATCCTGAGGTGATACTCGAATAGGTCAAAAATTACATTTTCAACATGCTCCTTACAAAGTGCCACTATGTGTTCACGACTATTGTTTAACATTGACCTCCATTCTTGCATCATTTTGAGTATTCTGAATTCTCAAGTAGTTTTTATCTTTGATGGATCAGTGGCAATTATCCGGTAGCAAAAAAAATGTAAAATTGTCATAACTTTGTAACAAAGCAGTACTATAGTTACTAGGAATCAAAAAAATTTATATTTAGTATCTTAATAAAGGAGAATAGTAAAATGATAATGAAGAAAGTTTTAGTTGGTGCTGTTGCACTAGCATTAACCTCAAGTGTAATGGCAAAAGATACACTGAAAATTATTACCTGGAAAGGCTATGCACCAAAAGCATTAGTTAGCGCTTTTGAAAAAGAAACAGGTATGGAAGTTAAAGTAACCTACAGTAATAACGAGGAGATGGTAGCAAAACTTCGTGCGACTCGTGGAGCAGGCTTTGATCTGGCACAACCGAGTCAGGACAGAATCACAGCTGTTCAGAAAAAACATAAGATTTATCAAGCGATTGATTACAGCAAGGTTGATACCAAGCAACTTATTACATCAATGGTTGATGCGGTAAAGAAAAATACAGGTGTTGATGGCAAAGGCTATGGCGTACCTCATGTTTATGGTACAACAGGCATGATTGTTAATAAGAAGAATGCACCAGATGCAAAAGACTGGTCTGACCTTTGGAATGAGAAGTATTCAGGTAAAATTTCTTATCGTCTAAAAAGACCACTTTTAATTGCTACAGCGTTCGGCATGGGTGAGGATCCATTTGCACTTTATGGTGATAAGAAAGCTTATCAAGCACTTATTGATAAAGTTGAAAAGAAATTAATTGATACAAAGAAACATGTTAAAAACTACTGGACCAGTGGTGATACACAGGTTGAGATTATTAAAAGTGGTGATGCTGATGTAATCTCAGGTTGGGATGCGAAAGGCTGGTCAGTACATAAAATTAATCCTGATATTGACTTCATCGCACCCAAAAGTGGAGCGCTCGGCTGGATAGATACTTTCGCTATTCCTGCAAAAGCGAAGAATGTTGATGGTGCTTATAAGTGGATCAATTTCATATCTCGTCCAAAAAATGCAGCTATAATTACCAACGCAAGTAATTATGGAACAGCTTCAAAAGATGCTACAGAATTTCTTGATGCTGGTATAAAAGCTGATTTCGAAAGATCATTCTCAAAAGCCGATATTGATAATATTAAATGGCACCCTCCAGTTCCTGATGGGTTTGAGTCTATTGAAGCAAAAGCATTGGATAGAATCAAAGCCGCTAAGTAATCTTAGTTACATAAAAAACCTTCTCTGCGTCATGCAAAGAAGGTTTTTTTTTAAGTATTTCTAATATAGAACAAGGAAAAGTTATGGGTAATATTTTAGAAGTAAAAAATGTCTCAAAATATTTTGGCGATTTCACGGCTGTTAAAGATGTTAATTTTGTCGTAGAAGAAGGCGGTTTTTTCTCAATATTAGGCTCCTCAGGCTGTGGAAAAACTACTTTATTGCGAATGATTGCAGGTTTTCTTCATGAAAGTGAAGGAGAGATAATTATTCGCGGAGAGAGCATGACTGGAATGCCCCCCGAAAAGCGACCTGTTAATATTGTTTTTCAAACCCTTGCCCTTTTTCCTATGATGAATGTTCGAGAAAATGTTGCTTTTGGATTAAAACGACAAAAACTCAGTAAAGATGAGATTGATTCACGTGTTAAAGAAATGCTGGAAAGAGTTGGTCTTATTGGTTTTGAAAAGAAAAAAGTAACCGAGCTTTCCGGTGGTCAAAGGCAAAGAGTCGCTATCGCAAGATCACTTGTAATGAAACCCTCCATATTACTTTTGGATGAGCCACTTGGCGCATTAGACAGAAAACTCCGAGAACATATGAAAGTAGAGCTAAAACTACTGCAAAAAGAAATAGGTACAACATTTATTTATATAACACATGATCAGTCAGAAGCACTGGTGATGAGTGATAAAATTGCCGTTATGCATGAAGGCAAGTTTGAACAAATTGATACCCCAAGAAACTTATACAAGCATCCAAAGACGGCATTTGTTGCGGGTTTTGTGGGTGATAGTAATCGCTTTGAGCTTGCATCACAGGATGGGGATACATTAACTACTAACGGTGGCTGGAAGATAGCGAAACCAGATGTAGATAAACCAAAACTCATGTTTATTCGACCAGAAGCTTTAATTCTTTATCCTTCGATAGACGATAAAGATATTGAGCAGTTTGAAGTCACTATTAAAACTATTTTATTTGATGGATCGAATACCAAACTCTCTACCATCGTAGTTGGCAGTAATGAAGAGTTACTTATTTCACTGCCGCAAAATGCACAATTTGAAAACCTCGAAGAAGGGGAGAAAGTACCTGTTGGTATTCATCGTAATGATCTGAAATGTTATTGAGGACAAGCAGATGAAAAATAAAAAAAGTTTTAATTTTACATTTTATTTACTGATCGTTCCCGTCCTGTTATGGCTAGTCTTGCTTATTGTACTTCCCCATATAGATTTATTTATTAGTTCTTTTCAGGTTGAGAATGATGATGGAAAAATGGTTTTTTCATTAGGAAACTATATTGCTTTTTTTAGTAATCAAATCTATTGGCTTACCTTTGTAAAGACGGCAGCGTATGCCATTGGCGTCACTATATTAGCTTTTCTTGTTACTTTTCCTATCGCCTTTTACCTTACCAAAGTAATTTCAAAGAAGAATGCTGGCTTTCTGATTCTTCTTTTGTTAATACCGCTTTGGGTAGGTGAGCTGGTTACGGTGTATGGTTGGATGGTTCTGCTGGGAGATCACGGTATTATAAATCATTCCTTAATGGCAATTGGTATTATCGACAAACCCATCAATATGCTTTACACCAACTTCAGTATGATTATTGGTTTACTTTATATGTCGATGCTGTTTATGGTTGTTCCAGTAATGTCTACGCTGGAAAGTCTGGATGATTCACTCATTGAAGCTGCCAGTGATTTAGGTGCATCCAAATGGACTATATTTAGAACCATTATTATTCCCTATTCCATGCCAGGCATAGTTTCAGGCGCCATTATAGTCTTTATGCTGGTAATAGGAGATTATCTTGCACCAAATATTTTGGGGGGCAAAAGTTCACTGTGGTTTACAGAGCAAATCTACAATGAATTCCTCTCCACATTTAACTGGAATGAAGGTGCCGCATTTGGCTTTTTATTATTAATGCTATCGTCCGGAATTATCTGGATAGCGTTGAAATTATCTGGACAAAAACTAGATAAGGTGGGGTCGTGATATGATACGTTCATTACCAACAACTCCTCTGTATAAAGTAACTTATACTGTCTATGTCGTTCTTTTTTTCTTATTTTTGGTATTGCCGTTAATTGCAATTTCAGTGTTAGCGTTTAATGATTCTGACTTTATTGCACTACCTTGGAATGGTTTTACGATGGATTGGTTTTTTTCAGCAACCGATGAAAGAGAAGGTCTTTTTGCTGATTCAAATCTACTTCAAAGTGTCTATACCAGCCTGACTACGGGTATTATTGTTGCTTCTATGTCAACTATAGTAGGTACAATCGCCGCTTTGCTTTTTGAGGAAGAAAAGTTTCGTTTTAAAAGCTTATTATACTTTTTAGCCTTAACACCACTGGTAATTCCTGGTGTTATTCTGGGTATCTCCATACTAATTAGTTCCACTTTTGTCGGTAACTATGTAGAAAATACTTTCGGTGTTGATTTGGAGTTATTCAGGCCTAGCTACTGGTTAGTTATATTGGGACAATTCTCATTTGGTGCAACTTATGTAATGTTACTCGTTTCAGCACGTTTAAAGAAATATGACTACACACTAGAAGAAGCAGCGCTTAGTTTAAAAGCTACTCGTCTACAGGCAATATGGTATGTGACGATTCCATTTTTACGCCCTGCAATTATAGGCGCTTTTGTGGTGGCATTTTTATTAAGCTTTTCTAACATCAATACCACCATCTTCTTGGTAGGGTCTGATCCCACGCTACCAATAGATTTATATTCGCGCATACGCTTTAGCTCAACACCTGTGCTTAACGCCATATCTTTTATGATTGTGTTAATTATAAGCATTGCAGCATTTATTAATTTCTTTGTTAGTCGAAGAAAAGAAAATACTTAGTATGTCTGAGAAATAAATCCTAAACCTAGATTCCACGGTTGATCGCTACTGACAGGCAATAACCTTATGATTAGCTTTAAGGTTTTCGATTTATCATACTTCACCTAAAGAGTGAAGCGCTACATAGTTCATTGTACCACTGTGATGGCGTATGGCGTTGTTGTAATCGCATAGAAGGGAACAACCATTCTGTACAATTACGTCTAGCCAGACACCACCACAGCGGCACACTTTACCCTGTCCAACCGAGGATTCTAGATTAAAGCATTATATTGATAGAACTATATAGACCTTAGTAGCAATCGATTCTCTGATGTTTATGACCCAACTCTGGGCATCGTTGTTAAACAAACTCCTTTGGCAATTTGAGACGTCAAAAAAGCTAAAGAACTATCAATTAAAACTGGGGAGGGGGCCACTCAATTCGCTGATACCAAAAACGGGGGGGATGCCACTGAGTTTGGATAGAGGGGAATTGTTAAAACTATGAAAAAACGGGATGACTATTTCGACACCGATCAGTAGAACTGCCATAATAAAAACAATTCACTTGCGGTGTCATAAATGGAAACAGTTTTAGTAACAGGTTGTTCAAGTGGTATTGGATATCACGTAGCTAAAGATTTAAAAGATCAGGGTTATAACGTTTACACGACGGCGCGTAAAGATGAAGATGTAAAACGCTTAATCTCAGAAGGGTTTAAATGTTTACAGCTTGATTATGCCGACTCGGAAAGTGTGCAGGATTTGGCAAATGAGTTGATGCTTTTGGTCGGTACTAATTTATATGCAGTGTTTCACAATGGTGCCTACGGTCAACCTGGTGCTGTTGAAGACTTGACGCGGGAAACCATTGAGAAGCAATTTGCCAGCAATGTATTTGGTTGGATGGAGTTGAATAATCGTTTAATCGTTTTGATGCGGCATAATAATCGTGGTCGTATTATTTTTAATAGCTCTGTATTGGGGCTGGTAGCACTTCCATTTCGTGGTGCTTACAATGCGAGTAAATATGCGATTGAAGGTTTTGCTGATACCTTGCGACTGGAGCTGTCGGATACCAATGTAAAGGTTTCGCTGATTGAACCTGGGCCAATTGAAAGTAAGTTCCGCCCCAATGCGCTGCAAGCTCTAAAAGATAATGTCAATATGGAGGAAAGTGTTCATCGGGATCGTTATAAAAGAACTTTGTTTCGATTAGCCAAGGAAGGCAATGTTGATCCATATACACTCTCTCCGGAAGCGGTTCTGGAAAAAGTCATCCATGCACTGGAAAATAAAAACCCAAAGCCTCGCTACTATGTAACCTTTCCCACCCGTTTTATGGGAACGATGAAACGTTTATTATCGAGCCGATTATTGGATAAATTAATTCTGAAAGTGGCCGGTGGAGAGATGAAGTAATGCTAGAGTATCTTTTCTTTAATCAGGAAATAGCAGATAAATTCATTAAGTTTCTAAAGGATAAAAATGTATCCTGTGAGCAACATATAGATCCAATGCTGGATAGTATTGTAATCAAAACCCCTGAAGATATTGAAGATGACCTTTGGGATGAGCTTGATGATTATCATGAAGAACTCGGCCCTGAAGATCAGCAATTGCTGGAAGATAATCTGGATGATGAAACAGAAACCAATGCAGCTGGAATCTATATCCAGCTCGCAAATGGTAAGCAAACGGTGGCTCAGGTGAACCCGGAAGTAATGAATCGCATGCTGGATGTGATTAGTATGAACGAGTTTAATGAATTTGTTGAGACGATTGTTGTAAGTGTGGAAGTACCCGATGATTCCCCTATTTGTGAGAAGAAAAATGCTTAAAATTTGGCGTTGCAATATTTAATTAGCGTATGCTAATATTCGCTTCCCCCAAACCTCAGTGGAATCATCATGCTTGAGTTTATTACAAGGAAAGTATCAAGTTATCTCGTTTTTTTATCGGTTAGTTTGCTTTTATTAGCTGTTATTCCCTATGTCATTAGTGAACAACAAGAAAAGCATAAGCAAGCTCAGATAAAGGCTCAAGAAAAAGTAAAGCTATCTAAAGATATCGAATATTCTAAGCTTGAGATAAAGCCGGATTACCCCGCTAACAAAGCTATTAAAACGCGTGAAAAAATTATTAAAATCAGCAATTTCCCGGTCAAAGGTGGCTATCTGAGTTCTGGTTTTGGTTTACGTAAAGATCCAATACACGGTAGTAGTCGAATGCACAGTGGGGTCGATATTGCAGCGGTTAATGGCACTTTTGTCTATCCTATGGGGAAAGGTAAAGTTATTTTTGCAGGCAGAAAAGGCAATTATGGAAATGTGCTTGAAATTCAACATGGCAACAGTGTGGTTTCCCGTTACGCTCATCTTGAGATGTTATTGATTGAAGTTGGTAGGGAAGTTGACAAGGATGATATTGTAGCTTTGGTTGGTAATACGGGAAGATCTACAGGCCCACATTTACACCTCGAAGTGACTTTAAATAATAAAAAAGTTGATCCTGAAATCTTTTTAATGGGTGATGTAGCGAGTCGCTAATAATCCTGAGTGGTTTAGCTATTTTGAGTTAGATACCTGTCTAGTTGATTGGCAAAGTTCTGCCGATCTTTCTGATTAATTGGTGGTGGGCCACCCGTATCTACACCAGTTGAGCGTAGAGTTTCCATAAAATCTCGCATATTTAAACGTGCTTTGATATTTTCGGTGGTATACAAGTCTCCGCGCGGATTCAAAGCAATCGCACCTTTATTAATAGCTTCTGATGCAAGCGGAATATCGCCGGTTATTACCAGATCTCCTGCTGCTAGACGTTTTACAATTTCATTGTCTGCGACATCAAAACCAGCGGATACCTGATAGAAGTTTACAAACTTTGAAGGTGGAATACGCATGGCATGGTTGGCTATTAATGTTGTTTGAATTTGTGTGCGTTCGGCTGCTCTAAAGAGTATTTCTTTAATAACCACCGGACAGGCATCCGCATCTACCCAAATATGCATTTATTCAACCACTTGTAGAAAAGTGATTATTATAGCACTTTGAGCCTTTATGCTGTAACCTGCGCGCGCCGCAAACATTGAGTTAACATTGAGAAATATTGGTATGAGTTTTGATACACTGGGTCTTTCGACTCCAATCCTAAAAGCGATTGAGAAAAAGGGTTATAAAAAACCTTCACCTATACAGGAAAAAGCCATACCCGCTGTTTTAAAGGGAAGGGACTTGATGGCGGCAGCTCAAACAGGCACCGGTAAAACTGCGGCTTTTACATTACCCATTCTGGAGATGCTTTCCAAAGGAAAACCAGTAAAGCCAAAGCAGGCACGTACTCTAATTATTACGCCAACCAGAGAACTTGCTGCACAGATTCAAGATAGTGTGTTTACGTATGGCAAAAACTTACCGCTGACATCAACGGTTGTTTTTGGCGGTGTCAAAATTAATCCACAAATCAAGCGTCTTAGCAAAGGTGTGGATATATTAGTAGCAACACCAGGTCGTTTGCTGGATCTTTATAATCAAAAAGCGATTCATTTTGACCATCTGGAAATGCTGGTGCTGGATGAAGCAGATCGTATGTTGGATATGGGTTTTATCCACGATATTCGCAAGATTCTTTCTTATCTACCAAAGTTTCGACAGAACCTTTTATTTTCGGCAACCTTTTCAAATGAAATCCGAAAGTTGGCTAAAACTATGGTGAACGATCCGGTAGAGATATCGGTTACCCCCAGAAATACAACGGCTGATACCGTAAAACAGTCAATATGCCCAGTCGATAAAAAACAAAAGTCAGCGCTTTTGGCGCATCTTATCCACGCAGGAAAATGGGAGCAGGTACTGGTTTTTTCACGTACTAAACATGGTGCCAATCGTCTTGCAAAGCAACTGGAAAATAAGCAAATTACCGCCACCGCGATTCATGGTAATAAGAGTCAGGGGGCACGAACCCGTGCACTTGCAGACTTTAAAAAAGGCGCAGTGCGAGTGATGGTTGCAACCGATATTGCCGCTAGAGGTCTGGATATTAACGAGTTGCCGCATGTGGTGAATTTTGACTTACCCAATGTACCTGAAGATTATGTACACAGGATAGGTAGAACCGGAC
>Ga0209633_10002532_pt1 | contig 17544 bp, 16 predicted proteins | sample Cruoilmetagenom1_FD_187290 | JGI IMG/M metagenome (GOLD analysis project Ga0209633, IMG submission 187290) | Oil polluted marine microbial communities from Coal Oil Point, Santa Barbara, California, USA - Sample 1 (SPAdes) (version 2) | ecosystem: Environmental > Aquatic > Marine > Oil seeps ... | reverse complement strand
CCCGCCAGGCTCAACTCAATCTCGCGCAGCAGCTTCAGTATATCTTCGTCAGAATAACGCTTCCGGGCCATCGCATCCTCCCCTCGTTGGCACCAAAATAATGGCCCAGTTTTAAGGGGGGAAGACACGCGATCGACGCGGCGCTCAGTTTCCAACGCCCATGTTTCAGCATCGCGCCGGCGCCGGAATGTTTCCGACGCGTAGCATCCCTTTCGTCTGACTTGGGCGCGCCAGTTACCCGATCGAAGCTTGGTGAAGGTTGCCATTTCCGTGTGCGATTTGTGTGCACCTAGAGATCAAAACAGGTACAAACGTGTGCAATTTAATCCAATCTGAGGAATGAGCGTTCTCATTTAGTTCGTTGATTATAAGGGAAAAACACTGAAATATCAATCACATAGATTCGCCGTGGCGCCTATGATGGAGTGGACGCATTATCTATATATTTCATATATTTACAGCGTCGCGTGTGCAATATGTGTGCACTCAGGGATCCATGGGAATCCAAGCTGATCCAGGGGCGTCAACGGGGAGGCAGTAGGTGGCTTCTGCTCAGTCAGAAAAGCTGTGCGAGCTCTATGCAGCTGCTCCGTTGCTGCATGGGAAGGGGTCAATTTGCGCGTGGCACAAGTGTATCGGCCGATGGTCTGAACCGCGCAGCGATTGAGTATAACGCCATCAACTGCGGAAATTTTTCGAAGCAATCGATTTCGTATCAGCTCTTCAAGGTTGAGCGTCCGGTTAGAACAAACGCTGAAGCCACCAATCTCCATCACAACAAGTCCCTGAGGCGAGTGCAATCGAACCCTGGTGTTTGATGAACCATTGAAGCAGGGTAGTCGGGGTCCCTGATGAGGCGATCAACTGAGAATTCAGGTTCCAGCTTTTTTAGATTTTCCGCCGCTGCAAGCGCCTCATCTGTCTGTCCGGTGCTTGCGTACAAAGCGATCAGATATCGCAATGGCGGGCGGAACTCTGGATTCCCCAACGAACATTGCTCTGCAAAATTGATTGCCTCTTTAATTTTCCCATTGGGTAACGCACTAACAAACATCTGGCAGTCCCACCAAAACCGATTTGGGGACAGCAAAGCAAGACGACGCCCGATCAACGAAGCTTCATATGATTTACGGTGCCCACCAAAATAGGCTTCCGCGGCGCTGACAGCCCACCATGCCATCGGGTTGGCACGGTTCAATTGAACGCTCCGTCGTGCCATGGTCAGGCTTCGGTGATCATCCCGGTCGAACCGTCTCAGCGAATTTGCGAGGGTTGCCAGTACCATTGAGTTGTTTGGCTCAAGCTCAAAAGCCTTCTCGCAAAACTCAATACCTTCTTCTAGCAATGTTTTTTTGTCGACAGCGTGTTTTTCAATGGATTGAATGGCGCGCAACTGGGCACGCCAAGCGAGATAAAGCCCCCGATTTTTAATCTTGAATGCCTGCTCAAGCTGTGTATCTGCCTGAATGAGCCGGCGCGGATTCATGGAAAATAGCGAACGAATTGCCCGCCTACAGATATTATCAGGGTCGTCTAATCTGCGATCTCCATCATCATTCAGCGTGAGATAATCTCCGATGGCCTCTATCAACTCATTGACCAGCCTTAGTAAATCGGGGTGATCAATAAGAGATGTCCCGTCTTTATGCACGGTCATGTTGCCTGACCACAACTGATGCAGAGCCGCCGGATGCTCCGACGTCACACGTAGCGAAAGCTCATTCTCTCCAGTCGAATGGGTTTTCGCATAGATCGTAATCAATCGATCCTTTTTTGAAGGGACCGTGCCAACTGATACTGATGCCGAAAACAACTCACGTAAGCTCCGGCCAAGTGAGTCAGCAAATAAGTTCTCAAACCAACGCTCAAGCCCTGTTCCATCGGTCTGGGGAAGTACGGCTAGATGCCATTGGTTCTTTCGCTCCCATTGAGGTATTGGAGCTGCCAGCGTGTTATTTGCCGGCCGATCCTCACGGCGACGTCGTTCCTCTGAAAGCCATCGCTCAAATTCCTGGTCACGAACATCAATGCCTTCCAGGAACTCATGGGCCTGGTCTTCAATGATCTCGACAGTTGAGAGATCAAGCGCCACCTTCTGGCGGTCAGTCTTTATGGAAATTTTGGCGAGCGCTAGTATCTTGCGAATTTGTACAAGAGCTTGCCTGAGGCTACCCGAGGCTTGCTCTGGGCCTCGATCACTCCACAGCTTGGATTGAATCCATAATCTGCTTCGCTCACCATTTGGAGCCGTAGCTAGCAAAGCCAACAGCCCTTGAGCCTTTAGTGAATTCAGGTTCAAGTCTTTGCCAGTCGGGGTCTCTAACCGAAATACCCCGGACAGAATAATCTTTCCCTTTTTTTCGCTCACGCATTGTCTCCAAAGCATTTGAGCTGAAACTAAAGAACAAGTTGAATAATTTACATTATCCACCCCTGCACAAAAATCGTCAATGTACCGTGAATAATACTCTGCCTCTATTGCATTCGAAAAAATATCTTGTTCTTTGTTGATATTGCGAGATTTAGTGGAGGTAACTATGTCTGAACTAGGCGGCGGCGAAGGCGGTGGCGAAGGCGGTGGCGAAGGCGGTGGTGAAGGCGGTGGTGAAGGTGGCGGCGAAGGCTTTACAAACCACGCCGGGAGCTCTGCTTCTCCTTTATTGAGCCGCTCCTTGAACACCGTTCGTGATGCCATTGTTGGACATTGGGATGGTAAACGATGCGATAAGGAAAGTGATCGATGCGATGTCCCTAAGCCTTCTTTGAGCGGTGGTGAGAAGTATCTTGATGAACTCACCGACAGCTACAAAGCCGACATACTGAATTCCATTTTACGGAGCCGCGTTCGTGTTAAGGGCCGCTTTTGCGTTGAGCCTGACTCGGGCGAAGCGGAGTTGAGATTTGCGTCCGGGTTAAGTCTCAAATTAACCCGCCCATCAAACGGTTACTTCGAGGAGGATCTGTTTTGGCTGAGGGCCTATGCGGACCTTCGCAATGATCGCGTGAATGAGATTCACATTCAGCTGACGGATCTGCTCTCATTTTTCGGCTCGGTCTCAAATCTCGATTCCGGGCGGCGCCGCTACTCTTTGATGCTGCTTAAAGCAGCGCAGAATTTGGCGTATCACGTCGAAGTCATGATGAAATATTACTGTCGCGCTCCGCGTCCTGGCGACTATTCGACATCAGTTCAGCCAATGATTCAAACGCCGACCCATTCGAGCTACCCGTCAGGGCATGCCACGGAAGCGTTTGCGATTGCGACGGTTATGCATCGCCTCATGACGGGTGAGGATGCGCGAACTGGCTTAAGTAAAAAAGACCAGAATCAGAAGGACAAGCCCACACCAATGCCATTCCGGGTGGCGCATCGGATCGCGTCCAACAGGACAGTTGCCGGTGTCCATTTTCCCATAGACTCTCGAGCTGGAGCCTTCGTGGGGTGCCATGTTGGTGATCTGATCTATGCAATTGCATCTGGTGAAGAATTGGAAGCTGGGGACTTTATTGCACCAGATGCACCTTCTGGTGACGAACGAACAAAGGACTTTCTCCTCTCAAATTTTGAGATACTTACTGGTACAAAAAAATCCATTTCTCAAAATTCGGTTGTTCGAGAATTTTGGAAGCGTGCTGCGATCGAGTGGCCAGGGTCACCGGCAAAGCTGTAAGACGGCGGTGATGATATGGACATAAGGAAATTCAAGGTAGCAAGCCAGGAGAATATCTAGAATGTGGGGGCCCCCTATAGAATGGAATCAAAAGGATGAAACGCCTTACATTAACTGGTGGCGAGAAGTCGAGCGCAATTCTCTTGGATTGTTGGACAAGGACTTTGAAGATGTCACCGTCACATTCAATTCAAAAGGGTTGCGGTCGCCGGAGCTCAAACTGCCGGTGCCAATATACGCTTGGAATAAGGGCAAGATCGAGGGCGATGGAGAATTGCGCCAACATCTCTCAAAGGAAAGATTAGGGCCTGTTCCGAAGAAAACGGTGCTGATTGGTATTGTCGACACCGGTATTGCTTTGGGACATCGGCGTTTGCGAAACCAAAATGGTGAAACCCGATTCATTTCATCTTGGCAGCAAACCGCAGATTTTGCTTGTCAGAAATACCTTCCTTTCGGGCGGGAACTGTATGGTGGAGTTCCCGGAGCGACTTTCCCTGGACAGGCAAAAGAGACGAGTATCAATGCCCTAATTCAGAAATACAGCGTCGGGGATCTGTTCGGAGAATTCGACGAAACCGGTTTCAATAAGGATGCTGGTTTGTCTCAACCACAACACATTGGTGGGTATCGCGACCTCGATTATGCTGTTTCACATGGTGCACATGTGCTTGATCTCGCCGCCGGCATCGATCCTGAAAATCTGGAAAAGGGTTGCTTGAACCGCAATCGAATTATAGCGGTCAATCTGCCGCCTCAGTCAGTTTATGGGTCCGCCGGAAACTTTCTTACTCCGTTCGCCGTTCTGGCAGTAGAGCGTATACTTAAAGTTGCGGATACTTTGTGGCGCGTTCAACATGGTGAAGCAGCCGGAGGATTCCCTCTGGTCATCAACTTTTCATTTGGCAAAATGGCCGGACCCAAGGATGGCCGGTCAACCTGGGAGCGATTGATCCGGGAGCAGATTAAGCGTCGTAATCGAACAGCGCCAACCCGCCTCGTTATGCCAGCTGGCAACCAAAACCTGTCTCGCGGCAACGCTCGCGCCTTGCTGGGTCCAGTAGATGGGGATGAGAACGGATCAAAATCACAGACAAAGCTATCGGTGCCTTGGCGGATCAAGCCGAATGACCAAACATCCAATTTTGTTGAGGTTTGGGCCAAACAACAGCGGCCCAAAAATAGATCGGATCAAAGAAGCAAAGATGAAGAAGCATCAATTGCCAAATTTAAAATATTTGTTACGCCTCCCGGGAGTCCCAAGCTTGAGGTGAAAAAATTAAAAGAGCCCGGAACATACTCTGAACTAGGCGAATTTGCCCGGGTTTACTGTTACGCGGATCTCGGTCAAAAAAGACCTCATTTTGTGATTTGCACTGCTCCCACACTATCGTGGAAGGCAAACGTACAGACTGCACCTGCGGGATTGTGGACTATCGAAGTTGAATATTTGGGCAAGAAGAAAGTACAGGAGACCACATTCGGGGTACAAACAGACTTGTCCGGCGTGCGAAGCACATCGGGAGCGATGCGTTCATATTTTGACCATCAAAGATATAAAACACATCATGAATCAGGGCGATTGCGCGACAGTTACATTGACATCAAGATTAATCCGGATTGCGATGAATTTTGCGACGATAAGGGGCACTGCGAACCATGGGATTTAAATGGTCCAGTACAACGCAAAGGCACGCATAATTCGCTTGCGACTTGGAAAAACACGCGAGACGCAGCTTTGCTGACCGTCGTTGGTGGCTATACTCTCTCAAACAATACTCCTGCGCTGTACTCCTCCACGTTTGATGGTGATTCCAAGCGTTACCTCGGCCGGGAAACACCGACGGCACTCTATCCGTCTGACACCGCTCCCTCATTGTTTGGCATCTTGGCGGCAGGCTCTCGAGACGGGTCTACTGTAGCCTTAAGGGGAACGAGCGTATCCGCAGCCTTTGCCACACGCCACATTGCAATGGCGTTTTCGGAAAGTTTCGATTCACGCCGGCAGCCTGAAAGCATCGATGACAATTGGGTGGAAAAACAGGCAAAGAAAAAGCAGAACGTTAATGGATTAAAACGAGGCAAAGGGATGGTCGAACATCCCAAAAACGATCGCATTGATCGCTTTGCACATCTAAAATGTCTTTGTAAATCTAGCTGCGTATCGAAAGGTTGAAGCTGACGATTATGCGGTCTTCATCCGAGAGATTGGGATGAACTGAATGATAAAGCCAGCTAGGGAATACCAACATGCGTCCGGGATTGGAATCAAAAATTCTAGCAGGATGGCAATCCGCTGGCCGATCTTCATACCGAGCTTGATGCATTAGATTTGCCGTTCGGGGATCCGTAAACTCGATACTGCCTCCACTTTCAGGCATCTGAACGTAATATACACCGCTCCAAAGAGAGCCTGGGTGAATGTGAGAAACGTTGTAGGCACCCGGACCATTTACAATTGCCCACATCATGTCGATGTCCAAATTAACGGAGGGATGATATCCCAGTTGGGTAGATATCTCTCTGCCGACATCTCGTACAGCAAGAGCAAGTTGGGTGAATTCTGCCTCCTTGTGAAGAGCGGTTTTGCTATGCCATCCGCCAAGCTGAAGCGAGTTGGAGCGCTCAATACCAATTTTGTCTCGATCACGCTCTGAGCGTATGGCATTCGTCAGAGATCGATTAAGCTCTGTGCAATTTGCCAGGGTGGTGTCGAAAACAAATGTCGGGAAAATATCCAAACGACTGACTTTACTTGGCATCATCAAGTCACTTTAATTTTGTCCGTGAAAACTTGCATCGATAATTGACTGCACCATCAATATCCACAGACTGTCCAGGATCAGAGGCCAATTCTGCTATGTAATTAAATTAGCGAATTCAATTCATAATTTCGGATTATGGAGGGATTGATGGTGCAGTGCCAACAAATAGGTGCAGAGTTGGCAGTGATTGCGCTTTTGTTGCTCAATCAAGGGTGCGATGCGAAGTGTGGCGATGGCTTTAAGATCTCAGCGATGGTTGAAAACGATAATTTGCGCTCCAGTCCTTTGTGAGGAATTTTATGGACCAACCCTGCACCTGTTATCTCGGTGCAGGTTTTTTATTCTCAGTCGATAGCTGGGTCCTAGCCGATAAAAGCACAGATAATACTTTTAACGCTTAATTAACGAATTGGGCCCTCCCAAATCACGCACGGCTGACGCCCCTCCAGAATAATACTCCCACGATTTGAAACGAAGGGTCGCATCTTCTCAGAGATGCATCGCGATCATCGCATATGTGGGAAAGACCATATGACGACCACAGCCACGATTAACTGCCGGCGGGCACCACTGGCTGAGATGCTAAGCCGTAAAACCGGCGACGCACCGAGCCAGTTGGGAGGAATTGGCGCCAATTTTTCAGCAGCTAAAGATTTTTGTCTGTCGCCTCCCTGAAACCTTGTGCGCCCGTCGCCTCCATCTCTACGGGCGGTCGACGGGCGCGGTTTTTTTCCTAGTTTGCAATCTGAGGACAGTCCGACAAGGAACGCGTGAAGCCGATACATGGGAAGCTGGCTATGTCAACTTACAATCTAATATCAAGTAGTGATAAAGTAAGAATTGAACTATTCATGGTGGACGCAATTCCTATTTCTGGAGCGTTTTGCTTCAAGATTGTGCCAGGACCTGATCAAGAAATTGATCCATTGCAAAGTGGCAGTTCATCTATAGTAATATGGGAATTTGAACCATCTTTAAGTAATTTATATTCCATCACTGCGTTCATAAACAAAAATGATAAGATTTCTGGAAATCAATTTAATATTAAACGATCCATTACTCAAAACGAAAATCCATTACAAAGTGACGAAACTGACAATCCACTAGTGCAGAGATTGTCGAAAACTGATGGAAACAACGACTATTTTTATGCTGAACACATGGCATTCAAGGCATAGATCTATTCTGGGGTTGGTGGAATGAAACCATATAAATTCATTTCTTGCGCGCTATTGGTTTTCTTCGAGGCTTCGTGTGGTGCGTCCGCGCAGGTGGCACAAAGTGTTCTTGAAAGTGGAACACCAAAAGCTTCGAGCTTAGGACTGGATCTCAATACTCCAACCGCACCGGGCTTTGTCGTAATTGGCGCATCACCCAAGAATGTCGCAGATCCCGGAAACATCGAACAATTCGCTGTGGACACTGCGAGCTTTGTCGAGGATGGAAAACTGAAGCCAGGCCTCGCTATTTCCGCACAACCATTCTGGATGTTCAATCAGGACCTTACGCTTGAGCAATACGCGAATAGCACTGCCACGGGTGCGCTGGTTACTGATGGATTTACGTCGTGGCAGCGGGCAGCGGCAAGAACCCAGGTTAGTTTGGCTACCGTCAAAGCCGAAGGTTCCAAGAATAAAGACGCGGTCAAGTTTGGTTTGGGGTTTCAGACCGAACTCCTCGACGGCCGCGACCCGCGGAACGTTGAATCGGCACAATGTGTGATTTCCGCCTGGCAGCGCTTTGCCCAGACGGCCGCAAAGGCATTGCAGCAGGAAATAAATGACCAGGTTGACGTGGCGTGGACTGCAAATCAGAACAAGCCAGTTGATCAGCAGCTCACCATTGATGAAATTTCGAACGCAATCACCGAAAAGGCAATGAAGGACTTCAAGGTTCCTGGCTATATCGAAGCAAAAAAACGATGTGAGAAACAGGAAGAACTTCGTTTCCTTCGTTCACCATCCTGGATGGTCGGCGCCGGTGTTGCTGGCCTCTCAGATGACGGCAAGATCGACGATCTGAATTACGACGGCACCTCCTTCTGGTCCACTTTCCGCAAACCGTTCGGCAACGAAAAAAAGGCGCTGGTCGTCTTCTTCAAGGCCGACCTCGATCGAGACTTCAAGGTTGCCGGAAATCAAACAGCCTCAGGAGATGCGTACGAATTCGCCATCTCCTACGCGCTTGAGCAAACGACCTGGAAGCTGGACGCAACCGCCTCCTACCAAAACAAACGCTTCGGTCGTTCCGGTTTGAACGAGGACGTTTTCAAATACTCGGCAACCGCCGCATACAAACTCAAGGAAGGTGTGTGGTTCGAGGCAACTGCTGGCACCAAGACGAATGACAAAACATCTGATGAAAATTTTGGCCTCGTGCAGCTCAAAACGAATTTGAGCAATGTTCTCGGCGCACTATCGAAATAACCCCGGGACGCAATTCAAGCTGAAAACATACTTCCGGAGAACGGTGACATGACTCCCACTGACTGGATTACGATCATACTCCTGGGGGCGATCATGGGAATGGTCGGGCAAGGTATCCGCATACTACCGGGTCTGAAAAAGCTACGCGACAGGGTCACGGTCGAAAACCAAAGATGGTCTGATGAATTCAGAACAAGCACCCTGGTGTACAGCCTGTTTATGGGTTCGGTCGCAGGTATCATCGCAATATTTGCGCTGTCTGATGAAGAAGGAAAAATCGCCATCAACAAGGAGTTGCTGACGGGCTTGATGGCAGCCGGATATGCCGGCACCGATTTTGTCGAAGGCTTTTCAAAGAAATATCTACCGAAGGCGGTCAATCCGGGGACTCAGCCGGCGGCCTAGTTCGGCGCGCATGAACTGAGAACTTTTTTCAAGCAGCGTATACTTTTGATCAAGGAGAATAAAATGACCGGAATTTATACGATTCAAAGAGGTGACACATTTGGCGATATCGCCGAGACACACGGCGCCACGCTAAATGAGCTTCTGGCGATCAACAGTCATATTGAAGACCCGGATGTCATTTTCGAGGGCCAGACGATCAACGTCCCCACCGAAGCGAACGGATCAAACGGTGCAGAGATCCAAACTGCAGGTTTGCCGGCTTGGTATGAGATAGCCAAGGGCGAACACGGCATTCAGGAGGTGCCAGGCCCTGACGCTCACAACCCGCGTATCCTCGAATACCACAGCACCACGACTTTGAATGCAACAGAAGATGAGATCAGTTGGTGCTCATCATTCGTGAACTGGTGCGCGCTTGAGGCGGGGATTAAGGGGACCAACAGTGCGGCCGCGCGTTCATGGCTCAAATGGGGGAAGAAGCTGAGCCAGCCTAGAGAAGGCTGTGTGGTCGTTTTCAGCCGTCCGCTGTCAAACTGGATGGGCCATGTCGGGTTCTTTAAGCGCAAGGAGGGGAATGACATCCTTGTCCTTGGAGGAAACCAGGCGAACCGCGTGAACTATTCCTCCTACTCGGCATCAAGACTGCTGGGTTACCGCTGGCCGAAATAACATCTTCGTCGGCTGTTCAGCCGCGGGCGGATATCGAGTTGCAGACTATTCCGGACTGCAAAGCAAACGAGGAGATAGGATGATGCTATTCCACGTTGATCCTAAGACAACCACATTGCTCAATTTGAGGGAGGAACCCAAACCCGGACCGATAATTGCAGCCATGCCGCAGGGCACTCGAGTCCGGAAACTCAATGAACACCAATCAAAACCGGTTTGGTGGCAAGTTGAGACTTCAATTAGCAACGAAGCGGTTACCGGGTTTACTCATTCGAGTTTCCTAGTCGAAGGTGAGCCGCCGGTCCTGGCTGATGTCGATCTGACCGGCATTCCAGCCGTCAACCTGAGAAAAAACGGGAAAATACGCTCGCAGAATGGGGGCAGGGCCTTTCCATTGGACGAGAGAGGGATGCCCTCCCGCGGCAATGGCACAATTTCCCAGAGGGCCCAGGCGCTTATCGACATCATTAATTATCTGAACCCCGGCAAAAGCAGCCATCGCCGCTATTGGCCGGGCGGCGGAAAGACATTCTGCAACATCTACGCCTATGACTACGCGATGCGCTGCGGCGTATACCTCCCGCGGGTCTGGTGGAAGGATTCCGCCCTGGTGTCGATCGGTCAAGGTTCGGTGCCGGACGTTCTCTACGGGAAGACAGTGCGGGAACTCAGTGCCAACATGTTGCACGACTGGTTTGGCGAGTTTGGACCGCAGTTTGGCTGGCGGCGTGCGCTGTCGGTTGATGAGCTCCAAACCGCGGCAAACGAGGGGCAGGTTGCCATCATTGTCGCAAAGCGAGCCAACGCCGCACGCTCGGGACATATCGCAGCCGTTGTTCCTGAACATGGCGGCATTCAGGCCGCGCGCGCAAATGGGCAGGTCACGAGACCTGTCGAAAGCCAGGCGGGTTCAACAAACTATAGGGCAAAAGTGAAGTCCAGAAGATGGTGGCAGGCCGCTCAGTTCCAGTCTTTTGGCTTTTGGAGGCAACGATAGCTCCCAAGCCCGAAAAAACCGCGGCCACAAGCCGATTTTGAAAAACGACTGCAAAAAAAGGTGGATCAGCCATGCCATTCGATGGATTAGGACTTCCGCTTACGGAACAGGGCACCAAGAAAGCGCGGAAGATTGTAGATATTGATGTTCCGCGCTTCTGGGCCGTGATGAGCGTCGAGTCTCGTGGGTTCGGCTTCCTGGGTGACAAACGACCGAAGATCCTCTTCGAGCGGCACATCTTCCATGACCGTACGGGTGGAAAATTCTCTGCCAAGCACCCTGACATTAGCAACTCGAAGGCCGGTGGTTATGGGTCGGGCGGGGCACACCAATATGACCGGCTTGAGAAAGCGATTGCCCTAGACAGGACCGCAGCACTTGAGAGCGCGTCCTGGGGCGTTGGTCAGGTTATGGGTTTCAACGCAAAATCCGTCGGTTTTGCCAGCGCACAGAAAATGGTCGACACCATGCGCGACTCAGAAGACGCGCAGATGTTGGCGATGTTCAACTTCATAAAGAAGAACAAACTGGCTGGTTTCCTACGCAAAGGCCAATGGGCCGAATTCGCAAAGCGATACAATGGTCTTGGATACAAGAAGAACGACTACGACAAAAAACTGGAACAGGCCCATAACCGATATCAGCACCGTCCCCCGCCCGACCTTGTGGTTCGCACGGCGCAGACATGCCTTGAATATCTCGGTTTCAATCCCAAAGGCATTGACGGGATATTTGGGGATAACAGCCAAGCGGCGCTTATTCGATATCAGAAATCTCACCAACTGGAGGCGGACGGAAAGCTGGACGAGGCCGTCCTGGAAAAGCTGATTGAAGAAGCTTTCTAATATGAGCTCAATATACTTGAAGAAAAGGAATTCATCATGAAATCAAATATGAATCAGTATTCAATTTCAAGTTGGGCAATTTTATTGTCGATTCTGTCCCTATTTTTTGTAGGTTTTGATGGACTCATGAATTCAACATTGGCTCAAGGACTTGGTGGGAACGCTCTTGGACCAATAAACACTGTGCCTGCAATTCCAAATATCGGCTCAATTGATCCAAATAAGATGGAAATCGCACCTATTGAAGGGCCTGGCACGCATCCACAATCAGGAACAGGCTCAAATCAGCGGAGCACGGGCACGCCGAGGAGGAACTGGTTCGTGCCGAAAAACTGTGTCAATGAACTTTGCTGGAATCTAAGTGAAAACGAATGCGCTCAGATTGAAACCTGTCAGAAGCCATAATGCGCACGCTTGCCTACATTTTTACGATGATGTTCCTCACACTCGTTGTGCCCCCGGTCTGGTCTGCCGATGAGCCAGCGCCAACTACAATTGAAGAAGCGCATGATCAAATTGTTCAGTTAGAGCGAAAACTCAAAGACTTGGAAATGATCAATGGTTCGCTAAATTCGCGTTTGAACCAGACACAATCAGTTTTTGTCATTCCAGAATATCGCCACGCATGGATCAAATATAAAACGCAGTTGATGGATCGGAATGTCCGCACATTCGACTGGCAAAATGAAGCGACACAATCGATACATAACACCACAATCGTGCTCGTTGTTGCGGCGCTAATTATCTCCGTGGTGCAGATGGTGTTTGGTATGGCCTTCCGTCCAAAACAACAAACCACGACGAAAAAGGAAGCCGAGACACTTGAGCTTTCCGCCACACGAATCAAAATCGCGACGACTGTCTCGGGCATGATCCTGCTGCTGATCACTTTCGCATTCTTCTACGTCTACATAAACGAGGTTTACACGATCAAAGCCGCGGCATGATCGGGATGCGGGCTACCCTGCGACAGCGGCGAAGCGCAATTGCTTCCCGTTTTCAAAACTGGACCAAATGCCACGACAAACGGCCGGCCGGGATCCGGAGCGATGCGGATAGCGAATGGAGTGAAAACATGAGGAAACAAGGAATACTGACCATATTCTGCGCCGTCTCTGCCTTGATCATCCTCACAGTAGTGGAGGCACCAAACACGGCCGCACATGAAACAGATAACTGGAGCGTGAAGAAAAAGCTCGATGGAGAACCGATCGAAAAAAAAGACAAATTCAAGAAGGCCGAAGACGTAAGCGGAATCGATTGCGACAGGAGAGAAGGTTTCCCCCGCTTGTGCATGATCATAGACGATGAAGCCCGGCACGCTCAGTTCGTGGAGATGGAAGATGGAAAGCTGACAGCTCGCAAACGCGTGCCCTTGTTTCAGGATGTTGAAGAGGGCGAGCAGCACGAGTTCGATGGTGAAGGCGTCGCATATTCCGATGGCAGCTTCTACATCATCGGATCGCATGGGTATCCCCGGGATCGGAAAAGGAAGCTGGACGCCGTGCGGCATGCAGAGGACATTGCCAAACGCATTGCAGCAACCAGTCATGTCATCCGTATCGACGTTCCCAAAAAGAAGAATCTCCCGGTGGTGACGCGTTCCTCAGGACTAAAAAAAGTTATCCGTGCACAGCCTGAGTTGAACCGATTTTTCGAACGCCGATTGGAGAACAACGGTCTTACGATTGAGGGCGTCGCCATCCGTAGTGATCAAATTTATGTGGGGTTCCGAGCACCCCATTTGGATGACGGACGCGCGGTTGTCCTTTCAACACGGCTATCCAGCCTGTTCAATAACGGAGATGACGACACGGAAATCCACCTTCTGCGCCTCGGTAACGGCCAGGGTATCCGCGATCTCACGCGGTACAATGACGGGTTCTTGGTTCTTTCCGGTCCAACGGACGATTCCCCCGGCAGCTATAGCGTCTACTGGTGGTCGGGTGAAGGTACACATGTTCGGTTTTTGAAGAGTCTTGCCGGCATTGTCGGTGATGATCCGATGCGAAGACCCGAAGCCATAGTTGCGCTTGACGACAGCCTTTACGGTTTGCGCGCGCTCATCCTATTTGATGGTAAGGAAGAAGGGATGCCGACTCCCGTCGAGATGCCCGCACCATGATAGGAGGGTGCTTCGGCAAAATCGCTTTGCAGCTTCTTTGGCCGCGATGCACGTATCTGACCTGAACGACATAGTCAGGCAGCGGACATTGCTTCAACCTGTGCCCGCAAGCCAAGTTTCGATCTTAGAATAGAAATGGCGTGTTTTATGGCACACAATACCAATATATTTCGTCAAATAATGTTCTGCATAAGCTGAGACGAGTTATAAGACCAAATAATATTAACCTGTTCACCGCGCCGCCCAGTTCATATTGTGCGGTGTCTCTTCCGTCTAATGATCTATGGCTGAGAAACCAAACCTTTTTGACAGAAGTAAATTCCCCGGAATGGTTGGCTGGTTTGACCCTGTAACGCTGGCCAAAACGGCGCGCAAAGCGCTCGACTCGGCGCTCTTCGGCAAATATGCGGACCGGCGGCTCGTTCACGCATCGCTCGATCCGGTAAATGAGGAAGCTCTCGTCAAACGGTATGATCTAAGGGATCAGATCAAGCCCGTTGATCGCGCCGTATGGGTCGACTACGTGGCGGATCTGGGGGACGGGTTCGACTCAACCTACGCCATTGCTTATTTGCTCGGTCAGAAGAACCTCCCGATCGATGGTCATGGCAATCTGCCGCGCGGGCAATGCCTGATCATGGGAGGCGACCAAGTTTACCCCGACGCAACACCGGATGACTATTCGAACCGGATGCGCACACCATACAAGTATGCCTTTCCCGATACGGACGCGCGGGGCGCAGACCATCCGCCACTGTTTCTGATCCCCGGTAATCATGACTGGTATGATGGACTGACACTTTTTCTCGCGTTGTTCTGCCGCGGCCGGTCAACACCCGTAGGAAGCTGGCGCGCGACCCAACACCGGAGCTATTTTGCGCTGAGGCTTCCGTACAACTGGTGGATCTGGGGTTACGATTCACAGCTGGGTGAGGATATCGACCAGCCCCAGGCAAGCTATTTCTGGCATGTCGCCAACTATATGAAGGGCTTGAGGGGCCGGCAAAAGGTCATCCTGTGTGCACCAGCCCCCACCTGGCTCAAAGCGGACACAAACGCGCAGAACGCCAAGCAGCGCGAGATATTCAACAGGGCGTTGAACTATGTTGCCGAGAACATTCTGAGCAGAGGTTGCCCCAACGCCCGCGTTTGCGCCGTTCTGTCAGGTGACCTCCATCATTATAGCCGCTACTCGGCCGCCGCCGCGGGAACGCAGTTCATTACGGCAGGCGGGGGCGGGGCGTTCCTTCATCCGACCCACCATTTGAAGGATGAGATCAATGCTGACTGGGCGCGGCAGCGCCAGGTTCTCTCGCTCAAAACGACGCCGGATGCCGCTCATCAACCGTGCGAGGAAGAAGCTTGTTACCCCAAACGCAAAGACAGTCGCAATATGGCGTTCGGCAATATCAAGTTCGCTGCCACGAACCCGCGGTTCTGCCTTGCGCTCGGGGGCATCTACTGGCTTGTCGCGCAGTTCCTGATTTTCTCCCAGGACGATGTATTCGACCGCAAGGACCTGACCGGATTTGTGTGGGCGTGCGAGATCGCGATCTATGTGCTCACCGCTCCGATGTACTGGGCGCTTGTTTGTGCTCTTGTGGTGGCATTGGCCTTCTACACAGATGCCAAAAGCTTGAGCCGCAAATTTTCGCTCGCGACTTTCCATGGTTTTTTCCATGCCTCACTGATCTTGTTGCTGGTGAGCGCGCTGCCGCCACTGAACAATGCGCTGAGCCAGATATCTGGCCTCGATGAAGTCATGCGTTGGGCGCTGCGGCCCGGCACGGTTGGTCATTCCATACTATTCCTCGTTGAAATGACAATTCTCGGCGGCTTCGCCGGCGGCATTATTTGGGGCCTTTACCTGATGTTTGTTTCGTACGCAGGGGGCCTGCATTCAAATGATGCCTTCAGCGCGATGCGCCGGGACAGTCACAAGCACTTCCTGCGCATGCGGATCAGCCAAAACGAACTCGCTGTTTTTCCAATCGGAATTGATGAAGCGCCGCGCCGCGAAGATTGGGAAGTCGATTGGCCGAACGCACTCAACAATCAGGACAAGCCAATGGTCTTCCCAAAAACACCGCTCACCCCACATCTCATTGAGGGGCCAGTGATCGTCCGCGTGCCGGAAGTGCAGCGCATGGAAGACGTTGTCAGGGAGAATTGATCAAAAGGTCTCGAATTCCTGCCGAGCTAATCGGGAAATTGATTGATTTGAGGCGTCCCAACCCTGGAAGATCCTCGTTATGTCGTTAAGCGATATTCTGGATATCGTCAAAAAATCCAAAGAGGTTTCGTACGACCTGTTGGGCAAAAATGCCGGTCACGCTCTATACGCAATAATTGTCATCGCCGCGCTGCTTTATGCCGCGAGATCATTTGGTGGCGATACTGTTCGTCTGATCGACGCTGCCCTTTTGCTATGTCTGCTCTTCGGCATCGTTGTTACATCCTATGGCATTTTCACCCATCAAAATATTGCCGGGTTGCGGCTACAGAAGGGGTTTGCCGTGGGGACCATCGCCGGTGCGCTCGCCGCATTGACCGGCGGAATCGCCTACTACGGAATAAACCAGAGTGTGTGCTGCCATAACGATATCGCAATCAAGCTCTTTAGGTTGCTTGAGGCCTCAGTCCCAATGGGGGCGTTATTCGGTGGACTAATGGGTTTGCTTCGTCCGGCAGGCAGGCGTTCCGCCCGGCGCCAACCGGAAGAGGTATCAAAAAACTTTTTGTCGTTCGTACTTGGAATTCTGTTTTTGCTCGTCCTGTCACTCGCCTATTTCTATATCTTTGATAACGCCGGAAACTGGAGTGGGGCCGAACCTCAGGGACTGTTGCGATTCTGGCAGGTTTCTGTGCTGCTGATCTCTTTCGTCGCCATTTATGTATTCCTGATCGTCTATCTCTACGGCCGGGCCGACGAGGTCTCTAAGCAATCGACCCGGCTGGCAAAGGCAACGTCGTCGACTGTTGCTGTTCTGTTTTCCGCAGCGATGTTGTTTAGTCTTCCCATTATTGGCTTTGCCGACAAGGACTTCAAAGAACGGTCCGAGGTGACCGTATGTGAGAGTTCGGCAACAGGGCGATGCACCGATTGCGTCGAAGATACCTACTGTCCGAATGACCCGAAATCGATCAACAGTCTGGAAGCGATCCTGTTTCGAACGCTTATTCTCATTGTTCTCGTGTTCAGCACATACCTTTGCGCGACTCATCCCAGAAGTCTGATCCTTAAGAAGGTTGATCAAATGAATTGGCTCGGCGCGGCGAACAAGTGAGTTCCGAGAGCATATGGCCAATACGGAATTCGGGCTCCCTAGTGAACGGGAGGAGGGCTATTCATAATCCGGCGTGTGGGTCAGACAATTGCCATAGACATTTGGTACGATCAGTGTTTGTTTCGTGTGCACCTGGAACGCAGACAGGTTTGACATGGCCGCAGTTGGATGCGTATGGACTGCGGTTATGGACGAAAATTCCCAAAAATGCAGCGAAGTAGATAGGCGTTTCTCCGTTGCGCCCATGATGGACTGGACAAACTATTCATATAAATCAAATGTTTAAACGTATGTCCGTGCAATTTCCGTGCAGTCAGAAATCAAAGAACATCCAACAGTGTCAAATCATTA
>Ga0209633_10002531_pt1 | contig 17550 bp, 17 predicted proteins | sample Cruoilmetagenom1_FD_187290 | JGI IMG/M metagenome (GOLD analysis project Ga0209633, IMG submission 187290) | Oil polluted marine microbial communities from Coal Oil Point, Santa Barbara, California, USA - Sample 1 (SPAdes) (version 2) | ecosystem: Environmental > Aquatic > Marine > Oil seeps ... | reverse complement strand
CAACACAAAATATTTTATTATTTTTGGGTTAAAATCCCGCGAAAAATGTCTGAAAAATACCAAAACAAATTCCGCATTGCATCTACCCGTATGAAAAATTACGATTATTCGCAAAATGGGACATATTTTTTAACAATTGTTACCAAAAATCACGCACATTTTTTTGGGCGTCTGTACGGGGCGGCGCGGCGTAATATCTGTATGGTTGTAATATTAAAATCCCGCGAAATTTTAATTTTTGTGGATTGATAAACCGAACACCGTAGAGACGCGATTTATCGCGTCTAAAATCGCGTCTAAAACACCTATCACATCTAAAACACCTATCGCATCTAAAACAAACGGCGGAATAACAAAAAATAACAACCCAATGTTTTATGACAATATTTCGCGGGTTTTACGATGGTATAAAGGACGATGTTCATATGAAATACGGCGTATTAATATTAATATGGTGGATAATATAGACGCGATAAATCGCGTTGGTGGTGACGCGGTTGGTGGTAAAGACGCGATTATGGTGGATAGAGACGCGATAAATCGCGTCTCTACATTTTCCTGGCAATCCCTATTTCACGATCGTATAACCGCAACGAAAACGAATTAAACCGTATTCGCGAATATATTATGAAAAATCCTGAAATGTGGGAACGGGATCGGAATAATGGCGATGATTTGTGGTTGTGATGGAATATTAGACGCCAAATTGGTTGTAGAGACGCCCAATTTGGGCGTCTCTACGCGTGCAACGTGAAAAAAAATTCACAAATTCCCGCGAAATTTTAATTTCGCGGGAATTTGTGGGATTTTGGTTCTTATATATATTATAAGCGTTTATTATTTTAATTCATTAATTTCTTTTGCTGTTAATCCTGTCATTTCACTTATTATTGAAACTTCCATTCCTTTTAAAATCATCTTTTTTGCAATTTCAATTTTTCCTTCAATCTTTCCTTCTTCTTTTGCTGTATCCAATGAATTTTTTAAATCTCTGTAATATTTCAAACTATCTTCATATTCTTGATATTCTTGTTGGCTAAATTTTGAAATTTCAGCAGTTTCGAATAATTGTAAAAAGATACTTTCTTTCAGTTTCTCAGGAACCCGATCAAGTTTATGTAAGTTTTTTAATACAAAAAGCCATTTTTCAAATCTTGTTTCCAATTCTTCAATTTTCTTATTGAATTTTGGCATTTCAAGATATATGAAAGTCAATTTATCGTAAAAAACTTCCTTCGTTTCTTGTTCTGTAAGTTTTACATCGTAGCGAAATTTATTCGGCTCATTTTTATCTTCGTCAAATACAAAATCAAGAATGGCAATGGTATAAACTTTTTTTAATTCAAAATTCCAATCGCTACCGATAGCGGCTTGTTCTCTAATAGGAAAAGTCGAATAATAAATGGTTCTATCTTTGAAAAATTTCTGTTTCGTTTTTTGCAATTCGACTATAAATTTTTCGCCTTTTTCATTGGTGCAGTATAAATCAAAAACAGCTTTTCTATTTAATTCTGTTGTGGCAAGATTTTCATTTTTTAAATATTTTAATGCTGTTATCTTACCTTGCTCTTCTTTTAATAATTCGTTCAAAAAATCCAATAACAAATTTTTATTTGGTTCTTCACCAAATAATCTTTTAAAACCGTAATCGGTAAAAGGATTTATATATTTTTCTTTAAATGCCACCATTATGAAGCTCTTTTCTACAAAATTACAATTATTTTTTTTATGCGCAATTTTTTTCTCCAAATAAACATATACAGTCTTATTTCATTGTTTCTGTCACAAAGCAAAATTACTTACCGTAGATATTGGCGTAGGTGATAATTGGTACGAAGCGCACTAATTAGAAAATAGCTTTAATCGCTTCCCAGTTATCAGAAAGCAATCTGAAATATAGAACCGCAAAAGCAATACTTACAATAAGTTGCATACCGGTAGAAACCAAAAATCCGATAAACGAACCAAATGCAGCCTTAGTAGCTTGTGGAGCATCGCTGTTTTTAATATATTCTCCGATAAAAGCACCCACAAAAGGTCCAATTAGTATGCCACCCGGAATGGGTGCGAAAATCCCAACCAGAAGACCAATTATAGAACCATAAGTACCATATTTACTGCCACCAAATTTTTTGGTGCCAATAGCCGGAATAAAATAATCCAATACAGATATTACAATAGCAACTAAAAGCGTAATAGACAGAAATTGCCAATCCATAGGAATGACCTTTGACAACATTGCGACCAACAAACCTAACCATCCACTGATAGGACCGGGCAATCCCGGCACCACACAGCCAACAATTCCTACAATAATCAATATTAATCCGATAACAAGAAGTAATATATCCATAACATTAAATTAATTGTGATAAAGGTACGATATAAAATAATATATCAAAAAGATTTTTTTGTTTATTTCATTATTTTTTAACTCGTTTGGGATTGTCCGACACAAAACTTTTCCAACTACCATAGTTTTTTTTCTGCCCAATGGTACCGGCATTAAAATAATGACAAACAGCAACTGCTAATCCATCTGTTGCGTCCAGCTTGGTAGGCAACACAGAAATATTGAGCAATTGTTTAAGCATTGCAGCTACTTGTTCTTTGGATGCGTTTCCATTTCCCGTAATCGCTTTTTTTACTTTTTTGGGAAGATATTCGGTAATGGCAACTTCTCTATAAAGACCGGCAGCCATAGCCACTCCTTGCGCCCTGCCCAATTTAAGCATAGATTGTACATTTTTGCCAAAAAAAGGTGCTTCAATTGCCAATTCGTCCGGATGATATTCATCGATTAGTGATAAAGTGCGTTCAAATATTTTTTTTAATCGCAAACTATGGCTATCAAATTTACTTAAAATAAGCTCATCCATTAGCATCAAACTCATTTGATTACCCGTAACTTTAATCATGCCAAAACCCATAACCGTAGTTCCTGGATCAATTCCTAAAATAATGCGCTCTTTTTTCAATTTTTTTTATGTATTTTGCAATAATCAAAAATAAGGACATTTGTTTAAACAGCATCGTTTATTTTCAATATTTTTCAAATTGCTTATCAGCATGGGGGCTGTTTACTATATAATGTACCAAGTTGATATGAGACTTGTCTTGTTGATTCTATCCAAAACAAAATTTTATTTACTACTGATTTTATTAGTTTTTACATTAATAAATTGGTTTTTGGAAATCAAAAAATGGCAATATTTAGCTTCGCAAGCCTACCCTATTGACTGGCTTACAGCAGCACGTCAATCTTTAGTGAGTTTTAGCGTGTCTATGCTGACACCCAATCGCGTAGGTGAATACGGCGCAAAAATACTGTTTTATCCCAAAGAAAAACGAAAACAAATCTTTTCCTTATCATTGATTGGAAATATATCTCAAATGTTTGTAAGCTTGGGACTGGGATTAATTGCGCTTGTGTCTTTATTATTTACCGATGATTTCAAACTAAAACAATTGCTTCTAAATTATTGGAATCAATTAGTTCCTTCTCAAAGAATACTCATTTTATGTGGCTTTTTATTGTTAACAATACTTTTATTATGGATATTTTGGCAATTTAATTCAAAAAAATACATATTGACAAACCCCAAAATTTGGTCAAAAAGTATGATTTTTTCTATTTTTCGATACTTTGTTTTTTCGTTACAGTTTTTATTATTATTATGGATTTCGGTGGTACCGGCACCGCTTCACCAACTTTATTTGGCAATCGTTTTAACTTACTTTTTCGCTACTTTGGTGCCAATGTTGGCATTTTTGGACTGGGCTGTAAAAGGTAGTATTGCGGTATTAATTTTTGGCATTTTAGGTTCACAAAAAGAAATAATCGTATATATTATAAGTCTGATGTGGTGTTTAAATTTTGCCCTACCATTTTTAGTTGGACTTATTTGGATGTGGCAACAAAAAAAACGACTATGACCTATTTATTCTTATTAATAATCTTATGTTATGCGCTGTTACTCGCAGCTATGTTGTTCGGCGTACAAAAAGTGCCCGAATTGGCAATTGACAAAAAACAGACAAAAGCTTTCTCAATCATCATACCTTTTAAAGACGAAGCAGAAAATATACCCATACTTTTAGAATCATTTCGTTTGCTTAATTACCCTAAGAACAAATATGAAATTTTAATGGTTGATGATCAATCTACCGATAATTCTGTTAAAATTATTAAAAAATATAGCGATTTACCCATTCAGGTATTAAGCAGCAAAAACCGCACAGGTTCGCCCAAAAAAGAAGCTTTATTGTTGGGTATTCAACAGGCAAAATTTAACTGGATTATAACCACAGACGCAGATTGTAAAATACCTGATAACTGGCTAAATGCCTATGACAGTTCCTTGAGAAAAACAACAGTCAAAATGATTTTGGGTCCGGTCAAGTTTTTTGAATCAAATGCTTTTTTATCGCAATTTCAACAAATAGAATTTTTGAGTTTACAAGCCATGACCATAGGAAGTTTGGGATTAAAAAAACCATTTTTATCCAATGGAGCGAATTTTGGATTTGAAAAACAAGCATTTTTTGCAGTCGATGCTTATAAAGGAAATACAGAATTGGCATCTGGAGACGATGTGTTTTTATTGGAAAAATTTCATCAAAAATATCCCGAACAAATATATTTCTTAAAAACAAAGGAAGCAATTGTACAGACAAAAACACAAAAAGACATTAAAAATTTAATTCAACAAAAAATCCGATGGGGTGGAAAAACACTACATTATCAGTCTTTTTTACCAAAATTTGTGGGTTTATTAGTGCTTTTTTCAAATTTTTTGATCCTAATCGGCTTTTTCTTAGTATTTTTTGAAATTAAATATATTTGGTTTATTCTTCTCAAATTATTGACAGATGCATTTTATATTAAAAAAATCAATAAAATGTACCGCGCCCACTTACACCCAATTAATTTTTTAGCCACTTTTATTTTTTATCCTTTTTGGTTGATCATGATTAGTATCTTTTCTCTAAAAGGTGAGTTTCAATGGAAAGGACGGGTTTATAAACAATAATCTAAAAACACAAAGAAATTAAAAAACAAAAACCATTTTTGATAGTTTGAAGTAGTATTTTATATAATTATTTGTACAAAACAGCTTTTATTCAGTTTGAATAAAGGCTGTTTTGGTGTTTAAAATAGTCGTTTCAGTACATTTTAATATTTATAAATGATTGATTGTCGGTTATTTGCACCATAAATAATATAAAAATAACAAAAATGAAAAATGTATTTTATCTACTTCTATTAATTTTCGGATTAACATCATGTAATACTAAAGAAGCCTACACTTTAATATCTAAAGTTCCTGATATAGAAATGCCTGACAACCATCTACAATTCAAAGAAATCGAAAATTATAAAAATTATAAAATAATTGCCACACATTTCAGAACAGATAAACAAGAATTACGATATATTTTAGCAAATACAATCGCTTTTAAAGCCTATAATGAAAATACACCTTTTCCAAATGGAAGTAAAATTGTCAAAATAGGTTGGACAATTAAAAAAATGAGCAATTTTAATAAAGCATTAGAAGCAAAAGAGGTGCAACGGATAGAATATATGATCAAAGACAAGAAAAATTTCCCCAAAAATCCGGGAAATTGGGGCTATGCTCGCTTTGTAAAAGAAAAAAACAAATATAAAGCTTGGAATAAAGGAACAAAATCTTGTATATCTTGTCACAATTTAGCCGCAGATAATGATTATCTGTTTACGAAACCACAAACGCTGTATTAACTTGTTGCAATCCATTTTTTAAAGTCACTTAATTTAGCTTTACTTATAATAATATCCATTGGTGCAACTGGATTAGTTAGTACGCTTAATTGAGTTGTGCCATATTTTTCAATTTTATCAATTGCTTTAGCCGCAATAATAACTTGACGAGATGCGCGATAAAATTTGTCATTATCTAAAACATTATACAACTCCTCTAAAGATAAATTAACTGAAGACTTTTCATTATTATATTCTATTAAATATGTTATTTTATTCTCAGTATAAATAAAAGCGATATTATCGTAAAAAACAGGCGCTAACTGATAACCTTTATTGGCCAATAAACGCTTGCTTTCTTTATCATTAGTCTTAGTTGAAAGCCTTTGATTTAATCTTTCAATTTCTGAAAAATATTTTGTACTCGTTTCAACATTTGTCTTTTGTATTGTTTTTAAACTACTTTTATTAATCTGATTTAAAAAATAATATATAAGTAAAGTGCTAGATATCCATACTATAAAAAATAATAAAATTAATTGTTGTTTTAATTTATAAAAAATATCCGTAATTCTTTTTATATTAGCGTGAGAGGCAACAATCCAATTAGAATTTTCCACAGGGCTTAAATATACTATTTCTGTGTTTTTTTTGAGTTTTCTTAATCCGCCAGTAGCTTTTCTGGAAATAACTGCATCCTTAAAATTTTGTTCAACCTCATCATTGTTAATTTGTTGTATAATAGAATTATTAGTGCCTAATACTTTCCCAATTTTTGCTTTATTAGGATGACATATTTCTTTACCGGTGTCATCAAACATACAAATAAAACTATTTTCAACAGAAGTGTTTTCGATACTTTTTTGCAGCTCATTTTTCACTTGTTCCTTACTATAATTTTTACTTAATCTTTCCGAAAGTAAACTAGCTACTATATTTGCTTGGGTTTTTGACGTTTCTAATTGCTGATTGATTAATTCTTTTTGTGTTGATACATATATATATTTAAAACTTATATAATACACCAATCCTAAGAATACAATTATAATTGATAGGGCTATTTTGTTTTTCACACTAAATTCATTTAGTACCAAAAGTACAGTATTTTTTTAAATTGCATTAAACATATTGTTAAACACAAAAAACAACAACTATATTTTTCAATAATTATTCTAAAATAATATCGTAGTTTTCTTAGCAAATATAATATTTATTCATGTTTATATATTCCCAAACTTGTCAATAAAAGCCGTAAATTTGGACTTTTATAAATAATACATTATTATGTCAGACCTAAAATTAATTGCCAAAACATTTTTTGGATTAGAAGAGGCTTTAGCCAAGGAATTATTGCAATTGGGTGCTAAATCTATCAAAAAAGGAAATCGTTCCGTATATTTTGAAGGCGATATGGGTTTTTTATATAAAGCCAATTATAATTTACACACCGCTTTGCGTATTTTAATGGAAATCAGACAGTTTAAATATATCCGCACGGCAGGACAATTGTATGCTGCTATTTCTAAAATATCTTGGGATACTTTACTCAGTAGAAATGGAAGTTTTAGAATTGATGTAACCGGAAAAAGTCGTTTTTTTAACAACACACAATTTGTTGCCCTAAAGAGTAAAGATGCCATTGTGGACCAGTTTAGACGACAATATAAAATGCGTCCTAATGTTTCTATTACAGAACCCGATTTGCGTATTGTACTACATTTATCCGATGATACTTTAAGTGTTTCATTAGATAGCTCAGGAGAATCTTTACACAAGCGCGGTTATCGTTCTGCTACTAATATTGCGCCAATTAATGAAGTTTTAGCGGCTGGAATGGTCGCATTGTCAGGCTGGCACGGACAAGAATATTTAATGGATCCTATGTGTGGTTCTGGCACAATATTGATCGAAGCAGCTATGCAAGAAATGCAAATACCGGCAAGTATTAATAGACCTGCATTTGCTTTTGAAAAATGGAAAAACTTTGATCCGGACTTGTTTAAAATCATCAAGGAATCGAGCCTTAAAAAAATAAGAGAACTCCCCGACAACATAAAATTAATTGGCTATGACAAAGCACCTTCTGCTATTGCCAAAGCGACACAAAACATAAAAAATGCCAATTTAGAAGCATTTATCAAGGTTAAACAAACAGATTTTTTTAAAACAAACAAGCCCGATGTATCGGTAAGATTACTTTTTAATCCGCCTTATGATGAAAGATTAACAATTGATGCACAATCATTTTATAAGAGAATTGGCGATACCTTAAAACACAATTACCCCGATACCACTGCTTTGATGTTGGTTGGAAATTTGCAAGCATTAAAATATGTTGGTTTACGCGCTTCAAAAAAAACAAAGCTATTTAACGGCAAAATAGAAACACGATTGGTTATGTATCAAATGTATTCAGGAAGTAAAAAAGAATCGAAATAAAACACGAAGGGGACTTCTAATAATTAGTTCAAATTAAGACTTTCATAAAATTTTGTAGTCAAATAAAATTTGTGAGATATATCGAAATACGTTGAAATAGATTTTGTGCAGCATACGAAATATTTATGAAAGCCCTACGGGAACAAATATAGCAAACAATCTACTGCGTTAAAAATTTTAAAGATAGCTACGGCTATTAATAATAATTTATACCTTGTATCTTATTCACTATATTTGTTTCTTGAAAAAAATAATTTCTATAAGTCCCCTTAAGTATTTAGCTTAAAAACTGCTAATTTTTATACTTCCATTTCATGGATTCTAAAAGATGGCTAATATCATTTTGCAAATATTTAACAGCAGGCATAATAGAATCATAATTAGGCTCAGCATAAAAATATAATGAACCATCAATAAAATGTTTGAGACTATCCGTTACATGAAACTGTATTTGTGAAGCTGCATTTCCGGTTACCAAATTCATAGTACCATACACTTTACGACTATCATTAATAAAATCTAGGGTAATAATTTCATCTGCTTTTACAGTATGTTCTTGTGTAAATTTTTCTGCATCTCGCAGTAATGTATCTAGGTTTTTTCCAACCGGATTATAGGTTAAATATATCTTTGCACGCATACTTGGATAAGATAAATTAATCTTTTTATCGTTTATTTTTTCTACTTTGGCAAGTTTAGATGTTTCAAAACTAAAATATTTAAAATCAAAAGTTTGATATATAGGATTTGGATATTCTAATCGCAATTCGGCTTTTGGTTTGGGCAATACATCATTGCCGGAGCAAGCCGTTAATAAACTTATTAGCATAATCATCACAAGTTGTATTCGCATAATGTCATTTTTTTAATAATTAATTAGAATTATTAGTTTGATTCACTTTTAATTGTCCACTTATTTTATTGAGCCGGACATTTTTAAAGTCAATGCTTGCGTCAAAACCGATACCATTTATTTCTTCACCGTGTTGTTGTAAATATGTTTCTGTTTCACCAAAAATATGCTTATTTTTAGTATCCCAATATAAGTGATGCGTGCTAAGAGTACTACCATCTACACCTTGAATATGTACATTTCCGATAAGTTCTGAAATATCAGGATTTTTATAAATATAAGCCTTATCAGCTGTTACAATTGTTTTGTCTTTTGCATTTTTATCGATGAGTTCAATTCTAATTTTTTTTGGAAAATACTGGTACTGAAAGTTTTTTTGATTGCTGTAATCCAACATTAAAGGTGCTGTTAACACCAGTACTTTTTCGCCATATAAAGTATAGGACAATTTAAAATCCTTGGTTTCAGAAAGCGGAATATCTTCATTCTCTTGATAAAGTCTATTAATTTCTTCAATTTTTTTTGCACAAGAAAAAAGCATTGTCGTCAGTAAAATGACAACAATGCTTTTGATATGTTTTGTATAAATTAATTGATGTAACATCAATAGCTTTTTAAATTATTTAGGCACTTTAACACTAGTACCAATCCAACATTTCATCAGTACTGTTTTACCAGCCATATTTTTAATAAAAATATCTGACTTAGTAGGGGCAAGCGTTCTATAATAAGCCGCTTTTTTTCTAGCTCTTTTTGCATTAGACGGATCCACTCTTGCGGCTTTATCTGCCATACTTGCGGCCAACCAATAGGTGGCTCTTTTGCTAAATTCGTCCGTACCACATTGGTTTGCACTACTGGCATACAAACTTGCAATTAGTAAATAAGCGCTACCCATTGAAGGTTTATTTGCAAGGGCTTTATTTGCATAACTTCTTGCAGATGATTTACGTCCGGATTTTGCATCCATTCTTGCCAATGCAAAATAGATTTTTGCTTTATCATAGGCTTTATCTGCTAAATCAATAGCTTTTAAGAAATACTGTTTTGCTTTAAATGTATTGCCTTCTTTTTTATACATAATAGCCAAATAATACGCTGAGCTGTATGAAGGTTCAATATTATCCAATTGCACTACTAACTTTTTAAAAACAGGCGCATTTGAACAATCTTTATTACTTAAGTTTCTGGCCGCTTTTCTCAACCAACCTGCATTATCTTTATTCTCTTCATAAGTTCTTTTATAAAGTGGTACTAAATGCTCACAGTCACCCAATTCTCCTAATATTTTATCCATTTCACCAGCAACAACTGTATAAACGGGAATGTTATTTCGAATAGCTTTTAGTTTTCTTTCTTCCGTTTTCATCAATTCACCGGCATCTTGCTTTTTTTGCAAGTCTTCCATCATTAAAGTATATTTTTCAATAGACGTTTCGATAGAAGCACCGATTTCATCGTATAAATTAATCAAGTCATCAAATGATAATTTCTTGTTTTTATACATCTCCACTGCAGCATCAAAATATCCATAAAGTGCTTTAGGGTTGCTAAATTTACTCTTACCTTTGGTAAAACCATCATTAAATACTTGATATAATTCTGCTTTGCTACCTTTTTTGTTGTTAAGCATCATTAAACCTTTTTCTTGGTATATTTTACCAACGTATTTAGAGGTAGGAAAGTAACTTAACCACTGGTCATATAATTGTATGATTTTGTTATAATATTTGTCCGATTCTATTGTATCATTAACTTTAACGGCAGCTTTAAATTTAGCTTTAAAAATTTTTGTGCCATCGCTATAAATAGCTTCGCTGTGTTTAGGGCAGTCTTTGTAAACTTTTTCCCAGTAAGGTAAAGCTTGATCATAACGACGTGCTTTTGCATAATCGTGTTCCAAACTTAAATTTACATCACATTCATTTGCTTCTTGGGCAAACATACCCATAGTAGAAAATAATACTAATCCTATTAATGTGTAAATCCTTTTCATAATTCTTATATTTAATTGATTTTTCTTTTTATAAACCATCTATCGTTTAAAGATAGACTGATATGTAAATTAACATATTTTTCTTTGACCAAATTAGTAGTTGCCTTGCCCCTTTGTCCCAACTCGAGACCAATGTTTAGGTTTGACACCTTTCTTGGTAACGGTAAGCCTAATCCAAAAGTTATGCCAAAGTCATTAATATCCGCTCCATAAATATTCATTCCGGTTTGTTTATAATTAAGACCAGCTCTGTAAGTTACTCTTTTCCAGTAATTTGTTATAGAATTGTATTCCGGAATAAACATGCCTCCTAATTTTAAATGAAAAGCATCTTTGTACTGTACATAACTTGGATCATAAAACGGATTGTTAAAATTTTTCATACCAATATAATCGTATTCAGCACCCAAAAACCAAGTGTTCTTTTTACCAATTCCTATACCTAAATCTAATTCTGAAGGCAGCGTAATATCAGCTGTTTTATCATCTTTATTAAGGATTTCAACCGTTGTTTCATAACCACTAACCGATGTTACCAATCTTGTTGATCCTACAAAGTCGCTTTTTAGATTACTCTCTAATCGGTAATCAAGATTAAATTTTAGGTAATTCTTTTTTGAAATATGATATTTATAATCGGCAGAGAATTTAAAGGTACTCCCTTTCATCGCAACCGAATTTTCATCTCTTGTATATGTAATTGTATTGTTAGGAATCCAATAATTGTTATGGGTCAAAAATCCAAAATGATAATTGTAAGCCAAACCAATATGAATATCTTTGTTGATGCTATAAGCACCTGCAAAAAAGAAACGATTTAAACCACCTTTGGCATCATAAGTATAATTACCATCATCGGTTTTGTTATAAATTTTATAACCTGCCGAACTTACCGGTAACAAGCCAAAACCAAAGCCAAATTTTTTACCAATAGGAATACCCAATGAAAAATAACTGACATTGTGCGTAGATGCCCATTTTTCTTGTGTTGGATCTGTCATCTGCACAAAATTATTGGACATACCCAAATTAAAGTTGACAAATTTTAATTCGCTTAAAGATGCTATATGATTGATATTATAATGAATGCTGTCCCCATAAACATTTACGCCACCCATTCCAACATTTTCAACATTTCCTTTAAAAGCAGGATCACCAATACCAAAGAAAGCGTATGGAGATAAAGAAGTATCTTGTCCATAGTTGCTGGTGGTAACAAAAAATAGAATGGCAAGAATATACAGTGTTTTCAATTTCATATATTTATTGGTATTTGTGTTATTGTTGATTCCATTTGTCCACATCATTCTTATATGCATAACATACAAGTTCGTTTCCTTAAATGGAATTTGTTATAAATTCAAATTTAGAATATAGTTCAAACCCTTTAATAAAAGAGAATTTGAGTTGGCAAATATCATATTTTTTATGTAGCTATCCAAAATTTTCTTATCCCCACCTGTTAAAAAAACTGTTAAATCCTTAAACTTTAAGTTATATTTAACAATAAAACCGGATACTTCGTTAGCAAATCCTAAAACAACACCTGATTGTATCGAAGATTTTGTATCAAAACCTATTAATGCTGTATTTTTGTTTTCGGGTGATAATAGTGGCAAATTTGCGGTATAATCATGCAAAGATTTATACCGCAAAAACAATCCCGGCGAAATAGCGCCACCGTGATAAACATTATTTTTATCGATAAAATCATATGTAATACAAGTACCTGCATCAATGATTAATTTGTTTGTGTCAGGTTGGCACAATTGCGCACCAGCAACCAAAGCCAAGCGGTCAGCGCCAATACTCTGCGGTGTTTTATAAACAATTTTAAAAGGTAAAATAAGATTTGCATCTAATTTGACCAACTTAATTTTATGCTTTTGCAACAACTCGCTCAATCCAAGAACATCACTCCCTACTTGCGAAACAATGGCATTTTTAATATTAAAATTTGCTAATAAATCCTCAATATCCTTGATTATCAAGTCATTATTATTTACTTTTCGTCCAACAATTTCATTGTTTTTGTCAAAAACAACAGTTTTAACACGGGTATTTCCAATATCAATAATCAAATTCATTATTTATAAATCTTTACTTATCTTGCAGCATTAAAAAGTGTACTGATGAGAATAAATGGATTTTCAAAATTATCAAAAAAAGATAAGATAAACTGGTTATTAGACAAATATCTAGATTACAACCTAGATGCGCAAGCTATTTTACTACAATACTGGAATGATAACAAAGCACTACAAAACCTACACGACGGATTTGTTGAAAATACATTATCAAATTTTTATTTGCCTTATGCTGTTGCACCCAATTTTTTGATCGATGCCAAAACCTATGCTTTGCCAATGGTAATTGAAGAAAGTTCTGTAATAGCTGCATCAGCCAATGCCGCAAAATTTTGGGCAGAACAAGGTGGTTTTAAAACAGAAATTCTCGGTACAATTAAAAAAGGACATGTCCATTTCACCTATGACGGAGAAATTAGTAACTTACTCGTTTTTTTTAGAAATCACCGAACTGAAATATTAAAAAACATCGATTCGCTACAACAAAATATGAAAAATCGCGGTGGCGGCATAAAAGATATTAACTTAATTGATAGAACTGACAAACTAGATAATTACTACCAAATTGAACTCAAATTTGACACCATTGATTCTATGGGTGCCAATTTCATCAACACGGTTTTAGAAGAAGTTGCCGATCATTTTAATCTTTTGGCACAAAATGAATTAAAAGGCAATATTGAAATTGTTATGAGTATTTTATCCAATTACACACCCGATTGTTTGGTGCGTGCATCGGTCAGTTGTCCTGTTGCCAATTTGCCAAAATTAGATGGTAGTGCTAAAAAATATGCACAAAAATTTATACGTGCCATTCGCATTGCCGAAATAGAACCATATCGCGCTGTTACACACAACAAAGGTATTATGAACGGTGTAGATGCCGTAGTACTTGCAACCGGAAACGATTTTAGAGCTGTTGAAGCTGATGTACATGCCTATGCTTCACAATCTGGAAATTATGCCTCGTTAAGTCACGCAAAAATAGAGAATGATCAATTTACATTTTGGGTAGATTTACCCCTTTCTGTAGGAACAATAGGCGGTCTAACCGGTATTCATCCGTTGGTAAAATTCTCTTTGCAACTACTACAAAATCCTTCCGCAACACAATTAATGCGCATCATAGCAAGTGCCGGATTGGCACAAAATTTTGCTGCACTAAACTCCTTAATTACACACGGAATCCAACAAGGACATATGAAGATGCACTTAAATAATTTACTTAATTTTTTAAATGCCACCGACGATGAAAAAGCTTTTGCTATTGATTATTTTAAAGACAAAAAAATACGTTTTGACACTTTAAAGAAAATTTTAAAACGAGATTAATTTTTAAAAACGGAATAATTTTTGATATATATAATAGAATTTTAAAATTAAAATCCTATTGTTCGTAAATTCAATTAGTAAATAAAATTATTATCTTTGTAAAAAGCAAACTTTAAATCTATAGTATCAAATTAAATATAACATTGAATCGATAAGCAAATAAAAAATAATAAAGATATGAAAACAAAACTACTATTTATTGCACTACTCATAACAGGTAGTTTATGGGCACAATTTACCAAAAGTACTATTTCCGCCACCGATACCAATGGTGCCAACGGATTGTTAGAAAAAGATCTTAATGGCGACACTTTAATAGATTTAATCGGTGCCAGCCAATCGAGCAACACCGTTTCTTATTATTTAAATAATGGTGACCACACATTTACGCAAACAGTTATAGATAATGCTTTAACCGGCGCAGCCTATGTAGATGCTTACGATTTGGACGGAGATGGTGATTTAGATTTTACAGCTGTCGGAAGCAGTAATTTGGTGTGGTATGAAAACGATGGGAGTTTTGTTTTTACCAAACACGCTATCACAACTTTGACCAACCCTACTTTTGTAAGAGCTTATGATGCTGACAACGACGGCGATGGTGATATAGGTGTTGCCGTTTATGGCGAAAATACGATAAGCGCCTTTTTAAATGACGGAAGTGGTAGTTTTAGTCGAATTAATGCGGTAAGTATCAGCACGCCCAAAATTTTTAATGGCGGTGATTTTGATGGAAGTAGCAGTGGTAATATATTGGTATCATCTTTTGATGGAAACGAAATTGCCTGGTATGCATTTAACGGACTTTATTTTACTAGAGGCGGCACAATTGCCAGTAATTTTCAGGGCGCTTTTGGCATAGAAGGTGGAGATATTGACAACGACGGAGACGATGATGTCGTAGGTGCAGCTTATAATGACAATGAAATCGCTTGGTTTGAAAACACCAGCGGTGATGGCACTGCTTTTACCAAACATAGTATCGATGCCAATTTTATAGGCGCTTCTTATGTGCACTGGCTTGACATCGATGGTGATGGCGATAAAGATATCGCAGCCTCGGCTTATGGAAATGGAACTTCCGGTAGTGAAGTTGCCATTTATTATAACGATGGTAATCAGAATTTCACCAAAACAGTTGTCGACAATACTGAAAATGGTATTGCTTGCTTTAGCGTACAAGATTTTGACGACAATGGCACTATGGATATTGCCTATGCATCTAATCTAGGCAACAAATTTGTTTTGATGAGCAAAGACGCTAGTGCTATCAATCAATCCAATGAAAAATTATTTAGCCTATATCCCAATCCAGCGCATCAAAATCTCCATATTTCAGCTGATAAAAATATTGAAAAAATAGAAATATTTGATATTACGGGCAGACGCATCCTGCAAACCAATACACGCAATATAGATGTTTCGCAATTACCAAAAACGCATTATCTCATACAAGTTTCTTTTGAAGACGGAAGCCATTTCATTAAAAAACTAATAGTTAATTAGATATTTTTTAAAATTCTAAATTACATCAGATTACGACCTGTTTTATCGAAAAAAATAATTCTATAAATTGAATAAAACTTTTCTTTATCAGCAGGTTCATGCCGTGGAATATTACATTATCTAATACAAATAATAGGTGTATATTTGCCCACTAAATTCTTTATTCATGGTTTACCTTTTATTATTTAGTGTTGTCATTATAGGTGGATTATTGGCTTATTTAATTAAAAATAAAGATCAACAATATATCAAACTACTCTTGAGTTTTAGTGGTGCTTATTTGTTATCGATCATTGTGTTTCACCTTTTGCCCGAAATATATAAATCACCCGATAAAAAAATAGGTCTATTTATTATGTTTGGCGTCGTGTTTCAATTGATTTTAGAATTATTTTCGCACGGAGCTGAGCACGGTCATCGACATAAATTTACGAATAAAGCACCTTGGTTGGTATTCATCAGTTTAAGCATTCATGCTTTTATGGAAGGACTGCCAATTAACGAAGGACATCATTTACTCAATGCCTATTTATATGGCATATTAGTACACAAACTACCCATTGCCATTGTACTAACAACTTTAATGATTAATGCAAATTATAGCAAATTAAGAATTTTTAGTTTTTTAATATTTTTTGCCGCAATGTCGCCCTTGGCAGCATATATAGGGGAAAATTTTAGTTTTATGTTGACCTATGGCACCTATATCACTGCATTTGTAGTGGGAATATTAGCACATATAGGCACAACTATTTTATTTGAAAATGAATATTCACATCAATTTAATATTCGTAAATTTACCTTAATATTTTTGGCTTTAGTATTCGCGTATTTTAGCTAAAAAATATTTTTATTAATGTATAAATCTATCTTTGAACACACTTGTATTAGGCATCGGAAGTAATTTGGAAAACCGACATCAAAATTTAACTGATGCCATTTATTATATTGCATCTTGTGTTGGCGACATTAAAAATATTTCATCTGTTTACACTTCTACGGCATTAGGCTTTAAAGGACTTAATTTTTTAAATGCCGTTTTATTAGTAAACACCAATTTAAGTCCAAAAGAAATATTACAAAAAACACAGAAAATTGAAAAACTCATAGGACGCACACAAAAAAGCCACAACAAAATTTACCACAATAGAATTATCGATATTGATATTTTATACTACAATGATTTAATACTGGACACCAAAGACTTACAAATTCCCCACCCCGAAATAGCCCGTCGCAATTTTGTTTTGAGCCCTTTAAACGAAATACTGCCTGATAAAATTCATCCAGTTCTACAAAAAAATCATAAAGAATTACTAACTTTGTCTCCTGACATTAGTGTCTTACAAAAAACAAATTATCAATTGGAAGTGCAGAAGGAAATACCTTATAATTTTATTGCTATTGAAGGAAATATAGGTGCTGGAAAAACTACTTTTTCCAGTCATTTTGCGCAAGAATTTAATGCAAAATTAGTCTTAGAACGCTTCGAGGAAAATCCTTTTCTTCCCAAATTTTATGAAGATGCCAAGCGTTATGCTTTTCCACTTGAAATGTCATTTTTAGCAGATAGGTATCAGCAATTATCTGATGA
>Ga0209633_10002530_pt1 | contig 17555 bp, 17 predicted proteins | sample Cruoilmetagenom1_FD_187290 | JGI IMG/M metagenome (GOLD analysis project Ga0209633, IMG submission 187290) | Oil polluted marine microbial communities from Coal Oil Point, Santa Barbara, California, USA - Sample 1 (SPAdes) (version 2) | ecosystem: Environmental > Aquatic > Marine > Oil seeps ... | reverse complement strand
AGCCTGCCAGCCGCAGGCAGGGTTTCCGCTTCACCTCTCCTTTGGAGAGGTCGTAATCGCATTTAGCGATTGCGGGTGAGGTAAAAGATGTAATTTCTATTTTTGACCTGAAATGTCAAAATGAAACTAGCGCCCGCCTGCCGGCGAGGCAGGAAATACCTCTATGGCTCTGCCTCGAGGATACCTGCCTGCCGCAGGCTGGGTTCGTTTCAAGAAATTATTTATTTGCCAACGGTCTACTCTTTTAGTCCACTTGTCATATTTTCTGGTTTTACCCATTCATCATATTGTTCTGCAGTAACATGACCTAAGCGAATAGCTTCTTCTTTTAGCGTTGTTCCATTTTTATGAGCAGTATTAGCAATAGCTGCAGCTTTATAATATCCTATCTTAGTATTTAAGGCAGTAACTAACATTAATGAATTGTTAACCAATTCATTAATTCTAGGTTTGTTTGGTTCAATACCTTCTGCACAATGATCGTTGAATGATAGACAAGCATCACCTAATAATCTTGCAGATTCTAATACATTTCTTGCCATTATAGGCTTAAATACATTCAATTCATAATGACCTTGTGTGCCTGCAACGGTAACCGCTACATCATTACCTATAACTTGTGCACAAACCATAGTCAATGCTTCTGCTTGAGTTGGATTCACTTTTCCTGGCATGATTGAGCTACCAGGTTCATTGGCAGGAATAATTAATTCGCCAATTCCAGAACGAGGTCCTGATGCCATCATTCTAATGTCATTGGCAATTTTATTTAAAGAAACTGCTAATTGTTTTAAGGCTCCATGTGATTCTACTAAAGCATCATGTGCAGCCAATGCTTCAAATTTATTTTCAGCAGTAACAAAAGGTAAACCTGTAAATTCTGCAATTTTTTTAGCCACTAGAACATCATATCCTTTAGGTGTATTTAATCCTGTGCCAACAGCTGTACCTCCTAAAGCTAGTTCTGAAAGATGAGCTAATGTGTTTTTTAAAGCTTTTAATCCGTGGTTTAATTGTGATGTATATCCTGAAAATTCTTGCCCAACAGTTAAAGGGGTAGCGTCCATTAAATGTGTACGACCTATTTTTACAACATCCTTAAATGCTTCCGCTTTTTGTTGTAAAGTGTCTCTTAATTTTTCAACACCTGTTATGGTAGTTTCTATAATCATTTTATAACAAGCAATATGCATCCCCGTAGGGAAAGTATCATTTGACGACTGTGATTTATTGACATCATCATTAGGTTGGATGGTTTTATCACCTTCACCAATGGTCTTGCCAGCAATTTCATGAGCACGATTAGCAATAACTTCATTTACATTCATATTACTTTGCGTACCAGAGCCTGTTTGCCAAATCACTAAAGGAAATTGATCATCTAATTTTCCTGCTAAGATTTCATCACAAACGGTTGAAATTAAGTCTCTTTTATTTTCTGCTAAAACACCTAATTCACAATTGGCATGTGCAGCTGCTTTTTTTAAATAAGCAAAACCATAAACTATTTCTAAAGGCATAGAAGCAGGTTGCCCAATTTTAAAATTATTTCTTGAACGCTCAGTTTGTGCACCCCAATATTTATCGGTAGGTACTTGAACCTCACCCATGGTATCTTTTTCTATTCTAAATTTCATCTTTTTTTAAGTTAAAATGTCTTACAAAGTTACAAAATATGAATTTTAAAAGCATAAAAAAAGGCTAGCAAATTGCTAACCTTTTTATAATTTTTAATAGGTCTATATTATTCTACAATAGCACTTTTTTCTACAATTACATTTTCTGTTAAATCTAAATCTTCATCATATTCTGCACCAGAGCGAATAACACCTTTAATCTTTACAGTGTTACCCACTTCCAATTGATCAACTTGAGAATTTGTATCTACAGTAAATGTACAAGAAACACCCATTTTTTCAGAAGTATTTTTAAGTAATATCACTTTTTGATTGAGTTGATCTTTAGAAATATCAGCAATAGTACCTGTAATAATTAAAACTTTAGACTCACCTTCAGTATCTAAATACATTTCATTAGCAGCAGTTTTATCGGCTAAAAATTCGTTAACCAAAACTGTGGCATCTATAGTTTTAAAAGCTTTGGTGCCTTGCACATTTTGATGTGGCATAAACCATAGATATGCACCGTAACTTAATGCTATTAAAGCTAAAACTCCTATAAGTTTAATTATTTTAGATTTCATTATTCTTTTGTATAATTTAAACTTGCAGTAATCTTAATTGTTTTTGCAATGTTTTCAGAAGGTTTTCCTTTTGTAAAAACTACACCATAATCAGCTAATATAATATCAAACTCAGTGTTGCCTGTTACAGCTCCATTAACTACAGTAAGTTTAATTTTTTCAGTAATCTCTTTAGCGACACCATGAATGGTTAATGTGCCAGAAACAGCTGCTTCATAAGTACCATCTGTTGCAAAATCAATAGCTGATAAATTAGTAATTGCACCTTTAAATTTACCTTTAGGGAATTGTTTGGTGTCTAGAAATTTTTTAGAATTGTAATGCTTTTGCATCAATGCTTTTTCAAATTCAAAGCTTTGCATTGGTACAGAAAACACTAACGTGCCTTCTGTAGGTTTAAGAATACTCGTTACCTTGTAATTATTGGCTTCAATATCTTCAGCAGGTGTACTAGAAAAGAATTTGATGTGACCACTGGTAGTCGATAATTTATCTTGACTAAAAGAGGTAAAAGAAATTAAAGCAATTGCTATTGTTAGGATTAAATTTTTCATAAATAGTTGTTTTTACTTTTTTTGTTATGCCATTTTTGTCGTTTAAAATTATTGGACTTACAAAAACGTTTAAAATATTTTTTAAAAAAAATGAATACAATATTTATAATATGAAAAATATGTGTTATTTTTGAGGCAGAATTTAAATACTATCAAAATGGAATTTACACAACTTATAGGTTTTTTCATCTTTTTAACCGTTTTTACTATGGGATTTTGGTTATTGATTTTTGCATTAACCTTTATCGTTCCTTATTGGTTGTTTGGCACTTTTATGGAAAATATGAAGTTGAGAAAAGAGGCTAAAAGAAACAAAAAATAAATTTAACGTATACTATATAATAAAAGGTTAGCAATTTGCTAACCTTTTTTTGTGGAATAATACAAAAGCTATTATCCTATCAACTCATTAATATTTTCTGAAGGTCTGCCAATTACAGCTTTATTACCTTTAATTACTATTGGGCGTTCAATTAGTTTTGGATGTTGTGCCATCGCTTTAATAATCTCACTATCAGTAAGAGCCTTGTTTTTATAGTTTTCTTTCCAAATGGCTTCATTTTTTCGAACCAACTGAATAGGTGTAAAGTCTAACATCTTCAAAAGGTTTTTAATTTCTTTTTCAGATAATGGGTTTTTTAAATAATTAATGATCTCAAATTTTTGTCCTGAGTCTTCTAAAATCTGTAAACCGCATCTACTTTTACTGCAACGTGTATTGTGATATATTTTCATCTGTTTATATATTGTTTTTGCTAAATTATAAAAATTGAACAAGACAACTAATATAATTACATTTGTAATCTCAAAAAAATAATAAATGATAATTACAGATACCCATACGCACTTATATTCTAATCAGTTTGATGAAGATAGGTCTAAAATGATGCAACGTGCTTTGGATGCAGGTGTTTCTCGTTTTTTTATTCCTGCAATTGATTCTAGCTATACTGAAGCCATGTTTAGTTTAGAAAAAGAGTATCCTAATAATATTTTTTTAATGATGGGCTTGCATCCAACCAGTGTAAAAGAGAATTACAAAGAAGAATTGGCAATGGTAAAGCAATGGTTAGATAAGCGGAAGTTTTACGCTGTTGGTGAAATTGGAATTGATTTGTTTTGGGATACATCCTTTTTACAGCAACAACAAGATGCTTTTAAAGCTCAGATTGAATGGGCTAAAGAAATGTGTTTGCCAATAGTGATACATTGTAGAGATGCATTTGATGAGGTTTTTGAAGTTCTTGAAGAGACTTATGATGATAAACTACACGGAATTTTTCATTGTTTTACGGGCGATTTTAGTCAAGCCCAAAAAGCTATTTCTTTTAAAATGAAATTAGGAATTGGAGGAGTTGTCACATTTAAAAATGGTAAAATTGACCAATTTTTAAATAAAATACCATTAGAACAAATCGTTTTAGAAACCGATTCCCCTTATTTGGCACCAACACCATATAGAGGCAAACGAAACGAAAGTAGTTATATCGTAAAAGTTTTGGATAAATTGGTAAGTATTTATAACTTGACACCTGAAGAAATAGCTAAAATAACTACGCAAAACTCAAAAGATGTCTTTTCAATTTGATAGTGTGACCTATTATAAAACGCCCATTGGTATGGCGAGAATTGTTGGAGATAACGATGGTATTTCTTCAATAACAGTTACTGATAGTGGTGAAGAAAGCTCAACGAGTATTCCAAATTGTTTACAAGAATGCGTTACACAATTAGAGGAGTACTTTCAAAAAAAACGGACAGTTTTTAATTTAAAACTAAATCCACAAGGCACAGATTTTCAAAAAGAAGTTTGGCAAAGCCTACATCAAATATCTTACGGAACTACAAAATCATATCAAAAACAAAGTGAAGATATGGGAGCTGTAAAAGCCATCAGAGCCATAGCATCTGCCAATGGTAAAAATCCACTTTGGATAGTCATCCCTTGCCATAGAGTTATCGGTTCTAACGGGTCATTGACAGGTTACGCAGGTGGTTTATGGCGAAAACGCTGGCTGTTAGAGCATGAAAACCCACCAGAACAGCAATCTCTTTTTTAATTTTTCTTAATTTATTGAATTGGCTGAGGCAATCTCACTATTTTTACCCTCAGAACTACTATTTTTTGATGAAGGAATTGATTTTCATAATTGTAATTTTTATTGGGTTTTCTGTGCAAGCACAAAAAGATACCATAAGATTTAAAACGAAAAATTTTCAAGTAGTTTCTGATACCATTCAAATAGATTCAATAAGTATAAGTCCATATAACTTCAAGGTTTTAAATGGCTTAAAGCAAACAGTTGACACTACAGAATATCGTGTAAATTTCGCTAAATCGGAATTGATTTTAGATCATACAAAACACACTAATATTACTATAGAATATAATGCTTTACCAGAATTTTTGACAAAAACCTATTCCGTTTTCGATAAAAAATTGATGGTACCTTATACAACTGATTTGTCACGATTGTATCGTGTAAAAAGTAGAAAAAAGAATAAAAATTTCACACCTTTTGACGGATTAAATACTAGTGGAAGTCTTTCTAGAGGTTTGACCATGGGTAACAATCAAGATGCAGTGGTCAATTCAAATTTTGATTTGCAAATATCAGGTCATCTGTCAAAAAATGTACAATTGAGAGCTTCAATTACAGATTCAAATGTGCCTTTACAAGAAAATGGATACACACAACGTTTAGATGAGTTTGATCGTGTTTTTATTGAATTGTTTAGTAAGAATTGGAGTGTAAAAGCTGGCGATATCAACTTTCAAAACACAGAAAATCATTTTTTAAGGTTTAATAAAAAAGTAGCAGGACTCATGCTGAATGCTCATTTAAACGCAACAGAAAGTGATACTCGTCTTTTTGCTTCTGGAGCTTTAGTCAGAGGGCAATTTGCAAGCAATGAATTTGTCGGTCAAGAAGGTAATCAAGGACCTTATAAAATTACAGGTTCAACTATTGATCAATATATTTTGTTAATCTCTGGTTCTGAAAAAGTTTTTGTCAATGGTATTCAGTTAAAAAGAGGAGAGAATAATGATTATATTATCGATTATAATACTGCTGAAATTACTTTTACGGCTACGTATCCTATTACAGCAAATATGCGAATTAAAATTGAATACCAGTTTTCAGATCAAAATTACACACGCTTTGTAACCTATAATGGTGCTGAATATAAAACGGATAAATTAAAAATAGGATTTAGTTTTTATAATGAAAATGATGCTAAGAATCAATCTTTACAGCAAGGGTTGAGTAATAGTCAAAAAGAAATACTTTCTCTTGCTGGTGATGATGTCTCTCAAATGAATGTTTCTTCTGCTTACGCGGATACTTTTGAAGAACATAAAATTTTATATAAAAAAGATATACAAAATGGAGAGGATATATTTGTGTTTTCCAATGATGAAGCAGATGATTTATTTAATGTAAGATTTACCTATGTAGGATCTAATAATGGGTCATATACCATACAAACTACTATTGCTTCGGGCAGAATTTATGAATATATAGCTCCACTTGGTGGTCTTTTACAAGGTGAGTATGAACCCGTTGTACAGCTGGTTGCACCAGAAAAGTTGCAAATTGCGGTGTTAAATGCTAACTTTTCTCCCAATTCAAAAACAAGTATCAATTCTGAGTTTGCGTATAGTGTTAATGATAAAAATTTATTTTCTTCTTTTGATGATAGCAATAATAGTGGTTATGCTGGTAAAATAGATTGGCAACAAGTATTGTCAGATAAAAATTGGAAGTTGAGTAGTGCTGTAGATTATGAGTATGTCAATCAAAATTTTAAAACGATTGAAAGATTTAGATCTATTGAGTTTACTAGAGATTGGGCATTGATTAATCCTTTAGGGAATCAGCAGTTTTTAAGCTCTGGCTTAAGTTATAGTCATCCCAAAAAAGGGAAAATCACCTATCAATTTGATTGGTTAAGTTTTAGTGAAAATTTTACAGGAATTAAGCATAATTTTTTTACTGATTTATCCTTAAATAAAACAAAAATTATTGCTAATGGTAGTTATTTAGACAATGATTCTGATGTGAATAAAACTCAATTTTCACGATTAAACTCGTCAATTAAGCATCATTTTAAAAAGAAATGGGTTGGTGTAAAAGTTAATGGCGAAAGTAATGTACGTAAAGATAAAGTAACGAAAATTATTTCAGAGTTTAGTAATAAATTTATTGAATATGAAGCTTTTGCTGGAGTTGGAGATACTGCCAAGGTTTATGCAGAGTTTGGGTACAATTATAGAACTACTGATAGTTTACAACTCAATAAAATGGAACGTGTAAATGCAGCCAATACTTATTTTTTACGCTCACAGTTGGTGCAAAATTCAACTACAAATTTATCTTTGTTTTTGAATTATAGAACGGTGAATCATCTGAATTTAGGATTGAAAACATCTAGAGATGAATCATTAAACTCACGGTTAAGTTATCGACAACAACTTTTTAAGAATGCTATAACTTTACAAACAATTTATGAAACAAATTCAGGGAATTTACCACAGCAAGAGTTTAGTTATATTGAAGTCGAAACAGGTTTGGGCTTTTATACTTGGAACGATTATAATAACAATCAAATACAAGAATTAGATGAATTTGAAGTAGCTCAATTTCAAGATGAAGCTAATTATGTTCGGATATTATTACCAAGCTTAAATTTCATTAAAACACATCAGAATAAATTTAGTCAAGCCCTGACACTTCATCCATCAGGCTGGAGCAATCAAAATGGTTTTAAAAAATTATTGTCGCACTTTACCAACCAATCATTTGTATTAATAGATAGTAAAAAGAAAAGGGTAGGAGCTAACTTTGATTTGAATCCGTTTCAACTCAATAATGATGTGTTGGCTTTGATGTTAAATTTAAAAAATAGCTTGTTTTATAATAGAGGGAAACAGAAATATTCAACAACCTACAATTATATTTCTACAAAGAATAAAAATTCCTTTTCTGTTGGTGATCAAGAACAGCAGTTAAAAACACATCAGTTACTATTCAGTCATAAAATAGGTAAATTTTGGTTGATAGATTTTAAGACAGCTATTTCATCAACTAAAAGTAATTCTGTGCGTTTTTCTAGCAGAAATTATGAATTGGATAATCAAGAACTAAGTCCAAAACTAACCTATCTTTATAGTAAAAATTCTAGATTTGAGGTTTTGTATCATTACAAGAGTAAAGAAAATCAGTTAAGTGAGCAAGAAACTTTACTATCACATACGCTAGGAGCTAATTTTATTTTTGCTAAACATAGAAAATATGCATTAAATTCAGCTGTTAATTTAGTATTGAATACGTTTGAAGGTAATTTGAACTCACCTGTTGCTTATCAAATGTTAGAAGGTTTACAGCCAGGCACAAATTATACATGGAATATAAGTTTGCAAAAGAAAATAACATCTTATTTAGATTTGAATTTTAATTATTTAGGGAGAAAATCAGAAACTTCAAATGCAATACATACAGGTACAATACAGTTAAGAGCAAGTTTTTAATTGTCTTATATTTATTAAGCAACCATTTGTTATTTTTGCATCTTAGAATTGGTATAACTTTTGATACCTTATAAATTCAACCAAAAAATTATTTCATGAAAAAATTATTTTTAATTCCCTTATTATTAGTTACAGCCATTTCTTTTTCTCAAGAAGAAAAAGAGCCTGTTGTAAAAAAACATGAATTGAAAGCCAATGCTTTTAATCTTATTGTTTTTAAAGCAGCAGATTTTTCTTATGAATATCTGATAGATTCAGAATCTTCTGTTGGAGCTTCATTATTGTTTAATTTACATGATGATAGTTCATCTTATGATGATGGTCCAGAATATCAAGAAGAATTTGCATTTACTCCTTTTTACAGACGTTATTTTTCAAGTAAATACGCTTGGGGGTTTTTTATAGAAACTTTTGGTATGTATAATGTACAAAATGATTATGATAGCGGTTATTATGATTATACAAATGATATTTATGTGAATACAAACGCTAAAGAAGAATCAAGTAACATCGCTTTTGGTATTGCTGTCGGAGCAAAATTTGTAAGTAGAAAAGGTTTTGCCTTTGAATTTTTTGGTGGTGCAGGTAGAAATGTATTTTCTTCAAATGATAGATTTGCTACTGAGATTGTACCAAGGTTAGGTGCTTCTTTTGGGTATCGATTTTAAGAAAAAAAATAAAACTCATAAAAAAAACCGCTCATTGAGCGGTTTTTTTTATGAGTTTTACTATTACATTTTCATCAACCAGTTTTTTACATCAACTTCTTGTTTAATGATGTCACGTAAATCTTCAATTTTCACACGACTTTGTTCCATAGTATCTCTATAACGTATAGTTACTGTGTTGTCATCTATAGTATCGTGATCAACGGTGATGCAAAAGGGTGTTCCGTTGGCATCTTGTCTACGGTAGCGTCTCCCCACAGCATCTTTCTCATCATAAACTACATTAAAGTCCCATTTTAAATCAGCTACAATTTTTTTAGCAATAGTTGGTAAACCATCTTTTTTTACTAAAGGTAAAATGGCTGCTTTGTTGGGTGCCAAAACCGCTGGTAATTTTAGTACAGTTCTAGTTGTATTATTTTCTAATTCTTCTTCAACCAATGCATTTGAAAAAACAGCCAAGAACATCCTATCTAATCCTATTGATGTTTCAACTACATAGGGTACATAGTTTTTATTGTCCTCATGGTCAAAGTATTGTAGTTTTTTGCCAGAGAATTTTTCGTGTTGACTTAAATCAAAATCTGTACGAGAATGAATACCTTCTAATTCTTTAAATCCAAAAGGAAATTTAAATTCAATATCTGTTGCTGCATCAGCGTAATGTGCTAATTTTTCATGATCGTGAAAACGGTAATTATCGGCACCTAAACCTAAAGACAAATGCCATTTGAGTCTTGTTTCTTTCCATTTTTCAAACCATTCTTTTTGCGTACCTGGTTTTATAAAGAATTGCATTTCCATTTGTTCAAACTCACGCATTCTAAAAATAAATTGACGGGCAACTATTTCATTTCTAAATGCTTTTCCTGTTTGGGCAATACCAAAAGGGATTTTCATTCTTCCCGTTTTTTGAACATTTAAAAAGTTAACAAAAATACCTTGAGCAGTTTCTGGGCGTAAATATAAATCCATTGCACTTTCAGCAGACGCACCTAGCTTCGTGCCAAACATAAGGTTGAATTGTTTTACTTCTGTCCAATTTTTAGAACCTGATAAAGGGTCAGCAATTTCTAATTCTTCAATTAATGCTTTAATATCAGCTAAATCTTCTTTTTCTAATGATTTACCCATTCTTGAAAGAATAGAGTCAATCTTTTCTTGATAGCCTATTACTCTTGCATTTGTTGTTGTAAATTCATCTTTATTAAAGGAGTCTCCAAAGCGTTTTGCTGCTTTTTTTACTTCCTTCTCTATTTTGGTTTCAATTTTTGCACAATAATCTTCAATTAAAACATCGGCTCTATATCTTTTCTTAGAATCTTTATTGTCAATTAGCGGATCATTAAAAGCATCAACATGTCCTGATGCTTTCCAGATGGTTGGGTGCATAAATATAGCACTATCAATACCTACAATATTATCATGCATCTGAACCATTGCTTTCCACCAATAGTCGCGTATGTTTTTTTTAAGTTCAACACCGTTTTGTGCATAATCATAGATGGCACTTAATCCATCATATATCTCACTACTTTGAAATACATAACCGTATTCCTTTGCGTGAGAAATTACTTTTTTAAATTTATCTTCTTGTTTAGCCATTCTGCAAAAATAAATAAATATATATTTTATAAAAATAAAAGGTGTAAATACTTAAAAGTATTTACACCTTTATAAAGGTTGTTATTTTTAGTTTGTTATAATCCTAAAAATGCATCTTTTAATTCTAATTTTGTAGCACCCACTAAGTTTCCTTCAACATATACTTTCACAGAGTATGTTCCTTTAACAAATTTTTGACTAATTTTGTCAACAAACATCACTACATCTTTTTCTGCGTTTTTATAATCAACAGTAGTTTGATCTGTATAAGGCATTTCTTTGCCACCTCTTAATGTAAAGGTACCTTTTTCACTAATAACTTTTCCACTAGGGTTTTGAATTACAATATATGCTTCTTTATTACCTGGGGTAGCAATTTCATTAGCTTCTATCCTAAATGTAACACGGATGGCTTCAGCTTTTTGAGCCTTAGGAGTCTCAATATATTTACCATTACCTCTTAACCTCATAGCTAATGCTTTTATACTATTTGCACGTAAAGCTCCACCAATTTTAACTTTTTCAGCTAAATCTGTATTTTGAGCCATTAATGTGTCATTAGCACTTGTTTGTTCTATTAGTTTACCTGTAATGCTATCTCTTTGTATCGTTAAATCGTTGTTAACTAAAAATAGTGAGTCAGCTACAGCCATTAACCTATTATTAGTAGCTTCAAGTTTACCAATTTGACCTTTATAACGTCTAATTAAAGACCAGTTTGCATTTTTTAAATTTTGTACAGAGTCTTTAAAAGCAATAATTCTATCTCTTTCAATAGTTAATTCTTCTGACATAGAATTGTTTTGAGCAATAGCAGTATCGTATTTTTCTTCCATAGAAGTCAAATTACTTAATATTTGCTTTTTCTCTTCTTTTAGAAAATCTTCAGCTTCTTTAAACTTAGAACCACTACGCATTGTGTAAACACCTAATGCAGCTAGTAAAGCTAATAAAGCGATAATAATAATTTTTTTGTTTGAAGATGATTTTTGTTCTTCCATAATTAATATTTTATTTTTAGAGGTTTGTGTTTCTATCTATGCTTTAACGTGTATTTAGAGATATATTGTGTAAAAATACTCAATTTTTTTTGCAATTGTATATAAAAGCTGGCGGTATATTTCTTATTTCAAAATCTAAATCTACGTTTTTATAGATTTTTTTAATTTTTTTAAAATAGCTTAAGCTGTATTGATATTGTATAAAGTAACCATTTCTTTTTAATTGATCATAACTTTCATTTAAGATTTTTTTAGAGACAATATCAGGAATAATTGTTAAAGGTAAGCTAGAAATGATATAATCTATTTCTGTAATATTTAGTTGATCACAGACAGATTTTATATTTTCACAAGATTCATTGAAAATTATAAGTCTTGAGTCTTTAAAAGTTTTCAAATGATTGTAAAATTCTGTATTAATTTCAAAACAGATAAGTTTACTATTACTGTCAAGTTTTTTTAGAATTTCTTTAGTAATGATACCATTTCCAGAGCCATATTCTACAATAATTTTTGCATTAGAGAAATCTACAGATTTCAGCATTTTTTGAATTAGGTATCTTGAACTTGGCACTATAGTGCCAGAGGTTTTTATATTCTTTACTGCTTCTTTAAAAAACGCTTTTTTCTTTTGCAATGTTGTGTTTTTAATTAAATAACACTTAATTTGATCAAATTAAGTGTCAAAGATGCAATTTTTTAAAGATATATATCATTTATTTTTTCCTAAAATTTGTTTATGTTGTAAAGAACAGTTATTAAAGAATGAAGATGCGGTTTGTTTAAAATGTAGATTTGAATTGCCAACTACTAATTTTACTGAATTAGTAAATAATAAAGTAGAACAAACATTTTTTGGACGTATACCTATAGAATTTGCGACTGCATTATTGTTTTACAAAACTAAAGGAATATCTCAGCAATTAATTTATCAGCTTAAATATTATGGGCATCAAGAAGTTGGTGTTTTTTTAGGAGAATGGTTAGGTCATGAATTAAAAACCAGTAAACGATTTATTTCTGTAGATTGTATTGTGCCAGTACCATTACATGCTAAAAGATTAAAAGAAAGAGGTTACAATCAATTGACTACTTTTGGGTTAAGCCTTTCAAAAATTATTGATGCTTTGTATATTGATGATGTTTTGATCCGAAAATCGGTTACTGAAACACAAACTTTAAAACAAAGATTTGAGCGTTGGAAAAACGTGCAAGAAATTTTTCATTTAACTGATGTAAAGCGTTTTGAAAATAAGCATATACTATTGATTGATGATGTGATAACAACAGGAGCAACCCTTGAAGCTTGTGCATTACAATTGTTAAAATCTAATAATGTAAAGTTAAGTATCGCAACTATGGCATATACTGAATAAAATAATTGTTAATTTGCATCAAATTTCAAGTATGAATAAACGTATTTCAATATTTTTAGGATTTTTATTTATCATTCTTTTACTATCAGATTGTGCAAAAAGAAGTAGGCCTACAGGAGGAGCTGAGGATAAAGATGCTCCAGTTTTGATTAAAGCCAATCCGTCTCATCTTACCACAAACTTTAACGAGAAAGAAATTAAAATATATTTTGATGAATATATAAAGTTGAAAGATTTATATACACAGTTGGTCGTATCACCACCTTTAAAAAATCAACCCATAATTTCGCCAGTAGGTGTGCCAAGCAAATATATTTCTATAAAAATTTTAGATACATTAAAAGAAAACACCACGTACACTTTTAATTTCGGACAAAGTGTTACTGATAATAATGAAGGGAATGTTTTGAACGATTTTAAATATGTTTTTTCAACAGGACCTATTATTGATTCTTTAAAAATTTCAGGAAGTATTAATGATGCTTTTCAAATTGAGCCTGACAAGAGTGTAACCGTAATGCTGTATGAATTTAATGAAGCTTATACGGATTCAATCATTTATAAAGAAAAACCATTGTATGTTGCTAGTACTTTAGATTCTACACTTTGGGAAGTTAGTAATATCAAGGCAGGTGAATATATGTTATTGGCTCTAAGTGATAAGTCTAAAAATTATAAGTTTAATCCAAAAGAAGATAAAATAGGCTTTGTAAAACAGCAGATAACTGTTCCGACAGACACCAATTATACCATCAATTTGTTTAAAGAAATATTGCCTTATAGATTGACAAGACCCTCTGAAATTAGTAAAGGATTAATCCAGTTTGGCTATGAAGGTATTGCTGATAGTATAAAAATTGAAGCTCTTAGTGAGTCTGCAGATTTTAAAAATTTTTTAAATTTTGAAAAAGACAAAGACACTATTAATTATTACTTTACTGGTAATAAAAATGATTCCATTCAATTTAAAGTATCTAATCAAAATTTTATGGATACTGTGGTTGTAAAATTAAGAAAAAAAGAAATCGATTCGTTGTCGATAGCTAGTTCAACTTCTAGTATTTTACATTTTAAGGATACTTTTAAATTGATTAGTAATATTCCGATTCAGCATGTTGACACTACTAAAATTAATTTTATAGATAAGGATAGTTTACCAATGAAATATACGATACGTATTTCTAAAGATAAAAAGGAAGTAAATTTTAACTTTAAAAAAGAATATGACGCTACTTATGCTCTTAAAATATTACCAGAGGCCATTACTGATTTTTATGGTCACATAAGTATTGATACGTTAAAATATGGATTAAAAACAAAGAAAGAAGTTGATTATGGGAAACTCTATCTGACCTTACAAGGTGTAAAGCGTTATCCAATAAAAGTTCAATTGCTAACTGAAAAAGGAAAGGTTTTTGAAGAAATTTATGCTCTTAAAGAGCAACAGTTTGATTTTTTTAACATTCTACCTGGTAAATATATGCTTAGAGTTATTTATGATGATAATAAAAATAAAAAATGGGATACGGGTAATTTTCTTCTAAAAACACAGCCTGAAAAAGTCATTTACATCCATACCATTTTAAATATTAGAGCAAATTGGGACCTTACAGAAACCTTTTTTCTGAATTAGTTTCAAAAAACTTACCTTAAGTAATAATTGTTACCAAAAAACCTTTTATTTATTGAAGCTTAAATCTTATATTTGTAATTTAGAATCAATATAAAGAACAATCGTAAAATTGACATTTACACAATAAATAACATATGGAATTTAGCAAACAAGATATATTTAATGCTTTAGATACAATTACTGCTCCTGGTGAAGGAAAGAGTTTAGTGGAAAGTAAATCAGTTACTAATGTGGTAACATTTGGAAATGAAGTTATTGTAGATGTGACCATTGGTAATCCTACTTTACAAGCAAAAAAGAAGATGGAAGTTGAAATTATGAAGGTCATTCACGAAAAAGTACATCAAAAAATTGATGTAAAAGTAAATGTGAAAGTGAATGCACCAGATACAGCAACTAAAAGTACAGCCAATAATGCAATAAAAGCAAATAAAATTGCAGGAATTCAAAATATAATTGCAGTTGCTTCTGGTAAAGGTGGTGTAGGGAAATCTACCGTAACTGCTAATTTAGCTGTTACTTTATCTAAAATGGGATTCAAAGTGGGTATATTAGATGCTGACGTTTACGGTCCTTCAATGCCTATTATGTTTGATGTAGCTGATGCAAGACCAACAGCTGTAAATATTGATGGACGTTCAAAAATGAAACCAGTTGAAAGTTATGGTGTAAAATTATTATCACTTGGTTTTTTTACAGAATCTAATCAAGCGGTAATTTGGCGTGGTGCAATGGCTTCTAAAGCGTTGAATCAAATGATTTTTGATGCAGATTGGGGAGAGTTAGATTTTATGTTGATTGATTTACCTCCTGGCACAGGAGATATTCACTTGTCAATAGTACAAGCTGTACCAGTTACAGGAGCCGTTATTGTGAGTACACCTCAAAACATTGCTTTGGCTGATGCTAAAAAAGGTGTGGCTATGTTTGCACAAGAAAATATAAATGTACCAGTTTTGGGTATTATAGAAAATATGAGCTATTTTACACCTGCTGAATTACCAGATAATGAATATTATATCTTTGGTAAGGATGGAGCTAAAAATTTAGCCGAAGATATGGATACTAACTTTTTAGGTGAAATACCGTTAGTACAAAGTATTAGAGAAGCTGGTGATGCTGGTCACCCAGTTGCTTTACAAAATGATACTCCTTTAGAGGATGCTTTTATCGGAATTACTAAAAATATGTTGTCTCAATTGGTAAAGCGTAACGATGATTTACCACCAACAGAGATTGTTAAGATTACTACAATGTCAGGTTGCAGTACAAATTAAAGATTAGTGTAATTATGAGCAAACAAAAGTTGAAAATTAATATTGAAAAAGCATTAGCTGAAATTAGACCTTTTTTACAGGCCGATGGAGGTGATATTTCTTTTATTTCTGTTGAAAAAAATATTGTTAAAGTTGAACTTTTAGGAGCATGTATTGGCTGCTCTGTAAATCAAATGACACTTAAAAATGGAGTTGAAGCTACCATAAAAAAATATGCTCCACAAATTAAAGAAGTTATTGAAATACATTGATTTTTTACTACATCTTCTAATTCACTTTTTCAATTGAAATATGAAATTTAAACATTCATATTTTTTTCATTATATTTGTTGAGAACCATATCAGATGTATGTTTGGTATTTAAATCTTGAATCTTATGTCTAACAGTCTTAGTCTTAACTCTTCTAGATCATTTAAAGGTTTAAAATCACTTCTTAAATTCTTGATTAAGAGAAATCCTGAATAATATATTTTCTAGTTTTAAGAATTTATAAACTTTATCATTCATTAAAAATATATTATTATGCCTAGATATCATAAATTAGGTAAAATACCACCTAAAAGACATACCATCTTTAAGAGTCCAGAAGGTAAATTCTATTATGAAGAGCTTTTCGGAACTATTGGTTTTGACGGGATGTCTTCATTATTATATCATACACATAGACCAACACAGGTAAAGAAAATATCAAAATCTTATGATGTTGCTCCTAAAATTGCTGTAGCTAAAAACATGAAATCTCTAAGTTTAAATGGGTTTGATGTTCCAGCTGAAGATGATTATTTAAAAAGTAGAAAGATTGTGTTGGCTAATAGTGATTGTTATATTGCTTTAGCGGCACCTAGAAAATCTTTAAGAGATTATTTTTATAAGAATACAGATTCAGATGAAGTTATTTTTATCCATAAAGGAAAAGGAAAATTAAGAACTTTTTTAGGAAATATTGATTTTGAATATGGCGATTATTTAGTGATACCTCGTGGAATGATCTATCAAATTGATTTTGATTCAGCCGATAATAGATTATTTATTGTAGAATCAAAAAGCCCAATTTATACGCCCAAGCGTTATCGTAATTGGTTTGGTCAACATTTAGAACACTCACCTTTTTGTGAGCGAGACATGCATCCGCCAAGTGAGTTAGAAACTTTTTCTGATAAAGGAGACTTTATCTTAAAAGTAAAAAAACAGGATATGATACATGAATATATTTATGCCTATCATCCTTTTAGTGTAGTGGGTTGGGATGGCTATAACTATCCGTATAAATTTTCTATTCACGATTTTGAACCAATTACTGGTAGAGTGCATTTGCCACCTCCAATTCATCAAACATTTGAAACAGATACATTTGTAATTTGCTCATTTGTACCAAGGTTATATGATTACCATCCACAATCAATTCCTGCTCCTTATAATCACAGTAATATTGATTCTGATGAGGTATTGTATTATGTAGATGGCGATTTTATGAGTAGAAATAATATTCAAAAAGGACAAATAACCTTACATCCTGCAGGAATTCCTCACGGTCCGCATCCTGGAGCAATGGAACGGAGTATCGGTCAAACCGAAACTGCAGAATTGGCGGTGATGGTTGACACTTTTAAACCCTTAATGGTCACTGAAGAAGCGGTAAAAATTGATACTGGAGATTACCATACTTCATGGCTTTAATAAAATGGCCCAACCTAACCCTCCCGA
>Ga0209633_10002529_pt1 | contig 17556 bp, 19 predicted proteins | sample Cruoilmetagenom1_FD_187290 | JGI IMG/M metagenome (GOLD analysis project Ga0209633, IMG submission 187290) | Oil polluted marine microbial communities from Coal Oil Point, Santa Barbara, California, USA - Sample 1 (SPAdes) (version 2) | ecosystem: Environmental > Aquatic > Marine > Oil seeps ... | reverse complement strand
ACTATGATTAAATCTTTTGCAAATATAAAGAAAGTTTTGATTATGGTCAAAACTTTTTAAAATTAGAATGTAATGTGTTTGTTGATTTGTTTTTTTTAGAAAAAGTAATAATGTGATACTCTTTTGAAATTTTTAAAACTAAAAACTTGTGATTTGTTTTTAAAATGGTATCATTTTTATTATATTTGTAGAAGCATTTGTAAGAAATGCTATCAAAAATATACTTTTTTTTGTTTCGCATGTGTTTCACATCATACAAAATTTGGAATGGCTTTTTGCATTAATACACAATAGGTTAGAATAAGGATATGGGACAGCTCTCTCTCCGCAACAAAATTACTTAAAAAGACAGATTGTTTCAACAGTCTGTCTTTTTTGTTTATGCAAAGATGTTGGTATATGAAAAAAAGATACAAATATTTATATAAAATTTTATCTTTGTAACATATACTAATTTTATTTTAAGTTTTAGAAATTAAGCAAGAATTAAATATTATTTTTATAAATGGCAAGAAGACAAAGAAAAAGCAGGTACCCAAAATACGAACAAGTTAAGATAATTGATCTTGCACTTGAAGGTAAAGCAGTTGGGAAAGTTAAAAGTGATGATCCTGAAAAAGGAGATTTAATAATTTTTGTAAGTAAGGTTGTTCCTGGGGATATTGTAGATGTTCAAATTAATAAAAAAAAGAAATCGTATAGAGAAGGATATCCAGTAAAGTTTCATAAATATTCTGAAAAAAGAACTGAAGCAATTTGCCAACATTTTGGTGTTTGTGGAGGTTGCACGCGTCAGCATTTAAGTTATGGTGACCAAGTTTTTTATAAATACAAACAGGTTAGTGAAACTTTAAAGCGTATAGGGAAAGTTGATTTTCCTGAAATTAAACCAGTTTTAAAAGCTCCAGAAACTACTTTTTATAGAAATAAATTAGAATATACTTTTACAAATACTCGTTGGATTACTCAGGAAGAAGTTGATTCTGAAACAGAAATTGAAAGGTTTAAAGGTTTGGGATTTCATATTCCAGGCAAATATGATAAAATTTTAGATGTTGAAAAATGTTGGCTTCAAGAGGAACCATCAAATAGTATTCGTTTATTTATTAGAGATTTTTCAATTGATAATAATTATGATTTTTTTAATCACTATAAAAAGACTGGATTTTTAAGAACTTTAATTATAAGAATAACTTCTATTGGTGAAATTATGATTATTCCAACTTTTTTTCATGATAATAAAGAAAAAATTGAGAAGTTATTAGATGCAGTTTATGATAAATTCCCAGAGATAACATCAGTAAATTATGTAATTAACAAAAAATTAAATGATAGTATAACTGACCAAGAAGTTATTAATTACAAAGGTAAAGATTATATTACTGAAAAGATGGATGATATTATTTTTAAAATTAGCCCAAAATCTTTTTACCAAACAAATTCAAAACAAGCTTATAATTTATATAATGTAGTTAAAGAATTTGCCAATTTTCAAAAAGATGAAGTTGTTTACGATTTATACACTGGTACGGGAACTATTGCAAATTTTATTGCAAAACAAGTAAAAAAAGTGATTGGGGTTGAGTATGTTGAAGACTCAATTGAAGATGCTAAAATAAATTCAAAATTAAATTTAATACAAAATACAGATTTTTATGCGGGTGATATGAAAGATGTTTTAACAGAAGAGTTTATGAAAGAAAAAGGGCAGGCTGATACAATTATTATCGACCCACCAAGGGCAGGAATGCATAAGAAAGTTGTTGAAACAATTTTAAATGCTACACCTAAAAAAATAGTTTATGTTAGTTGCAATGTTGCTACTCAAGCAAGAGATATTGAACTTATGTCTGAAGAATATGATGTTATAAAAGTACAACCAGTTGATATGTTTCCACATACACATCATATAGAAAATGTTGTATTATTAGAAAAAAAATAAAGAATAATTAAGAAAAATTTTATTTTTTGCTCTTAAAATGATACTTTTACATCAAATAACAAAAATACTATGACCACTAAAACAATTTATGATTTTTACAAACTTCTAGAAAATGATAATATAAGTTTCAGTTACAGAGGAAGTTTTAGCAATAATATTCTTACAATGGCTACTCAGCTATTTAAAGAAAATTTGGAAGAAGAACATAGCAAACTCAAAAATAAGTTATCTTTTCTGATGATTGAAAGTTTTCAGAACATATCAAGATACTCAGAAAAAGAAAGTAATATTGATTTAGATGAAACAAGTGAGTTTTTTTTAACTAGAAATGTTGGGGACACATTTTATATAATATCAGCAAATTTAATTGATAATGATAAAATTGATATGGTTCGTGAAAAACTTGAACGTGTTAATACATTAGAAAAAACTGAATTAAATGCACTATACAGAGAAGTTCTTACGAACAAACAAATTAGTGAAAAAGGTGGTGCAGGTTTAGGTTTTATTGAAATGGTTCGAAAAACAAAAGGAAAATTACCTTTTGATTTTGTAAAAGTTGATGATAAACAATCTATGTTTTTCATGCAAATAGAACTAAAAAATCCTAAAGTTGATGATGGTTTACCACCAATAAAATTATCAGATGCAAAATTTATTCAAGAAATGGTTGCTCTTGAAAATATTTTGATGATGCATAAAGGTGATTTCTCAAAAGAAGCTGTTGGACCAATGCTTAGGATGGTTGAAGAAAATATGCAAAATGTATCTTTAAAAGTACATAAAAAAATATTTCATTTTTTAGTTGAAATTCTTCAGAATATTAGTAAACATGCTTATCCAATAAATGGAAAACATGATGGACTCTTTCAAATAGGTTTTGGTGATAATAAGTTTCATATTGGAACAGGAAATTTTATTGCAAAAAATGAAGTTGAAAATTTAAGAAATCAATTAGATATGGTTAATAGTAAATCTGTTGATGAGTTAAATGAATTATATAGAAAATATTTACGTGAAGGTAAATCTACAAAATCAGGAAGTGCTGGTTTAGGACTTATAGATTTGGCTCGTGAAACTGATGATATGATTAAATATGAGTTTACCGAAGAAAATGATGATTATTCTTTCTTTTCATTAACAGTAAAATTTTAAATATGTTAGACGCAATAATACTAGAAAAAACAAAAAATAGTCCTGAAATTATTTTAGATATTGAAAATAATTCATTTAAAATTGCTGGAAGATCAATTGTTGAAAATCCAGGTGAATTTTATTTACCTATTTATACATGGCTTGATGAATATGTGAAATCACCATTAGATTATACCAATTTTATTATAGACTTAGAATATTTTAATTCATCATCTGCAAGGCAAATTATGGAAATAATTATGTTACTTGAAAAAATTGATGAAAATACAGATAAAAAGGTTAAAATAAGCTGGCTGTATGAAGAAGGTGATGAAATGTCAAAAGAAAGAGGTGATGAAATAAAATTAGTTTCTAAACTTGATTTTGAAATAAAAGAATATCCTTCTGAAGATTTTTAAAATAAAATAATTATACGTAAGGATATATAAAAAAAATGATTAGACCTATTATTTTATCAAAGAAAGAAAATTCTCCTGAAATTATTTTGGATAAAGAGAATAATATTTTTAAAATATCAGGTAGATCTATAGTTGAGAACGCCCATCAATTTTATGACCCAATAATAGATTGGTTTAAAGAATATTTCAAAAACCCTAATGAGGCTACTGAATTAAGTATTAATCTTGATTATATTAATTCCTCATCTTCTCTTTTTTTAATGAAAATAGTATTATTATTTGAAGAAAATGATAATGAAAATAATAATTTAAAAGTTATTTGGGCTTATGATATGCAAGATGAACTTTTAAAAGAAAGGGGAGCTGAGATAAAAAAAACAACTAAAATTAATTTTGAATTAACTGAGTATGATTCTGGAGAATATGAAGAGTTTGATTTTAACTTTTAATATTACCATATTTTTTTGAAAAAAAACATTATATTTAAATAATTAATAAGATACGAAATATGATTAGGCCTATTAAAATTGAAAAAAAAGCAAATTCACCAGAAGTAATTCTTAATAAAGATAAAGGAATTTTTCAAATAATGGGAAGGTCAATTGTTGAAAATTCTTTTGATTTTTATACACCAATTATAAATTGGATTGAAGAGTATTTTAAAAATCCAAATCCATCAACACAATTATCATTATATATTGACTATCTTAACTCATCTTCAACATTACAATTAATGAAGTTAATAAAACTTTTTAATGGTAAAGAAAATGTTAAAATTGTTTGGGTATTTGAGGATGGTGATGAGAATTCAAAAGAAACAGGTGAAGAATATGAACTTGCATCAAATGTTGAATTTGAATTTGTAGAAACAGATGTAGAAAATTTTGAAGATTTTAAATTTGACTTTTAATACCATAATAACTTGTAAAATGCTAAAACCTTTAATTTTAAAAAAAACGCAATTAACACCTCTTGTAATTCTAGATAAGGATAACAATATGTTTTCTATAGAAGGGAAATCAATATATTCAAATGGATATGAATTTTATACACCTATTCTTGTTTGGTTCAAAGAATATTTTAAAAATCCTAATATAACTACTGAATTAATTATATATTTTGAGTATATTAACTCATCTTCATTCTTTCAAATTTCACGACTGATTGAAATGTTTTCTGAGAACATAAATAATAGTAAACTTAAAATTATCTGGAAATATGATTTTGATGATGAAATTATTCAAGAAAATGGTATGGAATTTAAAAAAAATACAAATTTTGAATTTGAGGTATTAGTTGTTAAAAATTAATTTTATTAATACTTTTTCATTTTAAACTTATTTTACTCCCTAAGTAATCAGATATTTAAAAAATATTTGGATTTTACAAATATTTTTGCTATTATTGTACATAAATATTTTGTATTATGAAAGGGACTTCTATTTTTTTTGCAACTATCCTATTAATTTGGATGTCAGCATCTACATATTGGTATGTTTGTAAAATAAAAAAAGATTGTAATAAAGACGAGCTAGTTATTAATACCCACCCTAAAAACAATCCTTCTAAGAATATAAAAACTGATACTTTAAATACAATTCCTGTAAATGAGTCAGATACTTTGGATATTTATAGTAAACTGCTAGAAGGATATGTAGTTTCCAATTTTCCTAAAAACTCAAAAGTAAATAATAATATTAATGCAGATTTTAATGTGTTTGCTGGAGAGTTAAAGAAATATATTTCAGATAATAAAAACTTAAATATAGATATTATTGGCTACACTGATAATTCTGGTAGTAAAAAAACTAATTTATTATTTGGTAACAAAAGAGCACTTTTTATAAAAGACAAACTCGTTAAAAAAGGTATAGATGAAAAATTCTTCACTATTAAATCATTTGGAGAAGAAGATCCTGTAGTTTCAAATTTAACTGAAGAGGGAAGATTAAAAAATAGGCGAGTAATCATAAAAATAAATAAAAAATAAATAAAATGGCTGAACACATTCTAGAAATTGTTGCAATGTTGATTGTATCTGCAATATTGGGTTTTTTAATTGCTTGGTTTTGGATACATAATAAAATTTCCACACTTCAAGTTTATATTGATTCTTTAGAGGATAATATTAACAGACTTAAAACAAAGTACTCTAAAAATGAAACAAAGCTTATAGACTGTCAAACGAATTTTAAAAAGAGAGAAGCAGATTTGCAAAGTATTGAAAAATTGCTTGTAGAATGTCAGGCTAAGCTAATTGTTTCGGATGTAAATCTTATAAAAAAAGAAATTGATTGTGAAGATGATGAAAAAGAAGACGTTCCATTAAAAAAGCTATCGAAGCAAGATGAAGCTTTAGAAAGAATTAAAGCAAAATCAGAAAAGATTAATTTTTCTAGAATAGGTTTTTCTAATGAAGATACTAAAGATGATTTAAAACTAATTAAAGGAATCGGTCCATTTATTGAGAAAAAATTAAATGCTTTGGGGCTTTTTACTTTTAATCAAATTTCTAATTTCAATGACGAAGATAAGGATATTGTAAATGATGCAATTGAATTTTTTCCAGGAAGAATTAAACGAGATGATTGGGTAGGGCAGGCAAAAGATTTTATTAAATAGATAATAAAAAAGAGTTCTAAAATAATTTAGAACTCTTTTTTTTAACTATTTATATTAACCCGCAGTAAAATTTTCTGCACCTTCAACCATTCCTACAAGTTTTTGAGGATCATGTATTAGCACAGGTATGTGTTGTGGGCAAACTCTTAATTCTTTACCTTTGTATTTCATAATAATTAAAGGAATTTCATCTTCATTTTTTTTGCAAACTATGCAAGTATTTTTATTATTTCCCATTTTTTCTAGAAATTAAGTTTAAAAGATGCAAATATATTTAATTGTATTGTAGAATAAAATTTTATTACATAAATAAAATTAAACTTACTGCCATAACAATCATTCCTGCAATTAATCCATATATTGCAGAATGAGGTTCTCCATATTCTCTTGCAGTTGGCAAAAGTTCATCTAATGATATAAATACCATAATTCCAGCTACAGATGCAAATAATAATCCAAAAATTGTATCATTTAAGTAAGGCATTAAAATGGCAAAACCTATTATTGCACCAACTGGTTCTGCTAAACCAGATAAAAATGAATACCAGAATGCTTTTTTCTTACTTCCTGTGGCATAATAAAGTGGTATTGAAACTGCAATTCCTTCAGGAATATTATGTATGGCAATGGCAACTGCAATTGCAATTCCAAGTTTTGGGTCAGTAATTGCAGCTGTAAAAGTTGCTAAACCTTCAGGAAAATTATGAATAGCTATTGCAATAGCAGAAAGAACTCCCATTTTTAAAAGTTTGTTCTTTTTTGCATATTCAACTTCTTTTTCAACATCTTCAATCTTATGAATTTCATGAGGGTTTTCAAATTCAGGAATTAACTTATCAATAATTGCAATTAAGAAAATTCCTCCAAAAAAACCAAAAATTGTATACCAATTTCCAAGTTTTTGACCATAAACACCAACTAAACTGTCTTGGGCTTTTGAAAAAATTTCTACCATTGAAACATAAATCATTACACCAGCAGAAAAGCCTAATGAAACTGATAAAAATTTTGTGTTAGTTTTTTTTGCAAAAAATGCCAACGCACTTCCAATTCCTGTAGAAAGTCCTGCAAAAAGTGTTAGCAAAAAAGCTTGTATTATTATTTCTGTTGATACCATTTATTTATTTTGTCTCTGTGGATTTATAATTTTCTAGTAATTTAAAAATTTTTGCAACTTTATTTTCCATTGTTAAGGAACCATCAAGTTTATAAATTTTATGCCCATCTTTTTCCATCTTTCTAAACCAAGTCATTTGTCTTTTTGAGAATTGATGAATTGCAATTTCCAACCTACTAAACATTTCATTATAAGTTATTTCATTAAGAATATATTCAGTAATAAATTTATATTCTAATCCATAATATTTTAGTGTTTCTGTTGGTACATCTTTTTTTATTAGGTCTTCAATTTCCTCTATCATACCATCTTGCAAACGTTCCTTTAACCTTTGCGATATTCTTCTTCTTCTTGAATCTCTATCAAAAACAATTTGAATATTTAAGCTGTTAATTTTAGGAAAAGAAAAATCTATACTCTTCTTCTTCTCATAAAATAATGCAATTTCAACAGCACGAATTAATCTTTTTCTGTTTGAAGTATCACTTCGGTTATGAAGTTCATTGTTTTTTTTTAGAATTGAAATTAATTCATCATCATCTTTTTTTTCAAGTTCAAATTTTAATTCTTCGCTATGCGGCACATTAATTAATTTGTATCCTTTTAAAACAGCATCAATATACATTCCTGTTCCACCACTTAAAATTGGAAAATTATTTCTTTCTTTTATATTTTCATAAATTTTAAGAAAATCTTTTTGATATTCAAAAACATTATATTTTTCTCCAGCATTAACAATATCAATGAGATGATATGGAATTTCAACATTATTAATTGTATAATCTTCAATGTCTTTACCTGTTCCAATGTCCATTCCTTTATATACTTGGCGAGAATCTGCACTAATGATTTCACCATTTAGTTTATAGGCAATATTTGCTGCTAGTGAGGTTTTTCCACCAGCAGTTGCCCCAAGAATTGTAATAATATCATATTTTGCTTTTTGCATAATTTTGCATAATATTTTATAGTTTACAAAGATAATTATAAATTTGCAAGCTATGGCAAATGTGGTACACATAAAGAATAAAAAAGCAAGAAGAGATTTTGAATTACTTGATAAATATATTGCAGGAATTCAACTTTATGGAACAGAAATTAAATCGATACGAGCAGGGAAAGCAAGTATTAATGATGCTTATTGTGTATTAATTCCAAATATTAGGAAACCAAACTCTTTTGAAATTTTTGTTAAGATGCATATTTCCGAATATTCTCATGGCTCTTATGCCAATCATCTGCCAAAAAGGGATAGAAAATTACTTCTAAATAAAAAAGAAATTGAAAAAATTGCAAAAAAAATTGTTGCGTCTGCTCTTACATTAGTTCCAACAAGATTATTTATTAATGAAAGAGGAATTGCAAAATTAGAAATTGCAATTGCACGTGGTAAAAAATACCATGATAAACGTGAAGATCTTAAACAAAAAGATGATAAGCGTGAAATGGATAGATTAAAAAAGATGCGTCTTTAATTATCATACTGTCCTCCAAAAAGCAATTTTCCCCCAATAGACAAACTATCGTTATAAACTATTGTATTAGGCATGCCAAAATAATACACATTTCCTGTCCCTGTAATTTTGCAATCTAATTTATTAGAAACTCGTACTTTGCAATCGCCCTTAGAATTGTTTTCAACTAAAACATTTTTTGAAATTAAATTGCTTGCATCAACGCTTGCTAAACTAGTATTCCACAATTTAAGTGTTTCAACATTTCCTTTTACTTTTATTTTCCCCCCATTCAGGTGATTATTCCAAAAATAAAAAACCTGACTATTTACAATTAAATCTGCATCATTATATTTTGAAGTAGCAACCAAACCAATTTCATTAAAGTTTGTTAATTCATTTTTTGAAAAAATTTTAGAAGAACCATCTAAACGAATAAAACTTATCCTTTTTACATGAATATTAATGAGAACAGAATTGGTTTTAGGCTTTGAAAATTTACATTTATGATTATTATCTATTATTAAAGTATTATTTTCAATTTTAAAATTTGTTGAATTCACAAATGCTTCATGCCCTTTTATACTTATGCTATTAATTGTATCTTGTATAAGTTCAACTTCAAAAACATTTTCAATATATAAACTGTCAAAGTTTGCAAGTTTCTGTTCTATAGTAATTTCTTTGCCAGAATTACTAAAACAATCTTTTGCTTTTTGGCAAGAATTTAATAGAATAAAACTCAATATAATTATGTGTAATTTTTTCATTACAACTAATAAAAAAAATATGTTAATTTTACAAGTTGTAAAGATAAAAAAAATAAATTTTTAGTAAAATAAAATATATGAAATCAGTAATTCTATTTTTAACTATATTATTTTCAACTTTATCAATATATTCTCAAACAGATAATGATGATTTTAAACAAGCCGTTTCTTTTTTTAAACAAGCGAATGATTTTAAACAAAAATATGATTTTGATAATGCAAAAATATATTTTAATAAAGCAGCAGAACTCTTTAAAAAAAATAATTATACTGGCAATTACATCCAGAGTAAATATTCAATTGCAGATATCTATATATTAAATAATAAAAAAAAAGAAGCTGAAAATATTGTTAATGAAATTGAAAAATTATCTATTCAAAAATATGGAGAGGATAATAAATTTATGACAAATATTGATTATGCAAAAGGGAGAATTTTAGCCATTAATGGAGAATACAATAAAGCCATTGAACTATATAAACAATCTGCATTATTAAATGATAAATATGATAAACCAAATAGTTTTTTCAAATCAAATTTATATACAAGCCTTGGAAATGCTTATTCCGAATTGGGAAACTTAGATTTAGCAATTGAAAACTATATAAAAGATATAGAAGTTAAGAAAACTTATGTTGGTAAAAATAATCCAATGTTGGCTGTTGGATACAATAATATTGCTGGTATTTACACAACAAAAGGACAATTTGATTTAGCTTTAACAAATATAAATAAGGCATTAGAATTGAATATAAATGCCTACGGGAAGAACAACTCCTTAACTGCAGATTTATATAATAGTAAAGGAAATATTTTTTCTGAAATGGGACAATATGACTTAGCACTTGATTTTTTCAGAACTTCATTAAAAATTGATAAAGCACTTTATGGAAATAAAAGCATATCAGTTGCAAAAAATTTGAATGATATTGGTATTATTTATAATAGGAAAAAGAAGTTTAACGAAGCATTAATTTATTTTAAAGATGCTTATGATATACAAATTGATATTTTAGGAGAAAACCATCCTGATATTGCAGGGACTTGTAATAATATTGGGTATATACTTGAATATCAGGGTAAACATGAAACTTCATTAAAGTATTATGAAAGAGCAATTGAGATAAAAACTAAAACCTTTGGAGTAAATCATCCAGAACTTGCAGTTTATTATAATAACATTGGAATTAACTATTACAATAACAATAATTATGAGAAAGCTCTTGCGAATTATTTAAAAGCAGTTTCTATTTTAGAAAATAATTATGGGAACAAATTTGCAGGAATTATTCGTATGTATTTAAATATTGCTGATTTATACAGAAAAAATAATAATTTTAATAAATCTTTAGAGTATTATCAAAAAAGTATTGCTGCAAATGTTAAAGATTTTAAACTTGATACGAGTAACTATTTTTTGAACCCAAAAATACATAATTATCTGGATATTAATAGATTATTGTATTCTTTGCAAGGTAAAACAGGAGTTTTAGATGCAATTTATAAAAGAGATTCTCTAATTTCAGATTTAGAACTTTCAGTAAAAACATATTTATTGTGCGATTCTGTTATTTCAATAGCAAGAAAACAAGCGGTGAAACAATCGGATAAAATTAATCTTGGAAACCAAACAAAAGATATTTACCAAGCAGTAGTTATTGATTTATATCAATTAGCAGAAAATACTGATAAAGAAAAGTTAAAACAGAATTATTATGAAAACATGTTTTATTTTGCTGAAAAAAATAAAGCATTTATTCTCTCTCAATCGGTTATGTCTTCAGATGTTACATCTTTTGCAGATGTACCAATTGAAATAATAAATAAAGAAAAAGATATAAAAAACAAAATTTCTGAAACTGAAAAACTACTTATTGAATCCTCAGATGAAAAAAATGCTGAAAAATACCAAGATCGCTTATTTGTTTTAAATGAAAAATTAAGAAAATTTAATAAAGACCTTGAAAGAGATTATCCAAAATATTATAATTCAAAATATAAGGATGTACAACTTAATATTAAGGATTTACAATCTAAATTAGATAAAAATGCTGCTATAAGAAGTTATTTCTCAGGTGATGATGTATTTATTATCTTCACAATTACAAAAGATGATATACAAGTTTACTCTATTGATAAACCTGAAGATTTCGATAAAAAAGTTAAAGATTTTAATAAATATATAACTTCTGGTTATAAATCTTTTTTTAGTCTTTATTTAGAATCTGCAAATGAGTTTTATAATCTTCTTTTTCCTGATAAAATACCTGAGGGAATTGAAAAGATAACAATTATTCCTGATGGTTTACTTGGAATTATTCCTTTTGAATCTCTTATTACAGAAAAATATACTGGTGATATTTCTGATTTTAAAAATTACCCATTTTTAATAAAGAAATATCAAATAAATTATTCATATTCAGCCGGTTTGCTCTTGAAATCACTTAATATTAAACGAAGACGAGACAATAGAAAAACTTGGTTAGGTATTGCACCGGTTTTTAATAATGTTGAGAAAATGAAAATTAATAATGTTGAAATTACTGTTTTACCTGGTAGTAAAAAAGAAATAGAAGATATTGCAGAAATCTTCATTCAAAAAGGAGACGAAGTTAATTCTGTAACTGAAAAAGATGCAACAGAAACATTTGTAAAAAACGAAAATTTAAAAGATTATAAATATATTCATATTGCAACACATGGAGTTGTTAATACGGATGAGCCAAATCTTTCTGCTATACTTTTATACCCGGAAAAAGGTGAAAATGATGGTGTTTTATATTCAGGTGAAATATATAATTTAGAACTTGATGCCGATTTAACTGTTCTTTCCGCTTGCGAGACAGGACTTGGGAAAATATCCAAAAGTGAAGGAATTATTGGTCTTTCACGAGCATTACTTTATGCAGGTTCCGACAACACAATTGTTTCACTATGGAAAGTGTCAGATGTTTCAACACATAATTTAATGGTAGATTTTTATAATAATTTGGTTGAAAATGAAGATGATAGAGCAAATGCACTTCATAAAGCAAAAATTAAAATGATTGAAACAAGCGAAAATTTTGCACACCCATTTTTTTGGTCTCCTTTCGTTTTAATTGGAAAATAAATTTAAAAAAAAATTGTTAATGACAACAATTAATTGCAAAGGAAATTTAATAGAATTATCTAGCCCAAAAGTTGCAGGTATTTTAAATATTACACCAGATTCTTTTTATGATGGTGGGAAATATACAAATATTAATGCGATTAGAAATAGAGTAAAACAAATAATTTCAGAAGGAGCTGATTTTATTGATATTGGAGCTTATTCTTCTCGACCGGGAGCAAAACATATTTCGGAAGATGAAGAATTGCAAAGGCTGATACCAGTTTTAGAAATGATGCAAACTGATTTTTCTGATGCGATTATTTCAGTTGATACTTTTAGGGCAAAAATTGCAAAAATTATTGTTGAGAACTATGGAGTTGCAATAATTAACGATATTTCTGCAGGGAATATGGATACTAAAATGTTAGAAACTATTGCACAATTAAATGTTCCATATATAATGATGCACATGCAAGGAACACCCCAGAATATGCAAAAAAATGTTCATTATGATGATTTAATGAAAGAATTATTAATGTTTTTTGCTAAAAAGCTAAGTGTTGCAAAACAAATTGGAATTAATGATGTTATTGTTGATCCAGGTTTTGGTTTTGGAAAAATAATTGAGCACAATTACCAAATTCTTAATGAACTTGAAAAATTTAAAATTTTAGATACTCCAATTTTGGTTGGAATTTCAAGAAAGTCAATGATTTACAAATTGCTAGATACAAGTCCAGAAGAAGTTCTTCCTGCAAGTTTAGCTTTAAGTATGACAGCATTACAAAAAGGAACTTCAATTTTAAGAGTACATGATGTTAAAGAAACTGTACAAATTGTAAAGGTTTTTAATAAGTTGAATGAAGTATCAAAAAATAATTTTTAAATTATAACATATAATTCCTAATTCATTTATAATTTAGCATCAAAATTTAAAAACTAAGATTATCACATTTTTAGACATTGGCATAACTGATATTATTGACATTCTTTTGGTTGCATTTTTACTTTATCAAGTTTATTTTTTGATTAAAGGAACTGCAGCAATTAAAATATTTATTGGCATTGCCTTTTTATATTTCTTTTGGCTAATTGTTCAAGCCTTAAATATGAAGTTAATAACTTCAATACTTGGTAATATAATGGGTGTAGGAGTAATTGCCTTGCTTATAGTATTTCAACAAGAAGTTCGCAAATTTTTTATGCTCATTACAAATAATTACCTGTTTAAAATTGATATTTCATTTAAAAAACTTCTTCCTTTCTTAAAAGATGAAGAACCGAAAGTTAAAGTTTGGTCAATTGTTAAAGCATGTTCAAATTTATCCAAACAAAGAATGGGGGCTTTAATTTCCATAAGTAGGCAATCTGAAATGCTTGCAATTGTTGAAACAGGTATTCGCATAGATGCAATAACAAGTTCACAACTTATTGAAAATTTATTTTTTAAGAATAGTCCTTTACATGATGGTTCAATAGTAATTAAGAATGAAAAAATTGTTGCTGCAGGATGTATTCTTCCTGTATCTGATAAAAGTTTAGACATAAAAGACTTTGGCTTACGACATAGAGCAGCAATGGGCTTGGCAGAACAAACCGATGCAATAATTATTGTAGTCTCTGAGGAAACAGGAGGTATATCAATTTTTAATGATAATTCATATAAACGTGATATTTCTGTTACAGATTTAAGGCAAACTTTGGAAAATGTTTTTTTAAAAGATAATGAAGAAGTTAAAGAGGCATCAAATAATTAAATTGTTATAATTTAGAAAATGCAAAAAAGTAATAGAGCTGTTTGGGCTGAAAAAAATATTGTTTATTTAATTGACCAAACTAAACTTCCATTTAAAGAAGAAATTTATATTTCAGATAATTATAACAATACTTGCAAAGCAATTATTACTATGATAACTCGTGGTGCAGGTTCAATTGGTGCAACGGCTGGTTTTGCTATGATGCAAGCTGCTTATGAAGCACCCAAGAATAATTATAGTAACTTTTTATTAAAAGCAAAAAATGATATTGAAGCAACAAGACCAACTGCCCAGGATTTATTTGCTGCAGTTAATCGTGTGTATAACAAAGCTTTAATTTCAATTGAAGATGCAGAAATTGAAGCACAAAAAATAGCAGACCAAACTTCAGAAGCAGGTAGAAAAATTGGAATAATTGGGAATGAATTAATTGAAGATGGTTTTAATATTCTTACTCATTGCAATGCTGGACCTTTGGCACTTGTTGAATATGGCTCAGCATTAGCACCAATTATTGAGGCGCATAAGATGGGTAAAAAAGTTTTTGTTTATGTTGATGAAACACGCCCAAGAAATCAGGGTGCAAAATTAACTGCTTGGGAGTTGAAAAAAGTAGGAGTTCCTCATCTTATTATTGCCGATAATGTTGCAGGATTACTTATGCAGCAAGGGAAGCTGGATATTGTAATAACAGGTGCTGACAGAATTGCAAAAAATGGTGATACCGCAAATAAAATTGGAACTTTAGAAAAAGCAATTCTTGCAAAGGAGTTTAATGTTCCTTTTTATATTGCTGCACCAATGTCAACTTTTGATAATAACATTCTTGAAGGCAAAGATATTCCTATTGAAGAACGCAGTGAAGATGAGGTTCTATTTATTTCTGGTGAAGATGAAAATGGAGTTATTAGAAAAATTCGAATAGCCTCGCCAAAATCTGGTGCATTTAATCCAGCATTTGATGTAACACCTGTAAAATATATCACAGGTTTCATTACCCCTGATGCAGTTTTGTCTTTTAATTTAGGTAAGAAATAAAAATATTTAAAAATTAAATACCATCACGTATTTTTCTGTATCTTCGTCTTGCTTCAGAAACATAAATACTATCAGGGTGTTCAATCATAAGTTTTTTATAATATTCTGCGGCTTCTTCTTTATTTTTTAGTTTTTCTTCATACATAATTCCTAAACGATATGTTGCAACATCTGCAAGAATATCCCACGAAAACTCAGTTATAACTTTCTTATAGAACTTTTCAGCATTAATAAAATCATTATTTCCTTCATAAATTTTTGCTTTAAGAAAAATAGCATCATCAATAATTTGGTGCCCAGTATTTTTGCTTATTAAAGTATCTAATAGAATAATCGCAGAGTCTGGTTTATGCATAAAAACAAATAATTCTGCTTTAGCAAAAGTTTTAAGGGCAATTTGTAAAGAGTCGTCTTCCGTATTTTCGCTTATGTGAATTGAATAATAAAGAGCATCATTTGCAACAGGCTTTGATGTACTTGCTTTTAGAGCATCAAATTGTGCTTTTGCCCACTGAAAATTGTTTGCAAAATATGCAAGTTTTGCTTTTTTAAGTTTTGCAATATCTCCCAATGAATTTCCTTTATTATCCATTTCTGCTTGACCATAAATTAATGCAGCATAATCTAAATCATTTTCAAAAACTAAAATATCGCCAAGTTCAATTTTACATTTTGTTGCAAGTTTATTATCTAATCCTCTGATTTTTATTGCATCAGTTAATAAATCTTCTGCAGATTTTGCTTTGTTCAAGTAAAAAGTTTTAAGATGTGATAAGTCAATAATTGTATTAATTGTCTTCGAATTTATTCCAAACTTTATTAATGTCCTTTCATAATCTTTTTCCAAATTTAATAAATCCTCATTATTTGTAATTTTGCCATTTTTTACTTTTAAATAATTAACATTTAGTAAACCTAAACGTGCATTAATGTAATATGGTAAATTATCGCCTTTATCAATAACAAATTTGTATGCTGTTGAAGCAGTAATTAAATTATTATTTTCTTTTGCAATCTCAGCTAAATCAATTATTTTTTTTCCAGATGAATTAAGTCTTTTGTCAATTGCCATTTGCTGGAAAAGTGCTTTTCCAAATTCTTTTCTCTGCATAAAATGCCAAATAAGCATTTGGTTAAAAACAATTCCTGAATGTGGTTTTTGTATTCTTTTAATAAGTTCTGTTTTTAAAACATTTGAAAATTCATCATTAACATCTTTTTTTAAGAAGTATTGTAATCTGTTTTGAACAATATTTATGTTTCTTGGATTTTGTTCTAACATAAATAAATATTGGTCAATCATTTTGTTGTATTTTCTTTGTATAGCATAAAGGTTTGCTAATTCGCTCCTAAATGTTTCTCGTGTTGTTTGCCTGCCAATGTAATATGTTTCTTCGGCATAATCATATTCTTGTCTTTGTATAAATGCTGATGCAACAGAACGAACTTGTGCGGGATTATTTTTTAATTTCTTTAAAGTTTTTTCAAAATATTTTTTTGCATCTTCATTTTCGTTTTGTTTTTTGTATAAATATCCTAAATCTACATAATATGAAAGCATATTTTTGTTTTTCCTAATCTGTGTTTTTATTTTTTTTTCTGCAATATCAAATTTGCTTTGTTCAATTAGGCAGTTTGAATAATAAGTAAAATAAATTTTTGCATTAGTTTTTTCATAAATTTTCTTAAAAAGAACTTCTGCTTTGTCATAATCTTTGCTTCGGTAATATTCGTATGCCAAACTAATTTCATTTCCTGTATTATTTTGAGAAAAAATTATGTTTGAAGAAAATAAAAAAATAAATATGTATAGAATGTGCTTTGTCATTTTAATAAAATTATATCTTTGAGATAATATTTTGCAATATTTTGAATTTCCAAATATACATAATATTGCTATTTTATATAACTAACAAATAGATATTAATATTTTGTTTAATTAAATATGAGTTTTTTTGGTAAAAATATTAGAAAAATAAGAATTGCAAAAAAAATGACACAAACTGAATTTGCAGAACTTTTTGAACTTAAAAGAACTGCATTGGGTGCTTATGAAGAGGGTAGAGCAGAGGCTAAAATTGATAAAATAATTATTATTGCAGATTATTTTAAACTTACTTTAGACCAGCTTTTACGTAAAGAACTTACAATTAATGAAATTTTTCATTTTAGAAATGATTTCTTTGAATAATTTTCTAAAAAGAATGT
>Ga0209633_10002528_pt1 | contig 17556 bp, 20 predicted proteins | sample Cruoilmetagenom1_FD_187290 | JGI IMG/M metagenome (GOLD analysis project Ga0209633, IMG submission 187290) | Oil polluted marine microbial communities from Coal Oil Point, Santa Barbara, California, USA - Sample 1 (SPAdes) (version 2) | ecosystem: Environmental > Aquatic > Marine > Oil seeps ... | reverse complement strand
CCTTAAACTTCTTAAGTTCGGAAATTCTGTTTTTCCGGATTAATTCTTCAAGCGCAGTGATTATTACCTTTGTTTTAGTTTTCATTTGAGTAGCTTTCATTGCTTCAAGTAACAGCGCTTCAGGTAAATTCAGTGTAGTTCTCATATTGCACCTCCGTATGCATAAATATTATAGCTTATACATACGGTGTCAATCTTTTTTTGAGCGCCTGCGGGATTTCGACAAGACCTCATTTTATTGCGCGTAACCTACATTTCTGGGGTGAACAAAGGTTTCAAAGGTCAGGCTGCCGGTGCTGACATCATTTCGTGTCATATTGATCTTTATTTCGATATCGGTTAAGGCCTCAATATCGTCAGTCCCCTGAACCCACTCGCTTTCATCATCCTTATAAAAATTCAGGGTAAATCCGTTTAATTTAATTCCGTCAATAAGTGTGTCACCGTCTATGAGTATTTCATTATTGTTAAGCGCTATGGTATGGTTTCCGGAACTGCTTTCAAAGGTAACAGAAACCGGATTCGTGCCAGCGGCAGTTATATCATAAAGTTCCTGAAACTCCCTGGTAATGCGAGCCAGCGCCATCTGCGCTTTTTGAGCGGAATGCGCGTTCTGCCGGGCAAAGACATACCCTTTGGTGCCGGTGACGATCCCTATACCTGCAACCGCAACGATGATGCTGAAAATCACAAGCGCAAGAATTATTTCAAGAAACGTAAAACCGGATTCTTTTTTCATAGCATTTAATATAAATCAGATATGTCAAGGATGTTGTTTTTTTCGTTATCACAAAATATTAATGCCTGAACTTTTTGATCTGGAGACCTGTCATTTTCTCGTTCCCACGCTCCAGCGTGGGAATGCATACCATATTATGGCCTGATTGTATTCTCATATAAATCAGCTATTGGAAAACAAAGATTATAGTCATTCCATTCTAAATCGCCACTATCCAGTTCATATTCCCTGAATTTTTTTTCGTCTAAATATTTTCTTATCAAGGGATTTAAGGAGTTTGAAAGGAATGGGTAAAAATCTATAGATTGTTCCGATTTATCATTAAAAGTTAATTTTATCTTATAACCGCCAAGGTAGCTCGCTTTTTCAATTTTAATTATTTGACTCTCCTCTCGATATTTTCCCTCGTTCCCAGACTCTGCCTGGGAATGCATACCACAAGGCTCTGCCTTTTTTAGATCAGCTATTTTACTGCCACCAATCCTTTTAACCCGATATAGTCACGGTCGATAGAATATCTCCAATGCTCAGGTTTGTCAACATACCCGCGTTTAACAGGATTATAGTGAATATACTCTATATAGATTTTCAGGCATCCTTCATTAAAGGCCAAAAGTAGTTTACACTTTTTAATATAAAATTGCACTTCTCATTCCCATGCTCCAGCGTGGGAATGCATACCATATGTAAGTTCCCACGCTGGAGCATGGGAACCAGGCAAGAACCAGCATCTAAAAAGTGTAAACCGGTAAATGAAGGATGCCCTCGTTTCTAACCATTTCTCGGCATCAATAAAAAGTGCCTGATTTTAATTCAATTAATGTCAAAAAATCTACGTGACAAACTATTAATGGTTTCATCCGAGCCTGGTGTATATCTGATGAAGGATGCTGCCGAAAAAATTATCTATGTGGGTAAGGCCGCAAATTTAAAAAAACGTCTCTCTTCATATTTTTCCAAACCTGTGCATACTGATATGAAAACCGGTGTTCTTGTGAAAAAGATTGCCGGATTTGAAACCATTATCACTGCAAGTGAAAAAGAAGCCCTGATTCTCGAATCCAACCTGATAAAAAAATATAAGCCTAAGTATAACGTTATCCTGAAGGACGGAAAAAGGTATCCATCCCTGCGAATTAACATTAAAAGCGATTATCCTAATCTTGCTATAGTCCGTAAAATAGCCGGAGACGGCGCAAAATATTTCGGGCCGTTTTCTTCTGCTCTGGCTGTTCGCCAGACTCTCAGAATCATCAATAAAACATTCAAGCTGAGAAAATGCAAAGGCGGAGCATTAAAAAATCGTTCCCGTCCGTGCCTCAATTACCAAATTGGAGCATGCCTGGCGCCCTGCTGCCTTGATGTCGCAAAGTCAGAGTATGATGAAATAGTTAATGAAGTTATTATGTTTTTAAAAGGTAAAACCACTGCACTGGTTCAGGATATAAAGAGCCGTATGAAATTTGCGTCTGAACATAAGAATTTTGAAAAGGCTGCTCAGTTGCGGGACAAAATGTTTGCTCTTGAAAAGACTCTTGAAAAGCAGGTCGCAGTAACAACCGATTTGAATGACCGTGATGTGCTGGCAGTAGCAAGAATGACTGGAAACGCCCTGATTACTTTGCTGACTGTGCGTGGAGGGTTTTTGCTTGATACCCGTCATTTTAGTTTTAATGAAACTTTTTCGACTAACGCTGAAATAATAGAAACTTTTATCAGGCAGAATTACGAGAATATTCCTTATATTCCAAAAGAAATTCTGGTTTCTTCTCTGCCGGATAACCCAGATATGCTGGAAGAATTTTTAAGCGTAATCAAGGGTAAAAAAGTCCGGGTACTCAGCCCCCAAAGGGGTGAGAAGCTGCAGCTTGTTAATATGGCGGTAAAGAATGCCATAAACAGGCTAAGGGAGATAACGGCTTCTGATGTAGCTATAAAAAATATGCTTTCCAGGCTGAAAGATAATTTGAAAATGGAGTACGTTCCGTTGCGGGTAGAATGTTTTGACAACTCTAATATTTCGGGTAAAGATGCCGTTTCGGGAATGGTTGTTTTTGAAAATGGTCAGCCCGACAAATCTTCATATAGAAAGTTCAAGATAAAAACTGCTGCAAAACAGGATGACTATGCCTGTATGTTGGAAGCACTAACCAGGCGCTATGGGGATGGCGGTAAAACAGAATCGTATCCTGATCTGCTTGTTGTTGACGGTGGCAAAGGACAGTTAAATATTGCGGTTTCAGTTATCAAGAATTTGAATCTTTTTGGAAAATTTGAAATAATCGGAATAGCAAAAAAAGATGAGAAAAAGGGGGAAACAGAAGATAAGATATATAAATATGGACGCATTAATCCTGTTAACATGGGAAAAAGAGGGGATACACTTCTATTCCTGCAAAGAATAAGAGATGAGGCACACCGCTTTGCCATATCATTTCATCGCCGGCGGCGCAGCAAGTCATTTATTCATTCAGAACTTGATGATATTCAGGGAGTTGGCGAAAAAAGAAAAAAAATTCTTTTAATTCATTTTAAGAGTATTAAAAAAATCCGGGCAGCAACGCTTGACGAGATAAGCGCATTGCCCGGAATGAATAACAATGTTGCAAAAGAGATTAAAAAAAAAATACATAATTGATTATTTCAGGTTTTTTAATGCTTCGACCAGCTCTGTGACGGCATCTGCTGATTTATCCAGTTCTGCCATTTCCTTGTCTGTCAGGTTAAGCTGGATGATCTCTTCAATGCCGCTTGCACCAAGTTTTACCGGAACCCCTATAAAAAGACCATTTTTGCCATACTCACCTTCAAGATATGCCGCGCATGGGAGGATTTTTTTCTTGTCCAGAAGAATAGATTCGGCCATTTCGAGTACAGCCGATGAAGGTGCATAAAATGCGCTTCCGGTTTTGAAAAGACCTACAATTTCCGCTCCTCCTGCTCTTGTTCTTTCTATCAGAGCTTCAATACGATCTGCGGGAAGCAGTTCAGTAATCGGTATGCCTGCAACAGTAGTGTATCGAGGCAGGGGAACCATGGTATCTCCATGCCCGCCCAGAACCAGCGCTTGCGTACTTTCTACCGAAACACCAAGCTCCCATGATATAAATGTTCTGAATCTTGCGGAATCCAAAACACCAGCCATCCCTATAACTCTGTTTTTTGGGAACCCGGTTGTATCAAAAGCAACATGACACATAGCATCAAGAGGGTTGCTGAGAACCAGAACTATTGCTTCAGGTGAAAACTTTGCTACCTTTCCTGCTATATCTTTCATGATTTTGGCATTTATGCTCAATAAATCATCACGGCTCATGTTTGGTTTACGTGGCATACCCGCTGTAATTATAACTATATCAGATCCTGCAGATACTTCATAATCGTTGGAACCTGTTAAATGAACGTCATATTTTTCTATAGGCGATGCTTCTGCCAGATCTAAAGCTTTTCCCTGGGGAATACCCTCGACAATATCTATCAAGACTACATCACATATCCCTTTCATTGCCAGATGCTGAGCTGCCATACCTCCAACATTACCGGCTCCTACAACTGTTACTTTTTTATCCATAACACTCTCCTTTTTTTAAATGTTATTGTTTTTTTGAGATAATAATAACATTTATATATTCCAGCCTGTTTTCTATTGTCAAGGTAAAAGCATATTGGTAAATTACCTGCGTTTATTAGGCATGATGTTTGCATATATCTGTACATGATAAATGATCGTGATAAATGATAAGGAACGGGGACGAAATAACTTCCCCAGGCAGGCTCACAGATTTAGGTCAGGTTTGTTCGATATCCGATCTATAATTAAGTAGAAAAGTTGTAGGAATAGCGAGCTATTTCAAGATTTTTGTACCTAATTATAGATCGGGTAGATCGGGCAAAGATGGCCTGAAGCTGTGATGCATAGTTGTGGAAGTTATTTCGTTCTCGTTCCTACGCTGGAGCATGGGAATCAGGCAAAAACCAGCATCTAAAAAGTGTAAACTAAATTTGAAGAATGCCAAACATTGCTTTTCAAATATTGACAAAATTAGCAAAAGGAAGTTATAAATAAAATTTTAAGGTCAACTTATTGTTGAGCGAACCCTTATGTTAATATAAATAATTGGTGGTATCAAAGATGAATATTGCACAACAGATTAAAGGACTAATACAGGAAGCGGATATTTATAAGTCTCAAGGGTTGTATATAGAAGCTAAAGGCAAGTATGAAAATGTGGCAAAATTATTTCCAAAAAATGAACAGCTTAAAAACAATAAAAATCTGTTAAATGCAATTTCCCAAAAAATTTCAGTATTAGAAAAAAAAATTAAAGCAATAGATGGAACTGGGGAACATCAGGAAATATCTAAAAAAGCACAGGATCTTATCAGGAGACTATTCTCTTTTTCAGCCGGGGAATCCCAAAATGCGATGAAGCTTGAGGGAGCAATAGCTTTAGCAAAATTTGGTCAGTTTGAACGAGCATTAAAGGATTTTTTTGATTTATTGAAAGATGATGACATCCGTGTAGTGGCTGCAAAAAATGTACTCAGATGTCAAATAGCTCTCTCTTCGATAGATGCAGCCGTTACTCAATTTCAACAATGGTTGCTCAATGATATATTTTATTCTGCACAGTTAAAAAGAGTACGTCTGTTTTTACAGGATATGCTTGATAAAAAGGGGATGAATATCACTCTTCCTGAAGTACTTGGTGAAGATGCAGAATCAGAGCAGCCAAATGGGCAAGATGATATTGATGATGATGTGCTGGATATTAATTCAATCGGGATTGTTTTTGATTCTGGACCTCGCAAGGGATCAATTGTAGAATACGATGTAAGTTTTCAATCCGGGAATATGATTAGTTTAATAATTTCAAATAAAGATAAAGATTGGGTCGATGGTATATCCGTTGGCCATAAACTGGAAAATATTCAATTTTATTCTCCTATTGCAATGTTTACAGGTTCCGGCCTTGTTTCTTCAAAAACAGAGATAAAATCCGGGCCCAAAAAGGGGGATCACTGTTTGGACATTAAAATTGTAAGTACCTGAAGATTTATATAAAATTGATAAATTAAAGAATTCTCTTTTTGCCTTGGAGCTGGATAATATGGCTATTTTTAATTTAAAGAAGCGAGAGATAGAGTGTAAAATTGTATATTATGGACCTGGTAGATGTGGAAAAACAACTAATCTTGAATCGATTTTTACAATTTATCAAAAACAGATAACCGGTGAAATGGTTTCCATTAATACAGAGGGAGATCGCACCCTTTTTTTTGATTTTCTCCCCATGGGTCTTGGTAAAATTAAAGGTTGTGAAGTCAGAGTGCAGTTATATACCGTTCCTGGTCAGGTTCGATATTCTTCAACCAGAAAGCTGGTTTTAAGAGGCGTGGACGGGGTAATTTTTGTTGCTGATTCGTTTAAAGTCAGGCGTGAAAAAAATATGCTTTCATTAAAGGACCTTCAGCAAAATTTAAAAGAGTATGGTACCAATATTTTAAAAATACCTCTTGTCCTGCAGTATAATAAAAGGGATCTTGCTGAAGAAGGACTTCCATTAATGCCTTTGGAGGTTATGGAGAGAGATTTGAATCGGCAGCTTAAGGTTCCTTCTTTTTCTGCAAGCGCAATTAATGGTGATGGTGTTGGAGAAACATTACAGGAATGCCTGAAATTAACATTACAATCATTGCAAAAACAATTGAAATGGGCTGGATAAATTGGCAGTTATGAAAAATAGTATTGTTTTTTCTGGAGAGCTTGGCTTTTTAAATCTTGCTGATTTGATACAATTGCTTGGTAATAATAATAGCAGTGGCATTTTGCGTATTACCAGTCAGTATGCCAAAAGGCCCTCTTTTATATATTTTAAAAATGGTGATCCTGTAGATGCTTCAAATGGTTCATTAAATGGAATAGATGCTGTTTATTCGCTTTTTGGATGGATTGAGGGTATATTTGAATTTACTCTTATTGATATTGAGGTTAATAAAAAAATCAATCAGAACAGGATGGAAATTATTCTCGAAGGATTGAGAATGCTGGATGATGAAAAAATTGTAATACTTGGTACTGTTGCTAATAAACAAGAGTCTATTGCTGATAAGCACTCTACTAAACCCCTGGTTAAAGGGCCGCTTATTGATTACATGTATGTGGTGGATGAAGAGGAATTTTTTGATGGTGCCAGGATTGTTGAAGAAAATAAATTCGGCAATTGGATGTGGGTTATATTAAACGGTATAGTTGAGATATTTAAAGCAACGCATAAAGGCCCGGAGCTTGTTTTAAGAATAGGAAAGGGGGCTTTTATTGGCAGGTTAACCTCGTTTTTTGTTCGTGGCGATACACGTCATGCGACTGCTGTGGCTAAGGGTGATGTTCAGCTTGGTGTACTTGATTCACAACGGTTATCCAGTGAATATGCATGTATGTCGAGTGAATTTAGAAATATTGTAATGAGCCTTGAAAACAGACTGGATCAGGTTACAGATTTATCCATTGAGATTGGAAAATCGGATAATGATTTGTATGATTTTATAAAAGGAAAGAGTCCATTCTTTGTACAGGGTGAAAAAGATACAAGACTTTTCACTATAACATACGGTAAAGCCTTTGTTATTCACAAAACATTAAAAGGGTATATTAAACTCGCCACCCTGTCTGAGGGAGATTTTGTGGGTAATCTTCCGTTTCATTCGATAGGACATGAACCTGGTGGAGCATCTGTTTTCGGATCAAAAGATATTGAAGTTATGCCAATAGATACGGACGTACTACAAAAAGAATATAATAATACTCCGCTTATTTTTAAAAAAATAATGGAACATCTTGGCAATTGTATTGCAGTTACTACAACAGTAGCGTGTAACAAAAATAAAAGCCGGTCATAGGAATTGAGAATTAAAAATATGATTATTAAAGATAACAGAAAACACAGAAGAATAGATTCGATTAATTTGACATATTTTGCTCTTGATCAAAATGGCAATATTATACAAGATGGTATCGGAAAGACATTGAATGTTTCAGAATCGGGAATTCTTTTGGAAACATATATTCCTCTTGATTTAAAGCAGATGGTATTCCTGGCAATAGGCCTGGAAGATGATGTTGTTGATATCAAGGGTAGTGTTATTTATTCAAATAAACATGATAAGGGAAAATATAAAACAGGGATTGAGTTTTATGATGTTGATGAAACAGCTCTTCAGGTTTTACAGTTTTTTATAAATTATTTTAAGAAACGGGGATGAAATAACTTCCCCAAGCAGGCACACAGATTTAGATCGGGCAAAGATGGCCTGAAGCTGTGATGCATAGTTGGAGAAGTTAATTCGTCCTCGTTGCTAAGGAACGGGGATCAAAGGATAAAATTAATGGAGCAATCTTTATTTGAAACTGATTTTACTGACCTGAAACTGGCGAAAAGGGGGAAAGTAAGAGATATCTATGATCTTGGAGATAAACTTTTAATAGTGGCCACAGATCGAATCTCTGCCTTTGATGTTATAATGCCGGACACTGTTCCTGAAAAAGGAAAAATTCTTACCGCAATTTCTCTGTTCTGGTTTAAAATTATGGAGCCGATTGTACAGAATCATCTAATCGCAAGTAATGTAGAAGACTATCCTGATATCTGCAAACAATATGCTGAATTTCTGGAAGGGAGAAGCATGCTGGTAAAAAAAGCGGAGCCGCTTTCAATCGAATGCGTTGTAAGGGGATATATTTCAGGCTCAGGATGGAAATCATATCAAAAAACAGGAAGTGTTTGCGGCATAGAGCTGCCGGAAGGACTGAAAGAGTCGGAGAAACTTCCGGAAATTATTTTTACTCCTTCTACAAAAGAGGAACAAGGGACTCATGATATTAATATAGATTATGAATCGGCAGTCAGGATTGTCGGTGAAGATCTTGCAGCAAAAGTCAGGGAACTTAGTATTGCAATTTATAAAAAAGGAGTTGAACTTGCTAATCGGAAAGGAATTATTATTGCCGATACCAAATTTGAATTCGGAATTTATGATAATGAGGTTATTCTAATAGATGAAGTGCTTACACCCGATTCATCCAGATTCTGGCCTAAGGAATCTTACTGCCCGGGATACCCGCAGGATAGTTATGACAAGCAATACATCAGAGATTATCTGATTTCTATTAAATGGGACAAAAAACCACCTGCTCCGAAGCTGCCCGCCCAGGTCATTAAAGATACACGCAGCAAATATCTGGAAGCCTTAAATCAGTTTAAGTAATCATGCATTTTAAAGAAAAAAAAATAGCACTTGCCTTTATTAATTCAGCAGATAAGACTTTTTGTATTACAACCAGAACTGAAATTGATTCCCTTGCCACATCAATTCAGGAAATAGGGTTAATTACTCTTCCCATACTTAAAGAAAAAGACGCAAAATTTATTATTGTAAGCGGTTTCAGACGGATAGCTGCCTGTAAATTACTTGGGTTTGCTCATATCAAGGTGCGTCTTTTATCTTCTGAATTATTAAATTCAGAAACAGGAGATTTAACAGCAATTAAAATTGCTGTTGCTGAAAACGCACTTCAAAGGCCGCTGAATCTGATAGAACAGGCCAGAGCGGTTCATTTGCTTGGAGAACATTTTGAAGATGATGCAACTTTGGCAAGGGGAGTATCCGGATTGGGGCTGCCCGAAAATCCGTCTATTATTAAAAAGCTTAAAGACCTTTATGGTTTCTCTTCCCCCTTACAGGAATATGTACTCAATAATACCCTTTCGCTTACAATAGCTCTCAAACTTGGGGCCATGGACAAACCTTCAGGGATTGCGTTTGCCGATCTTTTTGATGAGCTTAAAACAAGCCTGAATAAACAGAGAGAGATAATTAATTTAACGAGAGAAATTGGTTTGCTTGAGGATAGCTCTATTTTGGAAGTACTGAGAGAGAGCGGGTTGAATAAAATTATTAAAGATAAGGATATTGATCGGGCAAAAAAAACCGCAAAAATAAGATTTTATTTAAAACAGAAACGTTTTCCAGTAATAACAGATTATGAAAAAAAATTTAAAAAGCTCATCAAAGGATTAAGACTCGGAAATGGCATAAAATTTGTGCCGCCTAAAAATTTTGAAGGAAATACTTATAAAATAACCATAGATTTTAAAAATCATGCGGAACTCGAAGAACGTCAATCTATCCTCAACAGAATTATAAACGAAAACGGGGTCAAGGCTATGTTTGGCCCTGTTTCTTAACCTGAATAGTTCAAGGGGATAAAATCACAGTGCCCCCCCTCCGATGTATGAGCGTGTTCAGGGCGGGTATATATATCAAGCCTATACCGCTTGCCCTGAACGCGTGCAGACGGGGTACTTGTCCTCGTTCCTTAGGAACGGGGACGAAAATAACTTGACATTTTAAGCGCCGATGCATTCCGGCTGACTGCGTTGCGAAAGCTAAGAATATCCTGATATTCTTGCGTTTTCGCGAATTATTAGACGGATGTCTCAACACTTAAAATTGCCAACTTATTGTTGATCGAACCCTTAATCAAGTATAGCCAGTACCTGATTAGCTTCAACCTTATCCTCTTCTTCTACTTTGATTTCGGTAACTGTACCGTCTGACTCAGCACAAATAGGATTTTCCATTTTCATAGATTCAAGTATTATTAATTCATCGTCAGCGCTTACTTTGTCTCCGGCTTTTACCAAAATTTCGATTATGGTTCCTGGCATTGGGGCTAATATCTCTACACTCATTTAATTGCTCCTTTTTTTAAAAAAATTATAGTATTTGTATTAAGGACTCGCACAAAAATAACTTTACATTTTAAGCGCCGATGCATCCCGTCTAACTGCGTTGCGAAAGCTCAAAATACCTGATATTCTTACGTTTTCGTGCCTTGTTAGACGGGCACCTCAACACTTAAAATTTCCAACTTATTGTTGAGCGAACCCTAAGGCTTTTTTCCGCAAAAAAGTTTCATTTTAAATGACAAAACGACTTTATTTTTCTGATTTATAATCAAATTTTTGGTTATTAAAACACCTTTGTCATTTTTTTTATCAACGATTTCAATAATCTCGACTTCACAATGAATTGTATCGCCTATCTTTACAGGGGCTGTAAACCTTACCTCGTCCATCCCATAAAAAGCTATGAAGGATTTTGGAAGGAGACTTGAATAAGGGCCTAAGCGAAATGGCAAAGCCATACCGACACTTAGAACCAGCATACCATGAGCTATTCTGCCCTTGAAATCCGTCTTGGCAGCATATTCAATATCTGTATGCAAAGGATGCCAGTCACCGGTAAAGCTGGCAAAATTAACAATATCAGTTTCTGTTATTGTTCTTGTTGGAGATATTATTTTTTCTCCAATAGAATAATCATCCAGATATTCATATTCTTTTGTCATTTTTGTAAGACCTCGTTCCTGATTTTTCTACATTTTAATTATCTGGAGTAAATATATGGTCTAAAAGTTCCTTATTTGTCAAGTTAGAAATTCACGTCCAGGAAACAAGGACAAAATAATTTCCTCAATTATGCCCTGCCTTGGGAAGTTTTTTGTATTAGGAACGGGGACGAAATAATTTTCCTATTTCCAGGTATATAATTTTGAATTAGATTGACTTTTTCAAAATTTTATGATGAAAAATAAATAAGTTTATTTAAGTGTGTTTAGGAACGAGGACGAATTAACTTCCCCAACTATGCATCACAGCTTCAGGCCATCTTTGCCCGATCTAAAAGTAAAAAAATATTGAAATAGCTTGCTATTCCTGCAACTTTTGTACCTAAGGCTATATCGGGCAGATTGAACAAACCTGACCTAAATCTGTGTGCCTGCTTGGGGAAGTTATTTTGTACAGAGAGTATATATTTTTTCTCTGCATACTCTGCGATAAATCTTTCATGTTTATTGTGCCCGCCAGGGCATATGAATTTCAAGGAATACTTATGGATTTTGATCTTACAAAAGAACAGAAAATGATACGCGATGAGGTTAGAAATTTCGCCAGACAGGAGATTGCTCCACGAGCGGAAGAGATGGAGAAAACCGGTGAATACCCATATGATATTATGGGAAAAATGGCTGAACTCGGTTTGATGGGTATTCCGTTTCCAGAAGAGTATGGAGGCATGGGGGGAGACTGGGTTAGCACGCATCTTTGCATAGAGGAGCTTTCTCGAGCCGATATGACTCTCGGGGTATTGCTTGATGTGACAACCAGTGTTGTTGGGCAGGAACTTTTTGTTTTTGGAACAGAAGAACAGAAAAAAAAATGGCTGGTACCACTTGCTGAAGGGAAGAAAATAGGAGCATTCGGGCTGACAGAGGCAGATTCAGGCTCTGATGCCGCGGCATTAAGTACGACTGCAGAATTAAAAGGAGATGAATGGGTTTTAAATGGCACAAAGCAATTTGTGACCAATATCGGCTTTAAGCATGCTTCTTTGATACTTGTTGCAGCAAAGGTTGGAATGAAAAATGGTAAAAATATCGTGGCAACATTTATTGTTCCTAAAGATGCACCCGGTTTTAAAGTAGGTGCCAAATATGCTAAAATGGCCCTGCAACCTTCAGCAACCCATGAAGTTATCCTTTCTGACTGCAGGATTCCTGAAGAGAATCTACTTGGTGATTTTGACCGTGGATTTGCTCAGCATCTTGCAGTGCTTGAAACAGGAAGGATAAGTGTTGCAGCAATTGCAGTTGGAGTAGCACAGGCCTGCTTTGATGAAGCATTAAAATATGCAGGGGGCAGGGTTCAGTTTGGCAAACCAATATTTAATTTTCAGGGAATTCAATTCAAGCTGGCCGATATGGCGGTAGCTATTGAGCTGGCCAGAAATCAATACCTTAAAGCGGCCTGGCTGAAGGATAATGGGCGTTCTCATACCTTTGAAACTGTTGCGGCAAAGTTGTATGCGTCCGAAATGGCTGAAAAGGTGGCCAGCGATGCTCTTCAGATCCACGGAGGCTATGGATATATGGATGAATATCCGATTTCCCGATATTATAAAAGTATCAAATTGCTGCAAATCGTTGAAGGTACATCAGAAGTGCAAAGGATGCTAATTGGCCGTTATCTTGCAGGGAAAATGGGGAAAACGACTATGATTTAGCTTGACACTTTTTATTTTTAATATTAAATTTATTAATTTATAAATACTGCGTGAATGAAAATTTTAAAATCATATATATATTAACTCATCTTTTATTCCGATTTTATTCAGGGCTGGCTTATGTTCGATAATTTAAGTGACAAACTTAATGTAGTATTTAAAAACCTGAAAGGTCATGGTAAATTAACCGAAAAAAATATTGAAGCAGGCCTTAAAGAAGTAAGAATGGCCTTACTGGAAGCCGATGTTCATTATGGGGTTGCAAAAAAGTTTATTTCGGCTATAAAAGAGCGTGCACTTGGACAAGAGGTTTTATCAAGTTTGACACCTGGCCAACAGGTTATCAAAATAGTTAGTGATGAATTGACAGAACTGATGGGAGGTGAACATAAGGAGCTGAACCTTTCAGGGCAAGAGCCTGTTTCCATTATGCTTGTTGGTCTTCAGGGATCTGGAAAAACAACTACAGCAGGTAAGCTTTCTGTATTGTTAAGAAAAGAAGGGAAAACCCCCTATCTGGTTCCTGCTGATGTTTACAGGCCAGCTGCAATTGATCAGTTGACAAAGCTTGGCAAACAGCTTTCAGTTCCGGTTTTTCCTTCAAGTGCAGATATGAATCCTGTGCAGATTTGTATGGATGCGCGGGCATCTGCTCTGCGGGATGGATATGACACCCTTATTCTTGATACTGCAGGACGACTGCATATTGATGAAAAGTTGATGGGTGAGCTTTTACAAATCAAAGAAGGGCTTTCTCCTACAGATATTTTGCTTGTAGCAGATGCAATGACCGGTCAGGATGCTGTTAATATTGCAAAATCATTTGATAAAGCACTTGATATCGGTGGTATTATTTTAACTAAAATGGATGGTGATGCCCGAGGCGGAGCGGCTCTTTCCATTAAAGCGGTAACAGGTAAGCCAATTAAATTTATTGGTGTCGGGGAAAAGCTTGGCGATATTGAGCCTTTTCATCCCGAAAGGATGTCTTCAAGAATTCTTGGAATGGGAGATATCCTGACCTTTATTGAAAAAGCACAATCGACAATAGATACAAAAAAAGCCGCCGAACTTGAAAAGAAATTAAGAAAAAGTACTTTTTCATTAGATGATTTTCGTGATCAAATGGTTCAGGTACGTAAAATGGGTGCACTTGATGATATTATAAAAATGATTCCCGGGGTCAATAAAAACAAACATCTGAAAAACATTAAGGTGGATGAAAAGGAATTGACCAGAATAGAGGCTATTATTGATTCCATGACACCTCGAGAGCGGCAAAAATATACTATTATTAATGGCAGCCGCAGAAAAAGGATTGCAAAAGGAAGCGGTACCAGTATACAGGATATAAATAAGTTGCTCAAAAATTATGCACAGATGATGAAAATGCTCAAAAAATTTAATCAGGGCGGCATGCGCGGATTAGGCAGGGGTATGCCGCAGTTTTAAGGGTTCGCCAAAATGTGAAGTTGTTTTGAGTGAACCTAAGGAGAATTAATGTCAGTAAAAATTAGATTGGCCAGATGTGGCACGAAAAAAAAACCTTTTTACCGAATTGTGATTGCAGATTCCGAAGCTCCCAGAGATGGAAAATTTCTGGAATTGGTTGGTACATATGATTCCTTACAGGATCCCCCTGCTGTTACTATTAAAGAAGATAGGGTCAGATATTGGATGAAGAATGGCGCTATTCCTACAAATACTGTAAGAAGTTTTTTAAAAAAGCAAGGTTTTTAAGAGTAGAAAAAAGATTGAAATTTTAACCCTTAATTCTTGAACAACCCAACAAAGGAGATGGATCTATGAAAGAGCTGGTGAAATATATTGCGCAGGCACTTGTTGATAATCCTGATCAGGTAGAGGTTTCGGAGGTAGAGGGGAACCAGACTTCAGTTTTGGAACTTAAAGTAGCAAAGGAAGATCTGGGGAAGGTTATCGGGAAGCAAGGGCGGACTGCAAGAGCCATGCGGACTATTTTAAGCGCTGCTTCTGCCAAGGTAAGAAAACGAACGGTACTTGAGATTATGGAATAACTTCGTGGGAAAAGAGGATTTTCTTATAATCGGAAAGATTGTTGGCGTTCATGGAGTTATGGGGACAGTTAAAGTCTACTCGTATGCTGAATCCATTTCCATGTTCGAAGCAGGAAATTCAATTCTGGTTATTGATACTAAAGGATTAAAAAAAACCTTTGTAATAGAATCTGTTAAGCCTCATAAAAACATTCTTCTTTTATCACTTGCGGGGATTTATAGCAGGGAATTTGCTCTACCCCTGAAGGGATCAGAAATTTTCACTGAAAAATCGAAACTTCCTGATGCTGATGAAGATGAATATTACTGGTTTGATATTATTGGGCTTTCAGTTTTTACATTAAACAAGGAGTTTCTTGGAAGGATCGAATCAATAATTACTACCGGTAGTAATGATGTATATGATGTGAAGAATCCTGATAATATTGAAAAGAGCGAGCTGTTGATTCCAGCTCTTGAGTCGGTAGTCCTGAATGTTGATTTGGAACACGGAAAAATGATCGTAGATCTTCCGGAAGGGCTGTAACGGTTACAGGTAAATGAATTTTGTTGTTCTTACAATCTTTCCGGAAATGTTTGATCTTTTCTGGTCCCACGGAATAGTAAGAAGGGCCATAGAAAACAAAAAGATATTTACCAGTACAGTCAATATCAGAGATTTTGCTGTGGACAGACATAAATCTACTGATGACAGGCCTTACGGCGGCGGATGTGGAATGGTTATGAAACCCGGGCCTCTGACTGCGGCAATAAGATCTGCAAAAATAGAAAATCCTGCTTCGCAAACAATTTTTCTTACACCCCAGGGACGAAGTTTTAACCAGAATATAGCTTCTGATTTGGCATCATTGAATAATAACCTTATTCTGGTATGCGGCCGGTATGAGGGCGTTGATGAGCGCGTTTGTGAGAGATTAATAGATTTTGAAATATCTATTGGTGATTATGTTCTAACCGGAGGTGAGCTCCCGGCTATGGTTCTTATAGATGCAGTAACCAGGTTACTTCCTGACACATTGGGAGGAGCTGATTCTGCGGAAAAAGATTCATTTTCAGATACATTGCTGGAGCATGCGCATTATACCAGGCCAGGAATTTTTGAGGAAGTTGATGTTCCTGAAGTGCTTTTGTCGGGTAATCATAAGGCAATTGATCAGTGGAGGCTTGAATCATCGCTGATCAGAACTTTTTTAAAACGACCTGATTTGCTTGAGAAAAAAAAACTGGATTCTGTGGAAATAAATATTTTAAAAAAATGGTGCCTTGATATTGAAAAAATTATACGCTGCCAATCTTTACATGGCGCTGATGCATTATCCGGTAGTTAATCGCAATGGCGATATTATTACATCTGCTGTAACAAATCTTGACATTCATGATATGTCACGGGCGGCTAAAACTTATGGTGTTAAAGCCTTTTATATTGTAACGCCTTTGATGGATCAGCAGCAGTTAGTGAAAAAAATAACCTTGCACTGGACAGAAGGAGCCGGGGCTGAATATAATCCTTCAAGACGCAAAGCTCTTGAGTTGATAAATATAAAATCTTCTCTGGATGATGTTCTCGCAGATATACAAAATAAATGTAAGTTGGCTCCAAAAATAGTTGTAACATCATCAAGAAATTTTGAACAAAAACTGGATATTGATAATTTTCGTACAATGCTTCAAGGTGAGGGGGCATATATATTATTATTCGGAACTGCGTGGGGACTCACTGAAGAGTTTATAAATAACGCCGATTATTTACTTGAACCAATTAAAGGCGGCACAGACTATAATCATCTTTCTGTCAGATCTGCTGCAGCGATAATGCTGGACAGGTTGTTGGGGAGCTAAGGTTTTTTTAAGGAGACATTATGCAAATTATAGATCATCTTAATAGAGAAAACATGAGACTTGATATACCGGATTTTCGTTCCGGAGATACTATTAAAGTACATGCAAAAATAAGAGAAGGTGAAAAAGAACGTATCCAGATTTTTGAAGGGGTTGTAATCAGCAAACGCAAGGATCAATCAAATGCAACTTTTACGGTGCGTAAGGTTTCATATGGTATCGGTGTTGAACGAATTTTTCTATTACATTCCCCTGCCATAGATAAAATCGAAATTACAACAAGGGGTCGTGTGCGCAGATCAAAAATATATTATCTCCGAAACTTGAAAGGTAAGGCTGCCAGAATAAAAGAGCGACGTTTTAATTAATTGTTTATTAAAGTTTCGGGTAAAGTTCCGGGTAAAGTTTCGGGTAAAGATCGGGAGGGTAAAGTTCTGATTAAAGATCGGACAGGACAGGACTGGTGGAAGTTTGAAAAGGAAGCTTACAGTAAAGGCTTTTTAAAAATTGCCGGCTTGGATGAAGCCGGCCGAGGTCCTCTGGCAGGCCCTGTTGTTTCAGCAGCAGTAATTCTTCCTGATTCATTTACGGTATCCGGCATTAATGATTCAAAAAAATTAACTCCTTTAAAACGTGATTATTTTTATGATCAAATTTGCACACATGCACTTGCAACAGCAACAGGCATAGTAGATTCTACAGAAATTGACAGGATTAACATACTCCAGGCAAGTCTGATGTCAATGTTTAAAGCAGTTAAAAATCTTGAAATCAGCCCTGATTTTCTGCTTATTGACGGCAGATTCACTATTTCCT
>Ga0209633_10002527_pt1 | contig 17571 bp, 18 predicted proteins | sample Cruoilmetagenom1_FD_187290 | JGI IMG/M metagenome (GOLD analysis project Ga0209633, IMG submission 187290) | Oil polluted marine microbial communities from Coal Oil Point, Santa Barbara, California, USA - Sample 1 (SPAdes) (version 2) | ecosystem: Environmental > Aquatic > Marine > Oil seeps ... | reverse complement strand
AGATCCCCACGGCCGATGTTATTATCACCAACCCGGAACACTATTCGGTGGCGCTACGCTATGAAGGCAACAAGATGGGAGCGCCGATACTGGTGGCCAAAGGTCTTGACCTCATTGCCTTCCAGATCCGTAACGTTGCGATAGAGAATAATGTACCGATTGTGCAGGCACCACCCCTGGCGCGTGCGCTCCACCATACGACTAAATTAAATCAAGAAATTCCGGCGGGACTGTATCTTGCCGTGGCACAGGTGCTGGCTTATGTGTACCAGTTGAAACAACGTGGTGTATATGCCGCGACCAGGGAACATAAGATTGATGATCTGCCCATTCCAGATGATATGCAGTTTGACTAAGCGTGATCGAGGTTAACGAAATATGGCTCAAATAGCGGTTATAAATACATTGCGTGGCTTTGGCCGCAGTGGTCTGGGCGCCCCCATCCTCATGATGATGATGATGTCCATGATTATAGTGCCGCTGGCACCGTTCATGCTCGACGCACTGTTCAGTTTTAATATTTCTCTGGCGCTGGTGGTTCTGCTGGTCACGGTCTACTCGCGTCGTCCGCTGGACTTTGCCTTATTCCCCATGGTCCTGTTGATTACGACCTTGCTACGATTGGCACTCAACGTCGCCTCAACACGTGTGGTCCTGTTAGAAGGACATACCGGTACAGGTGCTGCCGGTCGGGTGATCGAGGCTTTTGGTGAATTTGTAGTGGGGGGGAATTATGCCGTGGGTCTGGTGGTATTTATGATACTGGTGATTATTAACTTTGTGGTGATTACCAAGGGTGCCACCCGTATATCAGAAGTCAGTGCACGATTTACTCTGGATGCCATGCCGGGTAAGCAAATGGCCATTGATGCCGACCTTAACTCCGGTTTGATCGACCAGGATACCGCCCGCACGCGTCGCCAGGAGGTCAGTGACGAGGCCGAGTTTTATGGCTCCATGGACGGTGCCAGTAAGTTTGTGCGTGGTGATGCGATTGCCGGTATTTTGATATTGGTGGTCAATATTATCGGTGGCCTGGCCATCGGTATGTTGCAACATGGTATGAGCTTTGGTCAGGCGGCGCACAACTATGCCCTGCTGACGATTGGTGATGGACTGGTAGCGCAAATCCCCGCACTCTTATTATCAACGGCAGCGGGTATTATCATTACCCGTGTCTCCAGCTCACAGAACATGGGCGAGCAGGTCCTGAGCCAACTGTTCAGTAATCCACGTTCACTGGGGGTTACCGCTGGCGTACTCGCGGTTATGGGTATGATTCCGGGAATGCCAAACGTGCCATTCCTAACCCTGGCCGTGATTTCCGGTGGCGGGGCCTACTGGATCACCCGTCAACAAAAACGTCAACAAACGGCTGAGGTCGATGAAAAGGTTCAAGCCGCAGCGGCCCCGGCAGAGGCGCGTGACCTGAGCTGGGATGACGTCACCCCGCTGGATGCCGTGGGCCTTGAGGTGGGTTATCGGCTTATTCCGATGGTAGACAAGACACAGGATGGTCAACTCATGGCGCGTATCAAGGGCGTGCGCAAAAAGCTGTCGCAGGAGTTGGGTTTTCTGGTGCCCTCGGTACATATACGCGATAACCTGGAACTGTCACCGACCACGTATCGCATCAGTCTCATGGGCGTGACCGTGGGTGAGGCAAGCATTCACCCGGATCGGGATCTGGCGATTAACCCCGGGCAGGTGTTTGGCACGGTGAATGGTGCTGAGACCCGTGACCCGGCTTTTGGCCTGCAGGCCTTCTGGATTACCCCGGATCAGCGGGATAATGCCCAGACCATGGGCTACACCGTGGTGGACGCCAATACGGTGGTGGCCACACACCTGAGTCAGCTTATCAAGACCCATGCGCACCAGTTGCTCGGGCATGAGGAGGTGCAGCACCTGCTCGATATGCTGGCCAAGTCGGCACCGAAACTGGTGGAAAATCTGGTCCCCGACACCCTGACCCTGGGGGTGGTGGTGAAGGTCCTGCAGAACCTGCTTGAGGAGAGTGTGCCCATCCGGGATATTCGCTCGATTGCCGAAACATTGGCGGAGCATGGTGGCAGGAGTCAAGACCCTGACGTTCTGACCGCCGCCGTGCGCATTGCCCTGGGTCGGTCAATTGTCCAGCAAATCAATGGGATGGCGCCGGAACTGCCGGTAATTACCCTGGATCCAAATCTGGAACAGTTGTTGCATCAATCAATTCAAGGTGGTGGAGAGGGTGGTGCCGGGGTTGAACCGGGACTGGCAGAACGACTCCACAATGCCCTGCTCGACAGTGCTCAGGCACAGGAGTTGGCCGGCCAGCCCGCCGTACTGCTGGTGTCAGCACCACTGAGAACCATGTTGGCACGATTTGTCCGCCATACGATTACCGCACTGCATGTGCTTTCGTATAACGAAATACCTACCGACAAGCAGATTCGGATTGTGGCGACGGTGGGACAGCAGTCCGAAGTGACGGCACAGAACTAAAAAGCGTTTCGGAGAGGATAGAGGAATACCATGAAAATTAAACGTTTCATTGCCCCGGATATGCGCCAGACTATTCGCCAAGTGCGCGAGACGCTGGGTGCAGATGCGGTCATTCTTTCCAATAAACGCGTTGAGGGTGGCATCGAAGTGGTTGCCGCCATCGATTACGATGAATCACTGTTTGACGAGACCAACGACCAGCTACCAACGGGTACTGAGGAGACGTTGGATCGTGAAGAGATCTGGAACGATGTTCGTTTCGGACGCAACATACCCAAGCCTGAGCCCATCCCGAAATCCATCAAGGCCAGCGGCAAGTCCAAACCTGCCAGCAAGGTCCCGTTAGAGACAGAGCATTTTCCCGCAGTCGATTTTTATCAGGATGCCGGTGCCGGCCTGGAAATACCTGACCCGGCCATGCGTCAGGTACAAACTGAACTCAAGTCATTGCGTGGCCTGTTGGTGAATCAACTTTCGGGTATCGCCTGGGGACAAGAGACCCAATATCATCCCTTACGTGCACGTCTGTTACAGCGACTGATCGCACTTGGCCTGAGCCCGGTGCTGGCAAAAGATATCGCCTCCAAGGTCAATGAACAGGATGACTTCGAACATAATTGGCGCATGGCGCTGGGTGAACTGGCACACCGTGTCACCGTCTCTGATGACGATATTTTAAATCAGGGCGGTGTTATCGCCCTGGTCGGTGCTACCGGCGTGGGCAAGACCACGACGATTGCCAAGCTAGCGGCGCGTTACATTCTCCGCCATGGACCCAAACGTGTCGGTTTGATTACCACGGACAACTATCGGGTTGCAGCACACGAACAATTGCGTAGTTATGCACGCATTATGGGCGCGCCCATGCGAGTTGCCACTGATGTCGAGTCACTGCGCGATGCATTAATGCACTTCCGCGATAAGGATCTGGTCCTCATCGATACCGCCGGTATGGGGCAGCGTGACATGCGCCTCAATGAACAATTTGCCATGCTGGCGGCGGCCGGGCGTGAGATTAAATCCTATCTGGTCATGGCCACCAATACCCAGCGTGGCGTGTTGCAGGAATCGGTGAAGGCGTTTAAACAGGTCAAACTCAGTGGTACGATTTTATCCAAGGTTGATGAGACCATTAGTCTCGGTGGCGCCTTATCGATTGCCATTGAGCATGACCTGCCCTTGGCCTACCTCAGCGATGGTCAGCAGGTACCCGAAGATCTTCACCCAGCCAGGGCACACACGTTAATCAGTCGAGCGGTCACCATAATGCAGCAAGTGGGCGTCGGTACGCGTGACGATAACCTATTAACCACAATTGGCGGGATGGCTGCCCATGCACATGTATAATGTTCATCCAATTGATCAAGCCTCAGGATTGCGTCGAATGGCAAACCCACACCCGGTAAAAGTGATCGCCGTTACCGGCGGTAAAGGCGGCGTTGGTAAGACCAATATCTCGCTTAACCTGGCAATCTCCCTGGCCAATATGGATAAAGAGGTCATGGTCATGGATGCCGACCTGGGTCTGGCCAATGTGGATGTCCTGCTCGGCCTGCATCCAAAATTCAATTTGCAACACGTCATTCGCGGCGAACGGACTCTGGAAGAGGTGATTGTCGAGGGTCCATCAGGAATCAAGGTCGTGCCAGCATCTTCCGGTATTAAAGACATGGCGGAGTTATTGCCCAATCAGCATGCTGGTCTGGTGCGTGCCTTTAGCGAATTAAATCATAAGCTTGATGTCTTGATTATCGATACAGCCGCGGGTATTTCAGACAGTGTTGTTACCTTCAGTCGTGCCGCACAGGAGGTTATTGTTGTCGTCTGTGATGAGCCGGCCTCAATCACCGACGCCTATGCTATGATTAAACTGTTGAACCGAGAACATGGTTTGTTTCGCTTTCGTGTCCTGGCAAATATGACCCAGACTGCACAACAAGGGCGAGAGGTATACGACAAAATGGTCAAGGTCACGGATCGTTTTCTCGACGTTGCTATGGAATATATTGGCTATGTACCTCACGACGAGTACCTTATTAAAGCCATCCGCAAGCAGCGTGCTGTCGCAGAGGCCTATCCCCGTAGCAAGGCCTCTATAGCGTTTAAGACCTTAGCGGAAAAGGTCAATAAATGGCCAGTACCGACAACGGCCGGTGGCCACCTCGAATTTTTTGTTGAACGTCTCATCCAGGGAAATCATTATAACGCGGAGGTAATGCCATGAACGGCGTAGCCATGTATGCTGCTGAGAAACCAGCTACACACGAGAATATGGTCGAAAAACACGCATCACTGGTCAAACGAATCGCCTGTCACTTGATAAACAGGCTGCCCGCCAGTGTCCAACTGGAAGACCTGATACAGGCGGGCATGATTGGCCTGCTGGAGGCCTCGCGTAATTACGATGCGTGCCAGGGCGCCAGCTTTGAAACCTATGCCGGTATTCGTATCCGCGGAGCGATGCTTGATGAAATTCGCAAAAACGACTGGGCGCCACGCTCCGTGCACCGCAAGGCACGCATGGTGGCCGAGGCCGTTCGCGGCATTGAGCATGATCAGGGACGCGATGCCCGCGACACAGAAATTGCGGCAGCGCTGGAGCTACCGTTGCAGGAGTATTACAAAATTCTCCAGGATAATAGTTACCATAAAGTACTGAGTTTTGAAGACCTGGGTATAGGCGATGACTCCATTCTGGATAATATGTCAGACAATGCCCCTGGTATCCTTGATGGCCTGCAACGGGAAGATTTGCAGCGCATCCTCTCAGAGGCGATTGCCAGCCTGCCGGAACGCGAACGCCTGGTGATGGCCCTTTATTATGACGAAGAACTCAACTTACGCGAGATTGGCGCTGTTCTGGGCGTGAGTGAATCCCGCGTCAGCCAGATTCATAGTCAGGCCGTCATTCGTCTACAGGCACGCATGGGTAATCGCCTGGCAGAAGAGAATTAAATCTTTTTTAGAATTGTCCGATAAGGGTATTGGAAATCGAGGAGAATCCACTGCGTACTAAGTACCGGTGGGTTTCTTGGCTATGTATAGGACCTTTTGTGGAGGAAAGGTGTGGATAAAAATATGAAGATCCTCGTTGTGGACGATTTTTCCACAATGAGGCGAATTATCAAAAATCTGCTGCGTGACCTTGGCTTCACCAATACGGCTGAGGCCGATGACGGTACAACAGCGCTGCCCATGTTACAGAACGGTGATTATGACTTTCTTGTCACTGACTGGAATATGCCCGGTATGCAGGGCATTGATCTGCTCAAGGCGGTGCGCGCCGATGCAAAACTCGCCAATATGCCGGTGCTCATGGTGACTGCTGAACAGAAGCGAGAGCAAATCGTCGAAGCGGCACAGGCGGGCGTTAATGGCTACATTGTTAAACCTTTCACTGCGCTGACGCTAAAGGAAAAGCTCGAAAAGATCTTTGAGCGAATCGAGTAAGCAGAAGAATAATTTGGAGAGTAGAGAGAATGTTGGAAGCGGAAGGTCTCATTACCGAAGATAATATTGCCAGGGTCAAAGATCTGTTGGCGACCATGGAGGCTGGAAATGAAGCCGGCGTCAAAGAGGTACTGGACGAACTCACCCATATTCGTGAAAGCGATATTTATCAGGAGATGGGTAAACTTACCCGTGAACTGCACGATGCCATCAAAACCTTTGGTATGGATGATCAAATTGCCAATATTACGGAGCATGATATTCCCGATGCCCGCGCACGTTTAAAACACGTTATTGATATGACCGATAAGGCAGCCAATCGCACTATGGATGCCGTCGAAGAATCTTTACCTATTTGTGCTGGCATGGAAAGCCGTTCCTCCAATCTCCATGAGGCCTGGGCACGTTTTAGACAGCGGGATATGGATGTCAATGAGTTTCGCGAACTGGCGCAACAGCTGGGTACTTTTCTCGATGAGAATACTATAGATGCCGGCAAGGTACGGAATTCACTGAATGATATCTTAATGGCTCAGGACTTTCAGGACCTGACATCTCAAATTATCAAACGTGTTATTGCCCTGGTAGAACAGGTTGAAGACAAGCTGATTGGTCTGGTCTCACTCACTAGTGAGCAATTTGACAAGACGATTGAGCACAAAGAAAAAAATGGGCTGGAAGCAGCCGGTCCCGCAGTACCGGGACTTGATGATGCTGGTGTTGTTTCCGGGCAGGATGAAGTCGATGACTTGCTGTCCAGTTTGGGATTCTAGGGTCAAACGAGCGAGATAAGGAAAGAGGAAACCCATAGTGGATGATGAATTACTCCAGGACTTTCTGGTCGAGGCAGGTGAAATTCTCGAGCAGCTCAATGAGCAATTGGTTGACCTGGAACAACGCCCCGATGATAAGGAGCTGTTAAACACAGTATTTCGTGGATTTCATACCATCAAAGGTGGCGCTGGTTTTCTTGGTCTGGATTCCATGGTCGTCGTTTGTCACCGCGCGGAGGATATTTTTAATCTGCTACGCAATGGTGAACGCACCGTTGATGCCAATCTCATGGATGTCATGTTGCCGGTACTGGATGTCCTCAATGGACAATTTGAAGCGTTGCGCAGTGGTGATGAACCCGAGGCGGCGGCACCTGAAATTATTTCCGGACTTGAACGTATTCTATCCGGCGAAGCCGCCACAGAGCCGGTTGTTGCGGCACCTGTTGAAGATAGCGTTGTTGAAGTTGAAACCACTGCAACAGCTGCTCCTGCGCTTAATGGCGAAAAAGGTACGGATATTACTGATGAGGAGTTTGAAAACCTGCTCGATGTCTTAAGTAAACCGGATTCTGCACCAGCGGCAGATACTGGCGCGTCGGCAAATGATGATATCACTGATGATGAGTTTGAAACCTTGCTGGATAATCTGCATGGCAAAGGCAAATTTAACGCCGCCACGGCAAAAGAAACCGCGCCAGTCCAGCCTGCTGCTTCAGTCGCCAGTCCCTCCATATCTGGTAGTAATGCAGATGATATTAGCGATGATGAATTTGAAGCCCTGCTCGATAACCTGCATGGCAAAGGTAAATTTAAGGCCACGCTAGCAAACGATAGCCCCGCAGCAACACCGGCTGCACCTGCTGCCAAACCAAAACCGGCGGTTAAAGCAGAGACAAGCAAGCCAAATGCTGCCGAAGCGGCGGCGACTTCAGACACAGAGTCTGGCGCACAAAAAGACAAGGCACAACATCAGGCACAGGCTGAAACAACGGTACGTGTAGATACCAAACGTCTTGATGACATTATGAATATGGTAGGAGAACTGGTGTTGGTACGCAATCGTATCGGTCGTCTGGGCTCAACCTCTGGTAATGAAGAGATGGTTAAGGCGGTTGCCAATCTTGATTTGGTGACATCGGATCTACAAATGGCGGTGATGAAGACCCGCATGCAACCGATTAAGAAAGTCTTCGGCCGTTTTCCACGTGTGGTAAGAGATCTGGCGCGCAGCCTGAAAAAAGAAATTCGCCTTGAAATGCATGGTGAAGATACCGATCTGGATAAAAATCTGGTCGATGCGCTCGCCGACCCTCTGGTACATCTGGTACGTAACTCTGTGGATCACGGCATTGAGATGCCGGATGAACGCGTAAAGGCGGGTAAACCACGCGAGGGTGTCGTCTTACTCACGGCGGCACAGGAAGGTGATCATATCCTCTTGACTATCGAAGATGATGGCAAGGGTATGGACCCTGACGTGTTACGCAAAATCGCAGTAGACAAAGGCCTGATGGATACCGATGCCGCCGCGCGGCTTGAAAACAAAGACTGTTACAACCTCGTATTTGCTGCCGGTTTCTCGACCAAGAAGGAAATCTCTGATATCTCCGGACGAGGTGTTGGTATGGATGTGGTAAAAACCAGAATTTCCCAGTTAAATGGTTCCGTCGAAATCGATTCGGAAATGGGAACGGGTAGTAAGCTCAGCATCAAGTTACCATTGACGCTGGCGATTATGCCGACGTTGATGGTGCAACTGAAAGATCAGCTTTTTGCATTGCCACTGGTGAATGTCAATGAAATCTTTCATCTGGATTTGTCCAAAACAAATATTGTCGATAAACAGTTGGTTGTGGTCGTCCGTGAACGTACTATTCCCTTGTATTATCTAAATCGCTGGCTAGTGAAAGGTAATGCCAATGTACCGCTACCAAATGAAGGCCATGTTGTTGTTGTGCATGTTGGCACGCAAAAAGTAGGTTTTCTGGTCGATGAGTTGATTGGTCAGGAAGAGGTCGTTATTAAACCACTCGGGGCTCTTCTGCATGGCACTGAAGGGCTTGCCGGTGCGACGATAACAGGTGACGGTGGTATTGCCATTATTCTGGATGTTCCCGGCCTTATGCATAGCTATGCAAATATGCAACATTAAATAACAGTATTTCTGTTTACCCGTTTGTTTAGCGTTTGATGAGGTTATAGGAGAAGAATACATGGCGGTTCGTGTCCTGGTGGTTGATGATTCCGGTTTCTTTCGCCGCCGCGTCATAGAAATACTTGAAGCTGATCCCCAGATTGAAGTTGTTGGTTCGGCGCAAAATGGTGAAGAGGCAATTGAGCAGACGGCAAAACTCAGGCCGGATGTCATTACCATGGATATTGAAATGCCCGTGTTGGATGGTATTTCAGCGACACGTAAAATCATGGCGTCTACACCGATACCCATTATCATGTTTTCATCACTCACCACCGATGGCGCCAAGGCAACATTGGATGCACTGGATGCCGGTGCGTTGGATTTTCTACCTAAACGTTTTGAAGATATTGCCAAAGATAAAGACGAAGCCAAGAAACTCCTTTGCGAACGTGTACGGTTCCTGGCGAGGCAGCCGGTAAGTCGTATCAGCACACGGCCCGTACCGGCCGCACGTACACCATCTATACCCGCCGCAAGGCCTGCCATCAACAAACCTGTAGCAACTGCGGTAACTCCAGCGGCCATGCCGCGTCGCGGTATGGCAAAAGGCGGCATTAAACTCCTGGCGATTGGCACCTCCACCGGAGGCCCGGTTGCCCTGCAAAAGGTATTAACGGTACTACCTGCTAATTTTCCAGTACCGATTTTATTGGTTCAGCATATGCCGGGTACTTTTACCCCCGCATTTGCGCAACGTTTGAGTCAGGCCTGCGCGATTGAGGTCAAACACGCGGAGGATGGTGATGTGCTTAAACCCGGTATCGCCTATCTTGCGCCCGGCGGGAAACAAATGTTGCTGGATGGCCGCGCAGGAAATCCTGTTATTAAAGTCATCGAGAGTGAACCGCATTTAACCTACAAGCCATCCGTAGATATCACGTTTCGCTCCATTACAAAAATATTTCCAAAGGAAACCCTGGCCGTCATTCTCACCGGTATGGGGGCTGATGGTCGTGAAGGCGCACGTGCCTTAAAGCAGGGTGGCTCCACCATTTGGGCTCAGGATGAAGCCTCCTGTGTCGTATATGGCATGCCTGCCGCTATTGTTGATGCGGGACTGGCGGAAGAGGTCATCAATCTGGAGCATATGGGAAACAGTATTGCGCAGCGAGTATGATGCATGGATGTATTAAGTATATTTGGCATAATACTGGGGATTAGTGCCATCCTGGTAGGCCAGCACCTGGAAGGTGGTCACATAAGCGCCCTGGTAAACGGGCCGGCCTTGCTGATTGTCTTCGGCGGTACGATAGGTGCTGTTATGCTGCAGTCACCGTTGGCAACCTTTGTGCGTGGTATGCGTATTCTTAGTTGGACGTTTATTCCCCCCAAGATTGAAAACGAGGCCCTGATCGAAAAAATTATTGCCTGGAGCCATATTGCACGCAAGGAAGGCTTGCTGGGTCTGGAGAATATTGAAGAGGTCGAAAAAGACCTGTTTGCACGTAAAGGTCTGCAATTGTTAATCGACGGCAGTGAGCCGGAGAATATTCGTGCTGTTCTGGAAGTGGATATCAGCACCCGAGAGCACTTTGATTTCCAGGCCGCGCGTATTTTTGAAAGTATGGGCGGTTATAGTCCGACCATCGGTATTATTGGTGCGGTGCTGGGGTTGATCCAGGTCATGGGTAATTTGTCTGACCCGAGCAAGCTGGGTGGTGGTATCGCAGTGGCATTTGTGGCGACAATTTATGGTGTGGGTCTGGCAAACCTGGTGTTTATACCTATTGCCAATAAGCTAAGAAATATTGTGCATTTGCAATCGCTCAACCGAGAGATGGTTGTCGAGGGTATGGTCGCCATTGCCGAGGGAGAAAATCCGCGCAATATTGAAACTAAATTAATGGGTTTTTTGCGTTAGGACAGGCTGATGTCACGGCAGCGAAAATCCAGAGTCGAGCATACGGACAACCACGAACGCTGGTTAATTTCATATGCAGATTTTATTACCCTGCTATTTGCCTTTTTTGTTGTGATGTATGCCATCTCTTCCGTCAACGAGGGTAAGTATCGTGTTTTATCCGATACCCTGGTCGATGCCTTTAGTACCCCGCCCAAGGCGAGCAAGCCTATTCAAATTGGTGAACCGGCAACGCATTTAGCGGCGACAGATCATAAGACTGAGACCCAGGGAAAACCTCAACCCGTTATCACACTGCCCAAGCCCAGTATTAACGAGGCCCGCATGAAGGAAATTGCTGAACGAGTTCAGACCGTTATGCAACCGTTGATAGACAAGGGACTGATTACCGTCAATCACAACAAGCTGTGGGTGGAAGTCGAAATGAATACCAGTATTTTATTTGGTAGCGGCAGTTCCAACCTTGAAAGGGGGGCCAATAAACCCTTGCTCGCCCTGGCGGACGTCCTACGCACCCTGCCGAACTATATTGATGTTGAGGGGCATACCGATAATGTGCCTATAAACACAAAGATATTCCCTTCCAATTGGGAACTGTCTGCTGCCCGGGCCGCCAGTGTTGTGCACTTATTCAGCAAAAATGGCGTGGCGCCGGAGCGAATGGCGGCCATTGGATTCGGTGAATTTCACCCCAAGGTGTCAAATGCAAGCTTGTCAGGCAGGCGTGCAAACCGTAGGGTAGTCGTGGTAATACTGGCAGATAAGCATGCCCGCCGCATGGCGGAAGAAGCACGCTAACAATCGACTTTTTTTACCTTTAGAAAATGGCCAATTTGGCCGCTATTATAATCAGGTGTAGCCATTTCAGGGTGCACAATAATTGCATTATAAAACAATTAGTTAAATTATGAATATCTGGGCAGTCGCCAATCAGAAGGGTGGCGTCGGCAAGACGACCACTGCGGTAACGCTTGCGGGGCACCTGGCCCGGCGGGGCAAGGCTGTCTTATTGATTGATATGGACCCCCATGGCTCCATGACGACCTATCTCGGCCATGACCCGGACATGCTGGATCAAAGCCTCTATACACTCTTTCAGAGTGCCTCACGTATCAAGGATGTGATTATTCCCACCGACGTTGAAAACCTGAGCCTGCTACCCGCCTCTACCGCATTGGCGACGTTGGACCGTCAGCTGGGGACCCAGGAGGGTAAGGGGCTGGTACTAAAAAACGGCCTCAAGTCCCTGGAAGGGACGTTTGATTACGTGATTCTTGATTGCCCACCTTTGCTGGGCATCTTGATGGTGAATGCTCTCGCCGCGTGTGAACATCTTCTGCTACCGGTACAGACGGAGTTCCTGGCCATGAAGGGCCTGGAACGCATGCTACGTACGATAGGCATGATCCTGAATTCTCGCAAGCACAGCTTTGGCTACACGATTGTGCCGACCATGTTCGACCGTCGCACGCGGGCCTCGCTGGAGGCGCTACGCACTATGCGTGAGCAGTTTGGTACAGAGCTTTGGGATTCAGTGATCCCCATTGACACCCAGTTTCGTGAGGCGAGCCGGGTCGGCAAACCCCTGTCGATTATGACGCCATCCTCACGGGGCTCACGCGCCTATGAGGCACTCCTGGATCGTCTGTTAGGCCAGACAGACAATATTAGACACTTACAGTTGGTAACTTCCTGATGGCAGAACATATCCCCCTTGTGGATCAAAAAGTCGCGGTTTCAATGTTTCTTGATTCGCTGATGCGGGAACCTGAAGAGTCTCGTCCCGTTGCCGAGCCCGCTCCCATGAACAAGCCGGTTATCTCACTGCCGGTGCTGACGACGGCGGATATCGTTGCCGACATGAGTCCAGCCAAAGAAGTGACGGTTGCAGCCGCAAGTGTTCAAGCAAAGATCATTCCGGAGATCGTCACCGAAGCGCCGCTTGAGGTCACGCCGGAAATTGAGGTTGCCACGGCCGAACAGGTGGAAGCAGAGATAGCCGGTGGTCGAGCGGATTGGGTAACAGGCCCGTTTCAGGCCATGTTATTCAAAGTGGCGGGTTTATCCCTGGCCGTGCCCTTAGTGGAACTCAATGGTGTGGTGGAGTGGAATGACGACGTAACCGAAATGCCGGGGCACGCCCCATTTTACATGGGGTTGATGCAACATCTGGATAAAAGTATTCCGGTTATTGATACTGCACGCCTGGTACTACCGGCGGAAAAGCTGGCTCAATTGGCCGGCGATGACCCCAGGGCAAGGGTCAAGCGGGTTGTCCTGATTGACGAGCACCGCTGGGGCCTGGCCTGTGATGAGGTTAACGAGGTGATTACCCTGCAACCGGATCAGGTGCGCTGGCGCACCTCCCGTACCAAGCGAGCCTGGCTGGCCGGTACGGTCGTTGATCACATGTGTGCCCTGATCGATGGAGTGGCATTTTCTGCCATGCTTAAAGATGGCTCACACCAGCGAAAATAAGTTAAATTGGCATAATTCATGCTTGAAATAAAGATATTGCTCAATTTAGTCGATATTTTGACGCAACAGATTACCCCCAAAGGAGACACGGGTTATGAGTAAGCATGCGGTGGAAACCAGCAATGATCCCATTACACAGTGGGTGACCTTTTTTCTCGATAGCGAAAAGTACGGTATTGAGGTGATGCAAGTACAGGAAGTCCTGCGGATGACTGAAATTGCGCCGGTACCCGGTGCACCGGATTATGTCCTGGGGATTATTAATCTGCGCGGTAATGTGGTGACGGTTATTGATTCACGCAAGCGCTTTGGTCTTGTGCCACAGGATGCGGATGATGCAACCCGTATTGTGATCATTGAGTCGCAGAATCAGGTTATCGGAATCCTGGTTGATAGTGTTGCCGAAGTGGCTGACCTGCGTGGTTCGGATATTGAAATAGCCCCGAACGTTGGTAACGACGAAAGCTCCAAATATATTCAGGGTGTTTCAAACCAGGGTGAGGAATTATTGATTCTGGTGGATGTTAACAAACTGCTGACAGATGAACAGTGGCAAGAGGTTTCTGCCTTGTAGGCTGGCAGGCCCCTATATGCCAGGGAGGCAAGAGCATGGCTGGAATAGGAGAGATAAGACCGCAGGTGCCAACATGGCCGGCGGGCGAGATGCACCCCGTCAAACCTGGGGGTGGTCAACGGCAAACGCCGCGCCGCCAGCCGAACAAAGATGGTTCTGATAAACTGGAAAATGACGAGGACCATGACGATCCTTCTCATATCGATGAGTATGCATAAATGGGCAATGGCCTGATCACATATTTTCAACACCATGACGCAGCAGTTGTGCTAAGTCTATTGAGCCTTGGTGTAGCTACCGCATTATTTATGGTGTTGCGCTTATCAGGCAAACTTCGTCAGCAACAAAAACACAATAACGATTTACGCAAACAAATGCGCGCCCTGACTTCAGCCGCTCTTGGTATGGGGGAGCGCGTACTGGGGATGGAGCGTCGTCAAAAGCATCTGGCCGAGAGGCAGGAACAGGTGGACGTCTACGAGTCGGCCAATCAGCCGTATGAACAGGCTATCCGCATGGCACAACACGGCGCCAGTATCACAGAGTTAGTCGATAGTTGTGGCGTGAGTGAAAACGAAGCCCACTTGATCGAGTTGATGAGCAGGCTTGATAAGGCTTGCTGATTTATATTCCTTCAACGCGAAGGCGCAAGCTAAAACAGGGATGATCCTAAAATCATCTTGCCTTTGAATTTTTTGCCTGCCAGAAATAGACCTTCTAGAATGCATGTCCACGCTATCGCCATGCAGTGACGTATTTATTATAAAGTCTTTGCGTTGAAAAAATCTTTTATATTTTATTACTCGCAATAGATGTTGCGCCAGATTCTCTGCAATTCAAAATTTGCACCCTGGTCAAGTCGTGTTATTCCTGCCTGTGCTGCTTGGGGACTTTGCCTTTTAGCATGTAAGCAAAGGCAATGATCTCAGCAACCGCCAGGTAGAGTGCAGGGGGGATCTCCTGCCCCAGTTCCAGATGCGAAAGCACCTGAACCAGTTCAGGATTTTCCTGTAGCGGTATATCGTGGGCGCGGGCGACGGCCAGTATTTGTTCGGCCAAATCACCGGCCCCCTTGGCGGTGACGCGTGGTGCATGTTCTTCATCATAGTGGAGGGCGACGGCGAGGGTGGGTTGTGTTAGTGCCTTGTCATTCATACGCGTTCATCCAGTAGACGTGATTCACGATAGATAGCCGGTTCAGGCGGGATGCCGCACTGACAACTGAGTTCATTGACCTCCAGGCCGGACTGATTAAGCTGGCTTCGCAGGTGTTCGATATGCTCGTGAAAGAGTCGCCGTGTATCGGGCAACTCGGTCCAGAAGTTTGCGGTGATCGCCTCACCCACTAAACTGACCTTGGCGCGAATGGGACCCAGTCCCTCCAGATCAAAGGCGAGGTTCATGGACCAGCTTTTTTCCTGCTCGGTGTGTTCTCTATTCTGGCGATCACGCTGGATGCGCAGGTCAAACAAATCGACACCTTGCTCATGCTTTACAGGCAGCTCCATCATCCATACATGGCGGCCTTGTTGCTCGGTTTGCAAGGACTGCAACTGCTGGCTTTGTATGCGTGCCAGCACACCGTCTACCTGCTGTAAGAGTTCATTTGCCATGTGTTTTGGGTTGGTCAGCGTTGCCAGGCTGGCATCACTGCCGGCCTGGGGCTGCGCCGATTGGGTACGCGATGCTGTTACGGCGGAAGATGTGGCGACAACATCTTTGCTGTTCATCGGGATGGATTCACGCACCGTTTGAGCCGCCACTCCAGGCGCAGTGGTCGTTTGAGGTGTCGGGGGTGTTGCAGGTTTTTCTACGCCTGGAGGCAGATTTACCAGCTGGCGTAGGGCCTGGGCCAGACGCAATAACTGAGAGCGTACATCCTGCTCCGGATTAAAGTGTGGCTGACTGGTGGCACGATTGAGCAAGGTGTGCTCCAGATATTGCCCACTCAGATGAATGGCTTTGAATAATTGATTTGGGTCGCGTAGCTGCTGATTCGTCGGCAGACCCTCGACGAGCTGCCTGGCGATTTCCAGCACCTGGGGTGGAAGCGTGTTATTTAGCTTCTGTGGCTGAAACGCGGCCTGCTTCGCTGTCCAGTTGATGTTGGCGAGTAGTGGCGGCAGGGACTGTTGCAGTGGCAGTTGCTGGCGTAGTGTCTGCGACAGAATATCCTGCGGGGAATGATTTAGCTGTATGAGTTGCAGGCTGGGGTTTTGCAGCCCCCCCGTCACTCTGGCCACCACCTGTTGGCCGGGCACAAGGGCTAAATCGGTCTTGGTCTGTATCAAGGGCAGGTCGGCACCCCGCTGTGTCAGGGACAGGCTGACCTCCTCACCTTTCACCTGGGTGACCAGGAGTTGCAGGATGACCCCCACCTGCCAGATACGACTAATGGCCTGCTCACCAACAGCCTTGGCAGCCGTAGTGGCCAGGGTGGGGTGGATCGTACTGGTGTCAACCCGGCTGGTGACAGGGGTGTTTTCACGCGGAGGGCCGCTGAGTCCTTTTATATCCATATTGAACTAAAATAATAATTTGCCGATATTAAGTACAGTTATAAGTGTTATCGTCTAAAATGGCCGGTAGTTTATAGTCAGCATAAAAGATAATCATAGAGGCGCGTGAGCGTATGAGCACAAACCATCCCTGGTACGTCCGACATAAAGGTGAGATCGAAGGTCCCTTCCCCGGCGGGCAGATTAAACAGGAACTGCTCCTGGGACGCTATCATCCGGATGATGAGGTTAGTCGTGATAAGGAGACCTGGCAAAAGTTAAGATCGGTGCGCAATTTGATCCCCGATGCATTGCTGGCCGATGAGGATGACCCGGACCGCAAAGAGCGCATTGCCGCTGCGCGCCGTTGGGCAGACGAAAGGCGGGTGGAGCGCCGTGGCGACCAAAGGGATGATGATGCTAGTGAACGACGTGATAGCGAGCCCTATGAGTCGGTTGAATATCGCTTTAGCCGCGAAACCACCATGCGGGATATTCGCGCAAGGCGCAATAATCAATGGATCGCACTGTCCAGTCTGGTTTTAATTATTGGCATTATTATCTATGCCGCCTTTTCCTGGGTACCAGCACCGGTAAAAGAAGTCGCCAATTGTGAGGCCCCGGCGGGTCCCGGGGTGAACTGGAGCCACTGTCGCATGGCGGGACTGCAATCACTAAATCAGAGCTTTGCTGGGGCCATTATGGAAAGCACCGATTTGAGTGGTGCAAACTTATATGCCTCCAATCTGCGCGGGGCACGACTTTCTTATGCCGATTTAGGTGGCGCACATTTGCGTCTGGTGGATTTTACGCAGGCAAATCTAAAAGGTGCATCACTGCGAAATGCAGATTTAACGCAGGCAAATTTTACTAAGGCTGATTTATCGTATGTTGATTTTACCGGTGCCACTATTGATCATGCGGACTTTAACCAGGCCAAATTGGATCATGCCATTTGGCTGGATGGCAGGAAATGCCAGGTAGGATCCATAGGTCGGTGTCGCTAGTACTCTTTCAATGTGATATTGCCGGGTTCAGAGCCCCCCAAATGCGTCAATACAAGGCGCAGTCGCAGGGAATGGCGCGTCCTTTTCAAGGACTGCAACGCCGTAGTGGCGCATATGGGGGGCTTCCTTTGGGCGAGACGAGAAGCGACTATCAGCGTTGTTACCTACACGGATGTAGGTAAGGGGCGATAGCAGGACGCGGTAGCCTTGTGCTCCCTTGAATTAGCTACAGCTAGTCCCGCG
>Ga0209633_10002526_pt1 | contig 17571 bp, 20 predicted proteins | sample Cruoilmetagenom1_FD_187290 | JGI IMG/M metagenome (GOLD analysis project Ga0209633, IMG submission 187290) | Oil polluted marine microbial communities from Coal Oil Point, Santa Barbara, California, USA - Sample 1 (SPAdes) (version 2) | ecosystem: Environmental > Aquatic > Marine > Oil seeps ... | reverse complement strand
AATGGCGACTAAATATGGCGAGGCGGTGCTGGCCGTACGCTTCCGCGAAAAAGACAGACTAGGCAAGCACGTCGGCGGCCCGATGTATTACATCAAGAATGGCTTGGGAAAGAACTGGCGCTGGCTGGGGTTTCTGTTTGCCCTGTTCGGCATGTTGGCATCCTTTGGGATCGGCAACATGGTGCAGGCCAACTCGGTCGCCGACGCCGTCGAATCGATGTTCTCGGTTCCGGACTGGGCGACGGGGATCGTTCTGGCCCTATTGACCGGCGTGGTTATCCTGGGTGGTATTCAGCGCATCGCGGAAGTTGCGGCAAGGCTCGTGCCATTCATGGCCTTGGCCTATATCGCCGGCTCCGTAACCGTCATCGGGATGCATGTCGACCAGCTGCCCGCCGCACTGAAACTGATCATCGACAACGCTTTCAACGGCACTGCGGCATTTGGAGGGTTTGCCGGCGCCTCGTTGTGGGCCGCCATCCGTTTCGGCGTGGCCCGGGGCATTTTTTCCAATGAAGCGGGCTTGGGCAGCGCACCGATCGCTCATGCGGCGGCCAGAACCGAAGACCCGGTGCAGCAGGGCATGATTGCCATGCTCGGCACCTTCATCGATACGATCATCGTGTGCAGCCTGACGGCACTGGTGATCATCATGAGCGGGGTCTGGTCCAGCGGCGAAAACGGGGCGGAGCTATCGACCCTGGCATTCGATGCCGGTTTGCCCGGCTTTGGAGGCAATGTGGTCGCGCTGGGACTTTCGGTATTCGCTTTCACGACGATCCTGGGCTGGAGCTACTACGGTGAACGCTGCGCGGAATATCTGTTTGGTATCCGCGTCATTCTGCCCTTTCGGCTGTTCTGGTTGGTTGCCATTCCACTCGGTGCGATGGGCAAACTTGGCACGATCTGGCTGCTCGCCGATGTCATGAATGGTCTGATGGCGATTCCCAACCTGATCGCATTGGCGCTGCTGAGCCCGGTGATCTTTCGGCTGACCTTTAGCGAAAGTCGCCTATAGCCCTTCGGTGCAGGCAAAAACCGCTGAGGGCACCGGAGGCGGAAAGCAGAGAAATCGCAGTCTCGGATACTCTGCCTGCTCCTCCGCACCGGGCAGAATCTCAATCAGGTAATTACGGTCGGTTCGGTCATTCCGGTGCGTTTTTTGACCCCGCACAGCGTTTCAGCCAGCTCGATCAAATCTTCAAGGGCCTCCTGAGTATTCTGGTCGTGCTTTTCGGCATCGGGTTCGTAGCGCTCCAGATAGATGCGCAGCGTCGCGCCGGCCGTGCCTGTGCCGGACAGCCGAAAGACGATGCGGGAACCGTTTTCGAAGCCGATACGTATGCCCTGCCGCTCGCTGACACTGCCATCCACCGGGTCCTGATAGCGGAAATCATCAGCGGATTCGACTGTCGATTCACCGAATGTTTTGCCGGGCATCCGCGGCAGAGAGCTGCGCAGCTGATCAAAGATGTCGTTTGCCAGCCCCGCATCGATGGCTTCATAATCGTGGCGCGAGTAGTAATCACGGCCAAACTGTTTCCAGTGTTCGCGTACGATATCGGCCACCGATTGTCGACGGACCGCCAGTAAATTCAACCAGAAAAGCACCGCCCACAAGCCGTCTTTTTCGCGCACATGGTCGGAACCGGTACCAAAGCTCTCTTCGCCGCACAAGTTGATCCTCTTCGCATCCAGCAGGTTGCCGAAGAATTTCCACCCTGTCGGCGTTTCATAACAATCGACACCGAACGAATCTGCCACGCGATCGACTGCCCGGCTGGTCGGCATGGATCGCGCCACACCGATCAAGCCATCCTTATATCCCGGTATTCGATGGGCATTTGCCGCCATCACCGCCAAACTGTCACTGGGGGTGACAAAAAACTGCCTGCCGAGAACCATGTTGCGGTCACCATCGCCGTCCGATGCCGCCCCGAACACGGGCGCTTGCGTACTGAACATCAATTCGGCCAATTCGTGCGCATGAACCAGGTTGGGATCGGGGTGGCCGCCGCCGAAATCTTCCTTGGGTTCGGCGTTGATCACCGAGCCGGGCGCCGCCCCAAGCTGTTCTTGCAGAATTCGCCTGGCATAAGGGCCGGTCACCGCATGCATGGCGTCAAAACAGAGGGACAATGCGCCTGAACCGATGCGCTCGCGGAGCAGATCGAAATCGAACAGCCGGGACATCAGATCCGCATAATCATCGACCGGATCGATCACGGTGACCGCCATCTCCCCCAAGCGACAGCTGCCCTGTTCATCGATATCGATATCCGCAGCATCCAGTATGCGATATTGAGCGATCTCCCGGCTGTGCCGGTACATTGCATCGGTGATGTGTTCCGGGGCCGGCCCACCGTTGCCGATATTGTATTTGATGCCGAAATCCTCATCGGGGCCGCCGGGGTTGTGACTGGCCGAGAGAATCAAGCCGCCGAAGGCCTTGTTTTTTCGTATCACGCAGGATGCCGCCGGCGTCGAAAGTATGCCCCCTTGACCAACCAGGACTTCGCCAAACCCATTCGCAGCTGCAATCTTGAGGATGATCTGGATTGCAGGGCGATTGAAATAACGGCCATCCCCGCCAAGCATAAGGGTTTTCCCGGCATAGTCGTCAAGCGAATCAAAAATAGCTTGAATAAAATTTTCCAGGTAATGAGGCTGTTGAAACACATGAACTTTCTTTCTCAGTCCCGATGTACCGGGCTTTTGATCTGCGTAGGGTGTTGTATTGATAGTTTCGATCTGCATGGTGACACTCTCGACAAATGTTGGTGCGATGTTGGGTCATGTTGCGATGGGCGCGTGACAAAATCCCCGTCCGTTTTTGTGCAACAGAACGCTATATCGAATCATGAAGTGAAATTCTGATTGAAACTGAAACGACAGGCGTTTGTTCTCATCGATTCGGAACGACCTCCTAGGAGGCTGTCCGAGAATAGCGATCGTCGCGAGGGCGAGACTGATTGAGTCAGGTTTTTCGATCATTTGAGGCGAATAGTGGGCCTATTTAACAAAAATGATCGGGAAATCTGGCCAATCAGGCTCGGCCGCAGTAGATCAGTCTGTTCTCGGGCAGCCTCCTAGACTCAGTCAACTCCTTTTACTATGGGAATCCAGAAATTGTATTATAATTGTTTTATCTGTTGCTGGATAAACAAAAGGAACGAAATAATGGCCAAAAAAGCGATTAGCGTCCCGATTATGGCACTCCTTGCAGGTTTGATGTTTGGTTGTGCAACGCAATCAGATCTCGATAGAATCCAGGGGGATATCGGCCGGATAGAAACAGATGTCAAGCATATAAAGCGAGACATCAAGGGGATACGGAACGAATTGCGTATGATCCAGGCGCTGAATCGTTACGGTAAATTTCGATCCCTGACGAACATGCCCAAAGCGCTTGCTCCGGAAGAAATTTGGGTGTTGGTCAACACACGGTCACAGTCTTTGTCTGTTCTAAAAGGAAACAAACCCGTATCAACATTCAAAAACATTGCCATTGGGCAGGATGGTGCCGGCTACAAACAGCGCGTCGGAGACAATAAAACCCCTTTGGGCGAATTCAGGATCGGATGGATCAATCCCAGAAGTCGCTACCGCCTCTTTTTTGGTTTGAATTATCCTTCTCCGGAGTATGCCGAACGCGGATTGCGGTCCGGCCGCATCAATCCTTACATATATCGACAGATCAAGCACGCTGCAGTGACAGGAAAACGCCCGCCCCAGTATACACCGCTGGGCGGAATGATCGGCATTCACGGACTGGGTGCGGCAGACCCCGATATCCATAAAAGAATGAACTGGACACAGGGCTGCATTGCACTCACCAATCAGCAGATCGACACATTGAAGCGGTGGGTCCACGAAGGAACGCGCGTTGTTATTCGCTGAAACCTGTTGTTATTAGCTGAAAATAGTTGTAATTCGGTGAATGTTTGATAAATTGATGGTAAAATTTGCATCTTCGCGGCAAATTAGCAGCGCTGGGCTATGTTTCACTCAGCAACGGCGGAGAATGACTAGAAATTTTTCACCATGACATACAGGAAGGACTAATATGATCAAGAAATCGGTAAAATTTTCAGCGTTGGTACTCTGCGCGGGCTTGACGGTTGGTTGCGCGTCACAGTCGGATCTCGACAGGCTCCAGGCGGACGTCGATAAGCTAAAAGCAGACGTGGCAGCAGTCAATACCACGGCCGATGAAGCGGCAGCGGCATCGGTTTCGGCTCTGGCAGCCGCCGAATCTGCCCAAATCACGGCATCAGCCGCTCAAGCTGCTGCTGCTGATGCCAACAGTCGAATCGATCGGATGTTCAAACGATCCATGATGAAATAATCATCCCATAAAGAACAGTACACTAAAAAGCCCTGACGGCGCCCGGCTGTCAGGGCTTTTTTTTCCAGGGTCCGCCGAGAAGAGCATTCACCCTATGCGGTTGCGCTCCAATTACAAATCATTGCCTGACGCATAGCTGTAGTCTTTCTCATCCTCGAGCTGATTTTCTCGATCGTCCTGGGCAACATACGACGCACCATCCACGAAAGATCGTTTAGCGATCGCAACTGGAATCCCGCGACGTGCCCGTACCGCTTCTACAAGTGCGTCCCGGTCAATCTCAAGTGTTTCCAACGGTTCGCTTTTGGCGATCAAATCCATAGCTGACGCCAGCGTCCCCTGAAAGAAATGGTTTTCACCATCCAACGGGGGTTCCACCTCGATGTACAGCGTATCGACGGCCCAGCCAACCTTGATAGGCTGGTTCACAATGTGCACGGCGGTACCGACACTGACCTCCGGAAAAAGCTGCTCGATATCTTCCGGCAACATGCGAATGCAGCCATGACTCACCTGCATCCCAACCCCCAGCGGTTTATTCGTACCATGAATCAGGTAGCCTGGAATGCCCAGCCGCATCGCGTAGTCGCCCAACGGATTGTCGGGGCCTGCCGGTATGACGTCAGGCAAGGGATCGCCCGCGGCCGCGTGCTCTTTCTTGATGGATATCGGCGGCCGCCAAGCGGGATTCTTGACTTTGTTCACAATCCGGGTGGCACCCAATGGGGTTGTCCAGTCCATTCGGCCAATGCTGATTGGGTAGGTATAGACCCTGCGCATACCCCACCCCTGCGTCGAAGGGTAATAATAGAGGCGCATTTCGGCAATATTAAGAACCAGTCCATTGCGCGGTGCGTCAGGCAAAATATAGCGTTTTGGAAGAAAAACCTGGGTTCCTTCACGCGGCAGCCAACGATCCACGTCGGGATTGGCAACCACGATTTCTCTCTGCCCCACATCATGGCGCCTGGCAATATCGAGCAAGGTATCTTCATCGTTCGCGGTCGTGTACTGAAAACCACCGATCAGCGATACATCCTCCGGCGGCAGAACGAAGGACTCCGCATAACCGACTGTCAAAGTTCCATAAAGAAAAAGCAGCCCCGTCAATTCCACGAGTGTTCTCAATCGCATGTCACTCCTCCCACGCCTATCCCTAATATAACAGCCATTTACTGTTGAGTATTTTCTCCACCAAAAAGTTCCAAGAGTCTCGGAAGAAATCGCGCCAGTTCCAGCGTCATAATGGAAAACTCCGCATCAAAACGCCCCGCCTCGTCGCCGGAATCAACATCATCTGCCTGCTCCTGAAGGATATCGAGAAACTTGAGCCGTTTAATTCCCAGCTGCTCATCTAATACGAACGATAACCGGTCATCCCATGTCAACGCCAGCTTGATCACTTCTTTGCCAGCATCCAGGTGCGACTGAATCTCCGGCGAAAACAGTGCTTGGCGCTTACACCGAACGATACTGCCCTCCTCTTCCGGCAGGCGCAACTCGCACTCATCTTCGATCGTCAGATCACCGGGAATCGAATCCCCCGCAAGCCAGCCCGTCATCACAGCACCGGGACGCTGCTTTGTTGTCGGAGGGACAACAGGCAGCGACTCGAGCGATTTCCGCAACAGCGCGGCCAATTCATCCGCTTTTTTCGCGCTGGCGGCGTCGATCACCAGCCATCCGCCTTTGGGGTCGAGATAGGCAAACGTGCGAACGCTGTGGGTGAAGGCACGCGGCAGCAAATCAAGTATCACCTCATCGGCGATGGACTGACGCTCTTTCCGGCGAACCTGGCGTCCCTGCCCTCCCTCGATTTCTGCAACGCGTTCGGCGACGATTTCATTGATCACCGAAGACGGTACAATTTTTTCTTCCCTGCGCGCACAGAGCATCATAAATCCATTGCTTGAATGTACGAGCTGTTGAGCCTGCCGGCCCAGCGGCGCAGTCCAACCGCAGGTCGAATGTTCGACGCGCCCGCAGGGCCTGAAATGCTTGGTTTGCAGGCACTGTTCCAATTCATTGTCAGTGATGGCAAACGGTTCCGTCAAGCGCAGCACAATCAGATTCTTAAACCACATAATTATCCGTAAACTAAAGTCACAAAGCCGTGCATTATGAAGCGAGTTTGCCGACTTGTCACGTTCCCAGTCACCAGCCGTGAACCGATACCGCGGTTAATAGCGGCGCAGGATGAGTCGATTCCCACGTTGAATCATCTCCAGCTCTTTCATAAAATTCATTCCCAACAGAACTTCCCGCCCGGGCATGGTCGGATTGATGCTCGCACGCAGATTATCTCCTCGAATTGCACCAAGCGTCACTCGCTCGAGCGTGGTACGATAAGCGATCGCCGTGCCGTTTGCGGTGCGCACCGGATAAGCCGCACCTTTCGGCAGTCTCAGTTCACGGGCCACCACTGCCGGGATGCTGATCAAAGAGGCGCCGGTATCGATCAGAAAGGTCACTTGGCTACCGTTGATCGTACCATCGGCAACATAATGGCCGTATCGATTGCGGGTGAGGACGATCTCGGCGACGCCGTTCGCGTTTTTCGTAAAGGCGAGGGCTTGATTCGGGTTGTTCTGCCGGTCCAGATAGGCGTTGAAAGCGATGGTCAGGAGTGCCAGGAACACAACCCATGCGGCGTAGATCATCCATTGACCGAAGCGGTCGGATGCATGTTGCGGCAGTTTTTGCATAAGCGCATGATGACAGTAACAGTGCTCGTATTATAAAGGTTTTTGACGAAAAAAGAGGCCGACATGGAACAACCATCGATATGGGAAACGATCATCTTGGGCGCCATCGCACTGTTGGTGATTTTCTGGTTTCGCCCGGGCATCAAAGCAACGCTGGAAAGGAGCCGGCAGGCCAAGAAAGACTGGCCAAGCGTACTGATTCCGATCGCGCTCGTCGTACTGTTTATCGTATTTCTGATTGCGATCACTTAAAGTTGCTCGACAATTAAGTCAGAACCAGCCACATCTCCCCCGACGGGACGAACACACAATTAATCGTTGCGCCGACAAAAGCCGTTCTTCGCGACAATCAACCACCATGAAGCCACGGAACTCTGCAGCCGATGAACCGGGCGAGCGGGTCAGCAAATCCCAGCGCAAGCGTGAAAACAAAGACTTGCAGGCATTGGGGGCTGAATTGGCCGGTCTGCCGCGGGAACAACTCGAATCACTCCCCTTGCCGGAACAGCTGCTGGAAGCCATCGCGGGTGCCCGCGCGATGAACCAGCACGGCGCTCGTAAACGCCAGATCAAATACATTGGCGGACTCCTGCGTGCACTGGACGTGGAACCGATACGTGCAGCACTCGAAGACATACACGGCCAAAGCGCCCATGCCGCCGCGCAGCATCATCGAATCGAGCGCTGGCGCGATCGGCTGCTGGCGGAAGGCGATGATGCCTTAGCCGCCCTGGTGAATGAATACACTACTGTTGATCGGCAAAGGATCCGGCAATTGATTCGAACGGCTCACCGCGAGGCGGCTGCCGGCAAACCGCCGCAAGCGGCACGAAGCTTATTTCGCACCTTGCGCGACCTGTTAAAATAACTCGAGCTGCCGAGGACCCTCTGCATTCTCCGACTCGGACAGGGAAGATAAAGTCACCCCGAGCAGACGTATTTTTCGTTCCCCCGCTTCGGTCTTGTCGAGCAGTTCCGAAAGCATCGCCAGCGTCTCTCGCGACATTCTCAAAGGCATGGCGACTGTTTTGCTTCGGGTGACCAGCTCGAAATCGGCATATTTGACCTTGATGGCAAGGGTACGGACCACCAGCCGTTTGGCATTCACGCGGTCCATCACATCGTGCAGCAGATCCTGCAGATGCCGCACCATCAGTTCTTTGTCTTCGATATCTTCTTGCAGCGTCTTTTCCGCCCCGACCGACCGACTCACACGCGTTCCCCTCACCGGCCGGTCATCGTTGCCCCGCGCAATATCGTAATAGTAGCGCCCCGCCTTGCCAAAATGTGTGGTCAGGAATTCCACCGAGCAGCGTTTCAGATCCGCCCCTGTTTTCAGGCCAAGCGCGTGCATTTTTGCTTCGGTCGCCTTGCCGATCCCATGAAAACGGCCGACAGGCAATCGAGCGGCAAAGCCCGGTCCCTGTTCCGGAGTAATGACATAAAGGCCGTCCGGTTTATCCATATCCGAGGCGATCTTGGCCAGGAACTTGTTGTACGAAACCCCAGCCGACGCAGTCAACCCGGTGACACGACGGATTCGCTGTTTGATCTCCTGTGCAATCCGGGTTGCCGAGCCGCACGATCGTTGAACGGCCGATACATCGAGATAGGCTTCATCCAGCGAGCACGGTTCAACCCGTTCGCTGTAGTCGGCAAAGATCGTCCGAATATCGTTGGAGACCTGACGATACACTTCAAAACGGGGCCGAACGAAGATCGCGTGAGGACACAAGCGGTAGGCATGAGAGGCAGGCATGGCCGAGCGGATGCCATAGCGCCGCGCTTCGTAACTGCAGGTGGAAACCACACCGCGCGAATTCGGCGCACCTCCAACAATCAAAGGCCGCCCCTGATAGTCCGTACAGTCGCGCTGCTCCACTGCCGCAAAGAATGCGTCCATATCGATATGGATAATCTTGCGCTGCAGAGCCATGTTTGAAAAGGCCGTTCACGGCCGTTGAACAGGATGATATCGGGGGGAACAGATTCGTCTTTGTCCTCCTCACGTAAGCGCTGTCTCGTCGCTCAGTCCTCGAGGCGGTTCGATTGCCGCTCGACAACAGCCGGGTTCTCGTCCCAATCGGAAAACGGGAACGGCATCATTTCGGTGTTGTAGGTCAAAAAAAGCAGTATCTGGTATAGATAAATCGACAGAGTCCTGCCAAATTTAAGCGCATTGGGATTGGTCGATCCGGTGAGCAGTGTCGAAACCACCTGAAACACAACGACCGCCCACAACAGAATCCTGACAAACCCCAGAATGACCGCAAAAATCAGCATGAACAGGATGCGCCGCCATGTTCCAGGCCGTTTCAGATGTTCGTTCAAATCATCACTCATGCTAACCTCGAATCAAAAGATCGCGCAGATCCAACGTTGCCGCATTGGCCCTGGTAATATAATTCGCCATCGTCAATGAATAATTGGCAAATATCCCGAAGCCGCCACCATTGAGGATCACCGGACTGAGCACTGACGCCTGCGAATCTTCGAATTCGTGAATGATGCGACGCACCGTCGCCAGGGCCGCCTTGCCCTGGAGTGTCTTCTGAAAATCGACTTCGATGGCGCGGAACAGATGGAGCAACGCCCAGGTGGCGCCCCGTGCTTCATAGAACACGTCATCGACATCAAGCCATGGCGTTTTCACGGTCAGCAGGTTCCCTTCGAGGTCGTATTGATGTTTCTGGATCGAACTCGCGCTCAAACGGTACGACAAGCTTCCCAACCGTTTGATCACAACATCCAGATATTGGATCAGATTATCGGACCGCGCGTAAAAATGCGCTTTTGTCGACCCGGGGTCCTTCAGGTCCCTCATATAGTTCTTCAGATGCTTGATGCCCAGCTGATATTCCCCTTCGGTCGTCGGCAATATCCATGAGTCGTTGTCAAAATAAAACAACGGTTCCGCCTTCGACAGATCCAGATTCTCTTTCGATTGTGACTGGGCGCGGGCAAAGTGGTTTCGCAGTGCGGATGCGGCATCGCGCATCATGACCAATGCGCCGTACTCCCAGCTCGGCATATTATCCATCAGAGTCCCCGGAAAGATGTCATTGAAAATAAAACCGCCCGGTTTGTTCAACAACGTTTCAGCGACCTCGGCCAACGCATTGGAATAGACATAACCGATCGGCAGCTTTTTCGCATCCTGAACGTCGGCCCGCCTTACCGCTTCTTCACTCACATCGAACATCTTCGGCTCGAGGCTCCAATACCAGATAATCAGATAGAGACCGAGTCCGAGCACACCGACGGTGGCACCGAGGGTGTACTTTAGCCCTCTTTTCGGTTTTTCTGTCAGTGCGGCCGTTTGCTTCGAGGGCAAAGTGCTTGGCCGATGATGGATTTTTTCAAGCGTTGACATAATGCGGGTCCGAGAATTCGAAATAATCAGGAATAACAACCAATCATAGCTTACCAGATTTCGCGCCGGAATGGCGATGATTCCAACGGGTGGGCCATTCGGATTGCAAGATTTCGATCAAACAGGAAACTTCTTATTTTTTCCGGGCATTTTCGAAGCCGATTTTTGCGCCCGTGGGTGCGCCTTGTCATACACTTCCGCCAAGTGCTGAAAATCAAGATGCGTATAGATCTGGGTGGTGCCGATATTGCTGTGCCCTAAAAGCTCTTGTACCGCCCGCAGATCGCGACTCGATTCCAGCAGATGGCTGGCAAAGGAATGACGCAGCATATGGGGATGCACATGCTCGGAAAGACCCTGTTTTCTGCACCATCGCTCAAGGCGGGACTGTATGCTTCGCACGGCAATCCTGCTGCCACGCCGACTGACGAACAGTGCCGGTTCATCGACTGCAGCCACGCACGGACGGACATCGAGCCACCCCCGGATCGCATCCTTGGCACAGCGTCCGACCGGAAGCACCCGCGATTTTCGACCCTTGCCCTCCTCCACCAGCACAGAACCGTCGTTCAAATCGACATCGTTCAGACTCAGGCCGGCCAGTTCACTCACGCGCAGCCCGGACGAATAGAACAACTCCCACATGGCAAGATCACGGATCTCCAGATCCGAATCCGGATCAGTTTCGAGCAGCCCCGAGATCTGATCGACATCCAAAGTTTTCGGCAAGCGTCGCGGGCCTTTCGGTGCGCATATGCCCTGTGCCGGATTATGGTCACAGCGCAGCGCTTTCAGCAGATAATCATAGAAACTGCGTATCGCAGACAACTCGCGCTGCAGGCTGCGACTGCCCAGCCCCTTACGGTGCCGACTCGCAATGTATGACTGGACATGATGCTGCTGCAGATGATTCCACTGTTCGATATCGCTCTCGTCGCAATAGTGCACGAGCTGTTCCAGATCCCGCGTATAACCTTTTATCGTCTGAGGTGAAAGGCGCCGCTCATAGCGCAGCTGATCCAGAAAAGCACGCAACCGTTGATGGGCTTCGTCATGCATGGGCCGGGAGGCGCTTCAGCGCTCCATCGCCAGCAGTTTGTGCAGACGGTTGCTGACGATTTCTCCCATCTGCTGCAGAAAAAGATGCCCCATACCCGGGTGGAAGCGGCTCTTCTCCCGACTGCCGATCGCCAACAGACCGCCCTGCTCGAAAGACCGCAGAGGAATGATTGCGCAGGAGCCGATCGGATCCGCCTGTTCCCCAAACAGGAACCCGGCTTGATCAGGGTTGACGTAACCGCATTTCGGCGCAGCGGACTGCAGAATTTTCTGAAATCGCTGCAACCGCTCGTCATCGGGCAAAACGAACACCGGATCACTCGACTCCCCGTTATGATCCATGACGATACGGACGCCGACCCAGTCTGCCAGAAAACAATCATGCAACCGATGGGTCAGCGTCCTCAGCGCATCCTGAAAGGTTTCCGCCTCCAATAAAACCAGCGCCAGTTGATGCATCTTGCCCGACAAGTCATCATTCGCGCGAGCGATCCGAACCAGCGACTCAAGCTTCTCCTGCACCGTCCGGTTTTTTTCCCGCAGCAGATCGAGCTGCCTGGCGACCAGAGAAACCGCCTCACCGCCTGGGTGCGGTATATGAAGCTTTTCCAGCAAATCCGGATGATGGTCGAAAAAATCACGATGCCGCAGCAAATACTCGACAACCTGATCGCTTGTCACCGACTCATCATCGGCGACCGCTGCATGTTGCTTCATAGCTCGATTGTCCCCTCGAATACAGAAACAGCAGGACCTGTCATCACGACCGGTCGGCCGCGCCCCTGCCAGCTCACCTTCAAAGCGCCTCCCGGCAGATCCACCCGTACCGGATCGTCCAAATGCCCCTGCTCGATCCCGACGACAGCAGCAGCACAGGCGCCGCTCCCGCAGGCCAGCGTTTCCCCGGCACCACGCTCGAACGCCCGTAGCCGAACATGGTGCCGGTCGACTACCTCCATAAACCCGATATTAGCCCGCTCCGGAAAATCGGAGTGGCTCTCCAGAACGGGGCCAATCTCATCGACCGGCGCCGTTTCAACATCATTCACACGTAATACCGCATGGGGATTGCCGATCGACACCGCGCCGAAACGCCATGTCCGACCGTCCATTGTCAGCGTATAGGCCAAGCGCTCCTTCGCTGCCCTCAATGGTATCTCCTCCGGGGCGTGGCGGGGAATACCCATATCGACGGCGACATCCGCAGGCCCATCGAAGCGAAGCAGCAATTGTCCGGCGTCGGTATCCACGCGAATCTCATTCTTGTCGCACAGCCCTTTGTCGCGAACATAGCGCGCAAAACAACGGGCACCGTTGCCGCACTGCGCGACTTCTCCGCCGTCGGCATTGAAAATGCGGTAGCGAAAATCGGCATCGCCGCTCAACGGCGCCTCGACCAGCAGCACCTGGTCGCAGCCGATGCCGAAATGACGATCGGCAATGTGTCGAATCTGCTCGTTCGTCAGTACCACCAACTGGTTGATCGCATCGAACACGACGAAATCGTTGCCAAGCCCATGCATTTTGGTGAATTTTAGCATCAGGCAGGAATCTGTTCACCTATCCACAGATGGACCACCTGCTCGCGTTCACGAACGAGATGGGCCCGGTCACCGGCCACCATCACTTCTGCCGGCCTGGGACGGGAATTGTAATTGGAGCTCATACTGAAGCCATACGCGCCAGCGGAACGAACCGCAAGCAGGTCGCCGACGATCAATGCCAGACGGCGCCCCTTGCCAAGGAAATCACCCGTTTCGCAGACCGGGCCGACGATATCATAGGTGGCGATCGGCGCGGAGCTGTTTTTCACCAGCGGAACAATCTCCTGCCATGCCCCGTACAACGACGGCCGCAGCAGGTCGTTCATGGCGGCATCGACAATGGCGAAATTTTTCTCCCGCGTCGGCTTGAGATACTCCACACGGGTCAACAAAATGCCGGCATTGCCGGCGATCGCCCGTCCCGGTTCCAGAATGATCTCGTAGTCGGCACCATTCAGACGCTGCAGCAGCGCCTGCGCATAAGCCGCCGGCTCTGGCGGAGCTTCGTCCTCGTAGCGAATGCCCAAGCCACCGCCAAGGTCGAGATGATGAATCCGAATGCCGCGCTGTGCCAAAGTTTCCGCCACCGCCAAAACACGATCCAGTGCGTCCAGAAAAGGGGCTGCCTCGGTCAGCTGCGAGCCGATGTGGCAATCGATGCCGATGATATCCAGATTAGGCATCGCAGCGGCGCGCCGGTACTCATCCAACGCCTGATCCATGGCGATGCCGAACTTGTTCTCCTTCAAACCGGTCGCAATATAGGGGTGGGTCCTGGCGTCCACATCCGGATTGACCCGCAATGACACCGGCGCCCGGCAACCCAAAGAACCGGCGATCGCGTCGAGCCGATCCAGCTCCTCCGCGACTTCGACATTGAAGCAGCGAATACCCACCTCCAGAGCACGGCGCAACTCATCTTTCCGTTTGCCGACACCGGAAAAGACGATTTTCTCAGGAGCCCCTCCGGCCCTGAGCACCCGCTCCAGCTCGCCCACCGAAACGATATCGAAGCCGGAACCGAGACGTGCCAACACATTCAGCACCGCAAGATTCGAATTGGCCTTGACCGCATAGCAGATCAGATGGGGGTGCGATGCAAAAGCCCGATCGAACGCATGCCAGTGCCGCTCGAGGGTCGCGCGGGAGTATACGTAGCACGGTGTTCCGAAGCGCTCCGCGACGCTCTGCAGCGGCACATCCTCGGCGAACAGTTCATCGCCGCGGTAATTGAAATAATCCATATTATGGTTTTTTTTCCTTTAACTCCACGTCTAGCTCCACGTCTAGCTCCACGTCCTCCTCCTCAACATCCGCGCGGTCCTCTTCCCCCGTTTTTGCCGTATCGCTCTGCTTATCGGTTTCCTTCGTCCGGTCGGGCCCGCTCGCCTGCTCGACCGGCTGCTCTTCAGGCAAAAACAAAGGCCCCGTCTGCCCGCAGGCGGCCAGCATCGCAATAATAGTAGAAAGTAGCGGAATCCAATTATGTTTCATCGCCCGTTCCCGGTGTGATACCAATCAATCGTGTGCATCATAGCGAACTTCGAGCGTTTGAGAAAGCGGCGTCAATCACCATAAACAAGGCTAGGCAGCCAGGTGGCTAGCTGCGGCCAGTAGGCCAGAACGGCGAGCATCAGCAGTTGAATCGCAATGAACGGCGCAACGCCTTTATAGATCTGCCCGGTCGTGACCGTTTCGGGTGCAACGCCGCGCAAATAGAAGAGCGCAAAACCGAACGGCGGCGTCAAAAAAGAGGTCTGCAGGTTCAACGCGATCATGATGCCGAGCCAGATCGGGTCGACATCCATTGCCAGCAGCACCGGCCCAACGACCGGAACCACGACAAAGGTGATTTCGATGAAATCGAGCACAAAGCCGAGCACAAACATCACCAGCATGACGATGAACACCGCGCCAAAAGTACCGCCGGGCAGATCGGTCAGCAGTTCGACCACCAAATCATCCCCGCCCAAACCTCGAAACACCAGTGAAAAGATCGACGCGCCGATCAAAATCAGAAACACCATGCTGGTTACCCGCGTGGTATTGCGCATCACCTCACGCAGGCGCGTCAAATCGAACTGTTTCCGAACGATCGCCAGCAGCATCGCCCCCACCGCACCCACTGACGCCGCCTCGGTCGGTGTCGCCAGCCCCGCCATGATCGAACCCAGCACGGCAGCCATCAGCAGCAGTGGCGGCAGCAGACTCTCGACGACGCGCCGGGCAAGCCCCTCTCTTTGCGCGGCCCGTTCTTCCGGGGAGAGTGCCGGCATCGTCCCGGGGCGCAACCAGGCGGTCATCAACAGATAAAAGATATAGAGCACCACCAGCCCGAGCCCGGGCAGCAGTGCGCCGGCAAAAAGGTCGCCTACCGAAATGCTCTCCGGCGTGAACAGTCCCCTATCCAGCTGTGCCTGCTGGTAAGCCGATGCGATCACGTCACCCAGCAGAACCAACACGATGGAAGGAGGGATAATCTGCCCCAACGTCCCCGATGCGCAGATCGTGCCGGAAGCAATGGCCGGGTCGTAATTGCGGCGCAGCATGGTCGGCAGCGACAACAGGCCCATGGTCACCACCGTCGCCCCGACGATACCGGTGCTCGCCGCCATCAGCATGCCTACCAGGGTCACCGCAATACCCAAACCGCCGCGGACCGGCCCGAACAGTTCGGCCATGGTATCGAGCAGCTTCTCGGCAACCTGCGAGCGTTCCAGCATCACCCCCATAAAGACGAACAGAGGCACTGCAATCAGGGTCTGATTGGTCATGATGCCGTACAGCCGATTGGGCAGCGCATGCAGAAAGGCCGAGTCGAACAAGTCCAATCGAATGCCGATCGCAGCGAAGGCCAGAGATGTGCCGCCTAATGCCAGTGCAACCGGAAAGCCGGAGAGCAGCACGAGAAAAACAGCCGCAAACAGCCACAGTGCAAGCGTCCCTTCCATACCTAGTTCTTTCCAGAGTGGGGAGACGTGCCGATAATCGTCATCACACTGCGCAGCCCCATGGCAATCCCCTGCAGCAGCAGCAACAGCCCCATCAACAGAATGGCACTCTTGAGAACATACAGTCCGGGCAGCCCCCCCGCTTCCCGTGAACCCTCGCCCATCGCCCAGGAGTTGGTGACATACTCCAAGCTGCTCCACAGGACCAACCCGCATACCGGCAGCAGGAGCAGCAGGGTGCCGAACAGATCGATCCATGCGCGTGCCGTTCGGCTGCAGCGCTGATAAATGATATCCACCCGAACATGCGCATCGTGCTTCAAGGTATAGGCAGCGCCCAACAAGAACACCAGGGCATACATCCAGGTCACCGACTCCTGCATCGCGATCCAACCAAGATCAAAGGCATAACGCAGAACGACGATCAGAAATGTCACCAGCACCATGATCAGGGTGAGCCATGAAACAGCCGTTCCGATCCACTCGTTCAGACCGTCGATCGCTCCTATGATCGCAAGAGCGAGTTTGGAAAACATTGAGATTCAACCGCTTTTTTCGTTATTATTGCGCCTCATTGTATCGGATCTCGAAAAAGATAAGAAATCATACCGGCACCGCACATTCACCCACCATGACCACCGCACCACCGTGGCAGACGATCGAACAAGCGATTGCCGCCAGCACGAACTGCGATTTCCATCTTCGCTCCTCGACGCCGGTCGGCGGCGGCTGCATTCATTCCGCCTACCGTTTGGACGGTGACGACAAGAGCTACTTCGTCAAGCTCAACAGCACAGAGTGCGCGTCCATGTTCGAAGTCGAAGCGCAGGCATTGCAGGAGATGGCCGCCACGCAGACCGTCAAAGTACCGCAGCCGATCTGCCAGGGTGCAGCGGAGGGCTGCGCCTATCTGGTTCTGGAATGGCTGCCGCTGCGTTCCAGTCATGTCGCCGGCGATCGCATTCTGGGACGCCAGCTCGCCGATATGCACCGGATCGAACAGCGTTATTACGGTTGGGCGCAGAACAATTTCATCGGCTCGACGCCGCAACCGAACAACCCCACCAACGATTGGACCGAATTCTGGAGAACGCAGCGCCTGGGCTTTCAGCTGGAACTGGCCGCTCAGCAAGGTTACGGCGGTCGACTACAGCGCGACGGCGCCCGCTTATGCGATCGGCTGGACGGTTTTTCGGCTCCTATTCGCCCAAACCAGCCCTGCTGCACGGCGATCTATGGGGAGGCAATCATGCCATGGACGAGAGCGGCCGACCCGTCATCTTCGATCCGGCCTGCTATTACGGCAACCGGGAAGCCGACCTGGCTATGACCGAACTGTTCGGCGGCTTCGGGGCCGATTTTTATACTGCGTACAACGAGTCCTACCCGCTCCATCCGGACTACCCGGTGAGAAAAATCCTGTACAACCTCTATCACGTACTCAATCATCTCAACCTATTCGGCGGCGGCTATCTGTCGCAGGCAGCAGCAATGACGCAACGGCTGCTTGCGGAAGCGTGATGAGTGTCGGGTGTCGGGTGTCGGGTGTCGGGTGTCGGGTGTCGGGTGTCGGGTGTCGGGTGTCGGGTGT